>ERZ1292625.201-Hain-H41-01um-R1-201-length-104098-cov-10_pt1 | contig 34990 bp, 39 predicted proteins | sample MGYA00564400_ERZ1292625 | MGnify/ENA primary metagenome ERZ1292625 (study PRJEB36523, sample SAMEA6512639) | groundwater metagenome | collected 2019-01-08 | study: AquaDiva: Metagenomics assemblies of 32 groundwater samples
TTGTCCCGCATATGCAACACATATTAGGTGTTGCATTTAGAATTAGAACTCGCGCACCGTTGCTTTTTTGGGTGTAGTGATATACTCATATTAGCGGCAGGTACGAAAACCTGCTGGTGCGAATAAGGGCAGACCGAATCACTGTATTCCAATGAGAACCGTTCACGGATTTCAGCGGGACACATGTTGAGGTTTCCCACCTGGCTCCAATACCAGGCTCACCGTACCTCCGCTTTCAAAAAATCCGTCGCTGACGGATTTTTTGCGTTAGAATGACGCGATGCGTCCCGTTAGAAATCGCGGACGCACCCATCTGTCATGAGCACCGAAGCCGAGATTACAGACACAGACCGAATCCGGGACAACACGATGTTGTCGCGTCCTATTTCTAACGGGATGCGACAGCGGCTTCTTATTTCCCAACTGGTCACCCTATGCGCTTTGTGGGTTGCTCAATCGGTCGCGATTTATCTGTATGCACGTACGGAGAATAATGCTTTCTTTTCGCCGTCTCATTTCCTAGGCGGCATGTGGGCGGCTTTGTTTGGCGCGTGGGCGTACGCGTATTTCGGGAAGCCCCTATCCTTTGTCGGATACGTGCTCATAGCGCTCGCATTTGGAATCGCGTGGGAGCTGTACGAGGTCGTTGTGCACCTCGTTTCACCGGACTCGCTTTCGTATGCAGTGGATACGGTGACGGACCTCATGTTTGACGCTCTCGGAGGCTACTGTGCCGCGTTACTGGCGCGGAAATTCACTGCATGACTTCGCGACTGACATTTTGCGGCGGCGCGGGGACGGTGACAGGGGCAAATTTTCTGCTGGACACCCATTCGACAAGCTCAGGGCAGGCCGGAGCGAAGTTGCTGATTGACTGTGGCACGCTCGAGCAGGAGCACGGGTGCCTGCCTGCCGCGACGGGCACGGCGCAGGCAGGCGACACTCTCAACACGCAACCGTTTCCTTATGATGTGAAAGAAATTGACGCGCTTCTGGTGACGCATGCGCATCAGGACCACATCGGACGCATTCCGCGACTTGTGCGCGACGGTTTTTCCGGCGCCATTCACTCAACCGCCGCGACAAAAGACTTGGCCGCCGTTATGTTTGATGATGCGCTCGGTGTCATGAAAGAGCATGCGGAGAAGTTCGGTTGCGAAATGCTCTACGACGCCGCCGATGTGGAGATGGCATTGTCACTGTGGAACGGGCATGAGTATCACAAGTCGTTCCAACTCAATGATGTATCGGCGGAATTTCTCGATGCGGGGCACATCCTCGGTTCGGCGATGATACGGCTCACGCGCCTAAACCGCTCCAATGGAGCGGTCGGCCGAACAGATTCGCACAGCGAATCTGTTTTAGGCGGGAAAAGCATTATTTTCAGCGGTGACATCGGAAATACGCCGGAGCCGCTTCTTCGCGATTGCGAGTCGCCCGCAGGCGCGGATTACCTGGTGATGGAGAGTGTCTATGGCGACAGAGTGCACGAGGGGAGGAGCGAACGGAAAGAGGCACTGCGCACCGCCGTAGAGGAGGTGCGCAATCGCGGCGGCGTGCTTCTGATACCGTCGTTTTCCATCGAGCGTACGCAAATACTGCTTTTTGAGCTCAACGATATGGTGGAAGACGGCTCTATGCAGGCCATTCCGGTCTACCTCGATGCGCCGCTTGCGTCGCGTGTGACGCAGGTCTTCAGGAAATATTCCGGACTATTTAATCCTGCTGTACGCGAACATTTTTCCCGTGGCGACGACCCGTTTTCTTTCAAAGGGCTCACTGTGGTACGGAGTACCGAAGAATCGCGCGCCATTCACCGGAAGCCGGACCCGAAAGTCATCATCGCGGGCGCCGGCATGTCGGGCGGCGGGCGCGTCCGCGCGCACGAAAAATATTATCTCGGGGATAAGCGCACAACACTGCTTTTTGTCGGGTATCAGGCCTCCGGCACCCTCGGCCGCAGATTGCAGGAGGGAGAGAAGAGAGTAGTGATAGACAAGGAACACGTCAAAGTGCGCGCGCAGGTCTCTGCGCTCACCGGGTACTCCGGACATGCCGACCGTGACCAGTTATTGCGATTTATCGAGAATGCAGGTGTTCCTAAAAAGGTATTCATAACAATGGGCGAGCCGCGTGCGTCACTTTTCCTCGCGCAACGCGCACGCGACTTCCTCGGGGTTGATGCCGTCGTCCCACAGCGGGGTGAATCTTTTGATATTGAATGGTAGTTGTTCGCGTTTGATACGATATACGAGATACTAAATACGATATACTGACACGATGGCGAAACGCATATTGCATCCCAATCACACGGCGGTGCCGCTCAATTTTTGCCGGCTTCCCGACGGCTACGGCGTTGTGAAAATCGCCGTTTCCGGCTCTGCCGATACCAAATATTCCGGCCTCGATTCTTTTGAGAAAGCGAAAGAGCTCGGACGTGAGATAGCGAAGCACGGCGCCATCATCACGACCGGCGCCACTACGGGCTTTCCGATGTACGCCGCGATGGGAGCGAAGGATGAATGCGGTTTTTCCATCGGTTTTTCTCCCGCGGCCAACGAGAGCGAGCACGTCGAGACGTATAAACTGCCGCTCGATTACATGGACGTGGTCGTTTACACCGGCTTCGGATACTCAGGGCGCGATTTGCTTCTTGTGCGCTCGTCCGACGCGGTCGTCATCGGGCCCGGCCGCATCGGTACGCTCAACGAGTTCGCGGTCGCATTCGAAGACAAGAAACCGACCGGAATTCTCGAGGGGAGTTGGCACACCGATGAATTTCTCAGAGAAGTCATCGACGCCGCGCATCGCCCCAACCCCAATATCGTTTTCGACTCAGACCCGAAGGCGCTCGTCGAGCGGCTTATTGAAATGGTGGATAAGCAAAAGGGGAAAGACCAGCTTGCATACAACAATCACGACGGGTGGTCGGCGACGGGGAAGAATGCGGAGGTGATTTTGTAAAGGGGCGCTCGGCCGCATTCGGCCGGCAAACGACAAGTACGTGCAAGTTTGTTTCATTATCACCACTGCTTGGTCGGGCTACTCATCGCTCGTTTGCTGCGCGATGTTTGCCGACCGAATGCGGCCTCGCTTGTCGCGGAAATATCAAAAGTCCCGCGAAAGCGGGACTTTTGATATTTTATTTTACTTGTTCGGCGACGCGGACGAAGATTTCGGGATAGTCTTTGGCGAGTGCGGCCAGCGATTTGCGGTCGAGGGCGATGTTGGCCTTCTTGAGCGCACCCATAAATTTCGAGTATGAGACTCCCGTCTCGCGTGATGCCGCATTGATGCGCAGTGTGAAAAGGTTGCGGAATTCGCGCTTCTTGGTGCGGCGGTGACGGAACGCGTGGACACCTGCGTGTTTGATAGCGACCTTGGCGACGCGCTCTTTTGACTTGTGGTCGAAGCGGTAGCCTTTGGTTTGCGCAAGAATGTTCTTGCGGCGCTTATTCTTCATTGTTCCCCGTTTGACTCGTGACATATGATGTTAGGCAAGGAAACGACTGCGGTTCACGTTGGTAAACGCCATGGTGGTCGTGCGGTTCTTGCGCTGGTGCTCCTTGCCGGAGCGCTTGGCGTTGAAGTGGTTGTGCCCCGGTGCACGGGCGATGACCTTGCCCTTTTTGGTCACACGGAGCCTCTTTGCAAAAGATTTATTTGTTTTCATGGCTAGAAAAAAGGCCCGTTCGGCCTTCGCGCCTGCCTGTGCGTGAGTACACACACGCAGACAGGGGCTACTATACTCCCTCATCGCCCGTTAATCAAGCGTTTCAGGCTCGATTTGGGCCTGTACTTCTGCGGCGGGAGCCGCCGCCGTGGATGTCTTCGCCTTTGGAGCGCCCTGCTGGGCCTTTTTGGAAAGGTCGCCTGCCTGTCGCGTCTGCGACGCAGGCAGGCGCTCTATGGCTACCGAGAGGCCCTTGGGGCTTTTCTTGATATCGTCGGCGATTTTGAACCCTTCGGGGATGATGGCGAGAAAGCGCTCGAGACGCTCTTTGAGGAAGGGAAATTCCATGTACTTGTAGCGGCCCCAGAGGAACAGGTCGATTTTGACGCGGTGACCCTCGCGCAACCACAGCGCGATTTTGGAGGCCTTGATGTTCATGTCGTTGGTCGAGGTGCCGATTTTCACCTGCGCCTCTTTTGTCTCGGTCACCTTGGCTTTCGATTTGACCTCTTTGTCTTTTTTCTTCTGCTCGTATTTGTGTTTGCCGTAGTCGGTTATTTTGCATACCGGCGGATTGGCATTCGGTGACACTTCGATAAGGTCGAGCCCGAGCTCGGCGGCTTTCTGAAGCGCGTCGCGTATCGGCAAGACGCCGAAGTTTTCACCTTCCGGTCCCAGTACGCGCACTTCTTTGGCGCGGATGCCTTCGTTCATGCGGACGCGTTCTTTGTCCGCCTGCGTAGTGTATTTAGTGAATCCCATCCCGTTAGAGGCAGGGAGCAGTGCTCCCCGTACGCGATTTATTGCCAGTAATCACTTGCCGGATTCTTTTGTACCAAATTGACATGTGTAATCGTTTGTCTCCCGCAGCCTCTAACGGGACCCATTCGTCGGGAAACTATAGCAGAAACGCGTGTTTTTTCAAACCGCGCGTCAGTGCGTCGCCTAAGCGGCGGTGGTGCCGGAGAGCCCCCTCAGCACATTCAACGCCCACATGAGCGCGCTTTTGAGACCGTCGAGTACGCTCTGGAACGTGGAAGATTGCGTGCCGTACTGTCCGTTGTATGTGTTGGCCAAGTCGTCCGAGGTGAATGTCTGCTGACCGGGCGGCGGCTGGACAGAGGTAATGGTGCCGGGCGCGACGGCATCTTTCGGACGCTCCGAGTCATCAAGTGTTTCGATGTCACCTGTGTCGGGATTGAGCCGGAAGACGAGCGATGTCGATGTGCCTATCTCCGTGGAGGTGAAAGATACGGGGTTGACCATTCTGTCGAGTAATTCGGAGACTGAGGGACCTGTTGTTGCGTTATCGTTGTCGTTCGAGTTCTTGTTGGTAATGTCGATGCCCGTGCCGGTCTGATTGCGGGTCGATGTCGCCGCGGTGCTCGTCGAGGTGGCGCAGGCGCTACCGGTGGTCGAGCAACCGTACTGGCACACTTGATACACCTGTGTCGTGCAACTGCTCGTCTGGTAGTACGTCACGTTGCCGGAGCACGAGAGTTTGGGGTCGCAGACTTGGGGCTGATTCGTTGACGGGGTTTGAGTTTGTGTCTGCGTGGTTGGTGTTTGTGTGGGCGTTACGGCCGGAGCGGGAGAATTCATTATGCTCGGCTGTGGCAGCGGCTGGTACGGGACGAACGGTGCGCCGTTGTAATTCGTACCGCTATCCGATGACCAATAGGCAGGGTCGGAGGGCAGTTGTTCTCCACCACGCACAGCGGTCCCGGGTTCAATGTGCCACGATTCATATACCATCGGCCATCGCAGTCCATACGTTGACGATTTTTCATGGGCCCACCTGCATGACAGATAGCGCTGTATGCATGCCACAGTGTTCGTATTACCCTTTGGGGTATTCGGCCAGACGCCGTCAAAGGTAAGGTCGACAGCTATGCCGTAATTGTGCTTTGAGCGCCCGGGAGGTGCGACCGTGGTGCAGTTGCCGCGTGCCTGGCAGGCTCTGTAAAGATCCGCCTGCTTCGCAATAGAGCGATATCCCGATGTGATCTTTATTCTCTTGCCTTCTGCGTCGCTTGCTTTTATGAACCTGTACAGGCGGCAGGCAAAATCTGGGTTCAGATGTGCTACATCGACGCCGCCATTTTCTCTTTTTGACTCGAGATATGGGACGGGGCTCTCGGGACAGCTGGCTCCGTAGATCAACTCCTTGTCCTTATCGCAAAATTGTCCGCTGGAGGGGATCTTGGCGCCCGCCTTTTCGAGCGCGGCGCGTTCTGCATCGGTAATGGCGTGGCATCCGGCTGCGATTTGCGCATGCGTGGTGGGAGCGCTCACCAATACAATGACGGCGATAATGCCGGACAGCAACACAAAAAAGAGGGGAGCGACCGAGGCGCGCATGTAGCTAAGTATATCGGACAAACAGATTGTTTTGTGACACCCTGTGGACGCTCGCCCCGTTAGAAGCAAAATGCCCACGGCTTGTCGCAGGATTGAATGCCAAACCAATTGTGCAAACGTGAAATTAATGTCCCTCGTGAGCTTCTAACGGGGCTCGCTTCATTTTCAGGAACAGACACCGTCCGCCCACAAACCTTTTTTCATTTCCCGCGCTTGCACTTCGGCCGCTTTGAATTCTTTTTGGAATTTGTACGGCAAGTTGTAGGTGTATTCGTGCGCGTACCCTGAAGCAATCATGTATTTGTTAAAGAGCGTTCCGCCTGCCTGCCCGCCTGCTGATGCGGGCGCAGGCAGGTCAGGCAAATAGACGTAGGCGAGCAGGCGGCCGTATTTGTCGTATTCACCTTGTGAGGCGTCTTTTTCTACGCGCACATTTTGGCCTGACAACATCTGCCTCGCTCTTTCTGACGCCTCTTTCCCGAAACACTGCACCGGCTTGCGCGGGTCCACGGTCTCCGGCGTATCGAGCCCGATGAGCCGTATTTTCACACTTTTGCCGTTCATCTCGACGGTAAGCGTGTCGCCGTCAACGACTTTCGTAACGGGGTACGTATCCGCCGCCGGCTGCACAACCTCGGTAGTTTCGACAGCGGCGACCGATGACGTCGCCGAAGTACTTTCAACAACAAGTTTCGCACTCCCGTCTGAAAATATCGTGCTGATTAAAATAACCGCAATTAACATTATTGTCGTCTGCAATATGCGCCGCCGCATTACGACAGTATGCATTATCAAACTCCGCCTTCTCCCGATGTGTTGCGGAGGCAGGTGTTTTACGTATGATGCCCGCAGTGCCAAGCCGATGAACGGCTGGCTGAGAGGGAACAGAATCATGTTATTCAAATCGACCCGGGGCCAGGCCCCGCTGCTCGGATTTGCCGATGTGCTTCTACAAGGGCTCGCAAAGGGCGGCGGTCTCTACATTCCGGAGAGCGTGCCCGTGTTCTCGCGGGCCGATCTCAAGCGATTGCGTCTTCTGTCGTATCCGGCACTTGCCGATGAGATCACACGACACTTCGTCGTGGGCGACTTGTTCAGTGCCGCCGACAACCGCAGACTCACCATGAACGCATACGCTTCGGACGTGTGGGAATCAAGCAATGTCGTTCCGGTCGTAAAGCTCTTCGACCGGGTGTATCTCGCGGAGCTCTTCCGCGGACCGACACTCGCGTTCAAGGACCTCGCAATGCAGTTGCTCGCGCTTCAGATGGAAATGGCGCTTGCCCGGCGTGGTGAGAAACTCGTCTTGTACGGCGCGACATCCGGCGATACCGGACCCGCCGCAATTGAGGCATTCGCCGGCAAACGCAATATTGAGTTGTTCATGTCGTACCCGAAAAACGGCACGAGCGACACGCAGCGCCGGCAGATGACCACGGTACTGGCGAAGAACATCCATGTCATGGAACTCGAAGGCACGTTCGACGACTGTCAGGATACGGTGAAGGCGCTTGGCTACGGTGCCATCAATTCGATCAACATGGCGCGCATCGTGGCGCAGATCATCTACTACTACTGGTCGTATTTCCGGGCAACGCGGTCGAATGACGAGGAAGTGATGTTCTCGGTCCCGACCGGCAACTCCGGCAATATGTACGCGTGCGTTCTGGCAAAGCGTACGGGCTTGCCGGTGAAGAAGATTATCGTGGCCACCAATGAGAACGATGTGGTGGCACGTTGCATCAAGACCGGTGTCTATGAACCGACCGGTGTCGTGGCCACTTCAAGCCCGTCGATGGACATCCAGAGCTCGTCCAACTTCGAGCGCTTGGTGCACGACGTGGTGGGGGACGCCGCGGAAGTGGCGCGCCTTTATGGTCAGCTCAAGACGGAGAAGAAGTTCTCCGTTGATCCGGGACTTTTCCGCGATCTCGGTATCGTGGCCGGTGCGAGCGACACTTCGCAGCGTCATCAGATGATCAAGCACATCTTCGACGTGACGGGAAAGCGTGAAATCATCGATACGCATACCGCCAACGGCCTTGTGATCGGTTTGCCGCACTACGAGCGCGATGTGCCGCTTATCTGCATGGCGACCGCCTCGCCGGTAAAGTTCCGTCCGGTTATCGAAGAAGTGCTCGGCGTGAGCATTCCGCTACCCGAACGTTTTGCGGATATCGGCGAGCGGGAGGAACGCTTCGAAACTCTCCCCGCAGATGCGTGGGTGGTGGACGCTTACATCAAGCAACAGCTCTTGGAAGCAGCGTGAAGGCTGCAATGACGAGGTTCCGCCGCGAGGCGGAACCTTTTTCTTTGTGTAGAACTGAGTATACTGCCAGTATGAACAAAATCGTCGGATATGTACTCGCCGTTACCGCGCTTTGTATACTCGCGTATGCAATATATGCCAATGCGCCGCGTATTCCAGCTCTGCCGGAAGACACCGGCACGGCGGCGGGGACAGAAATGCGCGTGGCGACCGAATTTGCCGGCACAGACGCATATCGCATAGAGGCGCGCTATCCGCAGTTCGGCAATCCGCTTGTTGATGAAAAAATAAAGTCGGCGGTTGATGTAGCCATCGCGGATTTCAAAACTATTCCGCCGAATCCGCCGGGGAGCGCAACGCCGAAGAATGAATTCACCGGTTCGTTTGATGCGGTGTATGCGGGGAGCGATGTCGTGTCCGTCAAACTCTTGCTTTCGCAGGACACCGGTGGCGCTCATCCGAATACGGTTGCGGTCGGCGTGAATGTCGACCCGAAAACGGGGAAGGCGCTTACGCTCGATGACGCACTCGCGCTCACCGGCATGACCCTCGAGCAGGTCGCGGTGCAATCGCTCGCGCAACTGAAGACACAACTCGGGTCAGACTTCATCTCGCCGCAGGGCGCAGACCCCAAGCCGGAAAATTACAGCACGTTCCTCATTAGCGCGAGCGCCGTCACGTTTGTGTTCCAAAGTTACCAAGTCGCTCCGTATTCTTCCGGCATGCAGGAAGTAACGTTTCCCAGAAAATGAGCCCGAATCGCGGGATTTTTCAGCTGGTTGGATTTTCGCTTGCATCTAGTTTTGAGTGGTGCCACACTGGAGCGGTTATTACATAACTCACTAGGGGTCATATGCCAGAGAACAGCACGCCCTCCACATCGGGCTCGGGAAACAAGATGTGGTACATTATCGGCGGCATAATCGTTTTGCTTCTCCTCGGATGGGTCATTTCGCGCGGTATCGGCGGCGCGGCCATCATAGCGGCGGGCGGCACTCCAAATCTCGACGGTTCGGCCACGTACACCGATGCTGAGGGCAACACCGCCACCGTTGGCGGCAGCTCGATGCCGGCGAATTGGCCGTCGGACGCACCGGCAAATTACGCAGGCGCTACCATCCAGTACTCGGGTAATTCAAATCCGCAGACGGGGAAGGCCGGTGCGGCGGTCGTCTACACCGCCAATGCTTCTGCGCAGGCGGTCGTTGATTACTACAAGGCGCAACTCGTGAAGGACGGCTGGACGATTGAAGCGTCCGCAAATACCGGCGCAGGTACCGTTCTCTCGGCGACAAAGAGCGGACGCACGTTCGGCGTATACATCGTGTCTAGCGGAAACGGTTCTGTTTCGGTCACTGCAGGACTCGATTTGCAGTAAATCCTTAGCCAAACACAAAACGCCCCTCGACAAGCTCGGGGCGTTTTGTGTTGTCGACCGGCAGCACTACTTAAAATAATTATTTAGAGCCACATACAGCCATACGGCGAGTATGGCGATTATGTTCCACACAACAAGGCCCGAAATGAACGTCGCCAGGGTCATTACGTCCGTGCCGGTATCAATCCGTGTATGGAGCGCGTACTCCATAAACCACGCCCGCATTCCCGGCACCAGAGCGACGCCGCCAAAGCACACTACATATACAATACTGACCCACGAACAAATAACCTTGAGCGCCTGCGATGTTTTTGTCATAAATAAAATGTTACTAATTGGTAATACGGTAAATTGTATACCCGTGGTCTTGCCTTGTATACCCCTAGGGGGTATAATGACTGCACTGAGCGCCCAACAGCGTTTACGCCATATGAAACTCTACGGTAATCACATAGCTATGCGAAAGCTTTCGGGGAATTTGGTAGTTGTGGCATTGATCGTGGTACTGGCCGGCGCTGTTATGGCCTGCCTTCTTCCCGGCATTCTCATGGGGGGCGGTCACGGACACAGCAGTGCATCAATTATCGGCCATATCGAACACGCGAAACAGCTTACGCAAACAGTCATGACCGCTTTTATGTTGGTGAGCATACTGTGCATAGCGACTGCAGTGGCTCTGTTTTCGCAGAGAGCAACCGCGCTACCAGAATTGACCTCGCTCTCTTCGTATAGAGCCGATCGCATTCCCATTCCGGTTTCCATCACGCTACTCTCCTGGCTCTCGCTTTTCGAAAGCAGCCCCACGACCTTCAGGCCGGCATAAGAAGAGGCACTCGATGCTTTCTTATGCCGATGCCCCTGTATTCACAGGGCATTTATTTTTTGTACCCAATAATAATTATGAAAGAAAGCATTCAAGTCATTCACCGGAACATACGCGCAGGCCATATCCCAACAATCGTCATCAGTATTATTCTCGTGGCGCTCATTGTTGCCGGTTTCGGAAAGGCGGCGTTATCCTTTGCGGTAAAACCGGAGAATAGCATTACCCGCAGTACATCCGCAGCCGTCCGCCCTGACTACGATTCCATCGTGGGTGTCGTCGGAGCGGAATACGCATCGTCGACCGGAGCGGCGCTCAATAATTCGTGGCCCGCAGAGATAATCTCTTCGAAGATATCGCATGTACAGCCGCAGCGGGAAGGCGTGCTAGTCGAATGGCGGGTGCGCGTGGGCGATCGTGTGAGCGCCGGACAAATATTGGCGAAACTATCGGCGCCGCCCGCAACTCCCGAGCTCATCGCAATGCTAGCGGAGAAGACGGAGTCGCTGACCCGTGCACGTGCGCAGGCGGAGCTCGCGGGAGAGTATGCGGTGAAAGAGCAGGCACGCTTTGATTCGTTGAGCGTGGCGCTTACAGCGGAGGGTGGTGGCGGTGCGGCGTTTACCGCCCTTGAGCAGATGAGAAAAAAGGCCGAGACAAAGAAGGCGCTTGTCCGCAGCTTTATCGAGCAAGCGCTCTCCGCGCACGTCGTCACAGTGACGGGTTTCTCGGACTGGCGCAACGTGCGATACGGCGGGCTCAACTCACAGTATGGGGCACTGAATCAGAATGTGCAGAATCAATATGAATCGGCTCTCATCTCACTTGCCGCAACGCTTAAGGCTTCTGCGGATACGCCTGAGGCGGAGGTGGAGAACTACTTCTCGCTCGCGGTGAGGCTCGCGAACAGCTCCGGCGCGAATCCGGAGGTGGCGGGATTCCGGGCGATGGCGGTAGCCGATCAAAAGGAATTTCTTGACATGGTCGCGGATTATCGCGAGGCGCTTGCCGATGTCTCTGACAAAGAGGCGGAGTACAAGCTCATGATCAGGGAACAAGGCGCGATGGTGGAGCGGGACCGCGGCATGGCAGAGGCCGACGTGAAAGCCATGGAAGCGTCGTACGCGACAGTGCGAAATGAAATATTGGGAGGAACAAATATCGTCGCGCCGCGCTCGGGTACGGTCTCGGCAATCTACAAGAGAGCCGGTGATTTGGTGGATCCGGCGACTGCAGTCGCCGTCATATCAGGCAGGGGCGCAGGCGAGCTTACCGTGCGCATACGTATCCCGAATAACGTCAAAAAACCTTCCGCGGGAGATACCATCTCCGTCGTTCGTCCCGGTTTCTCCGGAGATATAAAGAGAGCAAGAATACTCGGAGTCGGCGACTCGCTCGACGACCTTGGTTCCTACATGGCGGATGCGGTACTTCTCGATCCGACAGACTGGCCGGCGGGCACGTCCGTTCGTGTAATCGTGCCGAGTGATTCGAGTGTTCCGAGCATCAAGATAACGTCCGTATGGTGGGCCGCAGACGGCACGCCGCGCGTGTGGCGGATCTCGGAAGCCGGGCGCATCTTCTCGCAAGAGGTGAAGCTGGGGCGCACGCTTGGCACCTATGTCGAGATATACGAAGGGCTCAGGACCAATGACCGGTACATCGTGAACACCGCGCTCGACATCAGTGAGGACATGCTTCTCGATGAACTCGTTGAACCCATTGCACCGGCCGGTTCGTCGGGAGGGGAAATGCCTGCAGGCCACGAGAATATGCCTGGTATGCAGATGTAATGTATGTTCAACAACATAATCTCATGGTCGCTCGCGCATAAATTCGCCGTGCTCGCGGCGGCGGGTCTTGTGACGGCGGGCGGCCTCTGGAGCGTCGCCACCATGAAGGTGGACATCCTTCCCGACATCAACAAGCCGACGGTAACCGTGTTTTCGGAGAGTCCCAGCATGGCGGCCGAGGATGTGGAACGGCTCATCCTGAATCCGATGGAAGCCGCGCTCGCCGGAGCGCCCGGCATCGAGCGCATCCGCGGGAACGCGTCGTATGCGCAGGCAACCATCGTCATCGAATTCGCATGGGGAAGCGACATCCTGCGCGACCGGCAAATCGTGCAGGAGCGTCTCTCGCAGGCAATCCTTCCTGCCGGCGTGAAGCCTGTATTGGGCCCGTCGACTTCGCTTCTCGGCGAGATTATGTGGGTCGGCATGGCGACGCACAAGGGCGGTATCTCGCCGATGGAGTTGCGCACGCTCGCCGACTGGACGGTGCGACCGGCGCTTCTCAAAGTGCCCGGTGTCGCAAGCGTCCTCGTGATGGGCGGCGACGTACGCGAATGGCAGATAAATCTGAACGCAGAGAGGATGCGCCGCTACGGCATCATGATTGACGATGTGCGCAAAGGTATCGAATACGCGCTCACCAACAAGAGTGGCGGTCTCATAACCGAAGAGACGCGCGAGTACGCCATCCGCATTATGGTTGCTCCATCGCAGGTGTCGGAATTGCAGGAGGTAGCGATCGGGCGCAACGCAGTAGACGGCCGCCCGGTGCGTTTGGGCGACATCGCGTCGACTATCGAAGGGCCGAGCCCCATCCGCGGGAGTGGCGCGATAAACGGCGAGCCGGGCGTAATTTTGCGCATCATCCGCCAGCCGGACGCGGAAACGCTCTCCGTGACGGATGATATTAATGAGGCGTTTACGTCGCTCTCTGCAAGTTTGCCTGCGGGCGTCGAACTCCATCCGGATCTCTTTCGCCAAGAGAGCTTCATTCGTGCCGGGCTCCAAAACGTGGAGCGTGCGCTTCTTGACGGCACGATACTCGTTGTCATTGTTCTCGTCGTTTTTCTCATGAGTGCGCGGACAACGGCGATTACCTTGACCGCGATACCGCTCTCCATTCTTGCGACCGCTATCGTATTCAAGTTCTTCGGGCTGTCGGTCAATGTGATGACGCTCGGCGGCATCGCGGTCGCCGTAGGAGAACTTGTGGATGACGCCATCGTGGGCGTCGAAAACGTATTCCGGCGTCTACGCAACTGGATGCTTGGCGGGAAGCGGGAGGACCGCGAGCATGTCGTTCTGTCCGCCTCTCTGGAAGTACGAAATTCTATCGTCTATGCGACGGCGCTTGTTGCAGTCGTCTTCCTGCCCATATTCTTCCTGCCGGGAATAGAGGGGAGACTCCTCGTCGCTCTCGGCGCGGCGTATCTGGTGTCTCTCATCGCATCGATGGCGGTGTCGCTTACAGTGACGCCGGTTCTTTCTGCACTGCTTTTGAACGACAAAGCCCTCTCGGGACATGAAAAGGAAACGACGATTGTGCAGAAGATAAAGGAGCGCATCACCCCGCTTATCTACTGGTGTATCGAGAATGTGAAGATGATGGGTATTGCAACCCTCGTTCTCATTGTCCTCACCGTCGGACTCTATGTGTTCGCGGGGAAACAGGGTATCCCGCCGTTCAATGAGGGCTCGATGGTCGCCATGGTCTTTCTGCCGCCGGGGACCGCGCTGAATGCGACGAACGAATATATGGTGAAGCTCGAACGCGCACTTCTCGCTGTGGACGGTGTGCGGCAGGTGAGCAATATCGCAGGTCGCGCCGCAGCGGACCCGCACGGAGGTAGCGCGAATTCGAGCGAGATGCAAATAGCACTTAAGTCCGGATATGAAGGACAGCGTGAGCGCATCTTCCGCGACATTCAGGCCGTCCTCGACCGTTTTCCCGGTGCAGACTTCAGCTTGGGGCAACCCATCACGCACCGCGTAGAGATGTTGCTCTCCGGCGTGCGCGCACCGATTGCCGTAAAGGTCTTCGGCGACGACCCTGTGGAGATGGAAAAAGCGGCCAAGCAGGTGGTCGCCGAACTCAAGAAGCAGAAGGGTGTCACGAATGCTCGCGTCCAGCAGAATACGGTCGTGCCCGAATTCCGCATCTACGTAGATAGAAACCGGCTCGCAGAGTACGGTATATCTTCGGGCGTGATAGCGAATGACCTCGAAATGGGGCTCATGGGAGACACGCTCGGCCAAGTGCGGCTCGGCGGCGCATCCGTAAATGTGGTTGCGCGGTACGATGCCGAATCAAAGGGGACGATGTCGTCACTGCGCGACCTGCCGCTCCCATTCATGGGTGCCGATTCGCTCGGAAGCATCGGAGACGTGCGGCTTGAAGGAGGAAGGAACAGTCAGGACCACGAGGGAGGGAAGCGCGTCCTCGTCGTGTCGGCGAACTATCAGGGCAAAGACGTTGTCGGCGCAGTGAGCGCGGCAAAGGCCGGTATCGAGTCGCAGAAACTCCCGGTCGGCGTCACCCTCTCGTTCGAGGGGGACTACAAGAGCCAAAAGGAGAGCTCGCGCCGTCTTGCGCTCATATTCGGCATCGGCGTCGTAATGATTTTCGGCATTCTCTACTATGCTTTCCGTTCGACCGCCATTGCGCTCCTCGTGATGACGAACATACCGACGGTCGCAATCGGCGGGATGATAGGTATCTGGCTGACGGGCGGCTCCGTGAATCTCGCACACCTCGTAGGATTCATCTCACTTGCCGGTATCGTATCGAGGAACGGCATCTTGCTCGTCGGCCGGTGTCTCGCTCTTGTCCGAAAAGAGAATGCGCCGTTCACGCCGGAGACAGTCGTGCGGGCGACCTTGGACCGCGTCGTACCCGTCCTCATGACTTCGCTCGTAACTGCCCTTGCGCTCGTACCGCTCCTCATCTCGGGAAGCGAACCGGGCAAGGAAATGCTGCACCCTCTCGCCGTTGTCATCTTCGGCGGGCTCGTCTCGTCCACTATCATTTCGCTCTTTCTCACGCCCGCACTCTTCTATCGCTTTGGCAGGAAGGCGGCGATGGAGGCCGCGGACTCGTCCGGATTCTGATGTATGAAGTCCTCACGCACAGGGAAGGGACCTCCGTAAATATGCAGCGGTCGATATTAAAACTAAACAATAAAAAACCATGAACAGCTCAGCAACACTTATTATCGCAATCATTGTCGCTCTTGCCGCGGGCGGCGGGGGAGGGTATTTCGCCGCGAATGCCGGAAAGGGCGACGTCGGTATGGCAAAATCGCAAGTTGACGACCTCATCATGATGATGACAGATGAGGGGAAGCAGATGGAGGAAATGGGCGTCATGATGAAAGAAGGCGGAATGATGATGCAGGAGCGCGGCACGCGCTACTCCGACACGGAGATGGTGAACAAGGGAAAAGATATGGAGGCGCGCGGCATGAAGCATCAGACGGACGGGCAGGCGATGATGCAGCACGGTGCTCCGATGATGCAAATGACGGGGATGACGCACTAATTGCTATTCTGTAAAAACAGGACCTTGCACAGTATACCCCTAGGGGGTATACTGTGCGTATGAAAGCAGCAATAAAAAAGTCGGCCTTGCGGCGCCTCAGCATAGCCCGCGGCCAGCTCAGCGGCCTTATCAAGATGGTTGGCGACGAGAAATATTGTGTGGATATCATTACACAATCCAGCGCAATCAAGGAGGCACTTTCCGGCGTTGAGCGCCTTATCCTCGAAAACCATCTCTCGACTCACGTCATTCACCAGATGAAGTCGGGCGGCGAAAAAAGGGCCGTCGGCGAAATTCTGAAACTCTACAAGCTGGCGCAACGCAAAAAGTAATCTTATGCACGGCAGCGGTCATGATGGACATAAGAACCACCATTGGCTGATGCTGCTCTGTTGCATGCTTCCGGTTCTCGCCCTTGCCGTACTCATATTTTTCAAATGAAAGACTGTTGCCACGACATGCATGAGGGTGATACGAAGGGCGCTTCGCAGCTCCCCGCTTCCGCGCGGGTATACACCTGTCCGATGCATCCGGAAATCATTCGCGAGAAGCCGGGCATGTGCCCCGAATGCGGCATGAATCTGGTGCCAATCAAAGGGAAGACGAATCATTCAGGACATGCGGAGCATGACCCCTCGACTGCGCTCGGGGCGGGTAAGCATGCCGGACATACAACGTCCTCGTTCCTGACAAAATTTTGGATTACGCTCGTTTTGACCGTCCCTATATTTTTCTACTCCGAAATGGCCCGCGCCCTGTTTGGCGTGCAGGGACCGGAATTCCCCGGATGGCAGTACGCACTCCTCGCGCTCGGCACAGTCGTGTATTTCTATTGCGGTTGGATATTTATCTCGAGCGCATATCGCGAAGTGCGTGCGCGCCTGCCCGGCATGATGACGCTGATAGCAATTGCGGTAACCGCCGCATATTTCTACAGCGCCGTTTCCATACTTCTCGGCACGGGACACGACCTCATGTTCGAGCTTTCCTCTCTTATCGCCGTGATGCTTCTCGGTCATTGGATTGAGATGCGTGCGGTGCAAGGCGCGCAAGGAGCACTCAAAGAGCTGGCCAAGCTTCTGCCCGATACGGCCGAGGTCATCCGCGACGGGAAAACTGCGGTTATTCCGCTCGCCGAACTCCGTAGCGGCGATATCGTTTTGGTAAAACCGGGTGCAAAAATCCCCGCCGACGGAACCATCATTGAAGGGCACTCTGAACTCAACGAATCAATCATCACGGGGGAGTCAAAACCCGCATTGAAGACGGTAGATGACGAAGTCATCGCGGGGTCCATAAACGGCGACGGAAGTTTGAAAGTGAAAATAACGAAAATAGGTGAACAAACATTTCTCGCCGGCGTTATGCGGCTCGTCGCCGATGCACAGGCGTCAAAATCACGCCTGCAGATACTCTCGGACCGCGCCGCTTTGTATCTCACCATCATTGCCATATCGGCCGGAGGTCTCACCTTTGTTCTCTGGCTGCTTTCAGAAGCGGGAATCGGCTTTGCCACCGAGCGGCTCGTGGCGGTACTCGTTATCGCATGCCCTCACGCGCTCGGACTTGCGGTGCCGCTTGTCGCCTCGATTTCCACCACTATGGCCGCGCGCAACGGCCTCCTCATCAGACAGCGCCTTGCACTTGAAGCGGCGCGTAATGTCGGGGTGGTGCTGTTTGATAAAACAGGGACGCTTACGAAGGGCGAATTCGGGGTGGATGCCGTCATTCCGGCGGAAGGATTTACAGAGTTACAAGTCCTCACCTTCGCCGCATCCGTAAACAGTCAGTCTGAACACCCTCTTGCGAAAGCGATGGTCGATGAGGCGCAGACAAAGAATATTCAACTGCGCACCATAACGTCGTTTGAACGGCTCGCAGGCAAAGGCGCGAAGGCCATAATTGACGGTAAGGAGGTTTTGGTCGGAAGCGAACAGTTGCTTGCGGATATGCACACGCAGATATCAAGAGGGCATCAAGAAAAAATTAGTGTACTGGAGCGTCAGGGAAAAACCGCCATCCACGTCATTGCCGATAAGAACCTTGTTGGTAGCATTGCGCTTGCCGACGTCATCCGTCCCGAATCGCGGGAGGCGATTCGAAGCCTGAAAGCGCTTGGGGTCAAAATCACAATGATTACCGGTGACTCCGAAGATGTCGCGGCGTGGGTGTCATCCGAACTCGGCGTTGACCAATACTTCGCCCGCGTACTGCCGGACCAAAAAGCCGCCAAGGTAAAGCTCTTGCAGAAAGACGGAACAAAGGTCGCTATGGTCGGCGACGGAGTCAACGACGCGCCCGCACTCACGCAAGCCGACCTCGGTATCGCCATCGGCGCGGGGACGAATGTTGCCATCGAATCGGCCGGCATCATTTTGGTGAGGAGCGACCCACGCGACATCCCGAAGATAATAAGGCTCTCAAAACTTACGTACTCGAAAATGATACAAAACCTGTTCTGGGCGACGGGTTACAACGTAGTCGCCATTCCTCTCGCAGCGGGTGCTCTTGCGTCGTACGGCATTATCCTTCAGCCGGCCGTCGCGGCAATCTTTATGTCGGTCAGCACTGTCATCGTTTCCATAAACGCGGTACTCTTGAGGAGACAAACCCTATGATTCCGTTGTCACATTCATCGAAGCAAACGGTAGCGATTTTTGTCGTCATTGCATTTCTTATGCTCGCGCTTTTCAGTTTCGCCGTGATGATTCGGGGAGCGGACGGAGCCATGCAGGGTGATTGCCCGTTCTCTGTGATGGGGGCGTCGCTATGCTCCCAAGACGCGTTTGCCACGGTGACCCATCATATTTCCGCGTACCTGTCATTTCTCAATGTGTCATTCGGTTTCCGTATCGTGTCCGTTCTTGTAGCGGCACTCCTTTTTGTCCTCTCCGGGATTATTATCAGGATGGGCTCACCGCACATACGCGGTGTCGCTGACACCGCGCGGCGCTTCTATCCGCAACGGCCTCTTATTCCCCGGAATGATAACGCACTCCGTTGGCTTTCGTTATTTGAGCACAGTCCTTCTTTCTAGATAACGGCCACCGGATTTTTCGGTGTGCCGACCCCGATTCTCTTCGAGAATCCTTTATCCGTGCATACTCAAATAACTCAACTAATATGAACAAGAAAACACTACTCATTGGCGCTATCGTACTGCTTGGCATCGTCGGGCTTATGGTGTGGGGTAAAAGCAATGCCTCCGCCAACGGCGCACAGCAGGCAAATCACGCAGGTGCGCCGCAAGGAAACGTGCAAAGCCAGCTCACTGCACTGGAAACGTTTTACGATTTCGGGACTATCTCCATGAAAGGGGGAAAGGTGGAGAACAGGTTCACCATTACCAACAATACGGACGCATCCGTGTATATCGAATCGGTATACACCTCGTGTATGTGCACGACTGCATTCCTTGAAACTCCGACGGGAGAGAAAGGACCGTTCGGCATGCAGGGGATGGGATACATTCCACCCGCCAACGAATCCATCGCCCCCGGAGAGTCGCGTGAGGTGAAGGTAATCTTCGATCCCAACGCGCACGGCCCCGCCGGCGTCGGTATGATAGACCGGTTCGTGTACCTCGTGGACGACAAGGGCGGAGCGCTCGCGCTTGAGATACGGGCCGTCGTGACCCCGTAATTGTATGAAACGCACCCTCATCACACTCGGCCTCGTCGCGGTTGCCATCATCGGAATCGTCATTCTGAAACTGAGCCCGGCAACGGCGTCAATCATCTGGAGCGCAAGCAACGGCGGCGCATGGCTTCTGCCACTGGTGCTTATAGCAGCGATACTCGATAGCGTGCATCCGTGCTCGTTCTCTATTCTTCTCATCACGATTGCGTTCCTTTTCGGAATGCAGCTGACGCGGGAAAAGATTCTCAAGATAGGCGGTACGTACATTGCAGGCATCTTCGCCGCCTACTTCCTCATCGGTCTCGGCATTCTCCAAGTCTTGCACATCTTCAACACGCCGCACTTCATGGGCAAACTTGGTGCGACACTCCTCATCGTCTTCGGACTCCTCAATCTGCTCAACCGGTTCTTCCCGAACTTCCCGTTGCGGCTGAAAATCCCGTCCGTCTCGCACACCGCGATGGGGCGCCTCATGGAAAAGGCGTCCATCCCTGCGGCGTTCGGGCTCGGGCTTCTGGTGGGTATCTGCCAATTCCCGTGCATGGGCGGTCCGTACCTCATGGTCATCGGGCTCCTGCGCGACCAAGTAACGTACGTCGCCGGATTCGGGTACCTTCTGCTCTACAATCTTATTCTCATCGTTCCGCTCGTCGCGGTGCTGTGGATTTCCGCCGACAAAACGGTCGTTGACCGTATGCAGGAATGGAAGCGTACGAATCTGGGGAGCGTACGGCTGTGGGCTGGCATCGCAATGATTATTCTCGGGTTCCTAATCTTCTTCATCTAGCGCTATGGAAAAACAACCGACAATGGAACAGTTCCTCGCGACCATAGAGAAGTTCAAAGAGAAGGCCGGTGTCGACCTCTCTACTGCGGAAGACTTGAGTCTCGCCGTCATGAACCTCATCTCACTTGAAGAACATTTCTTCTTCACGGGTGTGAAGACCCACAAAGACGAGTACTTCGACACGTCGCGGGAGATTCGCGATGTCCGGAAAGAGCTTCTCGCGAAACTCATGCCTAATCACGAGGGGGAAACGTGGTGCATCTCGAAGCACCTGCTGTCCACGACGATGCGCCTCATCGAGGTCGGCAACAAACTCCACTCGGAGAAAAAAGAAAAAGAAGCGAAAGACATGTTCGAGAAAGCCTACAAGGTCTACTCCATCTTCTGGGCCCTCAAACTGAAACTCATCAACGGACAAACAGTAAAAAAGACGGCGCAGACAAGCGCCTCGCTCGAAGACTTGGTGAGCAAGCTTGCCGATTGCTGTGACGAATAACGTATGGAACACGAACAACACAACGAAAGAGTCAGTACCCAGTCACCAGTTTCGGTAGTCCAACAATACGCGGTTCCGATAGCGATTGTAGTCGCGGGATTTATGATCGCCGTGTCGTACTACCAAGTACAGACGGGCGGTCGTTATGCGGTACGTTCGACGCCACAGAGCACGATTTCGACCCAACTTGAAGAAAGCGTCATCCCGTCGACGGGAGTCGAACTGTCCGTCACCTGGGGTGACCTCGGAAAGCGGATGGTAGAGGCGGGCGCGATCGATGCATACAAAATGGCGGCGCTCTATCAAGATCGCGGCGGATTTCCCGCGGAGTATCGAAAGTTACTTGAGCAAGGAGGGAACGGAAAACTCATGATGACAAGAGAAAATGCCCCGTATCTCCTCAATCTCTTGTGGGCGCTCGGACTTGCCAACAAAAATCCGATACTCGAGGACAAAACGGAGATGATGAACCCCGGATACGGCGGCGCAGGCAACTTCGCCTCAACGGGAGGCTGGACACTCGCCATGGGCGATGCAATGGAGCACTACAACATGCATTCGCTCGTACCACTCACCGCCACCCAGCAGAAGCTTGTCGATGACGTCTCGCGCAACATCTACCGGCCGTGTTGCGGCAATTCGACGCACTTCCCGGATTGCAACCACGGCATGGCAATGCTCGGACTCTTGGAGCTCATGGCTTCGCAGGGCGTGAGTGAAAAAGATATGTACAAAGCGGCTCTTGCGGTGAATTCGTACTGGTTCCCCGATACGTACCTCACCATTGCAATGTACATGCAGCAGAAGAGCGTCGCGTGGGACAAGGTGTCGCCGAAAGAGATGCTCGGCGCGGACTATTCGAGCTCGGCGGGATTCCAGAACATCTCGTCGCAGGTAAATGTTCCGTCGGGTCAGGGCGGAGACGGGGGCTGTGGTGTAGACGCGGGCGCTCCCGTTCAGGTATGGTGATATGGAAAATTCTTATGGCCTCTGGACACTCGTCATCGTCAACTCGCTGGTCTTCATTGTTTTCGCGTTCAGCTTTACCAAGCCGAAAACTTCACGCGATTGGCGCTCGTTCGGCGCGTTCTCGGCATTCATCGTTGCCCTGTTCACGGAAATGTACGGATTTCCGCTCACCATCTATCTTTTCTCCGGCTGGCTGACAAAATGGGTTCCGGGTCTCGACCCGTTCACGCACAATTCCGGCCATATTCTCGAAGACTTGCTCGGTTGGGGAGGCGACCCGCACTTCGGACCCTTCCATATCCTCAGCTACATCTTCATCGGTGGCGGATTCATCCTCCTCTCAAAAGCGTGGAGCGTGTTGTACAAAGCGCAGAAAGATCATGCTCTTGCCGTCGACGGCCCGTATCGGCGCATTCGCCACCCGCAGTACGTCGGCTTCGTACTCATCATGTTCGGATTCCTTTTGCAGTGGCCGACCATCGTGACCCTCGTGATGTTCCCGATACTCGTCTTGATGTATGTGCGGCTTGCCCGGAGTGAAGAGAAGGACGCGCAGAAAGAATTCGGCGAACTATGGAATGCGTATGCTCAGCGGACCCCCGCTTTCGTCCCCACGTGGAAATTAAAAGTTATTAACACTTAAACATATGTTTCGCTCATTTTTCAGTCTATTCAAGAACGATTCTTCGCGAACATGGAAGAACGATCCGGTATGTAATATGCCGGCTTCCGACGAACTCACATTTGATTGGAAAGCAAAGACATACTTCTTTTGTTCCGATCACTGCAAACGGCAATTCGAGAAAAATCCAGAAGCGTACATCACGAAATAAAGAAAATAGAGAAAATAGGGTCGGGTACCGTTTTTCGACCCCGCAAACGACTTGGCGGCAAGACGCCGCTGGAGGTACTATTCGAGCGTACCGGTTGTGCACTTACTTATTGAATGTAGCGTTCATTTGATTATCCAATCGCGGCATACATGGTAGAATGGCGACCACTATGGAGTTCGACTACACCGTTACGACTAAAAAAGATTTTGACGCCGCGGTTAGGGCGGTGCAGGAGGAAATCGCGAAAGCGGGTTTCCGTGTGCTCTACGTGCACGATGTGCATGCGACGCTCGCCGAAAAAGGATTCGATATCGAGCCGATGAAGATTGTGGAGTTCTGCGATGCGAAGTCCGCCCATACCGTCCTTACGGCCGATCCGAAAATCGGCCTGTGCCTGCCGTGCAAGATACTCGTGTACGTGAAAGACGGGACCACAGTCCTCTCCGGCATGCGCCCGATAGTATTGCCGCAGTTTTTCCCCGAAGCGCAGCTTGGCGCACTGCCCGAAGAAGTGGACGCCCGCGTCAAAGCCGTCATCGATAGCTCAAGATAGCAAAAAGGTTCCTGACACCTTTTCCAACAGAATTTTATCAGCAGCGTAAAAAATATGTTAAAATAAAAACATGGAGACCAGAGGTGTTTGTAGAAAATGTGGAGGTGTAGTACTTGTTGGCGCCTTGGCAATGGCGCTGACGCTTTCTCCAGATGTATGCGAAAAGTGTAGACACGAAGAAGCACCTCACACGCATAATGAATCAACCCGTACAACTTTTCCCGGACAAGTAACGGTTGTGCAAGCGATCTCAAGTACAGCAACAATTACTACGCAGCCGCCGTGGATTGGCTAATAAGGGGAAAGGTCTCAGGAACGGTACACCCAAACGGTTGCGTTCAAGAAAGACTTTCTGGGAGCGGTTGCATCTCCGTTGGAAACGATTACAGGGCATCACTACTTTGAGGTACGGGACGCGTACTCTGACGAGAAAGTAGCGGAGGTAACAGCCTTTAGTGGGTCGTTGGAGGTATATAAGTAGGTCAATAATCCACGGCGTGAGGCACTCAGACACCCTCAGAGACACGGAGTGTGACGGTATATGGTTTCTTACCATATGCCTATAAGGATGTGCGCCTCGTGGCCTCGGCGCACTGAATGATATCGCCAACATGATAGGCGATATCTTTTTTGAATGTCAAAGGTTATTTCTTTGAGCCATTTAAAACACTACATATGGCGTTATGTAGAAATATATGAACACGTCGAAATTTGACTGTCAAATTGAGTGCGCTAAAATACAAATATAACGAGTCGTGGTTTTCACAGGGCCACGCAAATCTTTATCCGCTAATCGCAGTTTGCAGCATGAACAATGGCACCATCTCCAGAGGCCCTGGCCCTGTTCTCCGAGCACTACAATCAAGTGTTCGGTGAACAGCTCACCCCCGAAGAAGTCGAGCGCAAGGCTCGCATGCTCCTGAATCTCTACATCGCGGTCTATCGGACTCCGCTGGAAGAAGCACGGGTGCAAGAATTATACGAATCTAGTTAAACGCTATGGAAACACACGAAACATCTCATCTTCTCGAAAAACATCCGACGCTCAGCGACGCAGAATTGCGAGCTAAGGAGCGTCAACTCCACGACACTCTCATCACAATAGAAATCGCCCTCGCAATACAAAAGGGACAGAAGCTCCGCTTAGCTGTTTCCACTATGGAGGCCGCACACGCAATGCTGAAGGAGGAATTAGTCCGCACCCGAAACTTTATCACTATCAACATGTTCACCAGTTATGGCAAAAGCTAAATCAACAAAAACGGAAACGAGCACTGCTCCAGATGTGCCAAAACGCTACATCGTGTGGCGAACGTTTCCTGACGGTACATTAGCCGACATGGTTTATTCGCAGTCCACCGATATCGCAGAGTTTGTTGTCGCAAGCGAGGGAAAGTTCACGACACAGTCTGAACTTTGGGTCGGGACAGATGGAAACCTTACGTTTCAAGAGAAAGGTGCGGTGCTCAGGCTGCTCCCTTCTTGGATGTTGAAAGACCACGTTCGGAAGAACTTCATCCACATCGCGTCACGTCCAGAAGCGTATGGCTCGACGGCAGAATTGCATAGAGACATACGCGCCCTCATTCAAAAGTACGTAGTTCTTGAGGATGTGCGTTTCTACGACGTAGCCGCAGGATACGTCCTGATGACGTGGGTGTTTGACCGCTTCAACACCGTACCGTATCTCCGCGTCGTTGGTGACCTTGGAACGGGTAAGTCTCGATTCCTAGAGGTGGTAGGCAAGCTTTGCAATCGTGCGATGATGGCGAGTTCAATATCACCAGCCGCCATTTATCGTACGCTTGACCAAGTTGAAAGCACCCTCGTGTACGACGAGGCAGACTTCAAGTCCTCCGATATGACGGACGACATTGTGAAATTGCTAAACAGTGGTCATAGAAAGGGCGCTCCAGTAGTGAAAATGGAAGTATCTGACGACAAGATAAGGACCGTCACGTTTCGCGTATTTGGTCCGAAGATACTTGGCTCGCGGCAAAGCTTCACGGATACTGCACTGGAAAGCCGTTGCATTACTCAGCGCCTCTTTCCTCTCAAAAAGACCAGCGTAGCTGTGCACCTACCTCCGTCGTTTGACGCCGAAGCACAGACTCTGAGAAATAAATTGTTGATGTTCAGACTCAGAAACTTTCACCATGTTCACGAGGATGAAAGCTCTCTCGGAGGATTAGAATTTCCGAGAATGAAGCAAACGGCACTCGCTCTAACCAGCGTTGTGAAAATGGTGGGAGAAGAAGTGCTTGCGCCAGTCCTAGAGTTTCTGAAAGACTCTGAAAAAACACTACTAGATAGCGTCTCGACGGACACCTACGCCGATGTGCTCCTCTGCATCGCTCGCCTAATTGAGTTCGATGAGGAGGTTAGAAAATCTGGTCAGTTGTATATGGGCACTATCGCCGCTGAGTTCAATAAAATGTTCTACGGCGATTATGCGGAGAGAGAAACCAGAGAAATTAGTACGCGCGAAGGACTGCTTGTTATCCCAGGCCAGCTCGTTTCTCCAAAAAAGATTGGCGGATATGTCGACAAGCTCGGTCTCAGAAAAGCTAGAGACGGTGGAGGGGTGTACATCCCTCTCGGGAAGGAGGGGCCAAAGGTGATGAGCCTCATCGAGCGTAGAGGACTGCAAGACATCCTCACTAAACTCCGCGAGGAAGCGGCAGAGAAGAAACGCAATCCAAAGAAAGTGCCTTGGTCGACCGCTTCGGATTTTGTCAAAGACACTCTGGAGCCGTCCAAAGACTAATCAATAACGTCATTAACAAAATTAACATTAGAGAACGATACGGCACACGCTGTTAACTGGTTCTATTATTTTTTACCTGTACACGAGAGGGAGTCCTAATAATATAGCAATATAGTTCTATATATTGTCAAGTATTAGCTCCTATGAAACGACTCATTGTCACAGGCAAGAAACTAAAGACACCGAAGCAATTTAGTCCCGAGTCCATTGCGAATCGGATTTTGCTTGAATGCGGATTTGAGGGTAAAACGGCTCGCGTTAAATACGCGAACGGAAAGCTCACAATCCGCTTCGGTAAAAAGATTGATATTGCCTAACATCGTGTGCAGCAATCGTTCTCGTAAGAGAAGTAAATATGTCAAAAGAAGATTACAGCCACCTAAAATACGTCCTATACGCTCGTCGTTCAATAAAGGCTAATAAGAATGAAGAGGATAGGGGTGTTCCCTCGATTCAGTCTCAGCTAACTGAGGTTCGAGAACTGGCAGACAGAGAGGGGAGGAAAATTGTCAAAGAGTTTGTGGAGACCGTAACGGGTAGTGAGCCAGGCATGCGCCCCAAGTTCGCTGAAATGATTTCCTACATCCAGTCAGGAAAGGCAAACGCGATTATCTGTTTCAAGACAGACCGCCTAGGTCGCAATTCTATAGACGAGGGTGTTATAAAACACTTGCTCGAAAGAGGAATCATCCAGAACATTCGCTCCACGGACAGAAATTGGAACTCAGACGACCACGTTCTTATCTGGTCTGTAGAAATGGGAACTTCTACTCAATACTCTCGTGATTTAAAGAAGCACATCAAACGCGGGCAGAACGAAGCACTTCGTCGGGGTTTTCGTCCAGGCATTGCTCCGATTGGATACAAAAACAGTAAGAACAGAGAGATGGGTAAGCCAGAGGAAATACAGGTTGACGAACATAACTTCAAGCTGATCAGAAAAATGTTCGATTACGTGTTATCGCGTGAACACACGCCGTTCCAAGTATTGAAGATGGCTCAGGATGAGTGGGGTTTCCGTTCTCGAAAGACCACGCGCTACCCGAATGGGAAACTACTATCGAAAGCAAGCTGGTACAATATTCTCTCCAATCCATTCTATTACGGAGAGTTCGAGTACGGCAAAAAACCAGACCGCCACTGGCACAAAGGGAGTCATCGGAAACTAATCACTCATGCTGAGTTCGATGAGGTTCAGAGAATACTCGGCAAGGGTACGTCTCGACAGAGGACTCATAAAAATGCCTATACAGGCCTTATGCGTTGCGGTCACTGCGGTGCACGTATTACGTGTGAGAACAAAACGAAGAATCAGAAGAACGGGAATGTCCATCACTACACCTATTACCACTGCACTGGCCAGATAGATAAGGAGTGTAGGCAGAAAATGATTAGCGAGATAGAGCTTGAGAAACAGATTGTGAGGTTTCTATCCTCAATTCAAATATCACCTGCGTTCCACCAATGGGCTATAACAGAGCTTAAGAAGGAATACGACAGAGAGAAATCGGACAAGAACACGATTCTGTACGCACAGGAAAAAGAGTACCGAAGAGTGAAAGACACCCTCGAACAGCTTTTCCAGATGAGGCTGGCCAATGAAATCGACTCGGAGCGATACCACAGAGAGAATGCAAGACTAGAACCAGAGGAGCGTCGTTTGCGAGGATTCCTTGAAACGATAGACGAGCGGGTACAGAACTGGATATATGACGCTGAGAGAATACTGACGTTTGCCGAGAAAGCCGTAGATAAGTTCAGAAACGGACAAATGGACCAACGCAGAGCAATCCTTGCCGCACTTGGGGCAGAGCATAGGTATGTAGACCAAACATTGACCATAAAAACAGAAAGGCCACTTCTTGTGATAAAAGAAATGGCTTCTGAGGCTTCTGAGGCTGGAAAAATATTAGAACCTCCGAATCTCCATACCCTGTATGGCTCAAAAGGTAAAAAACATTCTTCCAGTCTAATTAGGTGGAGGTGCGGGGAATTGAACCCCGGTCCAAAGAAAAGTGTGTGCGTGTGTCTACATTGCGTAGTACATCTATTTTTGTTTAGGAATGTTGCATAAGAGATGAACAGAAACACAACATCCCGAGCTCTTATCTTACGTGTACGTCGAGCAGTGTACGCGAGTGCTTGAATGTTTTTGCGCCCTACCAACTCATATCAAGCATGAAGCTGGCGGACGGCGCTTAGGCTACGAGAGCGTAAGCGGGCTGGAGATCCTTCATCTGAATAGGTGAGAGGATTCCACGTGCTACTTTGTTCGCACTTGAATGTTTGAGAGGTTTGAGAGAGTCTCCCACTCTCGCAACGCGCAAACACACACCGATTTCCCTGTCGAAGCCAGTCACCCCCGAAGAATAGGGATTAGGTGCTAGGGACTAGGTTCTAGGGAAATGCAAATCCTAATCTCTGCTCTTCACGAGTGGCTGGCATTTTTTATTGAATGTCGGAGTGTGGTGCCGAGTCCCGAAGCAGGGGACTCGGCCAACCCGATCAGCCGAACGGGTTGTAGTTGAGCATGCGGCGCACCAGTTCCTCGTTGTTCACGATGAAATACATGGCATAGCACAGCGCAGCTGCCATGAGGAGTGAGCCCCAGAAATCGCCGTCGCGGATGATTTCCCGCAACGACCTTCGTTGTTGCACATCAGCCATGTGATGTCTCTCCGTTGCCGTTGATGATTCTGCCCATCTTTCAGAGCCAAGGCTTGAAAAAGGGCTCGACCGCTTCGGGTCTGAACAGGAAGAAAATCGCGGCCGCGAGGATAGCGATGATCGCAAGCCTTTGGATGGCTAGATCAACCGTCCTTTTCGAAATCATGTGGCTCCTCCATTTCTGGTCCACATTCCGACATTCAATATTTAAGTTTTCAAAGTTCTGTGAATTCTCCGCTTCTCGTCACGCTCGCGTATATGCTGACGTTTATCTTCCTTTTTCTTTCCGCGCGCAATCGCGATGAGGAGCTTGAGATTTCGCCCCTTATTATACACCTTAAGAGGCACAATTGTCAACCCCTTTTCGCCCTCCGCGGAGGCTACGTGGGCGATTTCTTTGGCAGAAAGTAGCAATTTGCGGGTGCGTTCGGGGTCGTATGATTTCGGCGCGTTCTTTACCTGCCATGCAGAAATGGTGGCACCGACGAGATAGGCCTCGCCGCCGCGCGCGACCACGCGCGCGCCCTTGAGCGAGCCCTGTCCGGCGCGAAGCGATTTCACCTCGTATCCGTACAACGCCAAACCCGCCTCGATTTCTTCGAGGATGGAATAGTCGAATCCGACCCGTTTATTTTCAACAAGGCTCATACGCGCTCAGTATGTCATGAACTTTTATCTTCGTCAGCGCACCTCGAATATCCCGTAATACGGGTCAATTTTCATTTTCTTGCCCTCCACATCCAGCGCCAACCATTGGTGAATGAAGAGCGAAAAGAAAAGTCTCCGTTGGATTAGTATTTCAGATTCCTGAAATGCGCCGGTATTCACCAGAATGGATTTGAGCAATCTGTTTTGAGTGTGGCACCACAGAAATTGTTTCTTGTTCGGCAGTTCTTTGGTAGAAAAATCGCCAAGTTTAAAAACACTCAGCGCACTTTTGATTTTGAATACATCCGCGTGTCCGGTGTACGTTCGCTGTATGTACGCGTACACATTTTCGACGGTCTGAAGCTTGTCATTGCCGCGAAGTCCCGACGCCAACCCGGTCAACTCCGGATACTGTTCAATTTTCGACGGCAAAAAATAGTTCGGATACAAACAGTACGGCCAGACTTTGGCAAACAACAGATAGATGGCCAGTGTGTAGAGAACCGGGACCACGTGTTCCATATGTCGAAACTATACCGTGAACAGGGTATACTTTTTGCATGAGCGAAGAGAATTTCAAAGGTTTCATCGGCGGGCGACATGCGGAGCGGGTGACCAGCATTCATACGCAAGAGCAAGTCCGGGCGGAGTCGGAACAATATCCCGCGATTTCTGAAAAAGGCGTGGACGCAACGAGGGAGCGCTCACTCGACGTCAAGAAAACGCTCGAACACGCCCCGAAAGGTACCGTCTTTTTCTTCGGAGGTACAAGTGAAGAACAGCGCACAAAATCTACGTCCGATGTCTACGGAGATACGCTGCGTTCGCTCTATGCAGGCGACAAAGATACGCTGGTGTTCACCCACCGGGAAATTGATGCGTTGCATGACGAGAAGCGGGGAGTGGCCAATACAGTTCGTGCTATCGAAGTTTTCATCGCACAGCATCCGGACAAGAAAGTGCTCATCGTCTACCCTCTTTTCTTGAAGGAGTTCAGCTTGCGGCCTGATTTCCGTGGGAAAGAGGCACCGTACCACCTCACGCGATACAGCAATGCATTGCAGCCGGGTGGGAGCGCCGAGCATGAGGCTGTCGAAGCACTGATGCGAAGCGACGGCATTGAGGTCGCGGAAGATGGTTCGATCGCGCTCGGTCCGACAGCGCTCGATGTCGCGAAGAAATATCTGGTCGGTATAAAGCGATTGCGCGAGTTTGCGCAGGAGTATGCCCCGAGTCGACCCGTGATGGTCGGTTTTGTGAGCCATGGGCTCATCCTCGATGCGCTCACGAGTTATCTTGCGAATCAGGGTGCGCCGAATGTCGCGGCATTCAAGGAGACGGGTGGAAAAATGATCCAAAGTTCAGAGATCGGCACGGTGACGATTGAAAACGGCGAGGCGACGTTCGAGTATCACGATAAGAAATACCATGTCAATCCAGTGCTCCTGAATGCGTAAATTATGAAGCCATACACAGTGCTTGGCGTGCGCAACCGTACCCTCATGACGTCGTATGGACTTGAGGATTCGTATCGTCAGAAGATAGCGGGAACGGAGTGCATGATAGAAAAGAATCTCGAAGTGGGGAAGGGTTTTGCCGCCCACACCTGTTCGAACACAGAAGACCGCAAGCGGCTACGCATTCTCATGGAAAAAGAAATCCGTGAAGGAAAGTATACGCAGGCGTTTTTTGATGCCATAGACAAAACATACAAAGACACCGTTCAGGACATCAAGACGTTCTGGAAAGCCGACCATGCGAGCGCTTCGGCGGCAGAGCTCATCGACAGGTTCGACCGTTTCTTCCGTATATACGTGACAACCATCCATCCGATGGTGCTTGGTATATATGCATCCGACCTGCAGGATGTGTTTGAATCGGAGCTTAAGAATGCGCTGGGTGAAGAAGTGCCCCAAGACGAGTTCATTGCACTTGTCTCGACGCTTCTCACCCCGACACGTCTTACGCAGGTGCAGACGGAAGAGCAACGCCTGATGGAAATACTGCGACAATTTCTCGCGGGGGATGACCACTCCAAACAGGCGTTCGATGCGTTCATCACGCAGTCGGATATACGCGCGCGCTTTCAAGAACTTGAAGAGCGCTGCGGTTGGTTCCACATGGAGTACCTCGGAGAGCCGCATACCGCGGAGGATTACGCCGCGCAGGTGTGGACGCGAATAGAGAGTGAAGGCGTCGAAGCTTTGCTGGGGCAACAGTCGCCGCAGGAAAGGCTCGAGAGCATCGTGTCGCAACAGCAGGAATTCTATGCAGCGCACGAATGTACGAAATTTTTTCGCGATCTCATTTTTGCGATGCAAGAATATCTCATTGTGCTCGACTATTCGAAGGCGGACCTCGTCGAAGGTATCTATTATGCGCGGTCGCTTCTTAATGAATTGGGGAGGCGCGTCGGTCTCAAAGATTGGGTAGGAGTCCGGTATTTGCTGCCCGATGAGCTCAAAGAGTTACTCCGTTCAGGAAAGCGAACGGACGAATCATATATTGCCGACAGGAGGAAACGGTACGCACTTTTGCTGGAGGATATGAAGATCGCGCCGTACTTCGGCGATGAGGCCGACCGCATCGTGGAAGAACTTCTGGTGCGTGACGAGCCGGGAGATATTCGTGAGTTCAAAGGACGTACTGCGTTCCCCGGCAAGGTGCGCGGTATTGCATGCATTGTGACCGGCGCGCAAGACAGGGACAAATTTCAGCAGGGGCAAATTATGGTGACGCGAGACACCACCACCGAGCTTACTTCCGTCATAAAAAAGGCGAGCGCCATTATCGCGGATCAGGGAAGTCTGCTCTCTCACACCGCGATAGTTTCTCGTGAGTTCAAGATTCCATGTTTGGTGCAGACGAAGTTCGGGACGAAAGTGATAAAGGACGGGGATGAAATAGAAGTGGATGCGAGCAACGGCACGGTGAAAATATTGAGCCGGTAATTTACGCACCCCGCTGATTCTTTGAATCAGCGGGTGAGTATGTATAATGCTCATTCATGACGCCTAGTGAGCGGTGGCGTGCGAGCTTGCTCGCATGGCCCGCGAATGACGGCGGCATATCAAAATATGCCGAACTCCGCAGATAAGCCAAAAAAGGGCCAAAAGGCGCCGGTTCCGCAGGGGCCGAACCTCTGGATGCAGCTCGCGGCCGCATTCGCGATTTTCCTCCTGCTCTCCGTCGGGTACTCGATGGTGCGTCAGTACATCACGGAGCAAACCGACACAGTCGCCATTTCTCAGATAGCCGGCGATATCAGCGCGGGGAAGATTACGTCGCTCGTAGTGGAGGGTGATACGGTGACGGCCACGTACGCCGACCCTTCGAATACCTCAGGGCAGGCAACGAAAAAGAAATCACGAAAAGAAACCGAGGACTCACTCACCGAAACTCTTTCAAAATATAATATTGCGCCGCAAGCGCTTTCGGCGGTAAATATTACCGTGCAGGACGAGGGGGGATTCCGTTTCTGGTTCCTCTCGCTCGCGCCGATACTGGTGCCTGCGCTCCTTCTTCTCGGTGTCCTCTGGTACCTCTCGCGGCAGTTGCGCGGAGGCGGCGGCATGCAGGCGTTCACCTTCGGCAAATCAATGGCACGGCTCGTCTCACCGGAGGATAGCGCGCAGCGCGTCACCTTTGCCGACGTGGCCGGCGCGAAAGAAGCCAAGGCAGAGCTCACCGAAATTGTCGACTTTCTCAAAAATCCGAAGAAATTCATCCAGATAGGTGCGCGCATCCCCAAGGGCGTGCTCCTGATGGGCGCGCCGGGGACAGGAAAGACCCTGCTTGCGCGCGCAGTCGCGGGCGAAGCGGGAGTGCCGTTCTTCTCCATCTCCGGTTCCGAATTCGTCGAGATGTTCGTCGGCGTCGGCGCCTCGCGTGTACGCGACCTCTTTGCGACCGCCAAGAAGAGCTCGCCCGCGATTATTTTCCTCGATGAGATTGACGCCGTCGGGCGTGTGCGCGGCACCGGTGTGGGCGGCGGCAACGACGAGCGCGAGCAGACACTCAATCAAATACTCGTCGAGATGGACGGCTTCGAGCCGAATGAAAAGGTCATCGTGATGGCCGCGACAAACAGGCCGGACGTACTCGACCCCGCGCTCGTGCGCCCGGGCCGCTTCGATCGCCGCGTCGTCATCGACCTGCCCGACCGCAAAGACCGCGAGGACATCCTCAAGACGCATTCGCGGAAAAAGCCGCTCGGTCCGGATGTGAAGCTCTCGGTCATCGCGGAGCGCACGCCCGGATTCAGCGGAGCCGACTTGGCCAACCTCATGAACGAAGGCGCTATTCTCGCCGCACGCGAAAACCGCAAAGAGCTCGCGCAGTTCGACCTCATCCGCTCAATCGAAAAGGTGATGCTCGGTCCCGAACGCCGCTCGCACGTGCTCAATAGGAAAGAGAAAGAAATCACCGCGTATCACGAAGCGGGGCACGCGCTCGTCGCATCCGTCTTGCCGTACGCCGACCCCGTGCACAAGATTTCTATCATTAGCCGCGGCCGTGCCGCCGGCTACACGCTCAAGCTTCCGTTCGAAGACCGCAGGATGCAGTCGCGCAAAGAATTCCTCGACGACATTGCGGTTTCGCTCGGCGGCTTCATCGCCGAAAAGCTCGTATTCAAAGACGTGACGACCGGTGCTTCAAATGATTTACAGGTATTGAGTGCGCTCGCGCGCAATATGGTGGAGCGCTACGGCATGTCGGAAAAGATGGGGCCAATAGCCTTTGCCGCTTCTGCACAAGCTGCCATGTTTGGCGACGGGGTAGATGGAGGACAGTCGCAGGAAGTCGCCGCGATGATAGATGCCGAAGTAAAAGCGATAATCGAAGGTGCGCATAAGCAGGCGGAGGCCGTCATCAAGAAGCACCGCAAAACGCTCGACGCAATCGCCAGGCGGCTCATTGAGGTGGAAACAATCGAGCGTGATGAATTTGAAAAGATTTTGATTGCAAACGGTATTACGCCCAAAAAGAAAGAAGACATCGAGCACCAGCCGCTCGCCTGAACAAAAGTCGAACCCGCGACCGGAAACATTCCGGCCGCGGGCGTATTCATGTGAGTATGCCGTACCCTCTAACGGCATAGCGCGCGAGTGCGCCTATCAACAGGTAGACCACAATGCCGGTCATGACAATCGGGATGACCGATTGGCCGGTGTCCACAGCATAGAGAGCGATGCCGCCGACGATAATCTCGAAGAAAGCGGTCATGAAGCATGCACCGGTGAGTATTCTGCTCACATCCGGCCCGAGGTCGTCCTGCAGGACTTCGTTGAGGGTCAACGGCATCCAAATGACCGTCTTGCCGAGTTGCACGACGCACCATCGTATCCAGTAGTAGAGCTTCAGCCAGCCGAATACGAGACGGACATAGAGCGAGACGCTCCCGTCCTCTTTTTCGTAGAACAGATTAGGCATGAGACTTTGCCTCCCTACTTCGCGTGTGCATGGAAAAACGACGCGGTTTCTTTTGCGACACTGACCCAGTACGTGTTCATCTTCGTGCGAATACCCTCGTACTCGTAGTACATGACCCCTGCGACGCCGGCATAAGTCAGGACGCAAAACAGTACGAAAAAGATGACTTTCTTCCCGAGCGTAAGTGCAGGCTCGTCGTGTGACTCGTGCATGAGTACCCCCGTCCACTGACGCGACTGTATACCGTCCCGCCTCGTCGGTCAAAGCGCGTTTTTGTGCGTAATTTGGAAATCCGGAGAACGCGTGATAGAGTCAATTTTTAATGGCTGTCATATTAAGCAAAAAGCCCCTTTCTGCGGCGGA
>ERZ1292625.1110-Hain-H41-01um-R1-1110-length-34929-cov-43_pt1 | contig 34929 bp, 41 predicted proteins | sample MGYA00564400_ERZ1292625 | MGnify/ENA primary metagenome ERZ1292625 (study PRJEB36523, sample SAMEA6512639) | groundwater metagenome | collected 2019-01-08 | study: AquaDiva: Metagenomics assemblies of 32 groundwater samples
ATATGTAGTATATATGAAATGTTCAAAACAGACTGCTTAAATTACCATTAGCTCCTTTTTTCTTAAATAGAAACATAATTTATTTTTAAATGCACGCTGGATCAGGTTGACTATCACTAATATATACTCCTCCAGAAATTCGCGCGGCGGTAGCCATTGCACATTTTTGAGCCGTCGTCGTTGTATCTGGTTCACATCTAGTGCTGTAAGTTCTACTAGGGTCAAAAATATGGTCGTTCGTTGTCGTGTAGCATTTAATCGATGAGGTAAATTGTGGTATAGAAATCTGTTGCGCTTTCTGCTCTATTTGAGATAATTGCTGACTTAGCGAAGTAGCAACTTCACTTACTAACACGAGATTGCGAAGATACCCTAGTTCCTCCGTAAAATTATCCGACTTCTTTTGCTCTAGTCCTTGTGCAATTTCGTTTACACGAGTAAGAAGACCGATAAAGCGCTCCTTTTCTTTAGCATCTTTAAACAACAAACTATCGACATCGCCAGAAAATTGATTTTGGGCAATCTTCTCCTTGATACCGCGGGTACTATTCAGGTAAGCAGAAAACTCGTTTTCGAGGATATTAAAGAGACTTACATAGGTATCTCGTGCTTCATTTTTATGTTTGTGTTGTCCGTCAATCAAGCTCTGTGCAAAACTGCGAACATCACCACTAGTGGCAATTACCAAAAACTCGCTAAGTGCACCACTTCTCTTACCAGCAGAATTTTCAGCAAAAGAAATGTATTGTTCTTTGCTAGTCTGAACTGCTTTTAAAAGCAGTTCAAAATCTTCAATATCCTTATTGAGGTTGTCTATGTATGTGAGCCTCCTAAGGTCAGCAGACATCTTACCAGCAAGTTCCTCTGCTTTCTTAGTATTCGATGCGCCTTCTGTATTTGAGCTATATTTCTGCTCTGTTTTTACGACGATTGGGGTTGTGGTTTTTAAACTGAGAGTTTCTTCTGAGTTAACAGAGGATTGTGCAGTAGATTTCTCTTCTTGCTGTGCCCCAACATCAAGAGGAACTCTTATTTCACTATTTTTTACAACCTCCTGCTTTTTACTGTGCTGAACCGAATAATAGCCAGCCGAAGTCGCAACTGTTCCTAGTATTAAAAAAGCGAGGAGTATCGGTATTTGAATAAAACCTCGATCTATCTTGTTGAATTTTTTTGATTTGTTGTCCATACCGTCTAATAAATTACACACTTATATATGACAACTATAGTTGGTAGATAAGCCATTGTCAAATACCTATACTTGAGTGTACTAGGTATGTCTCAAATAATCGTAAAGAAATTCAGCCGAAAACTCCGTGAAGAACGGCTACAACGCAACCTTTCACAGGAGACCCTCGCTCAAAAAGCAAAGCTGAGCCGTAATTTTGTTGGGATGCTCGAAAGGGGTGAACGGAATGTAACTATTTCTGCGCTGGAGGATATAGCTCGTGCTTTAAATGTTGAGCCTTGGGAATTACTTAAGTTTTAAACACCAACAGCATAAAGCCGTTGACAAAATCTACCGAACAGGTAGTATGCGTGCTTGCAGAGGAAAAAAGTTATCCACAGTAATTATTGAGCAAAGACAACAGGAGCCTGCTATAATAAATGTAATTATGGTTGTCATTAATCGAACATTGGGAAATATCTCTTAGTTTTACTTGGGGCTATTTCCCAACTTTCGAGTTGGAACAAAAGCAAAAAACACTCCTTTCGGAATGTTTTTTGCGAAAAAATCTTTAGTCCGATTTTTTATCAGAAACGCTTTTCTTTACAGAGAAGCGTTTTCTGCTGCCTATACCTATTAGGAACTTAATCCAGTTCCCATTCCAGTGCTGACACAGCATATAGCCATCGTCAGTTGGAAAACATCGAGCAAATTTGCTGGACATCTTTCTATATATTTCGGTTACCACCTAGCAGAATTAAGAGGGATTGTCTGCATTACATTCTAACGCCCTCCACTTAATTACCGACAAAGCGTCAGTCACTACTGGCAAGGAGTTAATGAGGAATGAAAAAACTCGCACTCAATAAAGCGACATCAAGAGTTTAAGACAGTTCATTGAACAGCATTATTCTCTTTGATTGCTACATCAAGATTTCTCTTGATGGCGCTTTACTAGGTACGAGTTTCTAAAACAAATTAAAACTTATAATGCTAATAATGAAGCCTCTTAAAAAACACTCTTAATGTAGCCTATACATTATAAGCTCACACAATATAATATGCAATACCCTATTAAGCAGAACGCCACGAAAATAAATTATTGTAAATCCTCATCGCTTGAATTCTAGACCCTATCTCTCCTTGATCTATACCTAATTCAATACCCTACTTGTGCCCCTCTACTGATTGCTTAATCACGCATTTGCAAGGGCTAATTGTAATGCTGGACTGCTTTGATAATACGCCCAGAAACGAGAGAGGTAGGTTTTTAGGCGGTTTAATGTTTTTCGCTGTGTGTCCACAGATAAAAACAACGGCGCCCGAAAGGGCGCCTTTTGTTTTTTCTGTGGAGATGAGCAAGGTGTCTGCACACCTTGCGTGGGGGAATCGAAGGGCACAGTGATATTTTTGTACTCAAAAATCACGAGCCGGGGTAGCGAACACTTTGTATTTTGTGAGTAATCGAAACAAAATACTTAGTGATTCGTGACCGATGAACCCGGGGAATCGAAAAGCGGAAGCGGGCACCTAATGTACTCACTAGGTCGCTGACGAATCAGCAGATTTGTGTCTTGGACTCGGGGTCGAGAGTACTTAGCGAGTGAGCCGTATTCGGCGAAATCGCTTAGTAACTCTGATTGAGCACAATCACCACTGGGTTGACCGATGCACCCACTCCTTCTCCGTTTGAATGTTTAGCCCAAACGGTTTGCCAATTTTGAATTAATGATTAATCTTATTTCTTGAGACGATATTTGTTCATGGTTCTGAAATGTAAGCAAAGGAACACCTGCTTCCTCAAAATGAAGCTGAACATCCTTGTCGCGCAGTCTTGTTTTTTGCTGATTATGAGATTCCCCATTTAACTCTATAGCAAGCAATGGCTCAAATGTTTTTATATCAAAAATGGCGAAGTCAACTGACTTGCGACTAATATGCCCAACTGCGTATTTAATTTTACCAATAAATGAACCTTGTCTCGGTGCAATAAGTTTTTCTAGGTGTACTTGTGGTATAAGCAAATAATCATCACCTACCGCTGACTTAAGTTTCTCGTAAAGGATTATTTCATTTTGATTGAGTAGGGGTTTTTGTTTTTTATATAATGCCTCATTCATATACTTTTTTGAAGTCTACACCCTTACTAGACTTTATTCAATTGGTAATTCGTTTACCTCTTCTCCCCCATGCTATACTATCCTCAATGAACGCGACCGCACCTCATCGCATCCTTCTCAAGCTATCGGGCGAGCAATTTGCCGGAAAAAACTCTTTTGGAATTGATACGGATTTCCTCCTCGACCTCGCAAAGGAGCTTCACGAAGTGGTCACGCAGACAAAAGTACAAATCGTCATCGTTGTCGGCGGAGGCAACTTTCTCCGCGGAGCGACGCTTTCAAAAAATGAAACGATGATCGAGCGCGCGACTGCCGACTATATGGGAATGCTCGCGACCATAATGAACGGCATGGCGCTCGTTGACATCCTCGAGCACTTCGGTCAGCCGGCACGATTGCAGGCGCGCATCCACATCGACTCGGTCGCCGAGCCATACATCCGCCGTCGCGCTATTCGCCATCTTGAAAAAGGACGGGTGGTCATTATCGGCGGGGGCACGGGCAATCCCTTCGTCACGACCGACACTGCGGCTGTCTCCGCGGCGCTCGAGCTCAACTGCGAGATTGTACTCAAGGCGACAAAAGTCGATGGCGTGTATTCAAAGGACCCAAACAAGCACGCCGACGCGGTGAAGCTTCACACTATCTCACACCTCGACGCCATCAAGGACGAAAACATCTCCGTGATGGACAATGCGGCGATATCGCTCGCGATGGACAACAAGCTCCCTATTCGCGTATTCGACCTCCTCACCAAAGGCAACATCAAACGCATCGCAAACGGCGAGATGGTGGGGACGCTCGTGTGTTGATTAAAGAAACACCGAGAGAAATCAATCCTCTCGGTGTTTTAGCTGATTTTTAAAATTTTATTAATTTTACCCAGCTTTTCTCTTCTTTCTTTAAATGTTTTACCCTTTGTTTTTTCTGCAATATCTTCCACGATGGCACCAGCTTCTTTCCCTATTCCACCTCGCCCCAAAAACTTCTCAACTGGCTTTGTGACCTTGGTAAGGTTTTCAGAATTGAACATCCAGCGCGCTACAGTGTGGTCGGACTTGCGAGCTATTTCTATATACTGTAATAAATCCTTTATTCTCTTTTTTAATTCTGCCAAATCCTCTTTTTCACTCACCACAATCACCTCCTCTTTGATTTTCTGACTGGCTATCTCACTATATTGTAGCAAGGTCGGGACCTACAGTCTAGCGACGGGCGAAAAACATTAGACTTTCGCCGAGTGTTCGCGGTATACTATTCAGTAATTACAATGCCTATGCCACAGGAAGATTCTGCAAATAAAATAGATCACGGCAATAACCTCGAGGGGTTCTTGAGAGTGCCAACACCGCCAATCACGGCAGATTTAAAAGAAGAGGCATCAACCATACAAATTGTGCGAACAATGAGGGGAGATTTTGCCGAGGCGAAAAGACGGCAAGGACAGTCTTATCCACAACCTATAAAAAGAAATTTCTTCTCTGCGATGTTGGCAAAGATTTCGGGGAAAGCAAAGGAAGAGGCGGAGGAAGAGCGGATTCGTGCCAAAGAGACCGCGGAAAATGAAAAAGTCCGCGCAAAAGCAATGGCGGAGGCGGCGGAGGCAAAAAAAATCGCTAAAGAAAAAGAAAAGGCTCAACTTATGAAAGAAATGGAATTGGAGAGAGCAAAAGCCAAAATGGAAGCGGAGGCGCGCGCAAAAGCAGATGCGGAAGAGGCGGCCCGGATAGCGGAAGCCACTGCCACCGCACAAAAAGAAATGAAACGGGCCTCCGACGAGGTAGCATCGTCGCCAAAAGCGACCGCCGTGAGGAGCAGGGCGGCGGCGACAGTTTCCGCAAAAGCGGCTGACATCATGGCAACGCATGGAGAAGCATTGGCAAAGACCGCTGCGGAAGCGGCGGAAATTGTCGGAGAAAAAGAACGGGTGCGCGGTGCATTAGCAGAGATTGTTGAGGAAGAAAAAAAGGCCCTTGCCGAGATAACGAAAACTATCGAGATGGAAGAAAGGGGAAGAGCGGAAGCGATAAAGATCGAAGCCTCACAAAAAAGAGCGGATGCCGAAATGGCCGCTGATAGAGCGGAGGCGGCGCTAGTCAAGGAGAGGGCTGAGGCGGAAGCGGCGGAAATTCTCGCAAAAAAAGAGCGGGCGGAAGCGGAGCAAGCGGAAATTCTCGCAAAAAAAGAGCGGGCTCGCGCGAAAGTGGCGGTTGAGATAGAGGCGAAGGAGATCTTTGTGGCGGATAAACAAGTGGAAATCGCGGTGGACGCGGCAAGAAAAGAAGTCTCTTCTTTGCAGAACCGAGCCCGGTCCGAAGCGGAGTTCATCGCACTTGCACAAGAGACAGCCCGCAAAGCGGAGGCGGCGGAAGTGGCGGAGATCGCCGCTATTGAAAAAAGAACCCACGCTTCTTCGCAATCTATTTGATCTTGCCGTATTGGTTCTTACCCCCAGAAATCACTCGTGAAATAATTGTAGTTGATCATTCCTTGATATGCGGCAAATGCATACAGAAAAGCGGCGACAAGTCCAAAAATAGAGAGCCCGAGTCCGATGCGCGCATACTTGGAGCTTTTTGATTTGAGCCCAACGATGGAGAGCGCGATGCCTGCGATCGCCGCGAGGATACCAAAGAGGATGACGACCCAAGAGACGAGAGCGATTCCGCCAAACACAGCACCGACGACCGCGCATTTCTCGCGGACGCAAAAACCTTGGGGCCTTACCGTCTCTTTTTTCAAAAGTTCCGGCGGAACAAAAGAAAATTCAGGTGACGGCTTCACCTCGTGATGAACCTCGGCAGGTGCACCATTTTCCTGTTTTTGAATCGCATTAAAAAGTTCTCCTTCCATTCACTACAGTGTAGCAGATTTTTTGAATACAAGGATATAAATACTGTTGATAACTTTTTCTCCGTGGGTGTATACTGTATGCAAAGGTCGAGTAAATATTTTTAAAAAACAAAAACTATGAAAACTATTACATATGCAATCCTTGGAATAACCGCAGTATCCCCTTTCGTCGCAAGCGCATGCGCTGACGAGGTCTTTTCTCGCGGTATGTACGGAATGATGGGGTATGGAGGAGGTGCCGGTTTCTTTATGGTCGCAGGCGGACTCGTTTGGGTGGGTGTCGGCATATTGGCCTGCGTATGGCTCTGGCAGAATATCAATAAGAAGTAGTTTGGGGACAGAATGTTGAATGTTGAATATTGAATTTGGGATGGAATACAGGGAAACCCGCAGGAAAGCGGGTTTCCCTGTGCTTATTCAATATTCTATTTTCAATATTCGATATTCTGCCAAAAAATTGACTTTTAATTCAAAATAACCTAGAATCTCTGGGACTCCGCAATGTTCTTGCGGGTTATTAAATCCATTGAATCCCAAGACGAAAATCAACCATCAGATCCGCGCCAAGGAACTCCGTGTCATTACGGATACAGGCGAGATTTTGGGGGTACTTTCCCTCTCGGAGGCACTTGTCAAAGCAGAGGCACTCGGTATGGATCTCATCGAGATATCCCCGAATGCGGTGCCTCCGGTGGCAAAGATCATGGATTATGGTAAATTTCAGTACCAGCAAAACAAAAAGCAAAAGGAAGCGAAGTCTCGGTCGCATATTACGGAAACCAAGACGCTACAGGTAAAGATTGGCACTTCGGAACACGACCTTGAGCTCAAGGCAAAGAATGCCTCGAAGTGGCTCAAGGAAGGACACCGGGTAAAGATCGACCTCTTCTTGGCGGGCAGATCGAAATATGCGGATATGGAATTCAAAAAAGAGCGACTGGGCAGAATACTGACCCTCATCTCCGAAGAATACAAGGTCTCCGGCGAACCGACCAAAAGCTTGAAGGGTCTGACTATCATTCTCGAACGAGCGGCAAAAAAATAATTATCATATGAATCCCGTTAGAGGTCGCGCAGTTACAGATAGCACCACGATGATTCAATGGGAGCCTAGACAATAAATCATTATTAATGTAAATTAACTACGGAAATTTAATAATTTCCTACCTCTAACGGGATGAAAACAAACAAATCATTTACGAAACGGCTTAAGGTGACAAAGACGGGAAAGATCCTCGGTCGCAAGCCGGGTCAGAACCATTTCAATGCAAAAGCGGACCGCTCGCGCCAGCTTGCAGGCAAGCGCCTCGCAGACTTTGCGATGACCGGACGAGAGAAGGCTCGCTTTTTACCAGGACTTTTGTAAGAATTTAAATAAATACCATGACACGAGTAAAACGAGGAACAACTTCAGCAAAACAGCGCCGCAATATCCTTAAGCAGGTAAAAGGATACCGCTTTGGACGCAGCACAAAAGAGATCCAGGCGCAGGACGCTATCGCGCACGCGGGAGCGCATGCATTCGCGCATCGCCGTGCGAAGAAAAATGTCTTCCGTCGCCTCTGGAGCGTGAAGATGAACGCCGCTCTCCGCCCTCTTGGAACAACTTACAGCAAATTCATCGGCGCCCTCAAAGCAAAGAACATCATCATCGACCGCAAAATCATGGCCGACCTCGCCGAGCACAACCCCGAGACATTTGCGAATCTGGTGAATGAGGTGAAGTAGGGGGAATTGACAAGTAACATTTGGCATTTGATTGATACAAAAAAACGCACAATTTGAGTGCGTTTTTTGTATCAGTCAAATTTTTATAATCTGATGACTGGTTATCAAGATAACTTAGTGCGTAGCATCGAGACATACCTCGTATGTCTCTGCAGCAGGGTTGTTTATGGCTTATTTATCGGTAGTTACTGGGAAATACCTAATCGTGATAAGGAATTAATATATTGAAATGAACCTGTGGATTATGAATACATTGTTTCACTTTGGAGTGATCTGTAAATATTAGTAGGTTCAAACTTCGTCACAAGGTCGAAATATATTTTTTTTGCTAAATGGTAAGCAAACTCGACAGGAACAGCATTCCCAATCATTTTATACCCATCAGCAACATCTCTATATTTAAAAATAAAATCATCAGGGAATGTTTGTACCCGAGCACACTCACGAACAGAAAGCCTACGATACAGATCTTCCTTTCCGGGGACAAAAATTCTTTTGTTTTGTTCGACAAATTCCATTTTTGGAGCTTGGGGATGAATAGGCGCATGGCGTCCGCCAGCTTGGATAGTAAATGAGGGCTCATCCCATGCCCTAACACGATTTCGGGACATATAAATACTCGAGAAGCCGCCGGTCATGTACTCATGATTTGGAATCTTTAAAGCATCGCCGTTTGTTTTATTGAATGGTTTTGCTGGTGTTGCTAAGCGTAAATCCCAAATTGCATCACGCAAAGTGAGCTTTTTCTTCACAACATCTGGAAACTCAAATGGAAATCCTACCTTCTCTTTATGATAACCAACAATAATGATACGCAATCGGTCTTCAGGTACGCCATAATCATTAGCATTGAGAAGCTTATAGCTTACATTGTAACCAGCTTCTTCAAACTGTTTTAGGATATCCTTAAAAGCCTCGTCATGTTTTGGATTAAGAATCCCCGAGACATTTTCAGCCAAAAAAAAGGTTGGTTGGTTATCCTTTAAAAGTCTAATATACTCAAAAAATAACTGTCCGCGTTTATCATTAATCCCTCGCCCTGCTCCTGCTTCGCTCCAGCTTTGACAAGGCGGTCCCCCAACGATACCCTCAGCAAAAGGAATGTCTGCAGTCGGTATATCAACAATACTTCGTTTATCTAATTGTGTTTTAGGAAAATTATACTCAAAAGTTTCCCAAATTGTTGAATCGTATTCATTTGCCCAGATTGTATTGAATCCAGCTTTTTTAAAGCCTAGATCAAGACCTCCTGCTCCAGTAAATAGTGAAACAATTTTCATATTATTTTACAAATGAAATAAGTTTTGCATTAAGATAAACAGCTGGATTGTTTGGAGATTTTATTTCAACATCTCTGATATTTATTTTAGGGTTTGCTTCAATAGCCCTACGGTCATCTTCAGGAAAAGTTTGATATTTTTCATTAAGAACTAACGCGTATGCAGAAAATTCCGAATCATTATTGAACCCAGTAAGCGAACCGAACACCTTGTGTGGAGTTTGAATCCCCCACATTCCACGAACGCGAAGATAGGTAATACCGAGCGGGTCGATATTCCTCGCTCCTGCAATCTCGTTTGTGTCTGCAAATTCAAGATAGTCAATTTCATGAACCTTAGAGGAGATACTATTAAATGTTCTCTCGTAAACTTCTCGGTCTGCAGCATAACAATTACCATACACGAACCAAAGAACTTTTATTTTAGATTCTATAACCGACCCGACAGTGTACAAAATATCTTTTTCATCCCAATTTCCACCATCACTATCTCTGCATGACTGAAGAATTCTTACATCGTCGCTGTGAAGTTTTGATTTAGGGTATGAACTATTCAGCGCGATATCTCCAACTATTGTAATAATCTTTTTTACCTCAACAGCATCGCCGTCTTTTAATATAAAATCAGGTGGGTTATTTTGATTGCCTAAATATGAAAGATATACTGAATGTGCCCGGTCTTTATTTTCTAGCCCAACCATTTCGATACTTGAGGAAAACATATCCTTAATAAAATACTCAAGAGCGGTTCCAACATTATTTACTCGATTTTGCCCAGAATAAAGCTCCTTAAGGGTAAAAGTATCAAGATTGGATATGTTATTGAACGCTTTGAGAAGATTTGTTTCCATGTATTTTATTTTATCACAAAATAAAATTGTTGCCTAAAAAATTTCTACAAAATTCTAAATCTGAGTTTTAGATAAAAAGCGTTCAAATTTTACTGAACGCTTTTTATTTAATTTTTTCAATAATAACAGGAAGAAGGGCTCCGAAAACTATCATAAAAAACGACCAAATTCCAAATCCTATTTTTGTCAAAAAAACCTTTATCTTCTCTTTTTCAATTTTATCTACTACTTTTCCAATTTCCTTATCTATGTCTTTGTCTCCTAAAATAAAACCTTTGACCATCTCTTTTAGTTGTTGGTCAACAAGCTTGTTCCCCACGAGTTCATTGACCAAATAATCTGCTGGCATTTCCACCTCTGTAACATTGGGAACAACAGAGTCGGTTGGTCGGGTTACAAGTTTAGCTTTAGTCATTTTTTATATCCTTAGAATTTAGCATGTCCTCTGGAGGAGTAATTTTTGACAACATTTTTTTTCCATCCTCTGTTGGTTTAATCGTATAGAGACCCGCATTGTTGTTCCCCTCAAGCAGTGTGGCTATACCAAACTTTATTAAAGAATCCCTGTCGTTAAATCCGTATGACTCTACCAAAGAATCAATAAGCTTTAAATCACCATTATCTATGGCAACTTCATATTGTTTGTCGGCAGTATCTTTTTTTGTTGTTTCTTTCCCTATAATCATATCTTTTTTATATTAGAAACGCACTATACCATGCCTAATAATTTTTACAACATCGCCAACTGACAAGAGAACACAAAATTATCCTTACTACTCCTATATTGTATCATTTCCAGCTTATTAATCACACTGGCTTTGGTCAAGATATAAACTAAAATTTTTGAGTTCCACCAATTATCCCATGGGTGCCCCCGACGAATCGAATCTGGTAATTCGCCTATCGAATCGACCCAAGAGTCTCCGACCGAATCGCAAGTCTACCGATTCGTCCGCGAAGCGGTGTCAGCTGTCAGTTGTTCCCCCCTACATCACCCTCTCCCCTCCCTTGCTCGGTCCGCCAACCCCATCAAAATTCTCATAGACATATTGCGGGCATTTTCCGCCGAGGTCGCATACTTTTTGGTCTTGGACAGCGCTGATGAGTTTTGCGACGAGCTCTTTCGGGCTTTCGTCAAAAATCACCACACCTTCCTCTCTGCGATGACTTTTGTCGAGCATGTTCTCGAGCACTTCATCCATCTCCCACGGTCCGCGAAGCACGCCGAGCGGTTTGTGGTCCTCGAATGCGATAGTGAATTCATTTACCGTGCCGATGCGCCCGCATCCGACGATGACGCCGTCTGATGCGCGCGTGAGGAGCAAGTTGCGCCCCGAGTAGCCGAACCCCGTATAGATGATGACATCCAAATAGTCGAGCGGGAGCCCATAGACCTCGACATGCTCTTTTTCGCTCGATGCGGGAGACATGCCAATGGAAAGTCCGCCAGCTTCTTTCGCTCCCATCGCCGCCCACAGAGGAAAGCCCGTCGTCGCGCCCGTGACGAGAATTCCGCCCTGACGAATAATCTCGCGCCCAAGCTCCTTCGCGCTTTCAAGAGCAGTGTCGCCGCAGTGCGTAGTGTCAGCCGCGCCTGATATGCAAATTTTTATTTTAAAATGTTGGTGTTTTTCGCTTCCCATGTCGTGTTATGTTACTTACTTGCTTTGAATATAGCCATTGTATGTTTTTTGCAGATCTTTCGCAAATAGGATTTTAGGTTTTAGTTGGGAGGTATTAGGTTTTAGGAAATACAAAATGCGTTTGCTAAAACCTAACAGCTAAAACCTAAAACCTTGAGCCCTTTAAAAGTCGATTTCCACAACCTCCCCACTCTTCGGCACAGTCGTATTGATACCCAAATAGTCGCGCACGCGCTGAGCAAAGAAAAGTCCCGCGCCGAGCTCCGCATGCACCACAAATATTTTCTTGAGCGAATCCTGCATTACCGTCACAAATTCGAGGAGCGCGTTCATATCTTTGTGCGCCGAATATCCTTGAATGACCACAACTTTTGCGCGCACGGGGACATTTTCATCAAATATCCTGACGGTCTTTGCCCCCTCTTGAAGCATCCGCCCCATCGTGCCGGCCGCTTGGTATCCGACAAGAAGAAGTGTGCTCTTTGGATCAGAGAGATAGTTTCGCTCGTGATGCAGGATGCGCCCGCCATTTGACATACCCGAACCGGCGATAACGATCTTCGGGCCCTGCACATCTTTGATTGCGATAGAGTCTTGAGACCTCTCGGTGAAGCGAAGTTTCGGAAACTTGAAAATGTCATCACCACCTTTTATTTCCGCCCGTATTTCCTTGTTGAAGTACGATTCATTTTCGCTATACACTTTGGTCACTTTTATGCCGAGCGGTGAGTCCACAAAAATGGGAATTTCGGGAATCTTTTTACCCTCCACCATTTCATTCAATTCAAAAAGAAGGTCCTGCGTGCGCTCGATGGAAAATGCGGGGATCATCAGCGTCCCCCCGCGCATAACGGTATCCTCTATCACTTCCTCTAAACGCTGTGCGCGCAGATTAAGATCCTGATGAACACGATCGCCATATACGGCCTCCATTACCAAATAGTCGATATTGGAGAGGAGCGCCGTATCAGGAAGAAGCGGTGCGGGCGAGTTGCCGAGGTCTCCCGAGTATACGAGCTTCTTTCCTTTGCGGGATATTTCAAGCATCGCCGAACCGAGGATGTGCCCCGCATCGCGAAACCGCACGCGAAGATCGTCTTTGAAACCAACATCTTGTTCGTAGGGTATCGCCTCCCAATGCGCCATAGCCTTTTCCACGGCGTCCTCGCGGTAGAGTGGCTCGTGACCATCTGCTTTCGCCTCGCGCCCAATCACACGGATAGTGTCATCAAACATAAGCTTTGCAATCTCGCGCGTAGGCGGTGTGGAATAAATTTTTCCTTTAAACCCTTCATTCAAAAGTTTCGGGATGCGCCCAATGTGGTCGAGGTGCGCGTGCGTCACAAAAACAGCATCAATAGTGCTCGGGTCATACGGAAACGGCTCCATATTTTTATCATCACACACTTTTACCCCTTGGAAAAATCCGCAATCGATCATCAAAGTCACCCCATCGCCCTCGAGAATATGGTTCGATCCCGTCACTTCCCCCGCCGCCCCGTAAAATTTAAGTTTCATCCCGTTGGAAATTTTATTATTAAAATTGATAATTTATGTAGTTTTTAATTTTGCCTTGACCCAAGCCAACACTGCGACTGTTGTCCCGCCAAGTATATCAAATAAAAGGTCGCTCAGGGTATCAAGTATTTCATTCATTTCCCCGACGGTAAAATAGCCGACCACCGCTTCGTACGCTTCCCAGACCAGCCCGATACTGAGAGCGTATACAAGGCACACGCCGAGAAGTCGCGGGAAGCTTTGCGTGGCAAGCCCTCGTCGAGAATACTGCCACCATACGGCAAATCCCGCGAGCCACGCTCCGCCCGCAAAATGCATCGGCATATCAAACCATCGCATCTCCCAATACCAATGATACACCTCCGCAAGCCCGTTCACGACCGCGATTGCAATAAGGAACACAAAGAGGATGACGGGAAATGCGCGTGACTGCATCCACCAAGTATACCCCCACACCTACTTTTTGCATAATGAAAGTAGGTGTGGGGGTATACCGCGGTTCGCACCCGCAACCAAACCTTTCTTTTTTACGAAGGCCTTGCCTTCGTAAAAATTATGCCTTCCCCATAAATATGTTCTCCAAGACGCCACTTTCCAGAAGTTTTTGCGATGTGTTTTCCGCTACAACTTTCCCATTATCCAAAACATAGGCGCGGTGCGCGATTCCAAGCAAGGATTTGATATTGTGCTCCACTACCATTATCGCGGTTTTGTGTTTCTCGTTTATCTCTTTGATCTTTGCAAAAACTTCTTTAACGATTTTTGGCGCAAGCCCGAGCGATGGCTCATCAAGAAGCAAGACTTTCGGATCCACCATCAGTCCCCGTGCCAAGGCAAGCATTTGTTGCTGACCTCCGGAAAGTATCCCCGCTTTCATTTTCTTTTTTTGTCTCAATATCGGAAAAGTTTCCATCACTTCCTCCATTCGCCTTTTCATTTCCTGTTTGTTCCTCAAGATAAAACCGCCGATTTCCAAATTTTCTTCAATAGTCAGGTGACTGAAAACTCGTCTGCCTTGCGGAACAAAAGCGATTCCCTTTTCCACCACTTCATAAGAAACAGGGTCAAAAGCTTGCCCATGCCACAAAACTTTCCCAGAATGAACTGGCGCCAAACCAAAAATAGTTTTGAGAATTGTCGACTTCCCCGCCCCATTCGGTCCCATCAAAGCCACTATCTCGCCCTCATCAAGCGAAATATCCACACTATCCAGTGCTTTTACTCCGCCGTAATGAACCGAAATATTTTGAAGTTGTAGCAGGGTTTCTTTTTGCATCACTCTAATATTACCACAAAAAACTGCCTTAAATGAGGCAGTTTTTTGTTTTTGCTAATCTCTCTTGGATAGCTATTGCGTTACCGCCACCGCTTGACCATTTTTTACAATAAACAGAGAGTACTCGGCATTACTTCTGTCATTATTTGAATCAAAGCTTATTTGGCCTCCCACACCATCATATTTTACGGTGTTTAGATATGTTTTTACTTTTGCGACATCGTCACCATTTATTTTTATAGCATCTGCTATCAAGTGAATAGTGTCATAAGTTTCAACACAAACAGTGGTCTGCGAACATTCTTGTCCGTATGTATCTTTATACATCTTTAAGATAGCGCTAACCTTCTCGTTGCTTGGAGCTACAAAATTTGCACCAATTGCGCCCTCAAGAATATCTTTATGCTTCAAGACCAAATCTTTTGAGATGATCACATTATCATTCACGAACAATTTTGGTTTGAAGTTTATGTCTTCCATCTGCTTTAATACAACTTCCGCACTTGTTACCGTCTGCGGACTAATCAGTAAAAGATCCAACTTTCCTGCCTTAAGCTTTGCAAGCTGAGTCCTTACATCCGTGGTGCCGGTAGAGAACGACTCACTTACAACAGTGACTCCTGAGTCTTTAAGGAAATTCTCCAGATTGATTTTTATACCTTTTGCATAATCCGTTTCTTCATATATCACACCAATTTTTTTGTAACCAGCCTCTTTTATTTTATCTGCAAACAATCGTGATTCGTTTATATCTGATCCCCAGTTTCTAAAAATGTAGGGGGAGAGACCAGTAATTTTCGCGCCAGACAACACATCTGACACAAATACAGCATTTCCGTCTTTCAACATTGGAGCTAGGCTTACCATTGTTCCAGTGCACGCAGCGGAAGTGAATATTTTTATACCCTTAGCCGAATTCAGCTGTTGAAAAGCAGCAACTGCAGTCTTCGGATCACACTTGTGGTCTTGGAAATCAATCTCGAGATTCTTTCCGTTTATGCCACCAGCCTTATTGATCTCCGCAACAACCATTTGAGCTGTTTTTTGTGCAGGCTCACCATAGGTTACCAAGCCACCAGTAAGTGGGTACAGTGCGCCAATCTTAACTGACTTCGTCGAAACTGATTGTGATACTGAGTAGCCGACTGCGATGATCGCGACGACAACAATAACTCCGACAGCCCATTTCGTTACTTTGTTCATATATTTTTATTCCTTATCGTTAATAATCTTAAACTATACTTTCAACAGACAGTATAAGACCCTTGTCTGTATATGTCAACAATGCATAACACAGATTCTTGATTTAATCTTGCGAATACTACATAATATAAACATTAGAGAAAGTGTTGCAAAATTTAGACATACATTTAAAATATGGAAATTACAAAAACATTGATAAGCCTTGGACTATCTGAAGTCGAAGCGGAAGCATACACGGCCTCCCTAAAACTTGGCGGAGCGACCGCCAGTTCTATAGCAAAGGAGATGGGCATCAAAAGAACCACCATTTACACTATTCTAAAAACACTCACGAGAAAGGGTTTTGTTTCTGTTTATTTCCAAAAGAACAAGAGGGTCTATCACGCGGTAGCTCCGCAAAAACTACCAAAGATTCTTGAAAAAAAGTTGAATTCACTGAATGAAATAATCCCGCTTTTGACATCGATTAAAAAAAGTGGGTCACATACTTTTGGACTTCGTACAATAGAAACAAAGGATGAATTAGAAAATTTCTATAATGAGGTTCTGGATGAATATAAAAACAAAGAATATTACGCCATCGGAAACACAACCGCGTGGGAAGAGATAGCTCCTGACTTCTTTAAAAAATACCGAAAACAACGAGCAAGGAACAAAATCAAAACAAAATTATTACTTTCGTCAGATTCAAAAAGTATAAATCCAGTCGACAAATCACTTTTACGAGAATTTAAATATCTTCCTGATAAGTATAAGTTTAAAAGTACTATTGATATATTCAATGATAAAATTTTAATAGTAAGCCCTGAGTTAAGCTCCATTGCCATTGTCATAGAGGTTCCCGTAATGGTCGATGTATTCAAATCAATTTTTGAAATTTTATGGGAAATTATTGAATAGAGTAAACTAATTATAACTTTCTAGGCCACTCAGTGTTATATCTCTAAAATCTTTTGCAATGTTAAACAGCAACCCTTTTTGACCAACAACCTCCTTATCTTTCAATCTCTCCAAAAATTCTTCATGTTCCTTACTCTCTAAGTATTCTTTAGTTATTTCATTTCTTAGTACAATCCAGTCTTCAGGTGATTTTACCCATCTCTTTTCTTCTGGAATATTTAATTTATCATACATCTTTTGAGGATCTACGACACTATGCATAGTATCGTGTTCCTTAAAATGACCCGGGTTCTTTCTTATATCTTTTTCTAAAACAGAACTATTGTTTAGAAAATCTTCCGTGCCGACTATTGGTGTCCACAAATTCAATCTATAGGTACCTTGTGGGTGCTTTTTCATAAACTGAAGAGTTGTTTCCTTAATCTCCTCGCGGGAATAACCATAATGGACGGGTAGTCCCATAATCAACAATGCTCTCACTAAAAGATGTTCTTTTGCGGCGTCTATAAAACTAACAGCAGTTTCTAGGTCGCTACCTTTGTGCAATTCCTCCCTTTTCCCAACAACATCTTCAATCCCAACCCCCACCATTACACACCCAGCATCAGCCATTTCCTTGAATTTTCTCAATTCGTTATTTTCTTTAACACTCATAAAAGCAAACCACCCCATTTTATTTTTATGGACATCATTGGACTCTTTCATAAATTCAATAAATTCTTTAAAGTGCTTCGGGCTTGCGTTTAGTAATGCATTTCTAACAAACATAAAATCAACTTCTTGGTTGTATAAATCTTCCGCTTCCTTTTTTGCAGTTCCCATGGTAGATACTACTCCTTTACCCAAAAAATTTTCACTGGTACAAAAATCGCACGAGTAAGCACATCCTGACCCAGTTTGCGTACTGCCACAATATTTAAAATACTTCGACATTTCCGGAAAAATCATGGGCATCCATTCTTTTTCCATCGGTCTGGCGGGCGACGGTTTACCAACTTCAAAATTGCTATTCTCATTTAGCCGATCAAAATCTTCGTTTTTGTTTATTTTTATTTTTTCCTCATCTTCTTCTGTCACATAGGCAAGCGATCCGACTTCTTCTTCGGGAACGCCCAGAGCCAAAGACAGTATCGGCAATTCGCCTTGTTTTGTACAACAAGCATCAATGCCCGTAATTTCTTTATTTTGCAAAATCCATTCATAGTCCAGAGCAAAATGCTCAGCACCGCCGACTATTGTCTTATCAGGAAAATCTTTTTTTGTTTCTGAGCAAAATCTAAAAGCCTCTTCTATGCTTGGCGAAAGAGCACTCATCCCCAATATATCCGATTCTTCAACTATTTTTTTTAATTCGTCCCTTTTATCCTCCGAGTTAAAATCTTGCAACCTAATGATCTTGGTCGGCACCTTATATTTGTCCAAGTATCCTGCAATTCTGTGTATTCCCAAATTTGTATAATCAGTAACCTGAGAATTCTCGGAATGGAAGAAGTACCCCTTCCTTTCTTCTTTTCCTTCCTTAAAATATGGCTGCGTGCCATCAATCAGTAGAACTCTTTTCCTTGGCGAACTTTCATTTGAAGCAAGCTTTTCCAATGTAGCCAAAGAAATTATTTTCTTCGCTTCTTTTTGCTCTTGCGGCAGCAATGTATTTATATTCCAAAAATTAGATTTTTCCATATTATTTTTTACAAATAATTAAAGCGGTGTTAAATTTTAAAAATTTTATACTCACCTTAAATCCTATTTCTTTCAACCACTTAACCTGCTCTTCAACTGGCGCCAAATCATTCAAAAACATATGATGATACGCCCAATCAGACAAAGTCTTTTCATCTGTCGCTTTTTCAGCTAGATATTTGAAGTGCTTAGCATTATTTAAAGCCGCTTTGCGCTTGTCCAAATATGTGACAAGGTCTCCAAAGATAAAGTATCCGCCATTATTCAATAGACAAAAAATCTTCTTAAATAATTTTTTCTTCCCTTGTATATTTTGATGATGAACCCCAATTACCGAAATTACAATATTATATTTTTGGTCAAATTTTATTTTAGAATAATCCCCGAAAATATATCTCGCATTTTCTTTGCCCATCTTCTTTTTTGCACCATTGAGCATCCGCTGGGAAAAATCCACCAGATCAAAATGAGAATTGGGTAAAATATCTTTCAGCATCCTACTCGTGATGGCGGTGCCGACGCCGAGATCCAAGACTTCATATTTTTCACCTTTTTTAAAACTTGAGGCAAATCCTGCGATCAAATCATGGACTTCTCGATGAAATGGAATCGAATTTACAATATCACGATCATATTTGTCGGTCGTGTATTTGTCATAATTCAAATCCGACGGATTTACATTAGTTGTCCTCATAGAATTATTCTTCACACACATAGATTTCCTCAAACGGAACTGGCTTATATTTGAGCGTGTGTTTGTTTTCAGCGATAAATTTTAACGCTGAAACAAGAGCGTCAATATCTTCTTTTGTGTTGTGGACGGCGAGGCTTGCACGCACAATCCCGTATGAGGCCAATCTATCTCCAGCCGCTATTTGCTTTTCAATTTCTATTTGCTTTGCGTCATCAATTTTGAACCAACGACGAACAAGTTGATGATTACAAATTGTTCCAGCTCGTGTTTCTATCCCGTATTCATTTTCCAAAATCGCCGAAAGCAAAGCGTGATGATAACCCTTCAAATTGAAAGTAAATGTACCAATACGGTCTTCGGTAATATATTTTTCTACTGGGACATATAATGTGATGTTTAGCACAGTTTGTAGCTCTTTCGCGGCATAACGAACCAGCTCTTTTTCATGTCCAACAATTTCATCCCAGCCGGTCTCCATTATTGCCTTACAGCTTGCGGCAGTGGCGATAATACCTGTTACATTCCAAGTGCCTGTTTGATGGCGAGTGTTTGGTGGTGCCCAAACAATATCTGTTTCGCTAATCATGTCAATTGAGCCACCACCCGGATCAACAGGATATGTTTCCAGAATATTTTTTGGCAGAACTAGAACACCGAGACCAAACGGCGCGTAAACTTTATGGGCGGAAAACGCCAATGCGTCTATTCCTTGTTTCGCCATACCAATAGGACGATGCGGAGCAAGTTGTGCTGCATCAACAAACAACAACGCATTATGTTTGTGAGCAAGTCTAGATATCCGCTCTATGTCAGGAACATAGCCCGTGAGGTTCGACGCACCCGTGATTGCGATAAGTTTAAGATTATTAGCGTTTTCCGCAACTTTTTTTTCTAAATCTTCATAATCAAGAGAGCCGTCGTCAAACGCATTTACATAAACGGTTGTTGCGTCAGAGTTGTACTTCCATGGTAAATTGTTTGAAGTATGTTCGATAATTGAGGTGATAATCACATCATCTTTTTTCAGACGCAATAATCGAATAAAAAGATTGATAGCTGCACTTGTGTTTGAAGTAAAAAGTAGAGCATAGTCGTCATTCACGCCAAGAAACTCACGCAAAATTTTTACGGCCTCTTCCGTCTTTTGAAAAGTAATGTTGGCGTGTGGTCCCGCTCCACGGTGAAGTGCGCCGTAGGTCTGCAAAAATTCATTTACTGTTTTGAGAGTATCTTCAAAAGGCGGAGTTGTAGCCGCATTATTTAGCAAGATAACCCTCGCCTCCTTCCCGTTCTTTAGTTTTATATAGTCGTCAGTACCAACGACCTTCGGTAATGCATTCTTCATGATAATGCTATTATACTACTTTTTGTATTATTTTACATAAAAGATAGGGTGGGGTTGCCCACATCAGCTACTCACCCAAATACGCCTCAACCACCTCTTTTTTCTCCAGCACTTCTGCCGGCTCGCCTTCGGCTAGTAATTTGCCCTCATCCATCACAAAAACATAATCACAGAGTTCGCGGATTAAATTCATATTATGCTCGATTAAAATCACCGTTTTGCCTTTTTGTTTCAATTCTTGAACGATTTCGGAGACAATTTTTATCATTTCCGGGAAAAGTCCTGCGAACGGCTCATCTAAAAGATAAATCTCCGTATCCATCGCCAAGGCACGACTAATCTCCAAAAGTTTTCTTTGCCCATACGACAAATTGAATGCCAATTGATTTCTCTTTTCCCAAAGACCGACCCTTTGCAAAACTTCTTCGGCTTTTTTCATATGATACTTACTGTGTTTTTCAAATAGCGAACTGAGGACATTTCGCTCCGTGAGCACGACCAAGATGTTGTCCAGCACGGTCATTTGCTCAAAAAGTCGGGCATCTTGAAAAGTACGGGTGATGCCATAGAAAGAAATTTGATAAGGTTGCATCTTGGTAATTCTCTGACTGCTGTTTACCACGATAGCTCCGCCATCAATCGGCAACATCCCGCTCAACAAATTGACGAGCGTCGTCTTGCCCGATCCGTTTGGTCCGACAATACCCGTGATTCTTCCCTTTTCAATTCCAATAGAAAGACCGTCCACCGCATGCACGCCGTCAAATCGTTTTACTAAATTTTTTGTTTCCAGAATTGGCATAAAAAGTGACTACAACAACTTTTTTGCTCCATTTTTATCCAACTTTATTTTTCTAATTTGTTTTTTAAATTCGGGAATGTCGTCTTCAATAGTTTTCCACAAAATAATTTCACTCATGCCGAAATACTCGTGTACAATTCTGTTTCTCATCCCTGCAATTTTAGTCCACGGAATATCACGATGCTCATCTTTAATTTCTTTCGGAATATTTTTTACAGCTTCACCGATAACAAATAAATTTCTTATGACCGCGTCGACAGTTTTGTCATCTTTAACAAATTTTTCAAAAGTTAAATCCTTGGTGTACAACTCTATTTTTCTAATGGAGTCAGTAATATCCGCCATGTAAAGCTTCGCGCTTCTTCTAGACATAGATAGTTTCTTTTAAAATATCCCTTTTAATAATATGCTTGATCCCCCTCTTGTGGACTAAATCAACTTTTCTTTTTACCGATCTTGTTAAATAATTTTGCAGCCCGACAAAATCAAAAATTCCGATTGGTTGCGAGAACTCAACCAAAACATCGACATCGCTTTTCTTTTTGTAATCCCCTCTCGCGACCGAACCAAAAATACCAATTTCTTTTACATGGTATTGTCTTGCCATAAACGGCAATTTTCCTTTTATAATATCTTTAATTCTATCTTTCTCTGCCATAAAAGAATGGTATCATAGTTTGATGAAAAATCACATCTTATACTCCCCCACAAGCCCTTGCGGTCGGTAGAGCATCAGCAATACCAAAATCAAGCCGTAAACCACCTGTCGCATTTGAGCGGCGATATCGGAGGGAAAACCGACAAAGCGCAAAATCTCCGGAAGAAGAATTAGAAACAAAGCACCCAAGACTGAACCGCGCAAATTGGCAAGACCGCCTAAAATGATAATTGCCAGAATAAAAATCGATTCATTCAGGGTGAACGATGACGGATCAATAAAAGAAATGTAGGAGGCAAAGAGCGAGCCGGCAACAGCTGCCATTGTCGCGCTTATTACAAAAATGGCTAATTTGAAATACAAGGTATTGTAGCCAAAAACCTGAATCGCTTTTTCGTCTTCGCGAATCGCTTTGAGCACCCGACCGAAAGAAGAATTGATAATGAAGCGGGATACAAAATATACAAAGATTAAAAACAGGAGAGCGAGAATTAGGAATGCGAAGTTGGAAGAAAAATTGATGCCGAACAATTCCGGCTTTGAAATCCCCGGGATACCCAGCGGTCCCTTCGTTAGGTCCTGCCAGTTGAGAAAAATCGAAAAGACGATGATATTGAAACCGAAAGAACCAAGCGCATAATAATCATCGCTAAATCTGCTTAAGACAATGCCCATCAAAAAACTTATGACCACAGCGATAACCATTCCAAAAACCACTGATAGGAAAAAACCGACGCCAGTTTGCGTTAAAAGTATGGCTGTGGTGTAAGCGCCGATACCGTAAAAAGCGGCGTGGGTGACCGAAAGCAGCCCCGTGTATCCCACAACCAAGTTCAAGCTAACGCCCAGTATGGCGTAGATGGCGAATAAAATTGCTAGATGAATTATGTATTCCATATTATTTATTCATAATCCCGCGCGGACGGAAAATCAAAAATACGATAAGCAGTCCGAAAGCAATCGCGTCTTTCCATTCACCGGAGATTTTCCATATTCCGAAGTTTTCCACGAATCCCAAAAGAAAAGCTCCGAGTACGCCACCATAGATACTGCCTACTCCGCCCACGATAGCCGCAATCACGCCTTTCAATAAAAGCCCAAACCCCATCGTTGGTTCGATGCCCGTATCAAAACCAACCAAAATTCCCGCCAAGCCCGCAATAGCCGAACCGATAAAAAATACGAAACCAATTATTTTATTGGTATTTATACCGACGATTTTTGCCATTTCCTCGTCATCGCTGATTGCCTTTATCGCTTTTCCGAACGATGTGTATTTCAAAAGCAAAGCCAATCCGACCATAATGGCAATTCCTGATATTAGAATAACCACCTGCGTTTGCGTAATTACTCCACCCGCAATCTCATAAATCTTTTGGGTGCTCATATTCCCTGAAAGCGTTTGGAACTGCGAGGTGAACAAAATCGCAATAATCGCCTGAATGGCGGTAACCGCGCCGAGTGAAGCGACCAACAAAACCATATTGGACGCCTTTCTCTTTCGCAGAGGCAGGTACACAAACTTGTCCAAGCCGTAGCCGGCAAGCCCGGCAATCAATATCCCGATAATCACGGCAAGGTACAAATCCCAACCAAGAGTTTTGGCAAAATAAAAAACAGCATACCCTCCGACAGTCGCCATCACTCCGTGCGTCAAATTGAAAAACTTTGTTGCTCCATAAATCAAGTTAAAACCAAGAGCAATCAACGCATAAATAGCCCCTGCGATGATACTGTTCAAGATGAGTTGAGGGAGAATTTCCATATCTTCATATTGTACCACAATTGAAAAAGCCCCTGCGCAGAGGCGCAGGGGCTTTTTTCTAGGGTTACTTAGGTATTGACTCTAGAATAAATCTAGGTGGGTGCCCGCAATCGCACGCCAATTTTTGTCGATGATGTTTTCCTCAACAAAAATCGGCGTGTGAAAATATAGGGCTCCCTTGTCAATAATTTAGGAGAAAATACCTCAAATAACCCTACCTAAACTATAAACTAACGAGAGAGGAAATGCAAGCAAAAAAGATGTCTCATCCTTTTTGCTTGCATTTCCGAACGAGTGCGGTTTATATTGTACCCAGTTATATACACTCATCATTTTTTTTTGCAACAACATTTTTATTACGAAACAAAAACCTTGCGTGATGCAAGGTCTTTGTAAAAAAATATAGGAACGGGTATCTTTAAAATGCCTCGTCCGCGTACACATAATCAAAATTTGATTTCTTGTAATCAAAAATTTCTTCATCTTTGAAAAAGCGTGCGACTTCCGCTTTGCCATTCTCTGTAGAGTCCGATGAGTGCACCACATTCGACTGAATCGAGAGCGACAGATCTCCGCGAATACTTCCCGCGTCAGCATCAAATCCCTTGGTTGGTCCAACGAGAATGCGTGTTGCGGAAACGGCATTGATGCCCGAGAGCACCATCACTACAACGGGCGACGCCTTCATAAATGCTTTGATCCCCGCAAAAAACGGCTTGTCCGCGATGTGCGCATAGTGCGCCTCAAGGAGTGCGTCCTCAAGGTTGATCATTTTCATGCCGACGATCTTGAGCCCCTTGCGCTCGAAGCGAGCAGTGATCTCCCCCAAAAGCCCGCGCTGAATAGCGTCCGGCTTCACAATAATAAGTACCTGCTCTTCCTTTGGATGTGCCATGGTGTTTGGTGTTAAAATATTGAATAATATTGCTATCCTAGCACGGGAGGAACTTCCGAGCAAACGCGGTTGGAAAGAATATCGAATATAGAATATTGAATAAATGCAAACTAATTCCCCGCACATTCTATATTCCAAATTCGATATTCAATATTCTACCCCTTCTCCCCTCGAAACCGCGCCATGATCTCCGCCTCCACCTCTTCGCGCGGGGCGCCGTATTTCAGATAGGAGAGCTCTTTGAGTTTTCCCGCGAGCATTGGATTCCCCTGTTCCGGCGGAAGAGTTGCGATGTTGAACGGTCTTGACGGCTGACCTGCAACGAGCATATTTATATACGCATTGTAATTGTCGAGGCGCGTGATATCTTGGGGACTGAAAGTGGGCTCGAATTTACCCTTGATAGCTTCCGCGTCTTCCGCTCCCACGCGAAATGCCACGATCGAACCCACATTGCCAAACACCGCTTTCTTTATTTCCTCGGAAAGCTGGGCGATGTACTGGTGCGCGAGGTTCAAACTCAAGCGATATTTGCGCGCCTCGGAGAGGATGGTTGCGATCGACGGCGTCGTGACATTTTGAAACTCATCGATATACAAATAAAAATCATTGGGCTTTTGTCCCGACCCAAACATATCCACGCGCGAGAGCGCCGCCATCGAAAGCTTGCCCACGAGCACAAGCCCGATCAGGTTTGCATTGATGTCACCCAAGCGCCCTTTGGAAAGATTGACGAGGAGGATCTTTTTCTCGTCCATAATTTTCCTAAAATTAAAAGCGGACTTTTGCTGGAGCACGATTGGACGCGTGATGTCATTTGAAATAAAGTTGTCGAACTTGCTCGAAATGTACGGCACGAAATTTGCGAGTCCGTGATCCCCCGTCGTCTTTTCCGCGCTCGCCCAAAACTGCGCGATGATCGGATTTTTGCACCGCGAAAGTTTCATATCGCGAAACGCTTTGTCGGAAAGTACGCGGGTGATCTCGAGGAGCGTCGACCCCGACGCCGTATCCTCCATCACGAGCGCCGCCGCATTCCTGAAATACTGCTCGAACATCGCTCCGCCACCCACTTTCATATCAAAAAGCTGATTGAAGATATTCATCATCTCGTTCACGACAAAAGTTTTTTGCTCGGGAAATCGCTCATCGTATTCGAGCATATTGAGCCCCATAGGACGCGCCGTATATGCCGGATCGAAATAGATCACATCGTCTATGCGCTCCGGGGGTACGAGTGCGAGAATATCCTGCACATCATTTCCGTGCGGGTCGATGAAACATACGCCATCGCCATTTTTCATATCCTGCACGATCATATTTTTCAAAATCGAAGTCTTGCCCGTACCCGTCTGACCGATGACATAGAAATGACGCACGCGGTCTTCGCGACCCATCCGCACGATCGTTTCCTTACCATGGTACATATTTTTGCCGAGAATGACCCCTTCGGCGGAGACATCGAGCGGTGCCGGCGCCACGCCCGCCTTTGCTTCTTTGAGCTCCGCCGCCGACACCGTCGTTACAGGGAAATGGAACATCGTCGTGAGCTCTTTGAGATTGAGCGGGAAACTCTGGTCATCTTCAAACATACGGAAAGAATACTGATAGATCGCTTTCATAAGACCGCCTTTTTTCAAGCGATTCCATTTGACGCCGTTTGCTTGGGGTTTGGTGAATTGATTGAACGCCGCCTCAAGCTCGGTCAAGATCGCTTTCGCGCGGTCCTCGGTATCAGCCGAAACAACAATGCGAATATTGGTGTCAACAATGGGCGATGCGATCTTTTCCGTAATGCTTTGAACCGCCTCCTCATTGATCGTCTCTTCTTTTTTTTTAAATCCAAAAATGAGCTCCTTGGTCGCACTCGCAAACTCGGTCGCAAATCGTACCACTGCATGCTCAAGCGCCTTTTTTATCGGAGTGCCTTTTTTGATCTCCTCGCGAATATTCTTGTAGCGATCGTTCAGTGCTTTGCCTGTCGGCCGAATGACAAATTGCACCGCCGCCCCTTCGCCCTCATGCTTCATTTTGCTGAAAGCGCCGAGGAGCACACTCAAGGGGTCTTGTGGAAATACCTCAAAGGTTTTCATTTGGAACACGGGGCTTCCGACGGACTCCGCCGTGGACACGAGGGTTACCCCTTTTTCGCTGAATGGATTGTAGTCTTCTTTGTGTTCGCGAAGTTTTGCATCCGGATAGACAGCGAGCACTTGTTTCTCAAAAAGGTCCGCGCGTTCGATTGGTATTGCGGCATAAAAAATGATCTCGCTTGAAAAGTTGGAGAGCGCGAGCTCGAGTGTAAAATAGTTTTTGACATCGAGCCACCCCGCGGATGGGTTTTCTACCGATAGCATCCCAGCATAAAACTGCTCCATGCCGGTCACGAGGTCGGCGAAGCTCCGCGACTCGCCCTTTGCGTCGATGGGCGGGAGCGTCACTTCATAGAGGCGCATGCGGAGTGCGCGAAAAAGCACGCGCTCTTTTGAGATGCCGCCCGCAATGCTTTCATCAGCGAGAAACTGCACGAGAAACCGATGGAAGTCGTCCTCAATATGCGGGTCATTCAATTTCTCAAGGAGAGTGAGTGCATTTTTAATGCCCCGCTCCATCATCACGCGCACGAGCTCGTTGATGGTTTCCTCGTGCTCCTTTCCCATCTTCAGCACCTTTTCGTTGATCTCGTGCACTTTGAGATGGTAGTCGGGAGCAAGGATCTTTTCTGCAGGCGTCGCGCGGTACTCGGCGATTTTCTCTTGCGCAATAGCAGGTCTTTCGACAGCAAGCCCCTCCGCCCTCGCCGTACTCTCCTTTTCCGCGATCTGCGCGCGCAAATACGCGATCTCCTCATGCGGAGAGGTGAATTTTTCAGGAGTACCCGAAGCACCGCCAATCATTCCTTCATTTTTTGAACCGAATAATGCCATTACAAAAAAGTATACCACACCGACGCAAAAAATTAGTCGGATCCTATTCTTTCGTCAAAATCTCAGGTGCGCCGTCGGTGATCAAAATCGTATGTTCAAAATGCGCGGAGCGTTTGTGGTCGCGAGTGACGAAAGTGTATTTGTCGGGCATAAGCTTTATATAGCGTGTGCCTTCATTGACGATAGGTTCCAAAGCGATCACCATGCCGGGAACGAGGCGGTCGCCATGTCCGCGGTCGCCATAGTTTGAAATGTGCGGGTCCTCGTGTTGAGAGTGCCCCACTCCGTGCCCGCCGAGCTCTTCGACGACGACAAAACCACGATCTTTTACATAGCTTTCAATAGCAAAACCAATGTCCCCCGTCGTCTTACCTCCACGCGCCGCATCGATCCCTGCCACGAGTGCGCCCTCGGTCGCTTTGATAAGATTCGAAGCGCTGTCATCGATGCTCCCGACTGGCACCGTTATCGCAGAATCGGTAAAAAGCCCGTTGTGCTTGATACCGAGGTCGATACCGACGATATCGCCCTCTTTGAGCACGCGGTCGCCCGCAATACCGTGAACGATCTCATCATTCACCGACACACAGAGAGTCCCCGGATACGCAACCTTCACCTCCTCGGGCGCATAGTTCAAAAATGCCGGCTCATCGCCCGCCTCGCGGATAAGTCTTTCGGCAAGCTGGTCGAGCTCGCGCGTGGTGATACCGGGTTTTACAGCGTCACGCACCGCAGACAAAACACGCGCGAGGTGCTTGCCCCCCTCGCGGATGATTGCTATCTCATCTTGAGTTTTTATTAACCCATGTTTCATGCTGTTTATAACAGAATGTAGAATATCGAATGTTGAATATTGAGAGAAAAAATTGATTCAAATCATCTCCTTTCCCGCATTCAATATTCGATATTCAATATTCAATATTCATCCTATTTTCGCAGCTGTTTGACGATATCGTCAAACACTGCGGCAGGCGTCTGTTCGCCGTTGATTTCGAGGAAAAGGTACGCTGGATTTTCGCGATAGTATTCGACTGCAGGTACGACATCTTTCTCGTACCATGAGAGACGGCGATTGACGACTTCGGGGTTCGTGTCATCGGGGCGACCGCGACCGCGCAATCGTTCCTCCGCCCATTCGCGCGAAACATTCAAAAACACGACCACCGGATCTTTGCGTTCATAAAAAGGAAGCGCAGTACTGAGCATTTTTGCCTCGCCGAGAGAGCGCGGGGTGCCGTCGAAAACGAGGTGCTCCCCCCCGCGCATCTTTTCGACGAACAAGTGTGTCCAAACCCAAACGGCGAGAAAATCCGGCTGGCGACCGCCCGTTTCATTCACTCTGCGCGCAAGGTCCCATGTGTACCCGGAATCCTTAATGTGCCGTCTGAAATGCTCCCCCGTTTCAATATAGAGGATCGGCGTTTCAGAATCTTCTTTCTTCAAAAATTCCTGCAACAACCCCGACTGCACCCCCTTCCCCGACCCCGAACGCCCGATGAATATGACTGTTTGTAACATAGCAAAAGTGTAGCACACTCTCACACATTTGACATTTGACATGTGACAATTAACAAGGGGTGTGTTCCCTGTCAATCGTCCGCGAAGCGGTGTCAATTGTCAATTGTTTTTAAAAAGCTTCAAGCTTTTTAAAACTAGTACTCCCGCATTGTCACCTGCGCGTCGACTTTTTTGATGAGGTCGATGACGACCGAAACAATAATGAGAAGCCCGGTACCGCCAACCGCAAGACTTGAAACATTGGTCAAGTTTTGCATTACGAGAGGCAAGACCGCGATCGCGCCGAGGAATACCGCGCCGACAAGCGTAATACGCGTGAGGATCTTTGCGAGGTACTCTGCCGTATGCGTGCCAGGACGGATGCCGGGAATGAATGCTCCATTTTTCTGAAGATTTGTCGCTATCGCATCCGGGTCAAATGTGACGGCTGTATAAAAGTAAGTAAAAATAAAGACGAGCGCAAAGTACAGCACGCCGTTTATCCAGCTATTGGAAAGTGTTTTTTGTATAAAGAGGGCGACCGCCTGCACCGTACCGCCACCCATCGTAGCGAGGGCATTGGCGATCACGGTCGGGAAAGTAAGGATGGAAAGCGCAAAGATGATCGGGATCACTCCTGCCTGATTCAAGCGGAGAGGGAGATAGGTCGATCCACCGCCCGTCGTGCGACCGCCGCGCATCTGCTTTGCGTATGTCACCGGCACGGGGCGTTCCGCCTCGGTCATAAAGACAACCGCAATGATGAGGATCACGATTGCCACGAGCGCGCCGATTATCGTTGGCAAAATACTCGGGTCGAGCACGGGGTAGAGATACGCATAGACAAACTCGCTCACGCGCACCGGAATACTTGAAACGATACCCGCAAAAATGATGAGGGAAGCGCCATTGCCGATGCCGAACTCCGAGATGAGCTCGCCGATCCACATGAGGAGCATCGCGCCTCCGGCGACGATGATCGTATTGGTAAGCATTTCAAACGGCGTGAGCCCGACGAGAACACCGCTTTTGGCAAGGTATGCGATGAGACCGTACCCTTGCATCAGAGCGAGCGGTACTGAAAGATATCGCGAGTATTGCGTCATCTTGCGACGGCCAATCTCGCCCTCATCGCTCTGCATCGCCTTGATCTTCGGCGACATCATCGTGAGAAGCTGTATGATGATTGATGCCGTAATATACGGTCCTACACCAAGCATCACAATGGAAACAGCCGAAAGTCCGCCACCCGTGAGGAGGTTGAGAAATCCGAGCGCCTGATCATTCTCGAGAAGCGAGCTGAGGTTCTGCCCGGCTGCCGCAGGGATGGGAATATTCGCAAGAAGACGAAAGACGGCGAGTGCTCCAAGCGCAAAAAACACGCGGTTGCGCAAACTTGCGTCCTCCATGATCATCTTCAATTTGCGAGTTATCGTTTCCATTGTTTTTAGAAGGACAGTCCTTCCTAACACTACTTGACCGAACCGCCGGCTTTCTCGATTGCCACCTTCGCCCCTTCAGAGACCGCGCATCCGCGCACTTCGAGCTTTTTGTCTAGCTCGCCTTTTGCGAGAATCTTCACGGCAGGGATAGTATTGCCTTTCTTCTCAATGAGCGCGCGCTCGAGGAGAATCTTTGGCGTCACCCGTTCCCCCGCTTTGAATTCTGCATTCAAGATACCCGTATTCAAAACAACGGAAATATCCGCCTCTGTCTTGAAATGATTGCGCGAAACGCCTTCACCGCGTCGTTTTGGAAGCTTCTTGATGATGTCGCGCATTGCAGGACGAATACGATGACCCGCGCGCGCCTTTTGCCCCTTTGTCCCGCGACCGGCAGTCTTGCCGCGCTTGCCTCCGCGACCGACAACTTTTTTTGTCTGGCGCTTCGTCTTTGTTTTTACTTCGTGTATCTGCATAGTAGTATATTTTAATTTTATGACCAAGTCATGAATCAGCTGATTCTCCTATTTCGCCACAGAAGCGCGACTGGGCTTCTTCTCGCGAATCTGACCGAGCGCCTTGACCGCCGCGCGCGCATTGTTCAACTTGTTCTTTGAGCCAGAGAGAATCTTTGCACGCACATTTTTGATGCCGGCAAGCTCGAGCACATTGCGGACCGAGCTTCCCGCAACCATTCCGCGACCCGGTGCAGGCATGATCATGACACGCGCGCTCGCCTCTTTCGCCTCGACTTCGTGGGGGATCATCATCGCGCTCGTAAGGCGAACCTTGATCATTTTTTTCTTGGCATTCTTCGTTGCCTTTTCAATAGCGGCTGCGGTGTCAGCGGCCTTGCCGATGCCCACGCCAACCGAACCCTTGCGGTTGCCCGCAACAACGGCGACAGAGAAAGCGAAACGACGACCGCCGGAAACCACGCGAGTCACGCGACGGATCTGGATCATTTTGGTATCGAACTCCGGGCGAACGCGCTCAAAGCCGGCACCTCCGCGACCACCGCGCGAAGAAGGTCCGCCCTTGCGCGCACCAGCTCCACCCGAGCGACCCGCGCCTGCACCGCCACGAGATGGACCGCGGCTTGATCCTGCTCCGCGAGGACCACCAAAAGAGCGAGCACCCGCAGGACGCGCCGTCGTAGGAGTAGCTGTTGCCGTCGTCTTTGTTTCCGTATTCTGTTGTGTCGTTGTTTCTGTCATAAAAATATTACAATATAACTAAAAGACCAATCCGCCTTCTCGTGCGCCGTCTGCAAACGCCCGCACGCGCCCCGTATAGATAAAACCTCCGCGATCAAAGACCACTTCCTTCACGCCCTTTTCTTTCGCGCTCTTTGCGAGCGCCGCTCCGGCAAGCCGAGCACGCTCAGTCTTCGTCTTTGCTTTTTTGTCACCATGGAGCCCCATATCCGACACCGCAGAAAGCGTAGCGCCTTTTGTGTCATCGATGAGCTGTGCATAAATGTAGCTGTTTGACTTGAAGATAGCGAGGCGCGGGCGCTCCGAAGTACCGATCACCTTTGCGCGGATGCGGTGGTGACGGCGGATTCTCTGTTCGCTTTTGGAAAGTTTTATGGTCATATTTTTAAATATTATGCGGACTTCTTGCCCTGCTTGCGGCGGACGACCTCCGTAGAGTAGCGGATACCCTTGCCCTTGTACGGCTCCGGCTTCTTTTTTGCGCGTACCTGTGCGGCAAACTGCCCGATGGACTCTTTGTTGATGGATGAAAAAGTGAGCGTATTTTTCTCTACCAATACTTTCACATCCTTTGGAACTTCCATCGGAACCTTATGAGAAAAGCCGAGAGAAAATACGAGCGTATTCCCCTGTTGCTCAACCTTGTAGCCCACGCCCTCGATGATGAGCTTTTTCTCAAACGCTTTGTTCACGCCGGCGACCATGTTTACGAGGTGCGATGCATAGGTGCCCCAGAGCGCCTTTGCATCCTTCGAGCTATTCTTTGGGGTGAATACGATCGCAGACCCTTCGATCTTGATATCCACCGGTCCCGTGAAATCACGCGAAAGCTCACCCAAAGGACCCTTCACCGTGACCATGGTGTCGTTTTGGGTGACCGTTGTTCCGGTCGGTATCGTTACTCCTTTTTTTCCAATTCGTGACATAATATGTATATTATTTATAGTGAGCTTGTCGAACTACCAGATCTTAAAAAGCACCTCGCCGCCGACCTGTCCTTTCCTTGCCTCATCACCGGACATAATGCCCTTTGGTGTGGAAATGACCATGAGCCCATAGCCATTTTTCACCGGCTTGATGTCAGCCGCTTTTATATAGTAGCGAACTGATGGCTTTGACATGCGTGCCACGCCGACAACGCGCGGATTCTTGCCATCGTATGCGATGCCGACTTCGAGAGTCTTTTGCACCTTCTTTCCTTTCTTTGCATAGGAGGTGACAAATCCCTGCTTGAAGAGGACTTCAGCGATGGACTCTTTCATCTGAGAATACGGAATATCCGTCAATTCCTTGCCGGCGTTTCCCGCGTTCTTGATGCGGTTGAGCATGTCTGCGATTGGATCGTGCATAATAGTAGAAAATTACCAGGAAGACTTCTTAATACCGGGGATCTTGCCGTCATTGGCAAGCTCGCGGAAACAAATACGACAAAGGTCGAAATCGCGCATATACCCGCGACGACGACCGCAGTTGAAACAACGGCGCACGATGCGCGTACTAAATTTTGGTTCCTTTTGGGAACGAACGATGGTTGATGTTTTTGCCATTGAGTAAAATCCCGAGTATTTTGCTAATATCACGCGTTATTTCTTTTTGGAGCAAGTGGTCACTCAAAAAAGGAGAAACGCGGATTAAACAAAATCCCGCCCGCCTGCCATCGCCTAACTGTCCATAAGGAGGACGATTAGGCAGTGGCGGGCTGGTACGAGCATCCTAGCATATGGGGAAATAATGTCAACGGCAACTCGTTTTTTTATGAAGTTCCGGGTATTCTCTCTGCAAAAACAATTCCAGTGTTTCGGTTTTCCCTTTGCTGTACTCTTTCAGTCCTTCGCCTACTCGTTTATCCAGATTTTTCGCATTTTTGCCCTTCAAGAAAAAAACCGGGAACATCCGAGCCTTCATGCTCTCATACTCTTTTCGCGGCAAAATGACCAAATCATCATTTTTTATTAAATTTCTAGGGATAGTTAGCATATTCATACCTCATATCCTATCACACCCAAACAAAAAGCTAAAGGCATCGATTTACCTTTTGCCCCGAAATCAGCACTATATATTGCAACCCACAATTTCTGAAGTAATTATCCCAAGGACGAGCGTGTTGAACCGTGTCTGTCCACATTTCTCCGGCTACCCACCCTACCCATTACCCTTAATTATTCTAACGAATGGATACGACCCCCAGTAAAACCCTTTCGGATCCCCGTCTTTTAAATTGTTAAAGGTCGCGGTTGAGCCATCTTTCTCTAATTCCGAAAATATTTTTTTGATAATTTTCATTGGACAAAAGGATGTTGAATAATTTGCCAAATTCCATGTGCCGGCCCTAGCACCTATCATTTTTCTACTGTTCCCTATTTCTATAGCAGTAAATCTCTCTGCAGGCAATTTTTCCTTTCGGATTAAATTCTGAGCTAATCCTTTCATAACATCACTTGTTTCCTTATCTTCATCAATCCTCTCAGAAAGTGTCTTCGGTTCTGAATTATAATAATCAAAAAACAAGATTCCTTTCCCGTTTATTGATCCACTTATCAAATTATACTTTACTTCTTGCTTAAATAGTTTTCGAAACAAAACTTCTTTCCCTTCGTACTCAAGACCATACTTTGTTGCTATTTTTTTTAATTGTACTTTTCGTGAGAAATAAAGAAAGTGTAAAAAATACAAAATAGCTACCACTAAAATGGCTAGCCCGCTAATTACTTGATTTTGTGTACTACATAACAAACAAGAGTATTCCATTTTCTATAATTAAGATACCTGAGGAGAGTTTTCTTTTATATATTTTTTACTTGCAAAATAAAATGCAATAATGGCAAGGAAAAAAGCAAAATGTTCAATAGTAATTGATCCCTCGGAAATGACTCCTGCAACCCTGAAACCTCCGCCTACAATAATAATATAAACTGTTGATAGGATTACAACCTGTTTTGCATTACTTATTATATAAGTTTTGTCTAAATATCGAGCGGAATATTTTACGGCTAGCCACATTGCAAGAGGATAAAAGACTACAGTTACAACTAGAACAAAAGAGGGACTCTGTGAAACTACTCCCGAAATAAGTGTTATGAGTATGCCGAACACCACCATCGCGATAGTTGAAGTAAGCCAATGAGTTGCCGCGACATACCAATCTGCTGATATTTTTTTCTCTTTCATAAATTAGAGCTAATGGTAATTTAAGCAGTCTGTTTTGACCATTTCATATATACTACATATGGGTAAAACCCTTAAAAACTACAAATCATGTCTAAAAAAACTGTCCCTACTGTAAAAATAGAGGGGTAAAGAAGAACGGAAAACGGAGGAATATACAACACTACCGCTGTATGAATTGCGGTAAACAATTTCAAAACAAACGAAGACCACAAGCATTTGAGAAGAGTGTCTGGCGCGACCATGTGTGGAAGCGTCAGACTGTGAACGATTTAAGGACTGCATACCACAAAAGCGAAAAAA
>ERZ1292625.1112-Hain-H41-01um-R1-1112-length-34919-cov-8_pt1 | contig 34919 bp, 75 predicted proteins | sample MGYA00564400_ERZ1292625 | MGnify/ENA primary metagenome ERZ1292625 (study PRJEB36523, sample SAMEA6512639) | groundwater metagenome | collected 2019-01-08 | study: AquaDiva: Metagenomics assemblies of 32 groundwater samples
AAATAATAATAAAATAAAAAGAAAAAAATATTTTTTTATTATAATAAATTAATTTGTCCTCTCTCTCACAAAGTTATTCAATGTATTTTCTCACTCTTAATGTATTAGTAGAGTATCTTGGGTTAGTTCTTAGCCTGAATCCTGGATGAAACTCACATTTTTCCCCTTTTGGAATATATCTTCTACATCTGGAACACCAGTTGTATTTTTCATAAGGTCTTGTACCGTAAACATTCATTCCATATAATGCTGGATTTTGCAGCCCTCACAGGTTAAGGTATCTTTGGATATTCTTTTGCCACATTTACAGCATGATAGTATTATTGAAACTAATGGTTTTGGGAAATATTCTATTAAACTCATTTTTTAACCTCATCTAATAGAGATTTAAGAATGTGTAGAAGTGAGGATGAATGATAATTAGGTGGATTTATTGATTTTTGAAAATCGATTTGTTTCTCTATTAATTCTCTAAGTTTTTGATTCTCTAGGATTTGTTTTTTAATAACATCTATATCTTCTTCCTCTCTCATTTCTTTCTCTTTAATCCTTTCTTTTTTAAATGTATCGTTCTCATGGCAAGATCACAAAAGCGTTTACGATTCTCCATTTTTAGTCTAGTTACACCATTTCTTTTATGGTCCAGTTTGGTATGAATACCGTTTTTAATTAGTGCAAACCTTGACGGATCACTTTCAACTAGTGGTTTTAAGGCATTAAGATATTGCTCCCTACCCTTATTTCCTTTCGGGAACTGTGGTCTTAACACATCTTTTTCTATTTCCTCTACATGATGAATGGCAAATCCCTTATCCTGGAATGGCTCTAAAGTAACCTCACATCTATTATTGAAATACTTTCTAGCCAAATATCTCATTATTTCAGTTGAGGATTCCATCACTTCAAATAATCTGTTGTGGTAAAATGCTTTGCAATATATTCTATATTTGAAACCATAACTGCATTACCCAAGCATTTGTATCTCTGAGTATCACTTAATCCATCAGTCCAACCGTCTGGGAACCCCTGCAATCTTTCACATTCCTCTTTAGTTTTCATTCCAAATCCCCATTACCTTTGATTATACGTGCTTCTTTCCATCTACATTTACGATACATATTAAGATGATTCATCATACCTGTTGAAATTGGAGTTTCATATCCACAAGTACAAACATACATCAAATCACTCATTTCAATTCCTCACAACTCTTGATTATGTTAGTTGAGTTCAATTTATCAAACTTTTTTATTACGATATTCTCATGTTTTTTGCAGTATTCAGGTCGCCAATGTTCAAAAGGTATCATTACAAACCACCAACAACAACCACAAGAATATTCTAAAATCATACTTTTATTCAATTTCATCATTCCCTTTCTTATTTTTTGTTGGGATATTATTGAAGTTAATCTTGAATATTTTAGTAAACTTCCAATAATGTTTACCTCTTTTCATTATTGGTTCACTTATAGATGATGAAATTAGGTAGCCTGATTTCTCTAACTCTTTGATATGTTCTATCAATGCAGTTTTTGATTTAAATTCAATCATTTACTCTCACAATCCATTGTAGATGTTATTCCCTTTTGGAAAACAGGTAGTTTTGATATTAATTCATATATTCTTAAACGAATCTCTCTTGTTGTTAATTCAGGCATTACACTTCCTCGTATCGGTTATTATGAAATTTTCTAGGTCTTGTCCTGATTTTTCATAAACCGTCAAAATTTTACATTGAAAAACCCCATGATTGATTACTTCTTGATGTTTTAGATACCATACTCTAGTAGGATTCATCATGCTTAAACAAATTGTTATTATTCTTTCTTTTGCAACTCTTTTTAATTCATTCCAAAACTCAGACACAAAACCGAGATTCCAAGGTGGATCAGCAATTACAGTGTCAAAAGAATGAGACTTGAATGGTAATTTTAAAACACTTGCTTTTATATCTGATTTAGTTGTTAAATCTACTCTTACATCACCAATTTGAGATAAACCACAACAAACATGAAGTGTTGTTCCCTTCATCCAAGTTCCAACTTTTAATTCATCAGATTTAGACCAACGCCATGTATTACAATATTCCTCAACTATTTGTGTTTGTTTCATTTCTTCACATCCATTGGTTTATCGGTTATTATAGATTTGAAAATTAGAATTAACTCTTTGATTTGTGTTATAGTTAAAACTATTCCATCTGCGTGATTTGTATCCTCAATCATGTATAATGGTTGGCGTGTTGACCAAATATTCCTTAAAGACCATTTATCAACATCTGTAATAACTAAATTATCTACTTTCTTAGTACCACTTTTAATCACTTTTCTAAACATTGAGTCTTCATCCAGTTTATTCATACACTTTCAACATCCTTATGATGAAATATATCTCTGCATCTTCTCGTACAAAAATAATCATTTTTTGTAAGTTTTCCACAAAATCTACAAATCATATTTTATCCTCACATTTGATTATTTTTGTCATTGGAAATTTAACCTCGATTTATCAAAACTACCAAATTTTCTTAATGATTCAATTCGTGTTAAATTAGACATTGTTTGAAAGTCTTTTGTAAGTTTATCCCAACTTGAATCTTTAGCAATAGATTCAATACTCTCACATTTTTTTAATGCTTCTGCAATCATACTGACTTCTCTAATGGTCAATCTTAATTCAACTCCGTAATCACTAGATGATATAACATCAAAACTCATTTAGCATTACCTTTGTTTAGAGATGTGATTATAGACCAAATTGATTTTTTATGATGAAGTAATTTAAACAAACATTTTTCAATTTCTCGTCTTTCATATAATGAAACATCTGGGTTATAAGCCAAATGTCTTATCTCTGTTAATGTTTTTTTCATTGATTCTCACTCTTTGTTTCAACTGTAATCGGGGAAATGATTATCTCATTTGGTAATCGTTGATACCTTAAACCATGATACATATCTAAACACCAACAAGAACAAGATGGACTTTCAGATAATTCACACTCGCTATTGTGTAATCTCATTCTTCTTTCAAATTTATCCCATCTTCTAAATTGTTTAGATTCTAGTATTTCTAAATCAAAAGGAATTATACGTTTTTTCTCTTTATCTGTTAATTTTCTTGCTCTGCCTAAATAATCGGTTTCTCTCATTTGATATTTTGAATTTAACATAAATTGGTTAAACTCATCTTCATCTGATACTCTATTCCAATCATAACTGACTATTTTTAAAATCTCACTTCTTGTAATAATTTTATCTAATGATTCAGAATAGAATTTTTGTTTTGTTGGTGAATCTTTAATTTGTTGAAATGTTAATGTCATTTTAATTCCTCACAACTCTTTATCTCAGATGGTATCAGGTCTTTAGGATTCTCACCGTTATATTTTCCAGCCTTTATCAATGCAAGATTTGTGCCTGATTCATTCCATTTGCTGATTTTATAATATATGATTTTTTTAACTGTATAAAATTCAACTATAACCCCATCATTATAGAAAGTCTTTGGAACTCTCTCGGAAAAAATAGAATATGTCATATCAGGTCATCTCTATACCAATCTTCATTATTATTAAACCATTCTAAAGCCTTTGAATAGTATTCCCTACCAAGCCCGTTTTTTATTTTCTTCATAGTGGTATAATCATCTATAATTTCAGCATAATCACATAATATATCTATCATTTTCATATAGTTTCTATCTGTAACGAAAGTGTGATCTTTGAATATTGGAATAGAAAAAATTGGTGATGACAATTACTTACTCCTCGTTTTCATTGCCTTTACTTTTGCCAGATTAATCAGGTGTGATATACCTGCATTTACGATCTGACCGAACGTGTTGCTATTCTCTACCATATCTGGATGAACGTCTTTGGCATCCTGATACGCTAGTGAACGCATTGTCTTTAAACCCAGTACAAGCTCTTTCATATCATCCGTGTATTCCTCTGGTTGAAGAATATCCCATTTTACACTTTCAAAATTAGTGGTTATCTGTTGGGATTGACTCTGTTTCTGACAGATATGTTTTGTTCCATCTGGATTCAACGGTGTATCTCCTTTTGTATATGGAGTTTTCCAAGTTATTTCCGCTTGGCAACGGTTACAATTTTTACCCATAACAGTATGAAGTTATGGTTTAATTTATAGTTTGAGGTTTAATTATTTGATATTTTAAGTTATATTTACTTGATACTTTTTTTCTATCTTCTAACTCTTTAACTCTCCTAATTTCTTCATATATGAGTTGATATGCGTTAAGACATTCATCTGAGCATATCTTTTGTCTGTGACTTTCAAGGCTTATCAACCCAAAACACATTATACATTCTTTGGTTTTTTTCTTGCTTCTTTCATACTGTCTCATTCTTTCTCTGATTAACCTGCCTGTATGATTACATTGACCACAATAAATCTTTTGTCCATTATGAGGGAATGATTTTCCACAGTCTAAACATCTTAAATCTGTAACCTTTTTAATATGAGTTCTGCAATAAATACACAGTCTATACTTTGAGAATTTTCTTACATGTCTATTAATATCAAAAGTTGTTAAATTTCTATTACATCCAAAATTAAGGCATTTCAAGTAAAGGATTATAATACATCTTATTATTAAATTATTCCCTTACTGCGTAACTGTATATTGGTATAACCTGATATTGGAATATTCATGCCTACCCTTTCCTCTAATGTCTTTGCCATTTTTCCGATATTTTTACCAAATTTGATAATCTCTATTTCTGCTACATCTTTCTCGGATTGGGAAGAATTACCATCCAATACATTAAGATAATTCTGTAATGCAGATATTTCACACTGAAGATAGCCAAGAGCATTTCTAATTATAGTGGTTGAGATTGGCAAAGTCATTAGTTACTATCCGCATTAAATATGTTTGCAGCACTTACATCTCTGGTATTATGTTTATGTGTTAAAATCTTAACTAGATCACTTACACCATATCTCACCTTTATCTCATTAATTGCGAGAACTCCAGTGCCTACACCTATAATCTGAACATATCTTGTATTAGTAGATAGAAAATTATTCGGTAAAAATCTCCATGTACCATTTGTAAAATCTGAAATATTAACATACATTATATTTTCAGCATCAGCAAAACTTGTATCTGTTGATGCCCTTATTTTTATTGATGTTATTGTTGTATTTGTAGTGTTAATGTTTAATGCTATTCCTACTATCTCCCTTGCAGATCCAGAAAGATCCACATATACTGCTGGACTTGCTTCACTGTTTGACTCCCACCATGTTGTGGTATCGGTATCATATATGTTTGTAAGTAGATAAAATTCTCTATCTGTTGTTGTGTTTGTGGCATCCCATATTCTTAAATCATCTATGTCAATATCAAAATCATCAGTTGATGCTGATCCCATCATACCCTGCATTACAAAATTATCTAGTCCTACTATGGCAGAGTTTACTGTAAAATTTTTAACTTCTATATCCTCTGTATATGAATCGGTACTAGAATATGCTATTGTGAAACTTGTAGCAGATATTCTCCGCATTGTAACATATATGGTTGTAACGCTTGGAGCTGTTGTCATATCTGTTATAGTAGTTCCCCAAGTAACACCATTAGGTGCACATATAGTTGAAAATAATCCGCCATCATAACGTATAAACAAGCCTAACCCATCACGTGCGGTATTAGAATCGGTATTACCATCAAGATCAGTAAAACCGATATAAACTCCGTTTGTTTCTGCACTAACTGAATTAATTATCATTTTAAATTGTGCAACCCATATAGTATCACTTAATGCAGTTATACCTCTATAACTTCCGTTATTTGTAGCACTTCTGTTAAATGAACCACCAAGAACACCACCGCTTACTCCTATACCAGTTCCCACATCAGTAAAATTATCAGTTGCAAAACTATCATATAGTGTAAGGGCACTTGTTCTGGTGCTTGTAGCAGTTGCCGCATTTGGCGATGTGTAATCTCCTATCGTGGTGGATGGTGTGAGATATGGTGCATCATCAAGACCGATAGCATCCCATGATGTGTTTGCTGTGTTCCTCACATATAACAAATCCTTTGTAAAACCTGATCCACTTGATGTGCAAAAAGCCAACATTCCAGAATAAGTTATAGCAAGTCCTGATATTGCCGCACCTGTACCCTGAAATACTGTCTTTTCATTCATCCTTACTGCGGATATAGTATCGGCTGCTACCCAGATACCAGTCATGCTATATCACTCATGTCAATCTTGGCAGTATCAATTAGAAAAGTACCAGTTGCCTGATCAGTTCTAGTCATTAAATTGGATATATTAACCTGATTTGCAAAACTATGTTTGTTATTGTTAAGATTCATAGCATTTGAAATGTTTACAGTATTATAGAAATCTAGGATATATTCAAGTAATGCTGTAGAGTTTGTATTCTTTGCCTTACTCTGTGCCAACTCCTTACGCATTGCGTTTAGATAGTCTGCTGAATCTGTGTCTCTGGAAAAATTAATAGAACTCATATTATTCACCTAATCGGCAATAGAACTTAATGTTATACTCCACGCGATCAGTGCTGTATTAGTAGATGCTTTTGTAAAAGTTGAACTGAATTTTCTTCTACATAATAAATCAGAACCTGTTGAGGCATTTGCTATTCCTGTTTCTTCCCATGAACCGTTATTAGCAGAAGTTGAAAAGAAAGTATCAAAATATGCTACAGCACCACTTCTATATCTATTTGTTACTGTTACGCCTACACCAATTATAGTCTGCATATCAGTATCACCTGCGGCTGGGGTATTCGTTCCACTTCCAACTCTACAATGTGTAAATGAACTAGTGTCTGTACCAATCATAAGATCGATTATTTGTGCTAGACCAGCATCTACAACTAGGTTTTCACCTTGATCTATTAGATGTAATTCCTTTTCATTTTGTGATAATTTTTGAATATCGTCAAAAGTATAATCTGGTGGAAACTCATAAAGTTTAACATTTCCCTTTATTGAAAATTTGGCTTTAGAATCCATTATTTATTTTTGCGAAAATGATAAAAAGAGAACTAATCTAATTATAGTCAACGAATCGTGTTAACTCACATTCATAATAGAAAGTTCCTACATCTGGCTCAAAGACATATTCTATTTGTCCTAAAGTAAACTCACCATCTACAAGATAACCTGAAGCCTGTTTTCTAACTCGTATTTTTTGGCCTGTGGTAAGTAATGTATCTGGTGCATAAACCTGACATTTGAATATTTCTTTCTTTTTATGAGCAGTCTTGTTTTCCTGTGTAAGTAGGAATTTAAGCACCTTATCATCTATAATATCTGACTTTCTTAATGTATCTTCGTGAAAATGTTTTGATGTTGCAGTAAGATTAGGATCTCTTGATACTTGTATTATTTCATTTCCGAGATATGTTTGGAAAGCATAATTATAACCTGTTAGATCAGTAGTCCATGTTACATCATCTGTTGAAGAACTTGAAACACCTGTGGAAAGAGCATCTCTATGCCATCTGAAACAGTTTGAAGCATCAGTACCGTTTAACATACATACTATCCAGTAGTTTCTACCTGGTGTGAGATCCTCATTCATCTCAAATACTGATGGTGCTGCGGTTGTTCCTGTATTATTTAAAAATGCCTTGTTTTTAGATATTGATCTTAATACTTCTCCTGTTGGCTGTGATGTTCCAGAAGACGAATCATCTCTTAACTCCATTACAAAATCAACTGTAGGTGTACCAATTTTAGATAGCCATAATGTGATGTATGATAATGTGGTTTTTGTTGGTGTAAATCTTCCAGCGTAATAATTTGATGCCAAAGTATCGTTTGATGTAGTTGTTATATTACTTGTATCTACTGCTGATGAAAGCCCACCTAACCCAAAAACACGTCTCTTATGATGTTCAAGTGTTCTTTTAAAACTAGATCCAGGTGCAATTAAACCAACCTTACCACTTGTCCAAGAAGTAGAATCTGAATAATCATCTGTGAATAATATGGTTGCTGGTCCAGCGGTATTCGATATTCCTAACTGATACATATGAAATTTCTTATCAGGATCTACATAATGATATGATAAACCATAATCATCAAGTTCTTGTAGTTTGTCATCTAGAAACTCATATTTTGCTGAAAAAGTAGGCAGAGAGTAATCAATAGGTAGTACAGTTGCAGAATCATATACCAACCCCTGACTTACAGCAGTTACTGAATCCACCGCACCAGACGGATAGCTTTGTGTATCATTTAGTAAATCATCTATAATATTTTTAATTGTTGTACTTGTGTCGGTAGTATCAAGAACTCCAGAAGAATCCCTTTTCTGATCCCATTGATAATTTACTACCCTGTTTTTTAATAGATCACTTCCCCAGTCAGGACCAGATAAAGTAACACTCATATAATTTTTATTTTCTTCATCTATTACTATTTCTTCTATTATACCGAGAAATATTTTAGTCTTTGAGGCATCTGTTTTCCCTACCCAGATAGTAACCTCATTACCCTCTGAGATATTGGATAGTATGGTATTCATTTCTGCGTTTATTCCTGTATTACCTATGATGTTTAATGAGAAAGTTCCACCAACTGCATCAAAGGCTGGTTTAACAGTTAAAGATCCTATACGAAAATCAAAGGTAGATGTAAATGAATTAAATGTATAGACACCAGAAGTCTTTTGAATTGTTATTACAGGTAGTAACGGTCTTTTTGTAATGTAATCTAATTGATTAACCAAATCCGGTAAATCCTCTTGATTTTAGATTCTGTTTCTGATACTGATCCACTATATATGCAAGTCTTTTTTCTGTAATTACTGACCCTGCTACATTGATTATTACTGTATTTCCACCACCATTAGCACTATTTCTTCCACCTGGAGTAATTGATACCTGTTCTGGTCCTGCTTCACCTGCAAGAAACATAGTAGGACCATTAACCATTCCATCAAAACCTGTCGCTGATTTTTTTGGTGTTGTATTTATTCCCCAAGGATTGGCAAACACATTAGATCCTGAATATGATGAGCCACCACCAGAACCACCACCAAATGATAATGATTTGAATAATGATACTACGTCAGCGGCAAACTTTTGAATCCATCCCCAGAACTTTATTATCTGATTTGTGATAAATTGAAATCCATTAGTAAAAAAATCCTGTATTCCAGCCCACATACTACCAAATAAATCAACCACAAATCTTGTTCCATTTGAAGCCCAATTTGGAAGATCAGTTAGGAAAAACTGTGTAAGTGCTATTCCAGCGTTACCTATTGCCAATGGCATATCAATTCTAAAAAATTTAGTTACTCCTTTATCTAACCATGTAGCATCTAAAGTTCCTATTGATTTTAACCAATCATGGAAAGATTTTCTTAATTCATTCATACCTGGTATTAATCCCAATAACTGTGATGCAAAAAATGCCAACCCACCAGTAAATAACGATGAACTAAATAATGAAGATATGCCAGTGAGTATAGCAGATAATCCAATAAGTGCTGCTGTTGGAATTAATACGATGGCTGCTTTTAATACACCGAATGATTTAGCCATAGCAGATATTGATGTAGATGTTATTAATGATAAACTAGATATTGTTGTCAACCATTCATTAAAATTCTGATCTTTTATCTGTTGAATGTGGTCTCTCTGCTCACCTAATAATATATTCTCCCTCTCCTTGCTTAGAATCCATTCCTTACTACCCTTCAATCCTTGTTTTTCTAATTCATTTTGTAGTCGTTTTTCTTTATTTAATTCAGTTTGTATTCTAGTTGACTCAGTATCTACTCCTTGCCCTGCAATTTTTGATAGGTTTAATGCGTTTGAAATTGTTAATAGTGTTCTAGTTATTGAAGTGACTGTGCTTAATGCCCTTGACACCCTCAAAAGATTTGGATATTCTGCAAGTAGTATATTATTTCTATATCTATTTACATTAATACCTCTTAATGCGGTTCTGTTTAACTGTGATAAAGATGAATTATAATCATCCTGTGAGATTTGACCCCTTTTAAATGCAGAGTCTAGATCATTCATTGTAGATTTTACTTGTGATCCACCCTTAACTGATAATGTCCACTCTAGAGGAATAGATACCATGATTGAATTTATAAATTTTAAAAAAAGAGAACTATATTCTGTTTAACATTTCATCTGTTTGTGTGGCATAAATTTGAGGAAAATCTTTTGTATGCTGAATCACTGCTGGTTCTAAAAATGGCATTGGTTCTGTCGCATTGGCAAATTTGGCAAACACATCCTTACCTGTTGATTTATCTATCCAGTGTAGCCAACCACCTTCCTTTAATGGTTTTACTGGTCCTCTACCATATTCAATATATGAAGCGTAATCTTCTCTAGTTCCGACTATAATCTCATTGTCATTTTCCTCTAATATCATTATACTGGATAATAAAGTGCCTGAATCTATGTTTGTATTAGTTTGTAAGTTTGATCTGGCTTCTGATACTATTGTCTCACCTAGTTTAACCAACATCTCATGAGTATGAGAATCTATATTATTCTTGATAAAGTTTAACACATCTTCATTATATTCAAATCCCTTACTTGTAACTGTAAAACTCATATATTCTCCTTTGAATAAAATGTATTCTTTTTATCTGAAAACTCTTGAGCCTTTGCAGAAGCATTTAGACAAATCTGTAATAACTGTAATTCCTGATAAGATTCTTCATCAATGTTTTTCAAAGTATATGCTCCACCGAAATTATTAAGCATTGAGAACTTTAAGAGAATATCATATACTTCTGGTGTTTCTGCTAAGGCTGGATCTTTGGTGTTTCCTGTGATAATGGCGATTCTAAGGTTATCTCGGACTTTTTTTTAACTTGTGTGGCTAGGGTAAAAGAATTACCGAATAATTCACTGGCATCATTTAATGATAGTTTGTTTATATCTTCCTGTTTTAACCCTAACATTGATTCTAAGAAATCTGCTAACATCTGGCTAAATAATTCTACATCTTTATCGTTTTGTTCTGGTGTATTTGATTGATCTTTCATAGAGTTTTGTAATTTAGTTATATTTCTAAATTCCCCAAACGATACATCTCGTAATATCTTATATGATTTACCATTAAATTCAAAAACATCACCTATCATGGTATGAGTTAATAAAGGTATGTTATATAGTTTTTGTTTTATTCTGATACAAATATACCAGTAATCCAAAAATAAATATTCCTAACTGTATAAATCCATATTTATAATCATCTAAAACAAAATTACCAAGAGACCCAAGTCCTATAATTATCAGTATTGAGATATGAAATACCTTAAGATATTTATTCATGATATAATATAAAAATAAGGTGTTAATATATCTATGCTTGGGCTACTGATAATGCTCTGAAGGTACAATTTTCTATGATTGCCTCATCAGATCCAATATCACCATCTCTGGAATAATCTACTATCTTTGCACCTGTAATGGTAATGGTACTTACTGATGTTTTTAATACAATGGCTAGAGTTCTTGCTGTTCCTGCCTTGAAATCAGTCTCTATTGTTGTATTTGTCCATAGATTGGTGAAATCACCTGATATTCTTCTACCATGTGCTTGTGAACTATGAGGATCTGAATTACCTAGAGTATAATCTGGCTTACTATTTCTTGCAATGTTTAATGTGAATTTCTTACATAATATTCCTGATGCGTTCCAGCTTACTGGAGTAGATCCGCATGACAACCAGTCATATACTGCACCACTAGGTAAAGACGCATATGTTGGGGTAGTTAATCCAGCATTAGCTGTAGTTATTGGTGTGATTATTGATGTATGTGTAAATGATACCGTAATCTCTGTCTCTTTTCCTATATCCCAAGAGATTGAACCCTCTTTGATTCTTGAACCCTTGCATAAAATAAAATTCTCTGTTCCGTTGACATAGACAGAAGCTAGTATAGATATTGTCTCATTGATTAATCCTGTTGGTGTAGCGTAGTTGTAAGCACCTATCAGTCTTGCTACTATACCTGTTGCGTTAACTGCTGATAAAGTGAAAGATGTTTCATATTCCTGTTGACCTTGTACTAATGTGATTAGATCCTCTGCACCCAATTGTGCTACATCTACAAAATTACCGTTGATTTTAATTGACATTGATTTTACTGCTCCTAAACTTGTGAAAGATGGTGATGCTGTTGGTGTTGTTCCCTCTGTTGCTTCTGCTACCCATTGAGGATGCTTTACAAATAATACGCTTGAAGTGGTTGAGACCATTTTACTTAACCTCTACCTTAATGTATGCTTTGGAACTATCCTTTTCGTTTGGATTATAATATATGTCAAAAACCTTTGGGCTTTCATTTGAAATATAACATTTTTCATACCCATCAGGTACTTTTTTATCTGACATGAATTACTTTAAAAATAAATAATAAAGAGAACTTATATTGATTAACGATATTTTGATGCTCTAATTCTATTACATTCTCTACAAGTTCTAGCACCATGACTTCTTTTGTATGTGTTTTTTTCATTAAACTCATGTCCGTATTTACAATGAGTTTTTGATTTATTAATTAAACCTAATTCACCTCTTAATATATTCTCTTGTTTGGTCACAACCTCTAGATGTTCGGGATTAACACATTTTCTATTTCTACATAGATGATCTATCTCCAAACCTTTAGGAATTTCTCCTTTATAAATTTCATAAGATAGTCTATGTGCCCTGATCATAACACCATTCAAATTAAATCTTCCATAACCATTAACAGTTAAACACCCGATCCAATTAAAACATTCATTATCATCAACATATATCATTTTATGAAAATTCGATAATTGTTTCAAATTCAATAATATGCTTTAAAATATCTTTTATTTAAACTTAAACTGTTTCCGCCTGTGACTCCCATCTCATAGTTACCAGAGCTGAACTTCTAGCCTTTTGAAATCCTGTATTTGGCTGTAGATTTGTTATAGTCTCATCATTTTCTGATGTAGGAATCTCGTTAAAATCAGTTAGTTGAATCCAATCTATTCCATAGGTGGTTTGCATACCTGTTGGGTTTCCATTAACTAGAGATTCTATATGTCTTTCCATATTCCATTTTGTTACCTTTGCTGTAGTACCTATACACATAATTTGAATACGTTTAACTTCAACATTTGTATATCTTGAAGCACCTACCATTTGTGGAGTTATCTTTTTTGGCATTTCCTCTATTATTATATAATTGAAGAATCCTTTTGTACTGCCAAATTTAGTATCTATCTTTATTGCTGATAAGGCTGGTACTGTGTAACCCGTTGATGTGGTCCAATTAGCAGATAACCAAGTATCAAAAGATATACTAGGATCTGGTGTTATGGCATTTAATCTGCTATTCAGTAATTTATTTACCAATTATATCACCATATAATACTAGGATCAGTATTTACATCAGAGTATCTGCCAAATCCATCTATTGTTATAGTATTATATTTTGAACCCTCTGGTGCTTCCTCTCCTAAAGATTCGAGTAATATCATTCCCTGTTTCCAATATGTGTTTGAATCTACCTTATCCTCTGGTGAGGTTGAAATTATTGCAGCAGCCAATAGTGTACAGCATCTAGTAATTACATCTGGAACTGTTGCTAAATCTGATCTATATCCCAATTTTGCGTTTATGATACTTGTGGATACGTCTCGTGCGTTACTACAAACAGTATCCAAATCTGAATTAGTTACACCATAAACTAAATTCTGCACATTAGCATTAGAACTATAACTTGTCAATAATTTAACTTAAAAAACATTCAAAAGAGAACTATAAGGGATTCATTCCAAACTGTATCATCTTATCATTAAGCCATATCTCCTTTGCCCTTTCACCTGCCTTATGTGTTCCCTGATTTCTTAAATGGTGCATAAAGATTCTCTGATCCACAAATACAGGTATGTTAAACTCATGACAATACCAGCAAAATACAAAATCTAAACTAGCTCCAAACTGCATACCCTTACCTTTGAAGATACTATCTGTGGCAAATGGAAACATCTTGACTATATCCCTTCTTATGGCCATTAGTGGAAATCCTGAAAACTTGACTTGAAATATATCATCTTTTGGAAGTCTTGATTTATCTAACCAGTCATAATGCCTTAGTTTTTTATCCTTTAATGCAAGGCATGAACAGATATTTAGATTGCCATCTGGATAGTCTTTCTCATCAACATTCATCATACCGCTTATTACAGCAAATGATCTAAATTCCTCATTTTGGGGACTCAGTCTAATTTCTAAATCTTTTTTTAATTGTATAATATGTTCTGGTTTTACTATAATATCGTCTGTGGCAATTACAAAATAATCATATTCTTCATGTGATAAAAAATAATCCCTAGCCCATTTATAGGCATCAAACTCAAAACAATATCTTACTGCTAAAACATCACACTCTTTCATGATATGGGGATTCTCGTTTTCTACTTCTAATATGTTTGAACGTGGGGAACCACGAAATAACAATAGTTTAGTCATTTATATTTCCTAAAATAATCGAATATTGTATAATATCAAAAGGTACATCTTCATCTTTAGACTTTTTTTTCTTTTTCATCTATATTTACTCCTGATAAATTCGTTTAACGAACCACCCACCTTATTTGTCAACTGTTCAGGGTGTCGTCTATATTTTAGTGTTTTAATCGGGATTAGTTTAAGATCCACACCATGAGCCATAGCCTTTAACATGAAATCATAATCCTCACTATGTTTTAATGATTCGTTAAAATATCCTATCTTGTTAAATACTGACTTGTGTATCATGGTGCTTGAACCATTGCCATAATAATTACCCAGTAACTCTTTAAATCTTTCATCTTTTGTTCTAAAATTCCTGTCTATAGGCTCTGTAAATTCCCCTATAATCTCTGAATACTCGTTTATAATATCATAGTTTGAATAATATATTTTCTCGTTATTATCTATAAATTTTAGCATATTTTCAACTGCGTCAGGATATAATATATCATCTGCCGATAACCAGTGAACCCAATTACCAATACTATTTCTTATTCCAAGATTAAGGGCTGATGCTGTTCCACCATTAGGCTTTATTAGATAGGTAATATTTGGTACTCCACATAATAACTCATGTGTCTTATCCGTACTGCCATCATTAACCACTATTACCTCACATGGTATAGTTTGATTAAGTGCTGATACTACAGCCTGTAAGATATATTTTTCACAGTTATAGACTGGGATAATAATAGAGCATGGATATACAAATCCAGGTTGAAGTTGTGATAACCTGTCATACATTTCTTGTTCTGTGATTCCCATTAACTCGGCTGCCTTTTTCTGATTATCAGTTAATCCGTCTTTTAAAGATATTCCCATCATATTTCACAAACTGCGTAATGTGAGTTGTCTTTCATAGGATCTTTTACCTTATAACCTCTTGATGTAAAATCTTCCATATTTACCACTGATATATGTTTTTGATATGAACATTCACCCAATTCCCAAGCGTCTAATTCTGCACTAGAGTTATCCTTATGTATTGATGGGGTATAGATTATTACCTTTCTTCTTGCGATTCTTTTACATTCATCCAGTATTTTTAATGCTAAATTATATTCAAGATGCTCCAAAACATCTAAACAAAATACAACATCATATGATTTATCCATGAATCTATCTGTTTCTTCCATACTTATTTTTATTACTGGAAATCTATCTTTAATGTGATTTAGATATTTATCCCATATATCAACACCTATAATATTATAATTTAATTCATCCGTTGCAGACATAATACCGCAGCCTAAATCAATAATAGAATCCTCATGGTTAATCTCCTTTTGTATTAATTCCCCTAACCAATTCATAATATTACTTTAAATACCTAGTTTATATCATTTTCCTATATGGGCGTTCGAACTCGATCATTTTATATTGATAGTTTGATGTTTCCTTAAGATATTCCTCACTTCTTAGACCGTCATCCATTTTGAATAATATTCCCTCTACTGGTTTTAGTGATTTGGGTGATCTCATAACATTCCCATTTACCTCAAATAGACAATGTGCGTTCCAGTATTTTATCTGATGTGGTCTAATCCATACTCTTGGATATTGGGTTATATTTCCATCTGTAAAAAAATTAACTCCATGAATATTATCTGGAGAGTTTAATATTTTCTCTAGGTTATTTCTAAATTTTACCCAATCGGCTTCTGCTACATACTCATCTGAATCTATAATTATTAGGACATCTACTTTGTATTCTTTGGCTAATTCTATATATCTCTGTCTTTTATCATGTTCCATTCCTACAAACTTTTCTATTATTACATTTTTAAATTGCTCTAAATATTCAGTGCTTCCATCTATACTATAATCAGGACCATCCCTTAACGAGAATTTACCATCAATCGCAAAGATAAAATCCACGTCACCCACAAACGTTGGTATTCCTCGTTTAATTGAATCCAAGTCATTATAATAGCAATACCCAATTCCAATCTTCATATCTCCAATACTTCACCACAACTACAATAGAATAGTACCTTATTATACCAGCTTCTGCCTACTCTTAGATTCATATCCTCATTACATCTTGGGCATTTTGGCATATCTGACGATAGTATAAATTAAAATAAAAAAAGAATAAGGGATTAATCTTATTTGGTGGTTGAAATTCTTACAATACTGTTTGCGTCTATAACACCTGATTTTATTCTCCAGTTTGTTGTTGCCCAGATTTGGTTATCTTCTGGAATTTCGTGGAATTTTACGTTGACGGATCTTTTTGAACCGACACCGTAAGAGTGCTGGGGAATACACATAATTGCGTTATATGCATCGTTTGTAGTATTATCTTTTTCTTGGACTGTATTTGTTCTAACGAGAGTACATCCGTATAATTCTGCCATCTGGTATTTTTGTGTGATACCTGGATTTGCGAATTGTACATAGTTTGATAGTTCTGAATCTTCTACAAGTTCTCTAAATTGTTGAGGATGTAAGAAACATACTGGTTTAGCACCACCTCTTAGGTAGCCATAATCCTCTAGTTTTTGTACACCTGTTGCTATACCTGTTGGATCCATTGTTACTGATGCTGTATCTGTGTGTGTGATTACAGTTCCATCTGAACCTTTAATCCAAGCTAATGGGGTTAGGGTTCCTTCTGCTGAAACAGTATCTAGCATATCAGTTGCAATGAAATCATCAAATTTAGCTGCACTTGCTTTCACGACTGTACCAACTACATCATAAGGATAGTTTTCAATATCATCCGTATCAATTTCTAGGTGAACACCTGTGATTGTACTTGGAGTGACATCGATTGCCTCAATATCCATAGTGCCTACGGTTGCTGTAGTACCTGGGGTTTGGGTTCCTGTTGATGGTAAGTCATGTTTGAAGAATCTTGCCTTATCTGAACCTTTCTCAATCTCTTTATATTTTGCAAATTGTGTTACTGGTACGAAACTAGTTTGACCTGGTTCCATAGCAACGTCACTATCTACATCTACTAGAGCTTGTGTGCCTGTATATCCTAATGCTTCCTTAACCTTGTTTTCAATAGAATATGCATTTCTATATCGTTCCTGTACACCTGATGGGGTTTTAACTTTTACTGTGTTAATTCCTCTCAAATAATCTACTGGAATATCGATACTACATGATCCACTTCTATCTGATTCAATCCATTTCTGGACTTTCTCGATAGCTTTTTTCATATTGAATGGTTCACTTGAAGAATTATTCACTTTGGCTTCTGGTTTTGGAATTTCTCTAATACCCAATTCTGCCTCTTTTGTCATCAATTTTTCTAATTGACCACTCATAGAGGTATAGGATGTTTGGAGTTTCTTTAACTCAGTTAAGATTTCTGACTCTTGTTTTTCTACCTTTTCTGGACATTTTCCATCGACTTTTTTGTCTTCAGGACATTCTTCCATTTCTTTGGCAGGACAATTACATTCTTCGACTTTGTCTGTTGTCATTAAATAAAATGTTTATATATTAGATTAATAGAACTATACTTTTTTATGTTTACCACATGATTTGCAGGTTGTTAGGTCTTTAACCTGATTTTCCAACTGTTCTATCTTGATTTTTAAATCATTTTGTTCTTCCTCGTTTATTGATACGGTACATTTTTCACAATGTCCATTTTCTATAACTTTCCAGTCTTGGAATGATTCTATTATATTGAGAGTTGTGGTTTGTACTCCTGGATTTGTAGTAATACCAATTCCCTCAAATGTAATACCATCTACTAGATTATAACAGCCCTTTCTATTACAACTTGATACAACTTCATCAATATTTGCCTCTATTGATACCTTGTGTACACCCTCTTTGAGTTCACTTGCTCTGCTAGAAGTTATTTCTGCTCTATATTTTATTGAATGATTCTCACCTTTTGAATATACAACTGTTCCGACCTTTTCATCTGTATGTTCCCAATCTGCTGGTAATGATATGTCTAAATTCTTTGCTGTGTCTATTGCTTCTGCTGAATAAATATTTCTATTAAGTGATACTGCTGGTGTCAAGGCTATTCCCTCTATTACTCTGCCTGTTAATTTTCCAAATGATTCGATTACTACTTTGGACATGAAATTTTAACTAAAAATAACTAAAATAGAACTTTATTTAGGACATTTGTACTATATTTAGGATAAGGCTCTACAATTCTTGCAGTCTATACACTCTAAAACATCACCTATCATCATCAACCTCATAGAATTACACTCTGTACAGGTTAATATTTTTGTATTTCTAAATTTTAATTTCATATTAATCCGAACACCTTTGAAATTCCTATTATTACTGACACACTTGTTATAGTTCCAAATACTACTGTAATATTCTTATATCTTTTCTCTATGTTGTCACGAGTTTCTTTTTCCCTTTTGTTAACTGAATCTATAAAACTGCTTAATGTTGTCTTTATCTCAGTCATCGTGGTACAAGTTGTATTAAGTCTATCCTCATAAGTATCGAGTTTGTCAAAAATACGATTAAAAATATCTCTATCTTCCACAATTCATCACAGTTTGTTATAATTATTCATTTAGAGAACTTTCCCTTAATAATCTCTCTAATCTGGTTAATTTTATGAATTTCTCAAGCCTATAATCAGGTTTTAAGGTTATATTACTGATTGATTCTATAAATACATTCATCTTAGCCTTAATGTTTTGTGTTAATGATGTTGGGATTTTAATATTTTCCTCTTTTTTATGATATGTTGTTAATCTTTTCTCATAAATTATATCATACCATACTGGCAAATCTAGTTTAATATTATATTTCTTAACCCAATAGAGTGGGATTATGAATTTTACTGTTAATTCCTTTTCTAATGGCTGCCAGAATTTAGGCCTGTTTGATGTTTTAAATCCCCTTACTGGATTTACTATAACAGATGATAATAATCTGTGTCTGAATGTCCAAGTTTGGGTTACTTGTGATCCTTCATCTGCAAGTAAATCATGCCTTAATGTCCATAACTGGGAAATACTAGATGCAAGATCATGTCTTAGATTCCATGTTTGTTCTATTGAAGATACTAAATCATGTCGTAAATTCCATACTTGTTCAACACTTGAAGACAGATCATACCTCAAGTTCCAAGTATTAGTTACTGCTTCTGCGAGATCGTGACGTAAGTTCCAGACTTGTTCAACCGAATTTACTAGATCGTGTCTTAGAGTCCAAATCTGCTCTATTTGTGCTGCTAGATCGTGTCTTAGAGTCCATGTCTGAGTAACAGCACTTGCTAGGTCATGTCTTAGATTCCATATTTGTTCAACTGAGTTTAACAGGTCATGCCTTAGATTCCATACCTGAGATACAGTTCCCTCCATGTCATGTCGTAATGTCCATATTTGCTCTACTGCCGAACTTAGATCATGTCGTAGATTCCATACTTGACTTACTGCACTTCCTAAATCATGGCGTAAATTCCAAGTCTGAGATATTGAACTTGCCAAATCATGTCGTAAGTTCCAAGTATTAGTGACCTGTGCTGCCATGTCGTGACGTAATGTCCATGTCTGGGAAATTGCTGATGCTAAATCATGTCTTAGATTCCATGTTTGGGTTACTTGGGATTCTGATGCTGGTGGAATTGCTAGAGTTTGTGCAATCCATTCTTTCTTGCATCTAGTTTTTCTGTATAAAATATTATATTAATCTCTGGGTTTAGTGATTCCATCTTATACTCAACTGGGACATCATAATCATTGTTAATCTCAAAATTTATCTGGTGTGATTTGCCAACCTCAAATTCTGGCAGTATGGCCTCGTCTATAGATACACCATTATATAATATTTTACACATGATTCAACTCATCCTCTATTTTGGCAAGTATTTCTTTCTGCCTTGATTCTAACATAATTCTTTTTTTCTCCTGTTCTTGGCTATTAAGTTCTATTTTCTGTTGTATCTTGTTAATCTCTGTTAGTATCTGTTCTTTGGCTGACTCTGATTTTATCTTTGTTTTTAGTACGGTTTCAATGGATTCTAAGTTCTTGTGTATTGATTCAATCTCTTTTTTATTATCCTCTATTGGTCTACTTTTCATATCAAACTGTGCTTTCATATCATCTTCCTTTTGTTTTACCATGTCATTACTCATTAGATCATCATCAAACAGGTCTACCCCACAGTTATCCTTATCAAATTCTCTGGCTTCCTCTATACTCCATAATCCTTTTTCAAATCTTTGTAGTACATCTGATGGGGTTAATTCTACTGTCTCCTGTATTCCAAATGTTACCTCTAGGTTTGATTCCTTTGGGTTTATACCATTTTGTAATAATATGGGATCAAATAATTCTTGTTTTAGTTTGTTACCCAAATATCTTTTAATGGCACTTGCTATTTTTACTGGAAGATCCGCTGATTCCTCTGAAGATGCCCTTGATGTAAAATCGCCTATTAGGATATCAGTTGGAAATTTAACAGATAGTGATAGTGAATTATACAGATACTTAATATAATCTACAAATGCTGACTGACCCTTTGATTCAAATAATTCTATGATTGGTTTCTTTGTTACTATCTGTCTGTCCCCAGGTTTCTTTTTTCTAATCTTTTCTGCCTCTTTCTTTAACTCATCCTCGTTTGCACCCTCAAATGTATAATACACTTCTGGGTATGCGTTGTTTAGTATTATGGTACTCATTGCATCTTCAATGCCTACAACTAATTCAACTAATGGGAATGTCGTCCTGTTTCCTACCTGTCTAGGAATACAAGCTGATTCAAATATACAGGGACTCCACGCTGATCTTGAGATAGTTGATAGATTAAACTCTATATATTTTTGCAGGTTTGACTCGCCTAACGTTCTTGTTTCTGTTGGTAATTGCTGGATATAATGTAAGGTGTTTCCATATTCATCTCTTTTCTTATCTATTATACTTGACATATCTACTTCTACTACATCCTGAATATTCTTTTCATCTAGTTTTTCCAGTATTGAGTTTCCACAGATTAGAAACGTATTTCCCATAGCCTCTAGTTTTGTCTTAAAATTAGTTACTTCAATCCATTCGTCTATTATATTCTTTGCCTTTTCATTGTCGGTATTAATCTGAATATTTGCAAGATCCAATAATCTGGAATAACCAGTAACCCCTACCTGTAACTGTGGGGATATGGAATGGTAATATATTTTCTTTTTGAATGTTACTTCTGGCGAATCTCCAACATACCCTGCCTTTGAAATTACCTTTGAGATTGGATTTGGTGCTACTTCATCTAACCATATCTCTTTTAGGAATTTCTTTAGATTCATGGTCCTCTCTGTATTAGTATTTCATTTCTGTTTAGGGAAGTAATTTTAGAACCTGATTTTGTCAACTCTATATAAGCAAGATATAGCCCTGCTGTAGGTAATGAAGATTCAGTAACTGACAGATACCATGTACCAGATGCTGCCACAGTTGCAGTACAAGTCTTGTTCAGATAATCAGTACTACCGTTATCCTTTGATAATCGTAGTTTAATTGTATATCCTGTAGTGTCAAATGCTACTGTCTTATTAATATCAGAGAATACGGTTCCTGTAATCTTGAAGCCTGAAACATCAGAGAAATTATTATTATACAGTATGGTTTGGTCTAAAGTTAGATAAATTCCAAGAGGCATTATATAAACTCAAATTATACCAAAAAGAGAACTAACGACCACCATGTTTGAACCACTTGTCAATTACTTTTTTAGTCTCAAATGCTCGTGATTCTTCTGATTGGTCCTTATGAATTTCATTTACCTTTTTAATTCTCTCCATACATAACATTACTGTCTTTGTATATGCATCTACTATCTGGGAAACACTAGCCTTCAAGTTGTCTCACAAGTTCATCTTTTTTACCGAGCCAGTCCTTTTTTTCTGCATTAGTAAAAGTTTCTCTAAAATTCTGAACATGAGATATTAATTCTTGCTTTCTAACTTCCATTGATTTTTTACCTATATGTTGTGGTTTTAACTTACCATCTGATATATCCTTGCTTATCTTTCTTGCAGTTTCTTCTGCCTTTGGATAATCTGATCTGTAATCCTGATAATCTTTCTTTGGTGACTCGTCAGAATATTTATCGGTACGACCTGTATCTTTTCTACCTGTATCAGTATGAGTTGGCATAAAGTGAATGTCGTATTTTTAGGATATTAGAACTATATTTATGACATATCTTTTAGAAACTGCTTATGAAGATTAAACACACAGTTCCAGCATATCTTCTTACCCCATAATGTATAGTGTTTTTTAGATGCTAATGATACATATTCTATACCGTTGATAAGACGCTTTTTAGGACTCTTTTTACTTAGATCCATTCCACATATCACACAACTATTCCAATGAGGTATGATAGGCTGAACAGGATTAGGTATGATTATACTGGTATTATCATCTATTATTTTTGGTATCTTAATTTTGTCTTTCATTTACATCTTTAATGAATCCCTTAATTTTATTAGTCATATCAGATATTAACTCATCTTGTTTCTCTACAATAGATAATAGGGATTTAATGACATCTCTCTGATTATTAATTACCTCTGTCTTTGTAGGCTTTCTAAATCCTCGCATGATTATATCATATTATAACTGGTTAAAAAGTTTTAGCCTAATGATGTATCTACATTCTTTTAGGCTAATGACCTAAGTGGGACACTTTTCAAGGGTGTCTAGAACCTAACTCGGTGTTCCCAGACGGTCATTACATCATTCATCGTCATCTATATTAGAGTTTTGATTTATTGATATTATCCTAACACGATTGCTTTTTAGATGATTCACACCCATAATGTAGCAGTCTCCAGAGTCAAAGTTTAATTTTATCTTATCTGGATGGCCTTTAGAATTAAAACACACAGCCTTTAATTGGTTCAATAGAGTTGTAAATATCTTATGAATCCTTACTCTTTTCTCCTGAACAGCCTGACTTGTTTCAAATGTCATTTTGGATATTATAGATTGGTTGTTATCTTCTGACATTGCACCGAATTTGAATGACTGGGTATTTATCCCCCTATCCTGTAGATCCCTGATTAATCCTGGATGTGCAGAATCTACAAGCATCAAACAGTTGTTATATTTATTGGATAGATTGATTAGTTTTTCCATCATATATGCTGGTGATGGTCTTGATTCCTCTATGGAGTCCTTTATGTATATTATACCGTCTAGCATCTCAAATCCCATTATGGCAAAGTTAGATGATCCATATGCTGGATCCACTGTTATTAGTTTAGGACCATCTTTTAGGGTTAAATCATATTCTTCTGTAATTAGATCAACTGATATGCTTGGGAATATATCGCCTACACCTACACCGTACTGAAGATTATATTCCCTTTCAAAACTTGGGCTCTTTTTACCTTCATTAATCTCATCTTGTGTGTACATCCCATCTCTTAATCCTATTGTGTAAGGTAGAAAGATTTTATGATATTGTGACGGTTCTTCTCGTTCCATTGTTTCAAACAGTCCACCTGGAAGATTAGGCGTAGATACGAATATGATGTATGGATTTGTCTTTATGATATATCTCTCTGCTGTGGTACGAGCCTCTTCCTGTTCGTTTTTCTCAAAGAAATCACCCTCATCTATGAATACGATAAATGGAGATAAACCTCTCGCTGTCTGTGTGGAACTGGATGGGAATGATTCAATCTTTGCACCGTTGATATATCCTATTGTCTCCCTTTCCTCAAAGATATAGTCATGAAATAGACCCTTGATTCTCTCTATAATCTGTACTGCTAGTCTTGTTCTTGTGCCTGTGAATATTACAACTGATACATCTATCTGGTTATCTCTAAATATATCATCTTTAACACACATCCACGCTATGAATCGATTTACTATCTCTGTAATTCCTAAGCCTGTTGCCTTTTTTACCCATACCATACGATACATCAGTATATCATTAATGAGATCATCTTCGTATTGGTATATCTTTGTGTGTAGTTTTGTTTTTACGTTTAATGGCATACCTATCTTTATGTTAAAGTCTTTCCAAGATAATCCCTTGAATTGATCCCAATATGGACCTGAATTATTCGGTGATGGGTTTTTCTTCTCGCCTGGATAAAATGTCTTTGAATTTTGCATTGGTCTCTAATACATATTGTGTAGAGTCATATAATGAAGTAATTAATGGCTGTATATCTGCTATCATTTTTAATATTCTTGCTTTGTTTAACGGTTCTTTCTCTTGATAATACTGCTCATATAATTGAGATTCTATCATTAAGAATTTCTCTATTTCATCAGCGTGAAATGCTGGAAAATGCTGCCCTATACTGAATAGTCTCTCTGCACCTGAATCGTTTAATCTTTTTAGATTGTCATAATATGCTGTTCTCTGCATCTTATACCCTTTTGTTTCCAGCCATTTTAACGCTAACTGATAATCCTTTTGGAACATTAGTTTTGATTGTATTATTGCTGTCTCTTTGCCTGTTAAGTCCATGTTTTTATTCACTTATTATGCTTTTAATTCCGTATTAGAACTAATTTTAACTGCCTTTTTACCTGTATAATTCTCCCATCTTTGTATTATAACATCTACATAATAGGGATCCAACTCAATTCCGTAACATATTCTGTTTGATGATTCACAGGCGATTAATGTACTACCTGAGCCTAAGAATGGATCTAAAACCAAATCTAATTCTTTTGTATTATTATGTATTGGGATAGTCATTAATTCTATTGGTTTCATTGTTGGATGTAAGTTATTTTTTAATGGTTTATCTATATTAAATACTGAAGTTTGAAAGTCTCCATAGAAATTATGATGATTTTTCCAACCATATATTATTAATTCATGTTTATTTGCGTAATCCTGTCTTCCTAATACATGATTGTTTTTTACCCATACCAAATGCTGACTTATTTTATACCCAGAATCCTGTAATGCTGTGATTAACTCATACAATTTCGGACCAGAAATTGTAATATAAAATGAATTGTAATCTGATAAAGGTATTTTATTTAACCATGATTTAAACCATTCAGTATAATCTTCTATCGCATCATTAAGAATAGGTTCCTCAATTCTATATCCAAGGGCAACTGTATTCAGGAACCTATTCTTACTTGAATAATCAACCCCATAAGGTGGATCTGTTAATAATAAATCAACAGTCTTATCTAACATTAGTTTATCTAAATCCTTTATACTGTCACCACACATTACTCTATAATTCCCTAACTGATAGATGTCTCCTAGTTTTACTTTGGTTTCTCTATTTATCTCTGGGATTTCGTCTTTCTCTTGGATAAAGTCTATATCGAATTTCTTTGATAGTATTGCCTCAAAATCCTCTCTTGGTTGTGCTAATAGCTTTGCAAACTCGTCTAATCTTCCAGAATCATATATTGATTTAAACTCAAATGAATCCTTTTGTTTGTCATGCTCTCCTCTTAATTTGTTCATTAACTGCCTTAATATCTTTAAATCAATAGTATCTACATCTATAATATACGCCTGAATCTCTTTTTTTCCTAACTCTTGATATATTCTAATTCTATGTTCTCCATCAATTACAGTAAAATCCTTATTTAATATTACTGGTGCAAGATAACCAAATTTTTCCATAGTTAGTTTTAATGATTCCGTTTGTTCTTTAGATAACTCATTAGGATTTGTCTCATCAAATTTTATTAACTCTAATGGTATTTTTTTAACTTCTAATTCTTCAACCAATGATGAAATATTTATAAATTAATAGAATAGAACTAAATATTACTTCATGGCATCTATAGCTTGTTTTCTATCTTTAAATCTAAGATCCTTAAAGTCAGGAGCATATATATCAGCATCTATGTTTTTAACACCTTTTGATTTTAATATGACAAATCTCTGCATTTTGTTTAAACTATCCCATTTTTTGACTTCATCTGGGTTTGTTGCTGTTTTAACTGCTAAATCTTTATCACCATTTTTAACTAACACATGTGCTCCGTTTACAGTTATCCATTCCTCATCTTCATTACTGGCTTCGGTTTTCATCTTACCACATTTATCACAAAGTAATATATAAACTAATATTATGTAAATAAAACAACTATTTAATAAATTATTTACATATACAGTCCTTGAAATCACTATGGCAGAATCTACATTGTGTAGGCTGAGGATCGTCTAACGGTTCCTTATACATAGACATTTTTCACATATTATCTTTATTAGTATATTTAGATTGTATTCCATTCTTTTACCGCATTCCACACAGTTGGTTACTCTGGTGTCCATTACTTGAAATGCTCTGGATTATCTTTAATTTCTTCCTGATTGATTAGATCATCTATACATTCTATTCTAAATTCTAGTGCCTCTTTTGGGAGATATTTTGTAAAGTTCATATCTATCATGTATCTGTATCTCTCTCTTATTGCCTTCCATTCTGATATATGACTCATGGTATAGGTGTCTTTCTATTCCTTAAAAACGTTATCTCTTTTTGGAGTGTTATGATATTCTGTGTTGCTATTTGAATCCACTCATTATAGGCTAAATGTGTGTCATGTACTTGATCTAGATAATCATTCATTTCCTCTATATGCTCTGTTAACTGTTCCATACGTTCTATCATTCTCCATAGGTTTGTTTCTGTCATTTTATAATCCTCAGAATAAATAATATTCCTAATGGTATGCCTATAAAGATTAGGGATAATGTAAATGCTAGTTTCATTTTTTTACTCCATTCGGGTTTTGCCTATGGGAGATCCAATTTTCACATCTTATTGAATAGCCTGTTTTATGTTCATATACCTGATATTCTGCTCCACACCCACATTTCATCTATATAATCTCCTCTTTAGCCATTCCTTTAATCTCTTATTATTGCCTGATTTACCATACTTGTTTGTTATTCTTAAAATGTCATTGTTTGATAGTTCTACTACTCCATTATAGAATGGGTACATTACATCTTCTTTATAGTTTGAATGAACCAGCCCTAAAGAGTGTCCTATTTCATGGATTAGAGTGTGTAAAATATTAAAAGTTGCAAACATATTACTCATACTTGTTACCATCTTGCCAGTTCTTTTCATATACTCTAGTGCAGTTATTGGTTTTCCATCTATGGACCAGAGATAGTTATCATTGAATACTATCTTGCCTGATAAACTGCCTGAATCTGGGAAATACGCATACGCTAATACTCCTGGAGAATCGGTAAAATACTTGTCAGTAGTTGAGAACTCTAGTGTAATATCTGAATTATCTTTAACATACTTTAACTTAATTGGTATCTCTATATCCCAGCTTGTCATAGCCAGATTTAATGCTGTTCTTAGTTTATCAAAGTCAGGAGTATAGTTTATGATAGAGTATGTTAATTCTTGACCATTCCATTTTGCGTTTAATTCACTTATTACCTCAAATGATCCATTTTGGTTTAAACTACATCTCATGGTTTGAATAAAAAAAATAGGGAAAAGAGAATTATACTGTGTTTTCGTTAATTCTTGCTTTTTCTCTTAGGGCAACATAAGCACCAATAGGTGCGATGACTATTGCTAGATCAGCTAGATTAACACCGTACTGCATACCAGCAATTATAATACCAGTTAAGCATACAAGTGCTGTGTGTGTGCTATTCCAACTCATAAGGATTCATTAATTTTGATGTATTTAACTTTTTAGTAGCCTTTCAAAGGTGTCTCTATTCCTAACTCCTCTCCAGATAAATACTTTTGTATTAATAAATCCCTGTGAGCCTTTTCATTTACACCACAGTTTAAACATTTATTTAAAAATTCCCAATACTTTGAAACATCATCTGATCTTTCAATTCCCAAACTTGTATATTTTGAACAATATCCTACTCTTTTAGCTGCCTCTGCCTTCGTCTCACCAACATTGATCAGAAATTGTAGATTGCATTTTTGTGAATTTGAAAGTTTATTTCTATCGTCAAGATCATCTCTTGCAACTGTTAAGACAGCATGTGCATTGACTAAATCCAAACTCATTTTTTCCTCATCAAAAGATTTATCTAAAATTTTCTGATATTCTTCCGACTCGTTATATTTTTCTAATAAAGCTGAATTTAAAGAATTTGCGACATTTATGGTTTCAGATTCTCTTTGTAAATATCTAGTATATGGAGTATCTTTTTTAGGTATTGATAATATTTTATCTCTAAATATCTCATCAGTTGTCTTTCCTGATACGGAACTAATATTTTTCGACTTTAGGTCGAGTTCTTGAATCCCTGATTGATCGCCTTTTTCATCAGAGTTAAACATTCGATAAAAATTACCGTTTCTGTTCACTGTGATGTTACGTTCAGTAAGTTTAGATACAATATAAGAACAAAATTCTTTCTTATTTGGGATTGATATTTTACCACCATCTAATAATTTTCTATTTACATCTACAAATTTCTCTATTAAATCCTTTTTCTTTTGCCACTCTGATATGTCTAATTGTTCTAATTTGGCTAACACCTGATTTGATTCTACTTGTAATTCACTATACTCTTGGGCTGAAAAATTACTCGACATATATACTATTTAAACTCACTTGTTTATATACTTTTTATAAAATAAATGTTTAAATACTTGAATTAACTATATATAAAGCGTAAAATGTCGCAACTATTTACAACCCATGAGATAGAAAAGTGTGAGATTTGTGATGGTGATAAGACAGAGATAGGAGTTAATAGTTACATTTGTCTTTTTTGTGGATCACATGAAGATAATTTTTAATTCTTCACTGTTCCCAGATAAGTAGATTTCATATCATTCTCTATAATTTTAATAGAGTTGCCTATTGCTTGTAATATGGAACCTTCTGGGTTAAGCATACTATCCACATCATCTGGAGACATATTAATTTTAACATAAATCTGATGCCCGTTTATTTGTGCTTTTGCAGTATTGACATTGTATGGTTTAATCGAGATTTCTATTGTTTCTCTAAATCTACTTATAACTTCTTTAGTCTGTGTTTCGTGGAACGTAGATTTGTCAGTCATTTCTCTGCATCCTCTAACATTTTTTTACATAGTCTTCCTATTACTTCACTATATCTTCCGTCATAGAAATCAGCAGATTCTTCAACTATTCTTTTTAGTTTTAATGCAGATTTTATATTAATTATTTTCAAACAGCCTTTACAATGTTGATTATCACATTGATAGTTTCCTTGATTATCACAACTTCTAAGCATATAATGTTCACATATATCTGTATTAATCATCATATTCCCTCATTATACCATCAAATTTATCATTTTCCATATCCCAAAGTATTACTCCTACCATATATTTTTCCTGTATTGAATAAAGTATATTGTCTTGTTTTGATATTCTTTCACATTCTTTTTGAAATTCACAGTTAAATCTAATCTTGTTTATTATCCATTGTCCTCTTCGTTGGTCGTGGGATTTGGCTCTCATTTTATATCACAATGTCTCATTTTATATGATATTATAATATGAATCATTCTTCCATCCTCTCGGTCAAGAATAAAACAAACTCTATTCCATCAACTATACCATGAGAATAATCATCCATGTCATCTGATGTATTCATAGCCTGGTATTTCTTAGCAAGTTCAATAACTTGGTCGAAATTAAACAAAATTCTTTTCATTTTAACACACCTCCACATCTAGGGCAAAAAAACCAGTCATATCCAACACCCACTAATCTACCGCACCTATCACATTGTTCATTAATCATTTTCTGACATCCGTTTACAATGGGATTTATCATTCTTACAGGCTAATTTTATCCTCTCATTAAAATCATTATCAAGTATATCAAAGGAATCCTGTATGTTATCTATTTCTGTGCAGATCCTCTTGATTAACTCCTTACTATTTTCTTCCAATTTTTTATTAAAATTATCAGTCAATTCTGACAACTCTATATCTAACGAATTTATAAAGTCTTGTATCATTTGCCATACACCTTTGGGATAGATTGCCATTCTTTCAGCATTAATTCAATCTTTCTAAATATTATATCCTGTTCTGTAACATCCTTAAAGTCTAGGATATTGATGTATAGATGTGGAGAATATGTCTTACTAACTTTCATCATCACTCATCTCTGGTTCATATTCAAAATCTCCGAATCCTACACAATAGCATCCTTTAACGTCACAACATGACATTATTTCTCCATTGGAATCTCTAGTCTCATCTCCATCTTCATAATGAGCATCTGAAAAATGTCCACAATGTCCACAATGAGGGTTATATGGTTCACACATTGAATCTGTAACGCCAGGTGGAAGATTACTCATATCTTATTTCATACTCCATATCGCCATCTTTTGTATAATTTATTACTGGCTCTAAAATTACCACATCTCTACCTTCTACTGAAGTCTTTATTGCTTTAAAAATTTGACCTTCTTCTATTTCTTGTGCTTTATCTCCAAACACTTTGATTTGTTGCATGGTTATAGGATTGAATTAGTTTAATTTAAATCTTTAAGGTGTAAATGTTTTGACTACAAATGTATAGTGATTATACTATAATATTATATCTTTTTACTATATATCAGATTGTATCACTTGTTGGTTGAAAATGATATATGCAGTCTTTATATACTTTGGATAAATATATCATTTCATATATATATCATTTCATATATTAACTCATTAATCTTGGTATAACCCAATGATCCTGTTCCTGTGTGGTTTTTTCACCAGATTCCTCGACTATTAGTTTGTGCATTACCTCATGAATTATAGTTGAGATTAGTGTGGCCTGATCATCCATGTGTAACAGGTTTATTATAATACTTCCATCATGTTCATAATACTCTCCGAAATTACATTTAGTTTCAGTTTCCCCATCAATTACGAATTTTAATTGGATTGGTTCATATTCTACTTTCATTTTTTCACCTGATACATTCTACCTATCTCACAATGTGAACATATTACAATCTTTAATCTTCCATCCCTTACCATGTTTGATAATAACCCCCTAATATTTGATGATCTACCTTTCATTTTTTTTACTATAACATCTGCAGGTAAGGCAATATTATCAATTATTCTCATCACTTGATCCTCTGATGATAACTTTCTTTCTATCTTTGGAATTGTTATGATTCTATCTCTCATATTATCCTTCAATGATATGCGGTTTTTTATGGTCAAGTGATGCAATATGTTTTTCAATTAGAATCTTTCCGTTAGGTTCTATGATTACTTCAGTACATCCTATATCAGGAATCACACCACCCATACCACCCCTGAATAGATGCCTGTCAGGATATTTCCAACATGGATTTGTAAAACCATGAGTATGAGTAAATTCAACATGGACAAAATAATGGACATGGCTTCTTATCATTACCCCTATATCTCCTAACTGTGATTTCATGAAGTGTAATGCTGCCATTTCTCTTGCAAGTGCAGTAGTACGATATGCTGCCCACTTTGCAAAACCTATATGATGTGTTATGTTAATTAATACACCGTTAAGTCTTATCTGTGCAAAATCTTCAGCAAAACTATCATTATACCAACTAGAGTATTTTCTTGCACCTATCTTATCTGCTAGTATTTCCTCATAAGACGTACCCATATCGTCAACGTGATAACCTGAACCTTTTACCATTATTGTTTCATCTCCTGGAATTAGTCTGATTAATTTCTCTGCTTCCCTTAATTGTTCTGCCATATTTACTGCCCATTGGCCACCACCATTATTCTTTTTGTTAGGACCATCAAAAGGCTCTCCGTTAATCACTTTGAATCTTGGCTTTTGATGCAGTTCGTCTATTGTATCATTCCATATCTCAAATAATGTCTTTTGGAATGAGTTTGGTTTATAGTCGGAATTTTCTGGGTCGTTAGTACAAACAGAAGTCTTTGCACCTGTATGGATGTCACTAAAAACCACTAGAGATTTTGATGATTTTGATCTTCCTTTAGTCACTTTATATCTTCTCTCTCACTTCTATTTAAGTTTCTGCCTTTTGTTCTCATTCTCATGCCACAACATAAACAAAATGTTTTTTCAGTTTTAAAAAATGCTTGACACTCACAACAATATCTTTCTCCGTTACTATACATTCCCTTTTTAGTATTTTGAACGCTTTTTAATGTTAGGCATTTATTCTTACATATATTCATTGTCTATCTCCATTAGTTTATGATAATATAAATATACTGCAAGTTTTGATTCATCAAGATTTAGTTCCTTACATAGATCCTCGTTTATTATTACAAAGTTTAACCCTGCTCGTTTATAATCATCATTTCTTCTTATGGTTCTATCGTTTGGTTCTGATAACTCACCATGAATTTTAAAGGTATCATGCTCAAAGATAATCTTATGTTTTGTATCTGTTAGGTCTGGAACTCTAATCTTGTTTTTTGTTAGGAATTTATCGTGATATGTTTCCCTTTCTCTTACCGTACTTATTCCATATCTTAAAAGTGTGGTTTGAATAGGATCTATCTTCTTTGCATCCCAATTTCTATCTGTGTTTTTCTTTAGTTTATTCATATATTGTTTATTCATTCATTCTCCGTCTTCTGTTTATTTCTGCAAAGTTATGACATTGCCGACATCTTCTATAACCTTTTTTATCAAGATATAAATTATCTCCTGAATATGAATGTCCTTGTGGACAATGAGTTTTTAATTTTTGGAATAAACCATCATTACCACGTTTAACATTTTCATCATGTGTTACAGCCTCTAAATGTTCGGGGTTGACACAATGTCTTACTCTACAGAGATGATCAAGTTCTAAACCATCTGGAACTTTACCTTTTAATAATTCATATATTAATTTATGAACTCTATAATTTTTTTTATTCATCATGAATTGACCATACCCATATACACTTATTCCACCTTTCCAATTCCAACATGATTCAGTTTTTTCTATTCTGGACCATAACACATCTAATGTATTTAATTTCATTTAATTCAACTCGCAACTCTCACATTTACCAATCCTGATGTTTCTTTTAGTGTTGTCCATTAGGATGTGGCAGGTTTTACAGTATAGTTTTTTCATCTGGCTGATGGTCTATCATCTAATATGGCCTGTATTAATCTTATCAGTAAACCTGATTCCTTTTTACTCATTATTGATAATTTATCATTAATCATATCCCTTTGTTTAATTGAGGTTGTCCAATCATTAGAAGAAAAATTAGAATCGGCAGACATTAATCCATGACCTGCCTAATCTGGTTGTCTAGTACGTTCCATTCCCTCTCCTGAAGGATCGCATAGTTTCCTTTTGGGATTATCTGTTTTTCATGTTCCTGATGTGTTAACATTGCTGGTTCCAATACCTGAAGATATTTCTGAATTTTAACATCTTCACCTCTCACATTAACCACATCATTTGAGGTTGGTTCATACACTAGAACTTGTCCATCGAATGTATGATGATGACCTGTTTTTTCTCCATACATCACTGTTTTTTTATCAGTTAGTTTTGCAGATTTTGGGATGTTTTCTATTTCCCTAATATCCACATCTCCCTGAAATGTTATGTATTCCATAACTGTCATACCCATCTCTCTAATATCTTCGCACTATAATACTCTTTCTCTGTGCAGTTATGCTTCCACGCCATTGCATCACTTGCTGATGTTAAATCTGGTTTTACAAATGATATCCTCTTTTTATCTGGAAAATCAATATCTGGATATATTAGGAATCTCACTTCTATATTGTTAAACATGGTAGAGTATAATTCATTACCATATTTTGATTTGTCTATGAGTTTTTTATCTATATTATCTATGAGGTTTTCAAATCCATAATGACTCATCGCAACAAATCTCTGATCCACATTCTGCATAGATAATAAATCTTTTACTTTTATTTTTCTGCTTGTCACTTTCTCCCATAATTCTTTTTCAAAAAATATACCATGAATATAATGTTGATCATATATTGATGTTGTTTCTACTGAATGTAATCTGTCTATATCGTCTCTTTTAATATATTTAGGACACCTTGTTATTATTACAAAATTTTCTAGTATTATGATATTGAATATTCCTTTCATCAGATGATCGGTCCATGTTTTTATGAAATCATTATTTATTACTCCTTCATCAATCCAGAAATTATAAAACGTTAGCCAATATGATTCATAAAATAAACCAAAATAATACTGCCCAAAAAATACTTTTTTTTGATTCTCCACTTGATTCTCCACTTGATTCTCCACTTGATTCCTCACTTGATTCCTCACTTGATTCCTCACTTGATTCTCCACTTGATTCCACACTTGATTCCACACTTGATTCCCCACTTGATTCCCCACTTGATTCCTCACTTGATTCCCCACTTGATTCCTCACTTGATTCCTCACTTGATTCTCCACTTGATTCTCCACTTGATTCTCCACTTGATTCTCCACTTGATTCTCCACTTGA
>ERZ1292625.1113-Hain-H41-01um-R1-1113-length-34891-cov-8_pt1 | contig 34891 bp, 38 predicted proteins | sample MGYA00564400_ERZ1292625 | MGnify/ENA primary metagenome ERZ1292625 (study PRJEB36523, sample SAMEA6512639) | groundwater metagenome | collected 2019-01-08 | study: AquaDiva: Metagenomics assemblies of 32 groundwater samples
GAGGATTAAAAAGAAAAAATAACCGCTAACCTGACAGCATTGACCGATACCCCCGAAACACGCAAAAAATCAAAAAAACTATGGAAATACCGACCCTTCACTCGTGTCATTCGAGGTTGGAAGGCGTATCGGACGGTCACAAGTTATGTCAGGCTTAACGAACAAGAAGCTTTAGGAAATATTCCTTATCGAAAGCTGAGGCTGAAGGGGCTATCAACCGGAGAATGGGAAATATTATGGGCTTAAGTTAACGGCATACCTCCATGGGGCATACTCTCCACTTGATATTAAATCTTAACCAACAAGGCCGCATAAAACCCGTCGTAATTTTGGATGTGTGGTAATACGACGATCTCTTTTTCCAAGCGCCACATTTGTGAATTATTTTCTAAAAACTTCTGAACCTGCTGTTGATTCTCGTCAGGAAAAACACTGCAAGTGGCATAAACTAAACGTCCTTTGGATTTCACCAAACTGGAATAGCTTTGTAAAATCTGTTTTTGAGTTTCTTTTAATTTTTCAATTTCGGGAATATTGAGCTTCCATTTTGCATCCGGATTTCTTTTTAAGACTCCTGAACCGCTGCAAGGAACATCCAGTAAAACTCCATCGGCTTGTCCTTCCAAACGTTTAATCACTTTGGTTGAATCAATCCAACGAGTTTCAACAATGTCCACGCTGTTTCTTCGTGCCCGAAGTTTGAGTTCTTTCAATTTCCATTCATGAATATCAAAAGCGAGAATTTTTCCTTTATTTTTCATCAAAGCTGCCAAATGCAGGCTTTTTCCGCCGCCACCAGCACAGGCATCAAAAATTCTTTCACCGGGTTGTGGGTTTAGCAAAGGTGCCACCATCTGAGAGGCTGCATCTTGAAGCTCAAACAAACCCTCATGAAAAGATTTTGTAACAAACACATTTTTTCTTTCCACTAACATCAAAGCCGAAGGAACATCAGGCACAGGAACGGTTTCTACTCCCTCTTCTTTCAACTTCGCTTGCAATGAATCGCGATCAATCTTTAAAGTATTTACGCGTAAATAAGTTTTTGCTTTTTGATTAAGCGCAGATAAAATAGCCGGCCAATCTTCTTTGAGTTGCGCACTTCCATAGGCATCCAATTCATCGGGCAAAGACTGTCGCACAGCTCGGGAAGCTTCCTTTAGTTTTTTATTTTGTTTTTGGTATCTCTCGATGACCTGTTCGGTATCCAGAGCCTCGAATTCCGCCGGGGGGAGGTCTTTCATTAAAAATCCAGTGACAACGAAAATTTCCCACTGCTCAGGAGTGATTTTTTCTGGGTCAACATTTCCCTCGGGGAATTCGCCGGTTAAAAACCAAATTTTTCTCCACCAACGAACAAAATCGTAAATATTTTCAGCAAAAAATTTTCGATCACGGGCTCCCCATCGAGGATGCTCTTTGAAAGATTTTTCAATTGCTTTGTCGGCGTGGGAACGATCCAGAAAAATTCTTTCCAGAGTCGCGATAAGTTCAACCAACAAGTGGTGATGATATTTCAAAAGGTAAAAACCGCCCCGGTGCTCAAAAAAGTACCATTGAATTGTCCACTCGATAAAATTTGCAAATGATTTTTCAAACCAGTTTCGATAAAAAATCCGGTGTTCTCGTAAATATTAAAGAATCTTGCACCTGCAATCAGCTGGTAATCGAACGAAAGGGCGCTTTCGTCTTTAACTTGCTTAAAGAAAACTCCCAAGCCAGCGCCAAAACCAAAATAAAGAGGAAATTTTGAGCTAGCTTCAGGAAAAATCCACAGTGGCATTAATGACATTTTTAATGGCTTTTCCCCAACCACATCGTACTCGTTAAAATCCACACGCAAATTCACATCCATGGATTTTTCTGACTCTTCGAGACGGTAAGTGACGCCAAAACTAGAACCGCTCATCTCGGTTTGGCGCCCATTCATTCCCCATTCCCAGGCATCGCCATTCATTATTTTTCCTACATGCAGAGCTAAATAATGATCCGAAGAAGCTGGTGCTTCTGCGACCGCACGCTTCTGAAAATATCCCGAGGCCACGTCTTTCCCGACGTCTCGGCCAACCAAAGGAGTGTCCGCAGACACACGGATGGAAAAACCAATTAATATGGACACAAAAAGAGTCATAAATGCCGAGCTCAAATTTCTCATATTAACACCCCGTCGGTATGAGTTTAACCAGAGGGAACAACATACCGCAAATGTTATCTATTGCAACGCATCACAGCTGCGACGGGTTGACGATCTCTCTAATCCTTCCGTAGAGTTGGGCCGAATTTGGCGGTGAAAAATGAAATGCCCTTTTTGCGGACACAATGACGACCGAGTTCTGGACACAAGAGTTCAGAAAGAAGGCTCAATCCGCCGTCGTCGTGAATGTTTGGAATGCAAAGCTCGCTTCACCACACTGGAAACTTTGATGGTTAATTTTCCGATGATCATTAAAAAAGATGGTCGTCGCGAGCCTTTCAGTAAAGAAAAAATTTTTAAAGGTCTGCAAGCTGCTTGTCAAAAACGCCCGGTCAGCTTGACTCAGCTTGAAAGTGTTGTTGAAAGAATTTCTTCGTGGATTATCAATCGCGGTGAAAATGAAGTTGCGTCTCGATTCGTCGGGAAAAAAGTTATGACTGAGCTGAAACAACTTGATGATGTAGCCTATATCCGGTTCGCTAGCGTCTATCGCACTTTCAAAGATGTCCAGGAATTTGTCGAAACATTGGAAGACGATGAATGGATGGATTCTGTTGACCACAATAGCCCTCAACTGACTCTTTCCGTGATAACGCCGACAAATCAATTCCCTCCTTCAACAGAAAAAAATCAGTGAGTAAAATATGAGACGTCAAGCTCGGGAAGTCGCCTTGCAAATTCTTTTTCAGTCCGAGTTCGCTCCGCAGATCTCGATTTCAACTTTCCTTGAAGTCTATGAAGGCACGATCAATGACGAAAGTTTAAAATATGCAAATCTGTTAGTCGAAGGCACACATCAAATGAAAGAAAAAATTGATTCTTTGATTCAGTCCCACGCGCAACATTGGAAAATTGATCGCATGGCCACCGTCGATCGGAATATTCTTCGTATTGCTGTTTATGAAATGAAATTCGCCAAAGAGATTTTGAAACCCCATATGGCTATTAACGAAGCCGTGGAAATCGCAAAAAAATTCAGCACTGAAGATTCTTCAAGTTTTATTAACGGCGTTCTTGATCAGGTGAGTAAGTCCTGATGCCGATCAGTATCCTTTCCCCAGCAAATGCTTATAATCCAGGTTCTGATCTTTGGGTCTTTCCCGAGTTAGAAGAATCTCAATGGACCCAAAAAGTCGATTGGTACTTAAACTTTCAAATTCTAAAAAATTCCCAACGCCAATCACTTGAGCTTCCCAAAGAAATTCTTACAACTTTAAACGCCTGTGAGTTATCACCGCTTGATTTCAACACCTCACCTGAGTCTGCTTCTCTGTTGATTAGCTCAAAAATGCAATTACCTAATAAATGGGTGGTCGTGGCTCCTGGAGCTAAAAATTTTCGAACCTGGGTAAAACACCTTCATCAACTGTGGACTAAAATGAAAGAACCCAGTCTTCGTGTCTTTTTGCCCACGGGAATCACCGGCAATTCCTTTGTCGAGTCCTGGAATTTAATCAGCTCCTCGCAAGATCTTACTCTGGTCCTTGATTCGCAGACAAAAATTCGTTCAAATGAATAGGGTAAGGATGTACCCACATGTTCAATTGGCCAAAACTATCGAATCATTTTCAAAAATTGCAAACCCAGTTCGAAAAACTTTTGCAAGAAGACTTGGGCGCAAAAGATTCTGAAATTCAAAAAGTAAAATCTGAGTTTACCATTTCAACTGACGATGCAATGATTCGTGGATTATCCGTTGGGTTGCCAGATGATGAATCCGAACGAGCCATGATTGTTTTTTCTCGCCTAAGTTCTTTTTTTGAAATCGGAGTTTTTTGCTTAACTGATACAGCTGCGACAGTAAAAAAAGCATCCAATCCTGAAAGCCAAGTTGCTGTGGTTTTTTTATACGGGCAATTTAAAGCGATCTCTGAGAAAAAATCTATTTCTCTTCCTTCGGTTGGCCCTTCTCAAACTCTGTGCTCGCAGAATGATAAATTATGGAAAGATTTATCCATTTTCAAATGGATAAAAAATGAAAGACTGACCAGCTTCCTTGTACAATTGGATCAAACGCACTCATTTATTTTATTTTCTCGCTTAGCCGACCCTTGGTTGAAAATCCATTTTGAAAAAATTCACAATGAGCTTTTGAAAGTATGACAGGTTCGGAACCCGAGTCTCAACATTTCACAATTTACATTGTGTCAGACGGAACTGGTGAAACTGCAGCAACCATGATTCGTGCGGCCTTGGTTCAGTATTCAAACAAAGATATCAATATTATTCGCTGTAAAAATATTCGCTCCGAGCAACAAGCCGAAGGCTTAATCGAAGAGTGCTCGGAACGCGCTGGGCTTATCGTATTCACCGTAGCTTCACAAAGCTTGCGAAATAAAATTCGTGAACGAGCGACTGAAAAAGGAATTCCCAGCATCGATCTTTTGGGACCATTGTTAGCAACTTTAGACATATACTTTGGCTCATCTTCTGAAGCTCATGTCGGAGTGCTTAGAGCCGTCGATGAAAGTTATTTCAAGCGGATTGAAGCCATCGAGTATACGGTCAAACATGACGATGGAAAGACGATGTCTGATTTGGATAAAGCCGACATTATTTTGGTGGGCATTAGCCGAACAAGCAAAACTCCTCTTTCCGTTTTTTTAAGTCATAAAGGATGGAAGGTCGCCAACGTACCTATGGTTTTGGATACTCCACTACCAGAAGAACTTTTCAAAGTTGATCAACGAAGAATTATTGGCTTGGCAATCGATATTGAATCTTTGCAACGTATTCGCAAAAATCGCCTCGAAAAATTCGGACAAGATCGTGGCGGAGAATACGCTTCTCTCTCTCACATCAGTCAAGAAATTGAATATGCGGAAAAAATTTTTAAACAGAACCGCCGTTGGCCCATCTTCAATGTTACCGAACGAGCTCTCGAAGAAACCGCTCAAGAAATTGTCCGAGTCATTTCTGCACGACTTGGTTTGCCTGACTCCGTCCTATTTTAGAAATTTTCTCCCCACCCCCTCTCCCAATTTCTATTTCCCAGCTCTCCTACACCCGCATCCGATCCCAATTTTTTCATAAAGCCCAAAATTCAAGGCCGCACGACCGAAGGCGACTGAGGCGCACTGCCTGTGCGTCGCAGGGAGCCTGAGGGAGGAGAACGCAGAAGTTTGGGCTTTATGAAAAAATTAAAATTAAGTCTTCTCTTGAACCGAGAGAGCCTGATACATAGCTTCCGAAAGAACCTTCTTTTCAGACCCACTATGATAATAAAACATCAAATCCATTTCATAATGGAATTCTTTAATATGTGTTCTTAACAAACGCCCAGAGCGCACTTGTTTTTTAATAGAATGCGCTGGTAAAAATCCCCATCCCAATCCAGATTCAATGACCCGTTTTAAGGTTCCCACATTTGAGGATTCAAAAATAACGTTAGCGGTAACGTTTACGGCTTTCATTTTTGTTTCAAGTTCTTTATGAAAGCTAGGATACTCATCGACAAAATTAACCAATGGAAAAGATTTCAATTCTGATAAATTGATTTGCTGGGGAATTTCAGTTTCTTTACCCGAGCCCACCAACCACATTTCTTCTTTGTTTAAAAATTTAACTTCGATACCAGGACCCAGCTGTGCAGAAAATTCTTTTTCCACTTCGGGTAGGATTAAAATATCAATGATATTACTTTTAAAATTTTTAATGAGCTCATCACCTTTGGCATAATCCACTTTTATTTTAAGATCAGGATTGTGCCGCAAAAGGCGACTCACAATTGGACTCATTAAGTGAAGCCCTAAAGAGTTCAAGGTTCCAATTCGAATCTGTCCTCTAAGCTCGGCACCCATAGATTTAATCGCAATTTCGGCTTGCTGAGAGAGTTGTAAAATTCTTCGAGCATGTTCATAAAGAACTTCTCCTTGCGGAGTTGCTTTTATCTGTCTGACTCCGCGCACAAGAAGCTCGACTCCCAAGTCTTCTTCTAAATTTCGAATTTGCTGGCTAACGGCCGGTTGAGTAAGAAAAAGTTTATCAGCTGCAGCGGTCATACTGCCTTCACCAATAACGGTTACAAATGTTGTGAGCTGATACAAATTAATCACGAGTCATCTTCCTCCTTGTGAAGAAAAGCAAAACTCCTTAGACTAAATTAAAGTTAGACAACGAGGTTGGGTATGAACATTTTTAAAAATCGTCAACTCTGGTTCTACATCTTGTCCGTTTTTCTTTTAAACGGCTTATTCATTGAAAACATCCAGGCTAAAGTCTGGGCGAATGCTTATCTTAATTTCGAAATTCCAGATCGCTGGCGATGCGTGCTCGAACAAACCGAATGGCTTTGTCGAAGTGAAGATGCCAAAGAATCAAAAGAGGCAATAATTATCCTGACGGCCAAAGAAGCTGATGCAACGACAGATACTTATCAAAAGTATGAAGAACATTTATCAAAACCGATTTCAGTTCCCTTACGCGGCGGCGGGAATGAATTATCAAAAGTTTATAAGAAACCTGAATATATCCAAATTCAATCACAAAGATGGCTGGACGGTTTTCACTTAGGCAGTGAAGTCCCAAGTTATTTCACTCGTTATTTAGCGACCATCAAAGAGTCCATCGCTGTGCTGATCACCTTCAGCGCACACAAAGATGAGTATGCCAAATACAGTTCTGATTTTACTAAAGCGATTCAAAGTCTCAGGGTGATTGCTTCAAAAAATCTTATTGCTTCAGGTGGGGGCAGCGGCGCTGGAATGAGAGGCTCAAACGATCCTTTATTTGGCTCGGGACAAGGGCTATTGCCTTCGGAACCAATTCCAAGCGAAATGCCAACTAAACAAAAAAGTAAAGGCCTGCTGTATGGCTTGATCGCCATTCTTGCAGCTATTGGCGTTTATATTTTTATTAAGGTAAGAAAAAGTTAAATGAAAACCTTACAAGCTTTTTCTTATTTCATCTTTGCACTTTTGATTTTTCAACAGCCTCCGGCCTTGGCTCGTGAATGGCGAAATGCTTACATCAGTTTTGAAATACCCGACCGATGGAAGTGCATTCTGGAACAAACTGAATGGGTCTGTCGAAGCGATGATCCTAAAGAATCTAAAGAATCAATTATTATTTTAACGGCAAAAGAAGTCGGGCCCATCGACACGATGCCAATGTATGAAAGTCATTTGCAAAATGCCATCGCCCTGAAATTGCCTAGCGGTAATATTATTTTTTCAAAACCCTACAAAAAACCGCAGCAGGTTCAAATTAAAAGTCAGCTTTGGCTTGATGGTTTTCATCTTGAAAGCGAAGTTCAAAATTATTTTACGCGCTATCTTGCAACAATAAAAGACAGAATTGCGGTGCTGGTCACCTTCAGTGCTCATAAGGATGACTATGCAAGGTACAGTGCTGATTTTGCTCGCGCTATTCAAAGTCTCAAAGTTATTGCTGCAAAAAATTTAACTTCGAATAATTCGGATGGCGTTCGTGGCAGCTCGGGAAGTTTATTTCCACGGGAACAACTTCTATTACCCAATGAGCCTTTTTCTGAAAATGTGCCACAACGAAAGAAAGATAAAACGCTATTCTTTGTATTGGCACTGCTGCTGGCTTCCGTGGGAATTTATTTTCTCTATCGATCACAAAAAAAATAGGGGGCGTGTCACCACACCCTAATTATAAATTAATCACTTCTGGTGAATAAGATTTAAGCTGTTCTAAAATCAATTTCTGGTCACCATAGATCACGATTCTTTGATTGCGAGGCGAATAATATTTTTTAATAATTTCATTCACTTCGGCTAAGGTCGTTTTTTCAATATTGCGATTGTATTCACTCAAATAGGAACGTGGAATTCCATAAAAATCGAGATATAAATAGTTCCGGGCCAAATGATCGGCGGTTTCTATAATTCGCGGAAATTGCCCAATCAAAAGATTTTTAGCCGCACGCAATTCAGCTTCGTTAGGCCCAACGGCTACATACTCTTCAAGCACCTTCAGCGCTTCTGCAATGGTTTGACCGACACTTTCATTTTTTGTGAAAGTTGTAATACCAATGGATCCCCGTTCATAACGAGCATCGATAAAGGAACCGATAGAATAGGTAAGTCCTAAATCGTCCCTGATTCTTTGATTTAATCGCGACGTGAAGCCACCCCCTAAAATTTCATTAACTAAACGTAATTTTAAATAATCCGGATTTTGTCTTTGAACTCCTCTTTGACCGATTCGAATTTGGGTTTGAGCTAGACCAGGCTTAGAAATTAATTTCATTTTGAAATCGGTAAAATCATCAAGACGAACACTTGGAATTTTTTTAAGTGTTCGTTGAGGCCAAGCTTTGAAAATATCGACAACTTTTTTCTCGAAAGCTTCATTGAAGGAACCCACCACAGCCAAGGCTGCATTATTGGGTCGGTACCAATTCAGATAATGTTTGACGATATCTTGTTTGCGAATTTTTTTCAACGAAGATTCATTGCCGAGCAAGGCCCGCTGATAGGAATGCCCTTCATATAAAGTGCTTTGAAAACTTTCTTCAACCATTTCTGAAGGGTTATCACTTCTTTTCTTAATTGCAGCTACAAATTGCGCTTTTAATCTTTGAATTTCTGAATCTTTGAAAGAAGGAGAACTCATCGTTTCATAAAATAAATTCAATAGCTGATCCGAGGACGTCGCAAGACTATCGGTTGAAATCATTGTAGAGTCGACTCCGGGAGAAATAGAAAGATCCGTGCCTAACTCTGCATACTCGTCAGCTATTTGTGAGGCTGATTTGGATGAGGTCCCTTGTTCTAAAAGACTGGCTGTTAACGCATTAACACCGCCTTTATCGTTAGCTTCCTCGCGAACACCCGAATGAACTAACATTGTAAAACTCACTCGAGGCAAACTGTTATCCCGAATGAAAAGAACTTTTAATCCATTATCAAGAGTAAATTCACGGATTGGCTTCAAGCGAATTGGCGCACTGACAATAGGTTCTTTGACAACAGGTTGTTCTTTGAGGGGCATATTTTTCTTTACTGGGGAAGCACAGCCTATAAGAAAAAAAGCAACTAAGCAGATTCTCATAAAGCTCCTTTTTTCTTTGGCTCAAGAACAATAACAGATCGTTGAGTTTGATTAAAATATTTTTGTGAAACTTTCAAAATATCCTCTGCGGAAACTTTGTTGTACTTTTCTAAATCCGAAAAAAGTGTCTCATATGATCCTGTCAGGATTTCACTCGCTGCTAATAATCGAGCCTTGCCATCGATAGTGGTTAAGGAATCAACCAAGGACTTAATTGATAATGTTTTGGCTTTCTGCAGTTCTTTGGCGGTGACCGGCGACACTCGCAACTTGTACATTTCATTATAGACGATATCCAAAGCTTCTTGCATATCAAGTCCCGGTTTCAAATTCACTCCAATAGAAAATAAGCCTTGATCGGCCATATTGGAATGCCAACTGTAGGCACTTGTTGCGAGTTGCTTATTGTAAACCAAACGTCGATAAAGACGGCTTGAGGTGCCCGACCCAAGGATCTGCGAAGCTAGATCCAAGGCATACATATCTGAATGCCCGTGTGGGACTGCTTGATAGGCTAACATAAAGCTGTAACCTTGCACATCTTGCTTTAAATTTGCATTGTATTGTACCGTCTGCAGTGGTTCCTTTTTATAGTTGCGTACAGGAACTGGTCGCGCCAACAATGGTCCATAATATCGGTCAATTAATTTTCGCGCTTCAACCACCTTAAAATCACCGGCTAAAACCAAAATCGCATTATTAGGCACATAATAAGTCTCGTGAAATTTTCTCAATGTTGAAACTTCATACTGAGAAATATCTTTCATTGTCCCGATCACTGGCCATCGATAGGGATGTTCCCGAAAGACCGTGGACATGGCCAGTTCTCTGAGCAAGCCCATGGGATTATTGTCGACTCTCCAACGGCGCTCTTCTTTAACGACTTCTCTTTCACTGAGGAGATCTTCTGGACGCAAAAGCAGATTCGCCATGCGATCAACTTCCAATTGCATCATTAATTCCAATTTAGAACTGGGTAAATTTTGATAAAACCCAGTGTAATCATAAGTTGTAAAAGCATTATTGGTAATTCCATTTTCATGCAAAATTCGATCAAAATCTTTGTTGCTGTATTTTTTAGAGCCTTTGAACATCATGTGTTCAAGCATATGGGCTGCTCCCGTAACGCCTTCGGCTTCATCACGAGATCCCACTTTATACCAAGTGTGAAAACTGATCATCGGCACACTGGAATCGCTATACAGCAGAACGGTTAATCCATTTTTTAATTGATATTTGATCACGGGAAGATTCAGTTTCAACGGCTCTTCACTTCGACTTTCATTTCGATTGTGAGTTTGGCTCCATGAAACTTGGGCTATTAAAATAAAAATTGAAAAGAAAAACCAACTTCGTAAGATCAATTGATGCATGAAATCCTCGTTGATCTATTTTAGATTGGTTCTTAACAAGATCAAGCTTATTGAACTACGAAATCACTAAAAAACACGTTCTTGACCACGCCGGTTCGTAAAATCGAATTTACTTCAAAAGCAATTTTATCTTTTAAAAATAATTTTCCCTGTATGGACTCAAGTTCGGAAAAACCACTTTCATTAAGTAACCGAACAATTTTATCACGAGCCTTTGCTCGATGCTCGGTGTTGATGACCTCTTCAAAACCGTTTTTTCCCAACATTTCTAAATTCACTTCAATGCGTATTGTTCTCTTAGGCTCACCACTTAAATTCACTGTGAACTTGTCCATCGTGTAAATAAACGGGGATAATTCTTCCTCGTTAACAGAAGCCAAACCACGCATAAGCACTTCTTCCGTGATCGTTGGATTTTCCCATCCAATGGTCGAGGCATAAACCAAATATCCACCGCCTCCGATCACAACCATATTCATGACAATAAAACCGACTTTCATGATCAGTCCAATATTCAAAGACTTCTTTTTAACTTCGGTATTTTGTTCAGCCATATTTCCCTCGTTATGGTATTTTCATCGGCAAATACTAGACTCGACCTTAGTCTTTGAAATAATGTAAAAAATCTGTACACTATCTCATAATGAGATCAACAGCAGCGAATTGTGATGAATTCATTGGCTTTAATTAAGTTTAAACGCCCAATACCGAAAAAGGGTTACATGTCAGTAAGACAACTGGGATTTTCTATTTTAACTTTTTTTTCTTTTCTTACATTTAATTTTGATGTGAGGGCGGAAAGTCCTTTGCCTGAACTGTTTCCTGCCGATTTATTGCAGATCTCAAATACCGAAGCTTTTTCTAAATACGTTTTTCTTGTCGATAAAAATGAACGTAAGCTCTTAGTTTTTGAACACAATGGCGAAACAATCAAAAAAATTGATGAGGTCCCTGCTGACATTGGTAAAAATGGCGGCAATAAAACAAAACGTGACGATCAAAGAACTCCTGAAGGTATTTATTTTTTCGAGAAAAAACTTTTCCCGCCAGAGATTCCCTTTGAGCAATATGGAAAACTAGCATTGACCTTAAATTATCCTAACCTTTTTGATTTACGCGAAAATAAAACTGGATCCGGCATCTGGCTTCACTCCATTCCGGAAACTGTCGCTTTAACCCGAGGGTCTCGTGGTTGCGTAGTGATCCGAAATGAAGTGCTGGAAAAAATAGCTGGATATGTAAAATTGAAAGAAACCCCAATTATTATCTATGATAAATTAGACTATGTAAAAAAAGATGAGCACGATCGCCGCCGAAAAGAATTAGGCCAATACGTTCAGTCATGGAAAGAAGCTTGGGAATCCATGGATCTAGATCGTTATATGAGTTTTTATAATGAAGATTTTAAAGGGACTGGTTTCAATTTCAAAAGTTGGAAAAATCACAAACGAAGGTTAAAGGATAAATATAAATTCATCAAAGTCACTTTGTCTCAACCCTTTCTGCTCCTTCATAAAAATCAGCTGATCATTAAAGTTCTGCAGAAATACGAATCAGATAGCAATTCAGATTATGGGGTAAAAACCATCCATGCTTTAAACATCAACGGCAAATATCAGATCATCAATGAAGAATGGACGCCTTCCACTGAAAATGGCACCCTCAAAGACAACGCGTCCGCTAGCACCGAACAACTCACCGCCATCCCCGTGCAAGATAAAGATATTAAGAATTAAAAAACTAGTGAGTATCCGTGGAAGGAGATTCCTCGCCAGCCATGCTGACCATATCGACTTGATTGGCAAGATCGGGCAAAGATTGTAAATATTTTTTTAGCTCTTCCTTTGTCATTTGTCCGTTGTTGATGCACCACTCGGTTAAGCGTTTATCAAACTTCAAATTATTGACAGCTTTTGCTAATGACATATTTAAACCTCCGAAGATAGTTCTAAGGCAAAATCAGAGGATGATCAATTCCAATATCGTGGATCTTTGGATTCTTTTTTCTCGTTATCGACGACCAACCTTAGATTGCGTCCCTTTTTCCTGTTTCTTCGCTGCCAACTGAACTTATCCCAGCGGCTTTTTCCCCAAACCGATATAAAGCCCGAGATAAGCCCACCCAGATGGGCCAAGTAAGCCACTTCACCCCCACTGGTTCCAGAGGTCAGCATTGATGCCACTTGGATAAATGCCAAAATCATCACAAAATATTTAGCTTTAATAGGAAACAACATAAAAAAGTACATCAATCGGTCCCCAAAGTGCCAACCATAGGCCACCATGACGGCAAACAAGGCTCCAGAAGCTCCGACTACGGGAACAATCAAGCCCACCTGAGCACCAGAAATCAAGGCGTAAACCGCCATTCCAAAAATATAAATTAAGGCCGCAGCCATGCCGTTCAAAATGTAAAAAAGAAAAAAATTCTTAGGACCCCATTTGACTTCAAGGTCGGCTCCTAAAAACCACAGCATTAAAAGATTAAATAAAATATGAGAAATTTCACGGGTGGAATGCAAGAACATATAAGTGAAAGGCTGCCAAATTTTGAACTCAAAAAGCACCTGGTAAGGAACTAAGCTAAAAAATTGGGTGAACGGTAGTTTTAAAAAACTCTCGAAAAGAACTTGGAAAACAAACCAGACGACAAGGCTGGTTATGATGATCCATTTCACAGCACGTGTGAATGGCGGCACAGACATTTGAACTTGTTGTCCACGGTTCACAGGCTACCCCTTCAAAGACTTAAAATACTCGAAATATCTCTGGTATGTCTGCTCAAGACTTTCAATCACGACTTTAGTCTCTGCGATTAAGGGAAAAAAATTCAGGTCTCCGGCCCATCGCGGAATCAGATGATAGTGCAAATGATCAGGCAAGCCCGCGCCGGCAGCGGCTCCATGATTCATACCCACATTAGATGCTGCAGGTTGGTAGATTTCGTTTTGTGCCTGTAAGCTTAACTTTAAGGTCTCGTGTAGATCCTGGTATTCCTTTTGAGTAAGCGACAAGATATCTCCACCATGACGACGCGGCAAAATTAACAAGTGCCCACTGTTATAGGGATACTTGTTAAGTACAACCATGCTGTGATCATTTTTATATACGCATAATGTTTCAAAAGATTCCTTGTCATCCGCAGCTTTGCAAAACACACAACCTGTTACGGGACGATTTTGCCGGCGAATATAAGGCGAACGATCAGGTCTAAATAAAATCTTTTTTTGATAGGGCCAATCTCCAGAATTTATTTTTCTGACCGAATTTTTTTTCTTCTTTGAAGCTTTTTTTGCACTGGTTTTTTTTAAGAATTTTTTGGTTTTTGCCATGAAATATTACTCGCTCCAAAAACCTGGCATTAAATAAAGCGGCTGATTTAAAAGCTCGGCTTTCACTGCTACTTTCAAAAGTTTTTTGACGGCCATTTCCCCACCATTCAACTTGGAATCAACAAGAGAGTTAATCGGGTCATCTTCGGAACTGTCACCTAAATCAAAAATTGATCTTTTCTTTTTTGGAACTTCGTAAAGTTCATAGTTCTTACCAAGTCCCGCCATTTCAGCCGCTGCAGCAACGCCGTCTGCAAATGTTCCAACCGCATCTGCAAATCCAAGTTCAACAGCTTTAGCACCGGTAAAAACTCTTCCATCGGCATACTTAAGCATCACTTCTTCTTTTAGTTTTCTAGAGTCCATCACTGTGTTTTTGAACTGAGCATAAACTTCATCAATCATATTTTGAAAAAGGGCTCGTTCATCATCACGCATTGAACGGTATTCTGCACCTGAATCCTTAAATTTACCTGAAGTGATGGTGTAGCGAGAAATCTTTGCCCAATCATACAGCTTCTCTAAATTAGCAAATTCCATAATGACGCCAATGGAACCAACCAAGGCTCCAGGTGCCACAATGATTCGGTCACATGCAACCGCCGAGTAATAAGCGCCGCTAGCCATAATTCCCGTCGAAACGCAGACCACAGGCTTCTTCGATGTTTCACGAAATCTTTTTATTTCTGAATAAACTTCTTGTGATGGACCGACGGCTCCGCCCGGAGAATTTACATTGATGACTACGGCCTTAACGTTATTGTCATCCTCATATTTTTTTAGATTTTTTATAAACTTTTTGCCATTATAAATCACTCCGACAAGATCGATGTGCACTATGGTATTTTTATGAGTGACCTTTGACTCGTCCTCGTTGCCGAACCAAGAAATTCCCATCCGTAGAATGCTGATCAAACCTACAATCACAAGCACGATGACCATCCAGCGGCCAAAAAAACTTCGTTTCATCTCTAACTCCTCAATCCCTCGGTTCAAAAAAGTGCGATAAATAAAAAAAAAGGGAGTCTTGAGACTCCCTTTTCTATGACCTACTGTCACTGATTTATGCGGCGAAAATCGGTTCCTTAAAGAACTTTATTCTCGATCCGATTTCATATTTTTAAGTTGATCGCCAAAAAGATCGCCGAAACTTGTTTTTGAAGTCGCTGTGGCCTTCTTAACATAATCTTCAACGTCTGCTTTTTGATCACGAAGCTTCACAAGTTTAGATGACAGGCCGATTTTTCGAGCGTCTTTATCAATCGTGATAACTTCCGCTTTCAAAATGCCGCCAATTTTTGTGTAATCTTCAGGATGATTAATTTTATCGGTAGTTAATTCAGAAATATGGATTAAGCCTTCGATATCGCTTTCCAACTCAACAAATGCACCAAAGTCCGCAAGTTTTGTTACTTTCACATCATGTTGCGTGCCGATAGCATATTTGTTTTCAATGTTAGACCATGGGTCGCCTTCGAGTTGTTTAATGCCCAAGCTGAATCGTTCATTTTCGATATCAACTCCCAAAACAACCACACGAACTTTAACGCCTTTGGTGTACATTTCGGAAGGATGATTAACTCGTTTTGTCCAAGAGAAATCAGAGATATGAACCAGTCCATCAATGCCTTCTTCGATACCTACAAAGATACCAAAGTCAGTTACAGATTTAACTTCACCTTCAATGATTGTCCCTGGAGGATAAGATTCTTTCATCTCAACCCAAGGATTGGTTTGGAGCTGTTTCATGCCCAAGCTAATGCGTCGATTTTCAGAATCAACTTCCAAAACAACAACATCCACATTGTCAGCTACGTTAACAATTTGGTTGGCGTGTTTCACACGTTTTGTCCAACTCATTTCGGAAACATGAATCAAGCCTTCGATACCTTCACCGAGCTCAACAAATGCGCCATACTCGGCAACTGAAACCACTTTTCCACTGAGTTTTTTGCCGGAAGGATACTGTAATTTTACAGATTCCCAAGGATCAGTTTGCAGTTGTTTCATACCAAGGCTGACACGTTCTTTTTCGTGATCGTATTTCAATACTTTCACTTGGATTTCGTCACCAACATTCAAGATTTCTGAAGGATGTTTTACCCGTCCCCAGCTCATGTCTGTGATGTGCAGAAGTCCATCCATACCACCCAAATCAATGAATGCTCCATAGTCCGTGATGTTCTTTACAGAACCCGTAACAATTGAGCCTTCTTTCATGGCGTCCAGAGTTTGTGTTTTAAGACTTTCGCGCTCTTCTTCAAGAAGGGCTCGGCGACTCAAAACAATGTTGCCACGTTTTTTATTGAACTTGATGACTTTAAATTTATATTTTTTGCCAATGTAAATATCCATATTGCGAACGGGTCGCAAATCGATTTGAGAACCTGGCAAGAAAGCTTTCACGCCGATATCGACGCTTAAGCCACCTTTAACTTTGGCGACAACTGTTCCTTCGATAACCTCTTCATTTTCAGCGGCTTTCGAAATATCAGTCCAAGCGCGAAGCATGTCGGCTTTATCTTTAGAAAGGACGATCATACCGTTTTCATTCTCGATACGATCAATAAGAACTTCGACTTTATCATTTGGTTTTACATCGCGGACACCGTCCACCATGCGAAATTCATTGATATCAATCAAGCCTTCGGATTTGTAGTTAATGTCGACAAGAACGTAGTCGGATTGAACCTCGACAACGGAACCTGTGACCACATCGCCAACCTTGAAGTCCTGCTCGCGAACGGAAGCTTCGAAAAGTTGATCGAAATCACTTCCTCGTTTTTCATTGTTCATGCCTGGATTGGCAGGAATGTTCATGTCTTCAGCGTCTAAAAACGCGAGGACCTTCTGCTTTTCAAGTGCGGCCTTGTTTAAATTTTTAGCCATAAGAATAATATCTACCTCCCGAAGGAAAGGACCTCGATGGATCCGTAACCTTGTAAATGAAGGTTTGTTGTAATGGTCCACGCTTTGGGATGTCAAAGCCTTTTATGCGTGCGGACACAGGTATTTGCTGCTTCGTGTTGCTTTCTTGAAAAAGATTCAAGTTGGTAACTAAGACTTATTTAGGTTTTTAAATGCCTACTTCTTTTAAGTCAGACGCGTTCGTCCAGAACTCCCTCTGCGGCTCGGGCCTTCCCTGGCCCTCGGCCCCTTCGGGGCGTTCCTTAGAGGAGGTCTGACTTAAAAGAAGTAGGCATTTAAAAAGCTAAGTAAATCTTGGTAGCAAGTTGAATTTTGAAGAAGAAAACAGAAAGCCCGCAGGTGGGGTGGGTTCGCGGCGGGCTTGAGTTTGGAGATATTATTTTTGTTTCGCGCAGATCGTGAAATAAGGGCCCAAATCACTGGGATAAGAACCTATAGGAAGAACTCCCACTCTTGCTGTGACCAGCGCTTTGCAATCCGTGGTCAATCAATCACGCATCTTAGCTTATCCAACTTTTGAAGGCTGGAGGGGCTTGTTCCTAGCCTTATGTCATGCACAAGATTGGCAAATTCCTTAATTTTCCTTTTAAGACAGCAAAAAAAAACCGATTAATCCCCTGTGAAATTCTTCTTTCTAATTTATTTTTTCTTTTCTATTTCATTAGCTTATGGAGCTGAAAACTATATTGTTTATTTTGGCGGAGGTGGCGAACCAACAAATAAGGATACGACTATTTTTGATCGCTCAATTCCATCTCTTGCAATGCTTGCCAAAGCTAAGAATTACAAAGCCGAATATTATTTTACTAAACAACACCGAGACAGTATGAGGATTGCAGAAAAAGCCATTGGCCATCCCACAAAGGAATTTACCTCAGAAAACTGGAAAGAAAAGATTGATCAACTGAAAAAAGATATCGAGAATGGCAAGATCACTGGAGGGAGTAACCTCCTTCTGGCAATTGACACTCACGGAATTGATGTTGACGGTGAAATGAGTCTATCAACAACCAATGGTTCTATAAAACCCACTGAAGATTTAAAGCAACTGATCCAAATGGCTGAAACAAAGAATGTTAAAATAGCAATTACAGCAACAAATTGCACATCAGGAAATTTATTAAAACTTTCCTCACAAAAAACCTGTATCATTACTTCCTCAATGCCGAAGCAATTAGGCTATTCTACAGATATTAGAATTTTTCATAATTTAAATAAATCAAATAATTTAGAAGATGCTTTTCTTCTAACTCGAAAGGAAAATGGACATGTGGGACTTCCTTCGCAACCGGCAGTATCAAGCCCAGCAGGATTAGAAACACAAAAGGCTCTAAGTATTTTGTTTCCTTATCTCAGCATGGAAGAAGTAAAAAGTCCCGGGGTAAAATCTATTTGTAATTACACTTGTAGCGCTTCTTTAAATGCATTTCGTAAAGAAATTGAAGAAATCGCTCAACCCATTGATAAACTTAAATATGCACTACACATAGAGTCTGACCCACAAATACTTATTGATTTAGTCAATAAATATAATAAAGCCGTTGGGGACTATGCGATAGCATCTGGCCCACTTTATGTAAAAGAAAAGTGTTACGAGACTCCCGTGCCTTTTTTTATGGGCATGTATGGTTCTAACTACATGATTCCCTTTCCAGGAGGAATGGGAATCACACAAAAAGAATTTAAGAATCTCTCAGCCAAAACAATACGTCAAAATTGTCTTACAAGCCTGGAAGAAGTAGAGGTTCATCTTCAACATCATAGGGAAAAATTGGGGGAAGCAATCTCTTCACATAGCCCTATTGAGTTTCAAAAGGAGCTCAAAGAGTCCATCCGACAACTCAATAAATTAAAAATAGACCCGAAAATCAAAATGCACTCAAGAAAAAGAGCTGAGAAACCTACCCTCATCGAGTCTTCACTCAAGACAATGATCGAAACTCGCAAAGAAATCGCCCAGCTCGAAAGAAAAATCTACGATCAGCTTTATCAAAAATACTCCGAAGAATTAAAAAATCAAACGAACCCCTGTCGCGATTTTACTTTATGAAATTCTCTATTTAATGTTGATCGACTTCCCGAGCAGAAGTTAGTTATTTAAGTTTTTTTATTTTTCTTTTAAAATTTCCTTGGCTATTTAAATTAGACCTCCTCTAAGGCGTGCCCCGAAGGGGCCGAGGGCCAGGGACGGCCCGAGCCGCAGAGGGAGTTCCGGACGAACGCGTCTAATTTAAATAGCCAAGGAAATTTTAAAAGAAAAATAAAAAAACTTAAATAACTAACTTCTGCTTCACGTAGACTTCAATTTTGTCCACTACTTGAGACAAATTTAATTCCGAAGCGTCCACCACAAAAGCTCCATCAGGAATTTGCAAGGGAGCAACTTTGCGAGTGGCATCTTGTTGATCACGGACTTTTTGCGACTCTTTGATTTCTTGCGCAGAGGAACCTTGTTCTGCGGCTCTGCGAGCGGCGCGATGTTCGCTGGATGCGGTCAAATAAATTTTAGCCTCAGCACTAGGAAACACCACCGTTCCACAGTCCCGCCCTTCCGCAATCAAACAAGATTCAGTAGTGGCGCAATTACGCTGAGCCGCCAACAAAGATTTACGAACATCAGGATAATGACTGATTCGGCTGGCAAAATTACCGACGTCTTCATGAGAAATTAAATTGGTGACATCTTGATCACGAAAAAAAACCAAAGTTCGTGCCGGTGTCATTTGCACTTTCCAAATGGGGGACTGACTCAACTGACTGATGCTTTGAACGTCATCCAACTCGATGTTCATTTGCAAAGCAACATAAGCTAAGCCCCGATAAAAAGCCCCCGTCGAAAGCCAAGTACAACTTAAACGTTGTGCGAGCTCTCGGCTGACACTGGATTTTCCTGAAGCGGCTGGGCCGTCAATTGTGATTACTTTTCCCATCGATTGGTATTTCTTTTAAAACCTCATGTAAGGCGTCCATCGCCGCTTTGTTCTCATTTTCAATTCCCACACTCATGCGAAGATGGCGAGGAAATCCGTAATTTTTAACTGGTCGCAAAATAATTCCCCGGCGAAGTAGCGCCTGGTCCACTTTGGACGCGTCTCTTAAAGTATCAAAAAGAACAAAATTGCCTTGGGATTCAATGAAGGGCAATTTTAATGCTTTGAGTTCTTGATAGAAATAATCCAGCCCACTCCATGCTAATTGCTGAGAATTCTTAATAAATTCATAGTCTTGCATAGCTGCGATCACGGCTATTTGCGCTAAACTGTTAACATTAAAGGGTTTACGGACACGATTGAAAATCTCGATGACTTCGACCGGAGCTACCAAAGCTCCGACGCGGATTCCTGCTAAACCAAATATTTTTGAAAAAGTGCGTAGAACACAAACATTTTTATATTTACGAAATAAATCAAAAGCCACGGGATAGTCTTGAGCGCGAACAAATTCTGTATAGGCCTCATCAAAGACCACAAGTACATCATCCCGATTGCCAAGTTTTTGCAAAAATAAATCAACCTCATCCTTGTTGACATAAGTGCCAGTGGGATTGTTGGGATTCGCAATAAATATCAAACGGATTTTTTGTTCGGGATGAGCAAAAAAATGTTGGGACATCGCCTGGAGGTCCATTTTGTAATCTGCAGTTAACTTTGTCTTCTGCACCTGGGTTCGCGAGGCATTACCACTGACCTCGTAGGCCGCAAATGCCGCTTCGGAAGTTAAAATCGAATCTCCGGGCTCGCAATAAATTCGGCATAATAAATCAATGATCTCGTCACTGCCGTTACCAAAACTAAGTTGGTTTTTGGGAATTTTCCAAAAAGATGAGACTTTCTCGAGCAGATCGTAATGAGTTGGATCGGGGTAATAATGAAGCTCTTTCAAATGAGCTTGGATGGCCTTTAAAGCCATAGGACTAGAGCCTAAAGGGTTCTCATTGCTTGCTAATTTAAAGACCTGCGATAAACCAAACTCTCGTTGGGTCTCGGAAATTGGTTTACCAGGCTTATAAGGAACCAAATTTAATATTTCTTTTGAAACCTTCATGTCGGTCTTTTCCCTTTTGCGTTTCCTTTATTCTTTCCTTTGAAAATATCTTCAGTTATAGAAGAAAGGAAGTATTAAACTGCACCCAACGGGAAGTCATCTTGAAAAATAAAAGCTTAGGGATCTTCATCGGCGAATCTTTCGCCGAACTGACTCTGCTGGACACCCAGAGCAAAGAGAAGTTGGATTTTCAACGTTGGTACCTGCCACGAGCTAATTTAAAATCATTTTTAAGTAAATACATTGTCGAGAAATCTTTAACGAAGCTTGATCATGTCTTTGTAGGACACCGTTTTCTGGAAAAACTTTTTTCTTATCGCTTAGGGGGCTCGGTGGCCCAAATTGTGACCAGCGGTTTTGAAAAGGCCCTTCATTTTGAGGAAACCTCAATCTCGGATTCGCTCATTTGGCCACAAAAACCCCCAGCACTGTCCTCAAATGACCTCATCTTTAGCATTAACGAATCAGTGACTTCGGAAGGTCGAATTGCAAAAGCTGTGGACAGCACGGCTCTTGAGCCAATTTCTGCAAAGTTAAAACTAATGGAAGTCAAACGTGTTTGCCTTCACCTTCGTCATGCTAAACTTAACAAAAAAAATCTTCTTCAAGTGCAAAGTTTTTTCGAAGAAGCTGGATTTGATGTTTTTACTCCACCCCCCGTCGATCCAGAAATGGAATTTAAATCCTGGAGAAAAAATTTAATTGAGGCCGCGATCACAGGTACGTTTTTAGAAATTCAAGAAGATATCCGGCAACCACTGAATTCCATCATTAGTAATGAAAATATCCATTTCTTGGGAGCGAATCTCAACTGGTTTCAAGATCAAAAAAGTGAACGTCTTGGTTCCCTGATTGCCTTAGAAAATCTATGGACAAGAATGTTTCCCGAAATTTTAAATTCCAAGGAAAAAATCGATATTTTTCATTTCGGTCTCGAGAATTTTTCTATGATACAAAATGACCCTTGCTCTTGGGAACTTCCTTGGGGACCGCTGACCTTAAGCAGCTCCAAAAGAAAAGACTTTCAGATTCAGCCTACCCAAAGCTTAAAGTTGAACGACAATAATGAACTTATTTTTGACCAAAAAGAACTTTCCTTTGAACCCGGCCCCGTGACCATGGGCCGAGGAGTTGTTCCTTGCATCTATGATATTTTGAATTTTTCTGATGCCCTTGCTTCAGAGCTGCAAGAAAAGCTCATCCGCTCATTGCAATCTATTCTTAAAAATAGCCACAAATCGATATCCACGCTTCAGGCCCTGAAACTTCTTAAAAATGCTGTTTTAGATCAGTTAGCGACCCACATCGAGTTCACTCGGTCGCCTCAGTTAAAACAAATTGTTGTTTATGGATTTATTGCTGATCTTTTAGAAGCGGATTTAAAAACTCATAAATATTTTTCTCAATTTATCCGAATTTCCGAAAAAGAGTGGCCAAAGTCTTCCCTGATTGCTCTTTGGGGACTTAAGGGGCATCAATGAATAATAATTTAAATTTCATTCCTCAATTTTTTTCGGAACTTGTTAGCCTGGCACCCCGCTTTGCCGTGCTTAATCGTGAGTTACAAACCTTACATGTGCAAAGCCATCGGCCAGAGGATTTAATTACTTTACCTTTAGCAGCTACCCAAGCCATGCATTTTTTTAATCTCAAAGAAGGTGACTTAATTCTTTTGAATGACCCTTCTTGCGGCGGCCTGGGACCTGGCGATTTAACATGGATCACTTTGGTGCAAGGCCTTGTTATTTCATTTCGTAAATCGCACCCAACATCTTGGACAACTTCCTTAAAGCGTGAAGACGAAGGACTTCGTATCCCCCCCACTCCACTTCGCATGGATGGGGTTATTAATACCAGCATTTTGGACATTCTTTGCCAGCAAGGAATTGCCAGCTGCAGATATAAAGACTTCAAAAATTTAATTTTAGAATCAATTGAGCTATCACAAATTATTTCCGAGCGAGTTTCCCGCGCTTTAAATCATCAAGCCGTAATCCTGGACAAAAATAAACAAAAAAATTATTTTGAATCTTCAAGGAAATATTTTTTAAAAAAATTTTTAGATCGTATTCATGGGGAAACCCGAATCGAACTTCCTTTGCGTACCGGAGAAACTTTAAAACTCAAAGTTTCTTGCGAAGAAGTCGGACTTAAAATTGATTTAAGTGGGACAACACAGGGTCAGAAACTTTTTATTCCCGAATCTTGGACACAAAGTGCCGTGATCGCATTCGTTATGAATCAAGTTAACGAGACTGAGCTGTTCAATCAGGGAAGTTTTTCGGCGATAAATTTATTTAAACCACAACAAAGTTTTTTATCCTCCAAAAGCCAAAATTCATTGAGTTCAGCTCAGCACTTAGGACTTCCTACAATTTGGTCAGCTTTGCATTTCGCTTTTTACGATTTGCTGCCCAAATCAATGCCAGCACCCCATGATTACTTTCCGCTGCAACTTCAGTGGCATAATGACGAGTCCACGCATGAGTTTATTCTTCCTTCGGGCACTGGTGCATTTCGCGACAAAGAATCTTGGCCGGGTTATTTATTAAATCGTGACACTCCACTTGATTTGGGAGTCTTCAGTCGTTCTAATAATTTTGAATTTTTAGATCTCCACGAAAGAAAACTCAGTTCGCAAAGAACTTCTTTGAATGGTGGCCCCGGCTGGTCCTTAAAGCTCAAAGCAAGATCTGATTCGCAAATTCACTGGTTCGGAAATAATCTTAAATTTCCCTGGAAATTTTCAAAAACTTTAATTGCCATAGAACCCGGCGAAATATTAATCAACGGCGAAGCGCGTGACGAAGTCATCGGTAAAGCCGATTTAAAAGCTGATGATGAATTGATTCTGAATTCTGGACAGGGCGCCGGCTTCGTAGCTTAAAAACGATCTGATAAATAGTCAGCCGAGGCGACGAGGAGAATTCGACTGAGGCGCACTTCCTGTGCGTCGCAGGGAGAATTCGACGAAGGCAACGAAGGATCACTATTTATCAGATCGTTTTTAATTAAAATCTTGCGCCGGCTGCAGATAAGGCTTTTTTAATCTCCTCGACGTGTTCGGGACTATTGGTTTCAAGAATAAAATTAATGCGAGTTTCGCGCAAAGATAATCCCCGGGTTACACGATCATGGTGAACTTCCAGGACATTGGCCTTTTCCGCAGCAATTGCCTGAGTTAAACGATTCAGGCTTCCTGGCAAATCTTCAGTGACAACTGAAAGTTGCACCAAACGACCCCGCTTAACTTGCCCCCGCTCAATGACTTTAGAAATAATATTTAAATCAATATTTCCACCACTCAAAAGAACACAGGACTTTTTACCTAAATTTAATTTTCTATTCATGACTGCGGCCCAAGCAGCAGCCCCCGAACCTTCTGTCACCGTTTTTACTCGTTCTATTAAAAAAACAATCGCGGATGCGATTTCGTCATCGGTGACCGTTACAATTTCATCAACATATTTAGAAATAAATTTTTCATATATCAGCGGACTCGGATTCTTGACTGCGATGCCATCGGCAATCGTTGAAACCCGTTTTGTTTGATTCGCTTGTGATTTTTGTTGTGTAAACATCTGCGCCATTCCAGGAGCTTGATCCGACTGCACGCCAATAACACGGCACTGAGGACGCAAAGCTTTAATAGCCAGACCAATTCCGCTGATCAATCCCCCTCCACCAATTGGCACCACAATGGAATCCACATCAGGAATTTTTTCAAAAATTTCAAGACCAAGAGTTCCTTGTCCCGCAATGATAAAAGGATCTTCAAAAGGATGGACAAATACATAGGATTTTTCTTTAGCTAATTTTCGCGCGTATTCATAGGCATCATCGTAAATTTCCCCATGCAAAATAACATCGGCGCCGTAAGTTTTTGTTGCGGCAATTTTATTTAAGGGCGCGGTCTCGGGCATCACAATGGTGGCTTTCACCTTGGCTAAGGAAGCACTTAGTGCCACACCTTGCGCGTGGTTTCCGGCCGAACTTGCGATAACACCACATGCTTTCTCTTCATCCGTTAAGTTTTTGATTTTGTTAAAAGCACCACGAATTTTAAAACTTCCGGTGCGTTGAGTATTTTCAAATTTAAAAAAAATGTCGGTGCCGATCAGTTGACTGGCACTCAACGAACGATTCATATCGGTTTCTTTAATCAGACCTTTTAAAAGCTTGCGGGCTTGCTCGATGTCACCGAGCTCCACTTTCATTGTTGTTTTCATTCGCACTCTCCCAGTAGGCCGTCAAGCCCCACAAGGGAGGATACTCTCGTAAAGGCAATTTTGAATCTTGCGTTTGACGAGGTTCTACGACGATGCCCATAACCTTACTTTCATCGAAATAAAAGAATGGCGCAAGGCTCTTTCCACAATGACTGCACTGTCGTACAAGATTTCCTGATGCTTCATTAAGTTCGCCACAAACATGGCATCGTCGATAATGGACTTTCTGGCTCATAGGAATTGACCTTTCTGTAAGGCCTCTTTAAATAAATTAAAGAGCCGCAACCACGAGCCCACACAATTGACTCTAGGTTACTCGTTCTTCTTTTCTACTGCAATCCTGAGTCTCAATCTAAGTTGTTGTTTTCAGGACACTTCCTGTATAATGACTTGACGCATTATGACCCTTTACAGCCTAAATACATGGTCGTTCCAATATTGAGAATCCAATAATTAATTACAAAATATGAAGCTTGCTAAAGCCTGCAATCTGAAAAGGAGACGTTTGACATGATCAGCGACGAATACTGTGACAATAATAAAACTGCTTGCTCTAAGCAGTTTTATTATTTTGAATGAGTGTTATTCAAATTCACAACAGCAGGAGCTCTTCATTAAAACAACTATCGATATTGAAAGTCACACTTCAGAAAAAACCGGGCTCGCTGGCTTTTTTGAGGTCATGTTACGTCGTTTTTTCACATTTGTGTTTTTGTTTTCAGCTGTACCTATCTATCTTATCGCCTGCCTTTCGATGGGTTTGGCTTTAACACCAGGAATTTACCTTTTTCAATTTATCTCTAGCTTGAACCTGGAACCTTTATTTTTACGGTATTTGACTTTTGGAATCGGCATTGCCGCAGGTTATTTTTTGTATGGGCTTTCGTTGGTTTTTATTTTGCCAACCGTGGTTTTTATTTTTCGCGCCTATCCCAAACCGAGTCGAACCTCTTTGTATTCCGTTGAATCCTACCGATGGTTTTTTCACAATTGCATGTTGTTTATTATCCGTTTGTCTTTTCTTGATGTGATCACACCATCGCCTGTGAATAATCTTTTTTTCAAACTAATGGGAATGAAAATTGGCAAAAAAGTTCACATCAACACATCTTATATTACAGATCCTTGCTTAATTTCCATAGGGGATCGCACTGTCGTTGGTGGCTCTGCAACAATCATTGCTCACTATGGACAAAAAGGCGTGATGATCATTGCACCGGTAAAAATCGGTGCAAAAGTAACAATTGGTCTGCGAGCCATTATTTTTGGCGGCGTTGAAATTGGCGAAGGCGCCAGTGTCATGCCAAATTCAGTGGTTCTACCAAAAACCATCATTCCCGCAGGCGAAATTTGGGGCGGAGTTCCGGCTCAGAAGATGGATTTTCCAGCGAAGAATTTAGGATAATTGTCAAACCCATCTACAAGACGCATTCCAATTTGACCTTTTAGTAGCCAGCGAAACAATAATCTTCCTTCAAAAAAGCAGTCATAACAGCGCGAATATACTTATAGTTTTAATTGTGTAGACAATAGATACACATTTTGATATTATAAACTTGGTTTGATTGTTAGGAGTTTTATATGTCTACCGCAAGAAAGAAAAAAATTGAAAGCTCGAAGGACGATGTTATCCACATTAGGTCTACTCCTTCAGATAAGACACTCATTGAAAAAGCGGCTGATGCTGTGGGTTTGACTATTAGTTCTTTTATGCTTCAGAACTCAATCAAAGCTGCCCGTCGCGAGTTAGCCGAGCTTGAGAAAGTTTCTCTGACCAAAAGGGATGCAGAGTTATTTTTGTCAGCTCTTACAAATCCCCAGGCTCCGAATGCAGCATTGAAGGCAGCTTTTAAAGACTACAAAATGCAAACCAGGAAGTAGAGTCTGTTTTGAGCAGATTTGAATTCTACACCATTGATAAATCATTTGACCGCGATAGCTTTGATTGTGGTTCTTTGGAGCTGAATAACTTTTTAAAAACCAAAGCTCGTCAGAATCAATCTGCTGGATTCAATAAAACTTTTGTTGCAGTAGCAAGTGGCAACAAAAACAAAAGTGTTCTTGGCTATTATAGCTTGAGTATGGGCGAAATTGACCTGACCTCACTTCCAGAAAATTTAGTAAAGAAACTGCCAAGACATCCTGTACCCGTTGCACGGATGGGACGGTTAGCTGTTGATAACTCCATTCAAGGGCAAGGGCTTGGAAAATTGCTAATGGTTGATGCCATGAAGAGGGTTCAAACAGCTTCCGAATTGATTGGCGTTTATGCCTTCTTAGTTGATGCCAAAGATGATTCAGCAAAAAACTTTTATTTGAAGTACGGATTCACTCCACTGATTGATGAGCCAATGACTTTATTTCTTCCTTTGACGAACTTCCCAAAATAAAACTCAGCTCTTCGAACAAGGCTGGGTTGTAATCCCTCAAGTCATTCTAACTTCTAACAATCGCCATAAACGACAATGGCTCTAGCGAAGCGCCGCCCACTAAAAAACCGTCGACATGGGGAATTTGCAAAAGTTCTTTTGAGTTATCCGGCTTAACGCTGCCGCCGTACAAGATCGCCGATTTTTCAAAACTAACAGACTTCAGTAAATCATAAACCAATTGATGAGTTTCTTTAACTTGAGCGGAACTGGCGATTTTTCCGGTACCAATGGCCCAAACAGGTTCATAGGCCACAATCAAAGACTTGGTTGAATCTGCTTTAGACAAACCCATGCGAATTTGCGTCTCAAGAACTTGTTTCACTTTGTTTGACTCGCGTTCTTCCAGGGTTTCGCCAATGCAAAACAAAGGCGTCAGACCCAAAGATTGCACATGAGCCACCTTATCGGCGATCAACTGATCAACTTCGTTAAAAATTTTTCGGCGCTCGCTGTGGCCAATCAATACAGAGTGTCCGCCTATATCTTTAACAACTTGAGCTGAAATTTCACCGGTGAAAGCACCTTGGCTTAAGCTGTAACAATTTTGTGAACCAAATTTTACCGGTGAGTCTTTTAAACTTTGCGAAGTCGCTTCCAAAGAAATCGCACTCGGAAAAAAATAAATCTCTGATTCAGAATTGCTGCTGGCAAATAAAGATTTGCTCGCTTCACTCAAGAAGTTTTTAAAAAACTCACGGGTTTGAGCTGGATTTTTATGCAATTTCCAATTGGCCGCAAAAATTTTTTTTGAGCTCATGTTTTATTTTCCATTTTTTCGGAGGTCTTCGCCCTTCGAAGAACTTCAAGTCCTGGAAGTTTAACTCCTTGAAGATATTCTAAGCTCGCTCCGCCACCCGTAGAAATATGGCTCATTTGTGAAGCATAACCTGAAGCTTCAGCGGCAGCAGCGCTATCCCCGCCTCCAACAATTTTTAAGCCCTTGCATTCGGCGACGGCTTTCGCAACTCCGAAAGTGCCTTTTGAAAATTCAGGAGTTTCAAAAACCCCCATCGGACCATTCCAGAAGATCGTTCCTGCTTCTTTCAATAAAGTAGAAAAGTTTTTTAAAGTGACTGGACCAATATCAACACCCATCCAGCCTTCGGTAATTATTGTATTCAATGTTGTTTTAGCCGAAGCTCCATCGCGAATCCCAGTCGAGATCACGTGATCAACAGGAAGTAATAAAGTTTTATTTCGAGCCTGAATTCTTTCGATCATCTCGCGACAGTATTTCACTCGATCTTCTTCAACTAAAGATTTTCCCACCGGCGTTTCTTGGGCTTTTAGAAATGTATAAGCCATGGCTCCGCCGATAACAAAGCCGTCAACAATATCGATCAGTTTTTCAATAACCGGAATTTTATCGGAAATTTTTGCTCCACCTAAAATCGCAATGTAAGGACGTTTAGGATTTTCTAAAAGTTGATCCAGCATTTGAATTTCTTTTTCGATTAAAAACCCGATGCCCTTCTCTTTCATCAATTCTGGGAAAGCTTGAATACTGGCATGAGCGCGATGACTGGCACCAAAAGCATCGTTAATGTAAATTTGGGTAAAGCTCGCCAGCACCTGAGCAAGTTCAATGGAATTTTTTGTTTCACCAGGTTCATAGCGCAAATTTTCGAGCAAAATCATCTGATTTTTTTTCAGTGTAAGAGTAAGACCTTTGATCGCTTCGGCTTGTGGGTCTTCGGCAAGAATGACTTCCGCTTCAAGCATTTCAGACAGTCTTTGTGCAATGGGTTCTAAAGAAAACTCTTTATCATTCGCAGATTTTGGTCGTCCCAAATGCGAAGCCATAACAATTTTTCCACCCTTTTCTTGAATGTACTGAATTGTTGGCAGGCTTGCTCGCAGGCGAGTTTCATCGGTAATTTTTCCATTTTTCATTGGAGCGTTCAAATCCAAGCGAAGAAAAACGACTTTGTCTTTAAATTCAAATTCTCGGACCGTACGAATACCGCGAAGACCTGACGACATTTTCATAGACCTTTCTCGGCCATATAAAGAGCCATATCGATCATGCGGTGTGAAAATCCTGTTTCATTATCATACCAAGACATTATTTTTGCCATTCGAGGATTAACCACCATGGTGCATTTCAAATCAACGATGGAACTGTGAGTGTTGCCATTGAAATCCACTGAAACCAGTTCTTTGGGTTCAACAAAAAGAATTCCTTTCATTGGACCTTGAGCCGCTTTAGTCAGAGCTTCATTAACCGAAGCGACAGTAACGTCTTTCATCGGACGAAATGTAAAGTCCACTAAGCTTACATTCGGAGTTGGCACTCGCACGGAAATGCCATCAATTTTTCCTTTGAGTTCAGGCAAAACTAAGCCAACCGCTTTTGCCGCACCTGTTGTCGTTGGAATCATACTCAGCGCTGCTGATCTGGAACGACGTAAATCTTTGTGATGTGTGTCCAAAATTCTTTGATCATTGGTGTAAGAATGAATCGTGGTCATCACGCCATGTTCGATGCCAAAAGTTTCGTTAATCACTTTTGCTATTGGAGTTAAACAATTTGTTGTGCAAGACGCGTTTGAGATGAAGGTCATTTTTGCGGCGTCGTACTGATGATGATTGATTCCATAAACGGCCGTCATGTCAACGCCATCAGCAGGAGCAGAAATTAAAACTTTTTTTGCACCGGCCGTAATATGCTTTTGATAGTCCTCACGGTTCTTCAAGGCTCCTGTGCATTCCAGCACGACGTCGACTCCCCATTGTTTCCAGGGGATTTCCGCCGGATTTTTAGAGGCAGAACAAGGAATTTTTTTACCATTCACGATCATATTTTTTTCATCGTGCGAGATCTCTCCGGGAAAAATTCCGTGCGTGCTGTCGTACTTCAATAAGTGCGCAGCTCCATCGACAGAATCCAAACTGTTGATCCCAACAATATCTAATTTTTCGTAACCAGCACGAAAAAGGACGCGACCGATACGACCAAAACCATTAATTCCTACTCTTAATTTTGCCATGAGATTGCTCCTGTAAATGAGAGGTCAATCTCGAGCTTAGAATGAAAAAAATCAAGTTATTTTCCAGCGAGTTTCATTTTGGGAAAAAGCGTAAGTGCATTCTGTCGAGTTATTTCAGCCAGCTTCTCCACGCTAATGCCTTTTAAATCAGCGACGACTTGAGCGGTGTGAACCACAAAGGCCGGCGTGTTCTTTTTTCCACGATGAGGCATCGGAGCCAGAAACGGAGCATCGGTTTCTACGTGAATTCGATCTAAAGGTAAGGATTTTACGGTTTCGCGCAGATCCGAAGCGTTTTTAAAGGTGACGACGCCTGAAATTGAAATGTTAAATCCTAAATCAAGAGCTTGCTTTGCCAGCCATGAAGTTCCCGTAAAGCAGTGAATCAAGCCGGTGACTTGCCCTTTAAATTCTTGCAAAATTTCAATTGTGTCGCTTTCTGCGTCCCGAGTGTGAATCTCGACGGGCATTTTGTGTTTTTTGGCGATCTCGAGCTGCTGCCGGAAGGCTGACTTTTGATCTTCTTTGGGCGATTGATTGTAATAGTAATCCAAACCAATTTCGCCCACGGCAACGACACCAGGATCATGCAGATTTTTTTCAATCCACTGCCCCACTTCGGAGGAAAACAAAACACCTTCATGAGGATGCACTCCCAAGGTGCAAAAAACTTCTGGATAATATTTTTGTGATAAAGCCAGAACGACGGGATGATCGGCGGGCTCGGTGCCAATGGTGATCACTTGGCTTACTCCGGCGGCACGAGATAAAGCCAAAGCCGCTTCGACACCTTCCTCGAGTTTGTCCAAGTGGCAATGCATATCGATCCAATTTGTTACGGCTTCGCTCATAAGGTTAATTTACCATGGAATGAGACTTCATTTCTACAATGAATTCTTCAGACATAAGCACAGGGTCACGATTAAAAGCCAGATCACGCTCAAAGGCCAAAAGGAGGTCAAACGCGGCTAAGAGCTTTTCGGGGGACAAGGTCTTTAACTGAGTCAAAATAGCGGGTAAATTTTTGTGTAACAAAAAGTCTGTTTTACCCGATGAACTATTTTGCAAAACTAAAGTGTCACGAATCAGTTCCATCCAAAAACTTAAGCGATGAGCAAAACCCTCGCGATCTTTCAGATGGTCTCTCCAGCCTGTTTGGGCCAACAAATCCGGTTCGCAAAGAAAGCGTACAAGTTCTTCGCTCCATTGTTTGATTTCTTCGCCGTCATGATCCCGCGGTTTTCGCAGTGAACCAGGTTTAAAATGCACGCGCAATGATCTGGAACGTAAAGTGGAAGGCATCCGTGATGGACTCGAACTGACTAAGAAAAAAAAGCTATCTGCTGGCGGTTCTTCAAGAATTTTTAATAAAGAGTTGGCCGCAGCTGCATTCATACGATGAGCTTCATTGATAATGATAACACGAAAACGACAAAGACTTTGCAAACTTAAAAAATCCAAGATGTGTCGGGCTTCTTCAATGCGAATTTGCAATTGGGTAGGCTCAACAATAAGCAAAGCTTCATGAGCGGATCTTTCCACTCGCAAACAGGATCCACAAACGCCACAGACATGAGGATATTTCTGACACAACAAAAATTGCGCTAAAGCCTGAGCCGAATTTTTTTTGCCAATACCTGCAGGCCCGGTAAATAAATAACTACGCCCAACGGGATTTTTTGAAAAATCCTGTTTAAGAGGTTCTAAGATCTGCCGATGCTCTTCTAAAGTGGCAAGGAGACCCATCCGCGCCTCCGTAAATCTTCCCAAAGAATTTCCATCAATTGATCAGTTGATTTTTCTGCATCCAACACCAACCATGTTTGGGGATTTTGCTTAGCTTGTTTTAAAAAAGAATCTCGCACGCGTTGATGAAAATCATTTTTTTCGCTTTCCATGCGATCTGCTCGCTCACCGGTTTTTTGTTCACGTTGATTCCGACGTTCAATTGACTTTTCCACAGGTAAATCCAGAAGCACAGTGAGTTCGGGCCGAGTTCCTTGCGTCGAAAAATGATTCAGTTTTTCAACATCGTCTTCCGTGATGGCACGCCCACCAGCTTGAAAAGCAATAGAGCTCGCAGAAAATCGATCGCTGAGCACCCAATCCCCACGACTCAATGCCGGTTTGATCACTTGATCAACGTGTTGGGCTCGACTGGCTTGATAAAGCAGCAATTCGGTTCGTGGAGTCGGAGCTTCCCCGCTGGTTCGTAAAATAAGTTGGCGAATTTCATCACCAAGCTTGGTTCCACCGGGTTCTCTGGTGCGAACGATTTTAATTTGATTTTTTTTTAAAGACATCTCAAGACGATCCATCAGCGTGCTTTTCCCAGAACCGTCGAGGCCTTCAAATGCTAAAAATGGCATCACTTCTTATGTCTTGTCCGTGAATTTCTTTCAAGCCTCGCTTTGGAAAAGCTGATTCTCTGGTTTTGCTTTGCGTTATGAATTGGAATTCGCCTTATATACACCTAGATTAAGCCCTTTGAAAAAGCGTCCGTATCTTAAGGAGATCTGTTTATGATGACTTTCGTTGCCGTCCTTCACGTTCTTGTTGCCTTGCTTTTAATCGCCCTTGTTTTGGTTCAAGATTCTAAAGGCGGAGGCGCACTTGGTATGGGCGGAGGCGGATCAAATAGTGTTCTTGGTGCTGCCGGAGCTCAAACAATTTGGGCAAAACTCACTCGGATCATTGCTTTCATTTTTGCCGCCACCTGTGTTGGCTTAACATATATGACTGCATCGCAATCAAAATCCATCATTGATTCGGTTCCCATAGCTGCACCTGTGGTGGGCGAACCAGCTGCTAATCCAGCTGCGACGACAACGACTCCGGCTGCTCCAGCTGCAACGGAAGCGGCTCCTGCAGAGACAAAAAAAGCTGATGATCCAAAAAAATAATTCGTGGCCAGCCCTGCTCTTAGCGCTTGGGCTGCTTCTGGTTTTAATTTCTTTTTTGTTTTTAAAAAAATGGAATGAATCCGCAACGACCTCGTCGGTTTTGGCGCGGGCCGAAGATATTCAAGGACAAGTTTTCTTAACTAAAAAATTTAGTTCTCAAAAATCGAAAGTCGTCACCCCATTTTCTGTGTCTTCATTGGACACAATTGAAACCTCTTCAGATGGGCAACTTGTTCTGGAGTTCCCCAGTTTGTATCGAATAAGATTGCAACCAAATAGTCTTGTCACTTTTGAAGAAAATAATGAGCAAACCTTATTGATTTTAAAACAGGGAGATTTTCGAGTTGAAAATTTTGGCCGCGAAGGCAGTTTGATGATTTCGAAAATGGGCCGTCGCATTTCCGCCACAGAATTTGAGCTGGAACAACAAAGCAAAAATAATTCGAACTCGTCCGCATTGCCGTCCCAAACTTTGAGCGCCGGCAAACCCAACCCCGGGACAAGTTCAGGCGAATCACTTTCCCAAGACGATATTCAAGGAACTTTGCAAAAACAAAAACCGATGTTTTTTAAATGTTACACGCAATTGCTACAAAAAACCCCAGGCGTAACTGGACAAGTGAGTTTCGCTTTCGTCATCGAAAAAAATGGTAAAATTTCCCAGGCCGAAATTAGCAATTCAACAATGAACGATGCCAAATTCCGCGTCTGTTTACTTGAAGCTTTAAGTCGAGTGGATTTTCGCGCCTTTTCTGGCGATCCTATCTCGACTGTTTTTCCTTTAAAATTCGAATAAAAATTATTCTTTAATTAAAAATAATTATTGCGTACTTTTGCAGAGATAATTTGGACCACTCAAATTAACCGAGATCACACTCTTAGCCATGTTCTTACCACCAAAAACAGAGTTAATGTCCAAACCAGCCTCATTAAGTGGAATAATGTCTTTTGATTGAATAGATACTCGGTTTAACCACGAAGTTCCTCTAGCAGAGAATTCTTTAACGTGTACTACTGAGAAATGGACTGGGCTCATTCTTGATCCGCCAGAACACTCGGCGACTACAAACGATTCTGCGCCTTCGGTCTCAGAGATTTCACATGCAAGGCCCTTAGCAATTACCTGATTCTTAATATCTATTTTCATATCTTTAGACTGACGACTTAATATAACCTTGTAGGTATCATCGCTGTCTTTAGTAAGTGTAATCATAAGACTCGCACCTAATGTTTCAGGCTGATTACCGCCACAAGAGATACCTTGCACTGGCTCCTTGCCGTGAGCAAATCCAGTAAAAGCTGTAAGTAAAATTGCTGAAATTACATTTTTGGTCATAATAAAAAGCTCCTTGTAATAATAAATTCAATTTAATTAAAATAATTAATCTGATTTTGTATCGGTGCAATACGCACGCCAGATTTTACATTGAGCTTAAATATTTATGA
>ERZ1292625.1114-Hain-H41-01um-R1-1114-length-34879-cov-32_pt1 | contig 34879 bp, 47 predicted proteins | sample MGYA00564400_ERZ1292625 | MGnify/ENA primary metagenome ERZ1292625 (study PRJEB36523, sample SAMEA6512639) | groundwater metagenome | collected 2019-01-08 | study: AquaDiva: Metagenomics assemblies of 32 groundwater samples
AGGTAAATCGCGGCAGGCGCATCAAACGAGGCCAGCGCGGCATTGTTCTCGACCCTAAGGTCAGTCGCGGCAGGCGCATCAAGTTTTGTTAATTCTTCGCAATTGTTAATTTCAACTTTTAAGGCCATCTTGAAAAATGGCATAGCCAAATTGAGAGTTGCGTAAATTTTGCCATCAATTTTTATCATTTTCGTTCTCCATAAAAGTTATCTGGTGGCCGTCTACGGGCTTACCAGCTTCCCACTCAACCCTGGGTACTCGCGCCCCGCTAACCACTTCAGGCTCCCTCGTCGCGTACTGTGTGGCCTTGCGGCTCATTTCGCGCCCTACGCTATTCTGTAGGATTCCAACTTGGGGGCTATGCGCCACTCGGACGTTTTTCCTGCTGGTGCTGGCGATGCACTGCCAACGGTTCACATATTAAAGATGGTTTTAACTATTGTCAAGCCACTTGCGTAAATATATTTTTACCTGTATCATGCCGTCGCATGAATGATACAGAACTGATTATATCTCTTGGCGGTCAGACCGCCTTGGCTAATGCCATAAACAAAAAGCTGCTGCCTGGCGATAAGCCTATTACTCCGCAGCGCGTGAATGGATGGAAGGCTGCAAATCGCATCCCACCTTATTTCAAGCTGGCGTATAAGCATGTTTTCAAAATACTTCTAACCTCTAACGTGTAGTGGAGCGCCGGGTTGGGCGCGAAAGGATGATATGAGCGGCCAATTTGACATAACCGAATATCGGAGTGAATGCTTAAAAGAGTTAAGACTTATTCAAAACGAGAGTGACTTAAAACTTATTTTTTTGAAAGAGGAAATAAAATTATGAGTGATTTTCTAATTGGATGCTAAATAGCATTAGATAACTGAAAACCGGGCGGGAAACGGTGATGCCCAACGGTCAAATTAAGGCGGGCGCGTAAACCGCCCGGATCGAAGTAAACACGCTGAATCGCCCCGCTCGAATGCAGGGTTGGGCAGTACAACTTGTGAGGATGGTAAATGAAAAAACTACTCGAAACTATTTCATGCATTTTGTTTTTTTCTTTCATACTCTCGCTGTTCTTTATTTTCTATGGAACGCCTGATTTGTGGGATAAGTGGCATGAACGCGCAATGGACAATTCTGCGATGATGACGCACAACGTGTAGCTAAGGGGCTGCGCTTCAGCGCAGTCCCGTGGAGGGCGCAAGCCCGGAACAAACTTGAGCGCCGGGTTGGCAGGCAAAATGTAACTACGGAGTGATGATGGCTGAGAAAGTGACAATCGGGAATTGCGAACTGTGGCACGGCGACTGCCTCAATATCATTCCACAAATAAGCGGGGTTGATGTTGTGCTCACCGACCCGCCCTACGGAACAAAGACTGACCAGCGCGGTGAGAGCTTTATGGTTGGGGAATTTTCCAACGTGCTACCAATCGCGCTACCACTGCTGCACGCGACAATGAAGCCAGACGGCGCTTTTTATTGCTTCACGTCATGGGCGCAAATGTCTGAATGGTTGCTTCGGTTCCAGCAGTATTTCAAGCTGCAAAATATCCTCGTGTGGGACAAGAAGCGCCATAGCGGATGCTATTCGCCTTCCTCTTGGCAATTTACATGGGATGGGGTTTTCTACGGTATCAAGGGTAAGCGCAAGATTCGGAAGTACCTGCGCGATGTTCTTGTGAGCGAGGAAACTGGCAAGCGGATTGCGATGCAAAAGCCGGTAGATGTTCTGGTGCAGATGATCGAGGCATCATGTGACGAGGGGGATTTGGTTTTTGATCCATTCATGGGCAGCGGGTCGAGTGGTGTTGCAGCAGCAAAAAGCGGGAGGCGTTTTGTCGGGATTGAGATTAACCGCGAGATATTTGAACTAGCCTGCCGCCGAATAGAGCAAGCCTACGCACAGCCCCGGCTGTTCGAGGACGCGAAAGAAACGAGACCGGAGCAGACTACATGCTTTTGACGCACAACGAACAAAATTGAGGCGCGGCTGAAAGCCGTCGCGCTCGAATGAAGGCAATTTTACACCTTCAAACAAATTCTGCTTGAGGCGAATTTGCGGAAGGCGTAATGTGGCAACTGTCGGGATTACAACCGATCAGCAAAAGGGATTAAATGAACACAATCCATATCAGTCTTTTAAGTCCAGCGGCCAAGAGTACGCAGGCTGCCCTTTGCTTGTATATCGCTGCTTGGGGTTGTTCCCAAGCCCGCTGGACTTAAGGGGTTGATGTGCCAACACGTTATCTAAAGCCTGGTATCTGCGACAGCAACGCAATAGATAAAGCGAGTCCGCTTGCGGAATGCTTGTATTATCGTTTGCTGGTTAATGTTGATGATTTTGGCAGACTCGATGCACGTCCAGCAGTCGTTAGATCAAAATGTTTCCCTTTGAAAGATACAATTTCCAACAAAAAAACGGAAGAATTACTCAAAGAGCTTGAATCGTGCGGGTTAATTATCCTTTACGAAATAGATGCTTGCGTTTACCTACAATTCACAAAATGGGACAACGTAGCGCGTTCAAAAGTAAGCAAATGTCCTGAGTATGTATACAATCTGCGCGCAGATGTATGCAATCCGCGCACAGTTCTACCCGTAACCGTAACCGTAACCGGAACCGGAACCGGAACCGGAACCGATAAACCGGAACCGGAACTTAAACCGAAAACCGGAACCGGAACAAAATATTTGTCCGCACCTTCGGCGCAGACCAGCAAAAAAGGAACCTCGCTTCCTGCTGACTGGAAGCTATCGAAAGAATGGGGGGATTGGGCGCTTTCTGAAAAACAGGCTTGGACTGCTGACGATGTTCGCCGAGTCGCTGCTGACTTCAAGGATCACTGGCTGGCAAACGCGAATCAAGCCAAGTCGAAGAAGGCGGATTGGTTCGCAACTTGGCGCAAGTGGGTGCGCAGCCCAATGAACGAAATCAAGTCTGCGAAAGCAACTCAATTCCAAACTGCAAGCGAACGGCGCATGGCGGTAACGGATAAATCAATCGCTGAGTGGCTTGTAGATACCAATTCGGGAAACATCATCGATGGGGAGTGTGTAAATGCTTGATTCTGACAAACAGCAATTCGCGCAGGTTGTGAGATCGACCATGCTGGTGTGTGGCGGTGATGCACAAGAAGCCGACGTGCTGCGTATCTGGTGGGCATCGCTGCTGAAATTCGACATTGTGGAAGTATCTGCGGCATTCAGTCGGTACGCGCAGCGCGGAAAGTACGCCCCAAAGCCCGCTGACATTCTGGAAATTATTGACCGCATGAAGCCCGATGGTCGCCCAGGTGTTGAAGAGGCTTGGGCGAGGATCCCGAAAGACGAACATGGCAGCGCAATGATGACCGAGGAAATGTCGGAAGCCTACGGAATCGCAGCGCCATTGATGAACGATGGCGAAACAACAGCAGCGCGCATGGCATTCAAGGAAGCCTATGCACGCATCGTTGAGCGCAACAAGCAAGCTGGAGTGTCTGTTAAGTGGTTCGCTTCTCTTGGGCGTGATCCTGAGATGCGCACAACGGTATTGCAAGAGGCGGTGAGACTGGGGCGGATCGGCGCGGAACACGCGGAAAGGATTATGCCGCCAGACATGCTGAATTTACCTGACCACACGACCAGATTGGCAATCGAGGATAAAACACCAGTGAGCGATGAACAGGCGAGAGCAAATATCGCAAGATTGAGGTTGATGCTCGGAAGCTCAAGGATTGGGAGCGCAGCATGAGCCTAGACCAGACCAGATTGGACGGCCTGATAGCCTAGCTCGGCATGGCACAAGCAAGGCACCCGGTAAGCACCATCCAGGTCGCCATACTCAAGGCGCAGATACGGGCATTGCGCGCCCAGCTCGAGGCCGAGCATGTGCCGGTTGAGCCGCTTGAGGTGTATTCCGTGCATACCGTGGTGAGTGAAGCATGAACAAAGTCTTCTTTGGCGATTGTCGCGACTCCATGCGCGGCCTGATAGCTCAGGGCGTGAAGGTACAGATGTGCGTGACATCGCCGCCCTACTTCGGGTTGCGTGACTACGGACACGCCGGTCAACTTGGGCTTGAGGCGACGCCTGCGGCCTACGTGGTGGCGATGGTGGAGGTCTTTGCGTTGGTGCGCGAACTACTAGCTGATGATGGTGTGTTGTGGCTGAATTTGGGTGACAGTTACGCACCAAAAAAGCAGTTGATCGGCATCCCTTGGCGTGTCGCTTTTGCGCTGCAAGAAGACGGGTGGATTCTTCGTCAGGATATTATCTGGCACAAGCCGAACCCGATGCCTGAGAGCGTTACTGATCGTTGCACCAAGGCGCATGAGTACATCTTCCTGCTTTCGAAGTCTGAACGGTACCACTTCGATTCCGATGCTATCAAAGAGCCAGCTTCGCCAGCGTCATTAGCGCGCTGGGCGCAGGATGTTGAAAGCCAAGTCGGAAGTGATCGCGTTCCTGGTAAGACGAATGGAACGATGAAGGCGGTCGGGGGGGGGCGCAGCAAGCGCGACAGTTTCAAGCGCATTGGGAGCAAGCGCGCAGAAGTAATCCCAGGGCAATCTGCCGGAACGCATCGCGAAGACCGCGTCGAGAGCGCATGGGATACGCAAATGCGTAACAAGCGCAGCGTGTGGATGGTCGCCACTGTGCCGTACAAAGGCGCTCACTTCGCCACATTTCCCCCGGCGCTGATCGAGCTGTGCATCCTCGCCGGATCTCGAGCAAATGACGTTGTGCTTGACCCATTCTTTGGAAGCGGAACAACTGGGCAGGTGGCTCAGGCGCTTGGTCGCCAGTGGATAGGTTGCGAGCTTAATCCAGATTACGAGCCTTTGCAGATCGAAAGATGCGCACAGACATCACTTGTACTGGAGGCCGCATGACCCCACTTCACATAGAAATCGCCAAGAGCATCCTCGCAAACCAGAGGGATTTTTCCTCCGATGAATTTGCGCCCTGGGTGGAAAATCGTGGGTTGCATCAGTCTGCTGCAGCCGGCTCAATTCACCACTTGAAATCTGTAGGATTGGTCGAAAAGATCGGCGAAAAGAAATGCGATTATGCCAAGGGCAGAAAATTGAACGTGTTCCGCCTCATTCCAGGCAAAGAAGTTGAAATGCAGGAAATGATCAGTAAGGCGAGAAAGGCCCCGGAGAAAAGGACTCAGCGCATCCTGCCAAGCAATCCAGAATATCTGTCAATGCAATGCTATGAGCGCACTCAGGCGTGGCTGGATGGCATCACAAGGACGAGGTTGGCATGAGTGATCGCAGAATCTATCGCCTGGTACACGACACAGCTCGCAGACTGGCGGCGGCGCAGTGCATGAATGCCCCGGACGGCTTCATCTGCATTATCGACGAACCGAAGAAGTCGCGCGAGCAGGAAGAGCGTTATCACGCAATGATTGGGGACATAGCGGAAAGCTGCACGTTCATGGGGCGCAAGTGGGGCAAGGAGGAATGGAAGCGCCTGCTGATCGACGCATTCGTTCGGGTGATGCGCGAAGAGGCTAAGGCTACCGGCAAGCCAGACCCGTTCGCCGGGCAAGGTGAGGTTGTGCCGGCGCTTGACGGGCATGGCTTCGTGCAGCTCGGGGTGCAGTCGCGTGGATTCAGGAAGGCCGTCGCATCGCAATTTATCGAGTATCTGTACGCATACGGGAATGAGAATGGCGTGCGCTGGACGGATGCGGTGCAGTGGGATGAGAGGCTGGCAGCATGAGAAAAGGAACCTTCCCGCAAAAGATAGACGTGCTGCTGAAATGCCTGCCGGAATCGCCATTCAAGGAGAAATTGCGCGCTGAGATTGAAGCCATAGCAAAAGAGGCGTACTTAAAAGGGTCACAGGATTGTTACGATGCAAAGATGAAGGAAAGGAAGATATGTATAAATGCAAAGTAGAAAAGCCGAAAAGTAAACAACTGGAAGAAGCGCGTAAAAAGTACAAGGTTGAAATCAGAAGTGGGTTGATTACATACGATCCTGTATTTGATTCTTACTATTTTACTGAAACGAATGAATGGGCTGAACCAAAATGCGGAGATGATGAGTGCAGATTTTGCGCCAATAGACCCGATAAACATGTGTCGCATAACGTAGAGGTAAGGGGTCGCCCGCTTTTGGGCGATCCCTCTTCACCGCCGGGTTAGAGGGCAACTTACGACATGGGAAAATACCAGATTATTTACGCCGACCCACCTTGGAGCTACGACGACAAGGCGCTGAATCGTGGCGGGGCAGAACGGCACTACAGCACTATGAAGCTGGAGGACATTTGCGCCCTGCCTGTGGCCGAAATAGCGGCGGAAGATGCCTTGCTTTTCATGTGGGGTGCGTGGCCGAAACTGTTTTATGCAAAAGCGGTAATTGATGCGTGGGGGTTTGAATTTAAGACGTGCGCCTTTGTGTGGGTGAAGACGAACAAGCGCACGAACCCAGACCAGGCAAGTTTTTCCCGGCTGAGAGTTTTGACAGCTTTTGGGGCATGGGGCGGTGGACGAGGGCGAACACGGAATTTTGCCTTTTAGCGACTAAAGGAAAGCCGAAGCGCGAAAGCGCCGGGGTGCACCAGATCATTTACGCACCGATAGCGCAGCACTCCCGCAAGCCGGACGAAACGCGGGACAAGATTTTAGCCCTAGCCGGGGATGTGCCGAGGGTGGAGCTTTTCGCCCGCCGCACGGCACCCGGTTGGGATTTGTGGGGCAACGAGGTGGAATGTGACCTTGCCCTCTAACGTAAAAGGTGAGGCGCTGCCCATCGAGAAAGGATCAACGAAGCTATGAATGACCAGACACAGGTGCAGGATGAACGAAGCACTTCAGGGCAGTCGCGCTCAACCGATGGGTTAGCCCTAAACGCTTTGTGCGAAGCGATGTTTTACGCGAAACGCGACTATGTGAAAGAGCATTATTGCGAACCTAAAATGAGCGTCACTTTTTCACCCGACGGCTATCTCAAGTCGGCGGCATGTGCAGAAGCTCAAATGCGATTCTCACATCCATGCGCAAACGTACAAACTGTGAACGGGTATCCGTTTTTAGTTGAGCGCTGGCAGGAAGAGGACTTCGTTATTCATGTGGCTAACGCTAAGGTCAGCGAGCGCCCAGCGCCTGACCAATGAATAAAGAACAGACATCCTCGGCGCTTCGCTGCACCGATGGGTTAGGCAAGGAGATTGAATATGGAAATAAGAACGGCAAAAGAAGCGGCAGAAGCATATAAGGCATATGACGATTGGCAATATGCGGATCGTGAGGCTGCATGGAAATGGATGTTTGAGCGAGGAGTAGAGGCTGGTAACGCTCATATCTACGAGGCCGAATCAGAGCAGATAACGCGCCCTTTGCGCGAACTGTTAAAGCGTACCTTGCCTATGGTAAGTGGAGCGGGGTGCGGAACATTGGCAGCGGAAATATGCAAAGCCATTGGTATTCCTAACTAGATTTATACGACACGCCGACTAATTTACTCAACAAATGAAACTTTGCTCCACCTGCAAACATTGGCAAACTATCCCGGTCCAGGGCAATGAACGGAACGAACCGGAGATGATTAAATTGGGTTACAGGAATTGTGCGGCTGATAAGTCAGTGCTGGGTTCTGGGCGATATTTGCATAGAGAGGCTCCGTGGTGCGAGAAATATGAAAGCATCTAAACCAAAACGCTGTAAATCGTGTAAAGAACCATTTACCCCATTCCGCCCACGCCAAGTCGCTTGCAGTCACGGCTGCGCAATCTCGCTTGCCACTGCAAAGCGGGAAAAGGAAGAGCGCAAACAGGCCAAAGATCAGCGCAAGGAGCACCGGGAAGCGAAAGAACGTATCAAGTCTAGGGCAGACTGGCTTAAAGAAGCGCAGACAGCGTTTAACGCATGGATTAGGGCAAGGGATCATAACCAGCCGTGCATTAGTTGCCAGAGGTATCATGACGGGCAATATCATGCCGGACATTACCGGACCACCAAAGCTGCGCCAGAATTAAGGTTCTGTGAAATAAACGTTTGGAAACAATGCTCTGTATGTAACAACCATTTATCAGGAAATATACTGGAATATCGTATCAACTTGATTAAAAAGGGGATTGATGTGGATTGGTTAGATGGACCGCACGAGCCGCAAAAGTACACCATCACAGAATTGAAGGCTATTAAGGCTGAATATAAGCTGAAACTGAAGAATGTGCGTATTGTAGATGCGTAGGATGACCATTCGTTTGAGGTGGTGGACAAATTGATAGGAGAGATGCGGTGAGATTGTTGAAAGGCGACACGCTAGACTTGATGGCAAGATTGCCTGGTGGGTGCGCGGATATGATCTTATGCGATCTACCCTACGGGACTACAAACATGCAATGATTGCAGATATTCTTATGAAGTAAAAGATATCGGTATTTTGCAATGCCGAATAAATCCGCCATGCGTTGTAAAATTAGAGGGGAGAAATTACAGCGCACAATGGCCAACTGTTGGTGGATATAACAGAAAAAGCGTTGAATGGTGTGGGATACGTTGACGATTCGCAGATAACGCGTATCGTGGCGGAGATTGGGGATCCGATACAAGGTGGCGCGTTATCGGTTCAAGTTAGGCAGTTAACCAAGGAGCCGTAATGTTAGGGAAACGCAGATTTATTCGCCTAAATTGCCAACGAAACCGGGCGGCTGTGCGTTAATGTGTTGAAGAAATTAACGGGGCACAAACGATGACGACAACGGCACAGCAAACCAGGCAACTCAGCTTTTCTCAAGCGGAATATGGGAGCAAGAAGAAGTTGACCCGAAGGGACAAATTTCTGGCCGAGATGGAAAGCGTCGTGCCTTGGGCGCGGCTGGTCGCGGTGGTCGAGCCTTATTACCCCAAGAGCGGCAGACGGGGCAGGCCGCCGATCGGGTTGGGGCGGATGCTGCGCATGTACTTCGTGCAACAGTGGTACGGCTTGGCCGACGAGGCGGTAGAGGATGCGCTGTACGACAGCCAGGCGTTGCGCAATTTCTGCGGCATCAACCTCGCAAAGGAGTCCGTGCCGGATGCCACCACACTGATGGGGTTCCGGCATCTGCTGGAAGCCAACCAACTGCCGCAGGCGATCCTCAAGGAAGTGAATACCTTATTGAAGGAGCGCGGGCTTCTGATGAACCGGGGCACGCTGGTCGATGCCACCCTGATTGCGGCTCCGAGCTCGACCAAGAACGAGAAACGCGAGCGCGACCCGGACATGCACCAAACCAAAAAAGGCAACCAGTGGCACTTTGGCATGAAGGCGCACATCGGCGCTGACGACGAATCCGGGCTGGTGCATACCGTAGTGAGCACGGCGGCCAACGTCAGCGACATCAGCCAGACAGCCGAACTGCTGCACGGCGAGGAAACCCGCGTGGGTGCGGATGCCGGATATGTCGGGGCGACCAAACGGGAAGAGGTGCAAAAGAAACTGGAAGCCATGCCCAATGAAGTTCGCTGGCGCATAGCCAAACGCAGGAAGCCGATCCGCGAGATGGAAGAATGCTGGCAGAAGAAATTGGCGCTGGCCTTTGAAAAGCTCAAGGCGCGCATCCGTGCCAGAGTCGAGCACCCGTTTCATATCGTGAAGAACATTTTCAAACACAAAAAAGCGCGTTACAAGGGGCTCAAGAAAAACGGTGCGCAGCTGAATGTGCTGTTCGCCTTGAGCAACTTGTATATGGCCAGGGGGAAGTTGTGCCCGTAGTGGGCAAAACGTGGAGGAAACCCCTCCAGATAGCACCAGAATAAGGGAATACGGCGACAAAAAAACGAAATTAAATCGCGGCGGTGAAAAAATTCGCGTGAAATTTAATCGCGGGTAAACGCGGGTGAAAATTTTGAATTAATCTGCGTTTCCTTAGCAGCAGGCGTAAAGGATGTGATTCATTGTGGACATGGGCATCACATGGTTCCTAGAATTGAGATGACCAAGATGCTATCCGACAACGGCAAGGTTTGGCGGAGCGTGTGCATAACCTGTAAAGAGCTTGTGATGGAGCGCAGGCGGAAGGCGAAGAATGCGCCCAGGTGACAAGCCAACCAAGCCACGGTGTTTGCTGGGTGCTATCCAGCCGTTGCCGATGGACGTTGATGCAATCAAGCGCGAGGCAAAGAAGGGGTGAGATATGTTTATATGGACTATTGGCGATGCAATAACGGCTCTGATTTTTGCTGTGTTTTTCATCATCGCCATGTACGTTGGAATTGCAATATGGATAAGGCAGGCGCGATGCAAGCACGATAGCGGAGTAAACGAAACGCAGGCGTGTGAGGCAATTTGCAGGGAGTGCGGTAAAAACTTGGGATTTATTGGCGATTTGCGCAAAAAGAAATAGTATGGCAGATGCTAGGCGGGCTGAGTGCATCTATAGCTTGCCGACAACCCAAGAGCCTGACGGCGGGCAGGTTAATCTGCTATCCCGCCACAAATAACGAGGTGCTATGGAAACCGGAAATAGACCAAAAGAACCGCGATGTCCGTTGGGAAGCATCCAGCCTATCCAGATGGATGCCGAGGGTATCAAGCGCACGGCGTGGCAAATGCAGAGCATTCTGGTTGTCAGCATTGACGATTGGAGGTTGGATTTCGTTGATCGGCAGTTCATAGAGCGTATAGCGGGGAGGATTTATGGTAAATGAGCTAGTTACTCGGCATCTTGATAATTGGGCATCATGGCAAAGGTCATCATCAACTAACTTAGGATATCCAAAGCGCGCGATGGTTGCGATCGGCGGAGGACAATCGGTGTCAGGAGTATTCGAGGAGCTTTGTAGCACGGCAGATATGCACGCTGCCGAGGTCATGGATGCTCTAGTGAACGACCTAGCCCATGACCAGCGCAGCGCAATTCACCATCATTGGCTCGGGGCAGTGATTAGGGTAAGGAATCAGGCAAAGTCATTAGATGACGCTTATGGGGTGCTGGCGGTGAAAATGAGCGCAAGGGGATTAGTTTAGCCGTGGTGATAGAAAACGCTTGCAACCAAATTAAAACTAGGTTATTGTAACACCTGGGGCATCGTGCGCCCTAAACATTACCCGCCTTGAGCGGGTTTTTTATTGAAAAAAAATGTTTGAAATAATTTTATTCAAGAAAGCGAAAGAGCTTGGGATAAAGAGATTTTATACAGGAAAGCTATGTCAGCGTGGACATCTTTCGCAGCGTCTTGTTTCAACTGGGGCTTGCATTTTTACAGTTACTTTCACCAGTAGAAAATTTAAGAAAATCCAATAAGTTTCACAGCGGTTAATTTTTATTGCCCAAAGGAATCATGGCCTCCCGAAAACTAACCGACCTGTCCTTGCCCATGCAACTGCTGGCCGTGAAGTTTGTAGATCGCTGCCATGAGGCTGGGCTGGATATTGTGATTATCTGCACCCATCGCCCGGCTGCCGAGCAACAGGCCGCCTACGATGCCGGGATGAGCAACTGCAAGCCAGGACAAAGCGCACATAACCAGGTTGATCTGATGCTCAAGCCCGCTGCCGAGGCGTTTGACGTTGGGGTGATCCGCAACGGCAAATATGTCGGGCGCGGCGACGATTCGGATTATCTGGCCGCTGGGAAGATTGGCGAAGAACTTGGCTTGCTGTGGGCTGGCCGGTGGAAGGGGAAGCTCAAGGAAACGGCTCATTTCGAACGGAACGGGTGGAAACATGGATGATCTTGATTCAAAACTTAGATGGAGTGCGGTCATTTTCATTATGGTGTGCGTGGTTCTGGTGATTGTCGGGGTATGGGAGATGTTTACATGAGCTTTGATCCATTGACCGCAGCCTTTGAGATTGGCAGTAAAATCATCGACAAACTATTCCCAGATCCCGCCCAGCGCGATGCGGCCAAGTTGGAACTGCTGAAAGCGCAACAATCCGGGGAGTTGGATGCAATCAAAGTGCAGCTATCGGCCATTATCGCCGATGCGCAAAGCACTGACCCTTGGACAAGCCGCGCCAGGCCCTCATTCCTCTATGTTGTGTACATCCTGCTGCTGTGGTCTATCCCGATGGGGGTTTTGACCGTATTCAGCCCGGAATCTGCTGCAAAGTTCACGCAAGGGTTCGGCGCATGGATGCAAGCCCTGCCTGAGCCTGTTTTGACGCTGTTCGGTGTCGTTATGACCGGATATGTGGCCGGCAGAAGTTGGGAAAAGGTACGGGGAGCGACCAAATGATCGAACAATCTCATGCCGTGTTGGATATGCGCGTCACCAATCTGGAAAAAGTGGTCGAGCGTGTTTCGCAGGCGGTTGAAAGTATCGATGATTCGCTGAAAGTGCTCACTCGGCTGGACGTTAAGCATGACGAGTCAAACAAGGGGCTGGATCGCGCCTTTATCAACATTAAGGATCACGAAACGCGAATCCACGGCCTTGAACTGGAAATGCCCACCATGAAGCTGGTGCGCGGCTGGGTGATAACTGGCTCTATCGCACTGGTTGGATTGGTCGGGCTGACGGTGATTAAGATGGTTTTGGGGTTGGGATGGATGATTGCGGGGAAGTGATACATTGAACAAATGGACGGAGGATTAGCTAAACGCTAATACAGGCAGATGGCTAACACTGAAAAAAAATCAGTTAAATCAGTTAATGGTGGCGCAAGGCCGGGTGCTGGTAGAAAAAAGGGTGCGCCGAATAAGCGCACAATCGAAACTCAAGCACTTGTAGCAGCATCAGGGATAACCCCGCTTGAGTACATGCTTCAGGTGATGCGCACCAGCGGAGATGGTAAAGAGCGTCTTGCTGCTGCTACGGCTGCTGCTCCCTATGTTCACGCTAAGCTTTCCAGTGTGGAAATGAACGCTCATGTAAAAACAACGCATGAAGATTTTCTGGATCGTCTCCCTTGATTGATGATGGACACTTGGCCAAGAGAAGTAGGCTTAAATCTGATTTTGAGTATTACGCCGGGAACTGCCTGAAAATACGCACCAAGTCTGGATCAGTTGTTAATCTTAAGTTAAACACTGCCCAGCAGCACATCCACAAATGCGTAGAAGATCAGCGAACTTTGACTGGCAGGGTAAGGGCGATAATCCTTAAAGGTAGGCAGCAGGGGTGCTCTACATACGTTGAGGGGCGTTTTTACTGGCGCGTAACTCATACTCGTGGCGTTAGAGCATTTATCCTCACCCACGAAGAAGATGCGAGTAATAACCTGTTTGGGCTGGCGAACCGGTACCATGAGAATTGCCCGAAGGAAGTAAAACCTAGCACAAGCGCGGCGAATGCCAAGGAGTTGCACTTTGACAAACTGGACTCTGGCTACAAGGTAGGAACAGCCGGAAACAAGGCTGTAGGGCGGTCAAGCACGGTTCAATTCTTTCATGGCTCTGAATGCGGATTCTGGCCTAACGCACAGCAACACGCAGCCGGCATCATCCAGGCAATACCTGATGAGCAAGGGACTGAGGTGTTCATTGAATCAACGGCGAACGGAATCGGCAATTACTTCCACGAACAGTGGCAGGCGGCTGAGGCTGGGATAAGCGAGTACATCGCCATATTTGTACCGTGGTACTGGCAAGACGAGTACAGGAAGCCTGTGCCTGACGGATTTAAGCTGGAAGATGACGAATTGCAGTATCAGGCGGCTTATGGGCTTGACCTTGAGCAAATGGCTTGGCGCAGGGCGAAGATCATCGAGTTGAAAGACCTCACGTTATTCAAGCAGGAATATCCAGCAACAGCAGCAGAAGCGTTTCAAGTTTCAGGTCAAGACCCGTACATTAAGCCTGACTTAGTGATGACAGCAAGAAAAGCAGTGATCGAGGAAGAGTACGGCGAGAAAGTGTTAGGGGTTGACCCGGCGCGTTTTGGTGATGATCGAACGTCGATATGTTTGAGGCAAGGTAGGAAAGTCCATTGGATACGCAGCTACACCAAAAAAGACACGATGGAAGTAGCTGGGATCGTGCGTATGGCGATTAAAGAAGTGAGTGCAAAGCAATGTGCCATTGACGTTGGTGGATTGGGTGCTGGCGTTTATGACCGGCTGATTGAGCTTGTGCATCGTAGTGAGTGCGATATTGTGCAGGTCAATAGCTCAAACTCCCCGACAGATTCGAAGAAATATACAAACAAGCGCGCCGAGATGTGGGGCGAGATCAATGATTGGCTGGAAAATCAGCCGGCATCTATTCCTGACAGCGATGAACTTATGGCTGACCTGACGCAGATTCGGTACAGCTATGACAGCAACAACGCGCTGAAGATGGAGCGCAAAGAGGATATGAAGAAGCGCGGGTTTAGATCGCCTGATATGGCTGATTCGCTCGGGCTTACCTTTGCAAAGCCAATTATAAAGCCTAAACCACAAATAGAAAAACCGCGTCAGCCCATTGCTGGCGGCTGGATGAGATAAGGATAACCATGAGCGATAACGAAGCACTGGAAGCGAAAGACGATCCGCTGCACGAGATGCGCGAACGTTTTGAACTCTGCAAAACCGCATGGAAAGACAACCGGGATCGCTACGTTGAAGATGTGAAGTTCGCTTCCGGTGAGCAATGGCCTGAAGGTATCGTTAAAGAGCGTGAGCGCAAAGGCCAGCCGTGCCTTGTAGTCGATAAATTAAATCAGTACATTCGCCAGGTGGTAAACGATTCCAGGCAGAACCGGCCAAGCATCAAGATTCGACCTGTTGATTCTCAGGCTGATCCAGAGACAGCAGAAATGATGCAAGGATTGGTCAGGCACATTGAAGATCGATCGATGGCTGATGTGGCCTATGACACCGCGCTGGAGAATGCTGTTAAGGGCGGCATGGGTTATTTCAGAGTCCTAACCGAGTATTCGCATGATGGGACATTCGAGCAGGATATTTGCATCAAGCGGGTAAGAAATCCGCTCACTGTATGGCTTGACCCTAACTGCCAGCAGCCTGATTACTCTGATGCGAAGTTTGGATTCATAATCGAAGAACTGCCTGAAGATGAATACAAGGCAACCTATCCAAAGGCTAAAACAAAGTCAGATATTGAGACTGACAGCACATCGAAAAGCGATTGGGTAGGGGAAAAGATCAGGATTGCCGAGTATTTCGAGGTTGTGCAGAAAGATCGCACCTTGCACCTGTTGGAAGATGGGCAGACTGCAACTGATGAAGAGTATCAGCAGGCAATAGCCGAGGGAATTCAAGTTCCGGCAATCACCGAAAGCCGCAATGTACCGCGCAACGTGGTTATGTGGTCTAAATCGAACGGTGTTGAATACCTGAAAGAACCTCAAGAATGGCCTGGGAAGTACATCCCAATCATTCCAGTATGGGGAAATGAAGTTGATATAGAGGGCGAGGTTATCTATACAGGTCTGATTAACTCCGCAAAGGACGCTGCGAGGCTTTACAACTATTCGCGCAGTGCGTTTGCCGAGCGTGTTGCTCTTGCTCCGAAGTCGCCTTATGTGGCTGCTGCCGGGCAGGTTGAGAACTATCCAGAGTGGCAGGATGCTAATCAAACCAATTACTCTACTCTGACCTACGACCCTGTAGAGGTAGGCGGTACGCTGGTCGGTGCTCCACAACGTCAACAGGCTAGTGATATTCCGGTTGGATTCGTCCAAGATATGCAAATGTCAGAGCATGACATTCAAGGCGCATTGGGCATGTATTCTGCCTCGCTTGGTCAACAAGGTAACGAGAAATCAGGCAAAGCAATCATTGCAAGGCAGCGTGAAGGTGATACTGGGACGTTTCATTACCACGATAACCTTTCTAGGGCTATCCGGCATCTTGGGCGCATTCTGGTTGACCTAATTCCAAAGGTTTACGACTCAAAGCGGGTGCTGAGAATCATCGGGCAGGATGGCGAAACATCTAACGTAACAGTTGACCCGTCATTGCCACAAGCATCTGCAAAGGTTGGAAAGCAGACAATCTACAACCTGAATGTCGGCATTTATGATGTAACGGTATCCAGCGGCCCTAGCTACACAACGAAGCGACAGGAAGCAGCCGAGGGGATGGCGCAGATATTCCAAGGCAACCCGCAGTTGATGAGCGTGATCGGAGACCTATTCTTCCGCAATCTTGACTGGCCTGGCGCCGAAGATATTGCCGACAGGTTGAAGCTCATGCTCCCGCCCAACATCCAGCAAGCCGAAGAAAAAGATGATGAGCAATCGCCTGAAGTTGCTGCGGTAGTTGCTCAGGCTCAACAGGCCATTCAGCAAAAAGACCAATCGTTGCAGCAGGCCGTGGAGTATATCAAGCAGTTGCAAACTGACATGGCAGAACTGAAAGCCAAAGCCGATAGCAAGGAAGGCGAAACGCAAGCCAAGATAGGCGAATTGCATATCAAGCAAGCCGAACTGTCCATAAAGGAGCAGGAATCGCAGATCAAGGCATTCGAGGCCGAGACTGATCGGATGAACGTGCCTGATCCCAACTTTGACCGATGGAAAGTGGAATACGAGGCCAACGTTAAGTTGGAACTGGCAAGGCTGGAGGCCGAAAAGGAACTTGAGCTTGCTAGGTTGTCTGGTGGACAAAAGATGGCTGAAAAGGCAATGGATCAGATGATGCCAGTACAAGAGGTTCAAGTAATAACAGAATAGATTTTACGGTGAAAGCCGGACACATGGAGTTAATCATGGAAGCAGCAGCAATGTCGCAAGAAGCAATCGAGCCAGCAGCAGAGCAAACACCATCACAGGAGATTGACAATGCCTTGCAAAACGAAGGGCAGGAAGCCGCCCAAGAAGTAGAGCAAACTGAAGAGCAAATAGCAGAGGCGGCAGAAGCAAAGCGGCTGGAAGATATTCGGGTAATGAAGGCTCAAACTCCTGTGTGGGTTCAAAAGAAGATTGATGTAGCCAAGGCGCGGCAAAGAGAAGCAGAGAATTTGTCAAGAGAACTTCAGGATCGAATGCAATGGATGGAACAGCAGCAAAGGCAACCTGCACAGCAAAAGGCTGAAGGTGAGCCACGAATTGAACACTTCGAGAATATCGAGGACTACGTTTCAGCGAAAGCCGCATTCGTAGCCGATCAACGCATACAACATACGATTACCACGCGAGAACGTGCTGAATCGGAGAATAGAGCGCAAGCGGCGCAGAAACAATCCGCTGACAACTGGAATAAACGAGTTCAACTCGCAACGGCTGAAATGCCGGACTTTGAGGACGTAGTAGCCTCGTCAGATATTCGTTTCAACGAACCTGCCGTACTCCAAGCTATTCAGGAAAGCGACATCGGGCCGAAGATTGCCTATTACTTGGCATCCAATCCCGACGAAGCGGACGAAATAGCCCAGATGCGCGGTTCATCTGCTATTCGAGCCATTGGCCGTATTGAGGCCAAGTTGGAACTCGGAAAAGCAAGCATGACAAAAGCACCGCCACCGATCGAACCGACAGGCACAAAAGCTAAGGCAGTTAAATCACCCGGCGAAATGTCTGATTCCGAATTCGATTCGTGGCGAAAGCGGCATATCGCCGCACGTTAATCACTTTAAGGAGAAACACAAATGGCTAATACCCTATCCGTTGTCGATATGGTAGCTAAAGAAGCGCAACGTATCGCGCATGAAAAGCTGTCTTTCATCGGCACAATCGATCGTCAGTATGACGCATCTTTCAAATACCAAGCAGGTCGCGGCCCTAACGGTCAAACGCTTCGTGTACGTCAGCCTAACCAGTACACCCGTACTCAAGGCTCCCGCGTCATGGATGTGCAAGAACAAGCCGAAGCCACTCAACCCATTACCGTGGCCACCCAAGATCACGTTGATATGCGTTTCAACTCGCAAGAGTTGATGCAGTCTGTCAACAGCGGTGCTGCGTTTGATGACTTGTCGAAGAATTACATCGAGCCAGCCGTTGCGGTTCTGTGTTCCGGTATCGAGGCTGACTTCCTGGCATTCTGCACGAAGGCTACTTACAACGTTGCTGGAACCGCAGGTACAGCGATTAACACTCTGGTTGCGCCTGGTGCTGCACGCGCCAAGATCAATCAAGGGTTGGCTCCTCCTGATAAGCGTGCAATCCAGATGGATTCGCCCACGATGGGTGGGTTGGTTAATGGCGTAGCTGCGTACTTTAACCCTTCGAATGCTATTGAAAAGCAGTACCGCGAAGGTTTGATCGCCCGTACCTCGATGGCTGACTACTATGAGAACGAGCGTATCTGGACTCTGACTAACTCGGCTGACGTAACGGCAGATACCAATGCTGCTGGCTTGGTGACCGATGGAGGCAATACCATAGCAGTTGGCACGCTTCTGCCGCTTGCCGATCAAGTTGTTGGTTCTGTGTTCACGGTTGCTGGTGTTTATGCCTGCCACCCTGAAACCAAAGCCGCATACCGCCACCTTCAGCAGTTCGTTATCACTGCGACAGGTACGGTATCCGTCACCGTTAGCCCGACGATCTACATGACCGGCGCGAAGAAGAACGTATGCACCTCGACCGGAGCCAATGTAACTGCGGCAACGTTCAATGCTGCGGCACTTGTTTTCGTTGGTCTGGCATCTACCAGCTACGCTCAACCGCTTATGTACCACAAGGAAGCGTTCCAGTTCATCACTGCCGACTTGCCGTTGATGGACGATGCTCACAAGTGCGTAAACAAGCAGAAGGACGGCTTGAGCATGCGCGTGTGGCAAGGCTCCGACATCCGCAATGATGAACTGCTGATGAGAATTGATATTCTCTACGGCATGGCCTCGCTGCGTCCGGCTTGGGCATGTCGTATGATTGGTTCGGCTGGCTAATAACTGGGGCGGGGAAACTCGCCCCTATTTAACTTTTCAAGGAGAATCAAAATGGCTTCTAATACATTGCAAAATTATGAACAGTTGGGATACGGCGCGCCCGGCCTTTCCATGCACAGAGCCAAGGCTGTGCAAGTAATTGGGGATGCTGTTGCCACCAGGACATTGACGGCAAAAGAAGCAGGCGCGACCTGCCTGCTTGACCGTGCGGCTGGCGTTGTTTATACGTTGCCTGTCCCGGTAGCCGGTATGACATTTGAATTCTTTGCTACGGTTTCCGTCACATCGAACTCGTACAAGGTAATAACCAATTCTGCGGCTGTGTTCCTGCTTGGTGCGGTTGCATTTGGGTCTGCTACGCTTGCAGAAGGCGGCGGTGCTTTTTCTGGAGACGGCACGAGTCATGTGGCAATTACATCCAATGGGTCTACTACTGGTGGACTGATCGGGACTCGCTTCACAGTGACAGCTTTGAGTGCAACTCAATGGGCGATTTCCGGCATTGAAGTCGGCTCCGGCATAACTGTCACCCCGTTTGCGACAACTTAATACTAACAACCCCCTCTTCGGAGGGGGATTTTAATGGCAACAACCGTCCAAGGAGAAGATAATGTTAATGCGACACCCAATGCAAGGCTGGCATAACGCCATGTCCAGTGAAGTTGAAGAAATGAAGAAAAACGGCTGGCTGGAATCTAGTTACGAAGAACGCGCAAAAATTGTGGCTGCCAAGTATGCGCCGCAATCAGAAACAACCGAAACACCAGAAACACTACAGGAAAAGCCCAATGGCAAGCCTGGACGCAAGCCGAAAAATCCTCGCTAGAGGTAAAACAACATGGCAACAACCGTCCAAACGGTAATAAACCGCAGCTTCCGGCTGCTCGGAGTAATTGCGCAGGGTCAAACCGCACCCGCAAGCGATACCTATGACGCTCTGTCGGCATTGAATGCAATGCTCGACTGCTGGCGCAATGAAAAGCTGATGGTGGATTCGTTTACGAACATCACCGTTCCGCTGGTATCGGCGCAGGCTTCATACACAATCGGCGCGTCTGGTGCTGATGTTACCGCCACCTCGCCTGTCAGGATTGAATCCGCCTACGTTCACAAGTCTGGCATTGATTACGATGTTGAGCCAATCGATGACCAGACATATCAGTCAATCGCGCAGAAAACCAGCGCATCTGACATTCCCGAATTCTTCCTGTTCAATCACACGAACACAAACTCCACGCTTTACGTCTATCCAGTGCCAAACGAGGTAAACAACCTCTATTTGCGCGTCTGGAGTCCCTTCGCTGCATTCTCATCCGCTTCTGATACCTTTGCCATGCGCCCCGGTATGGAAGAGGCTGTAGTCTACAATTTGGCTATCGCTTTGCATCCTGAATATCCAGGCAATCAATTGAACCCAGTAGTGGTCAAAAAGGCCACTGATTCGCTTGCTTCGATCAAGAGGATAAACCACAAGCCATTCGTGCAAGTTTCGCAACTGGCCGGGATGTTCGGGCAGCGCAGCGGCAACATTATCTCGGGCGAATAATGGCAACTTGGCTTGATAAGCAGCGGGACAAGGCTAGGCGAGATAAGCTGTCGCGTGAATTGACGCATCAGCAATACACGCCATATCAGCCTGCGGTAGCAGCGCGTGAAGGTGTTGGCCAATGGGCGCAAGGCGTGGCTGAGCGTTCTAGCCCACAGGGTATGCTGTCAGCACTGGCAAGCGAGGCAAAGCGGTATCAGACTATGCCAACGGGAGAATTGGCAGGTCAGTTTGGCGCTGGTGGCGGTGGATTGGTCGGAATGTTTGCAGGAAAGGGTGCGAAAACAGCGAACACTGCTAATTTAGAGATCGCGCAAAAACTAAAACAGCAAGGTATACCTGACGAACAGATCTGGAAGCAAACCGGCTGGACGCTGGACACGCCGGACAAGATACCGAGGTTTGAGATACCTGATAATTTAGCAAAATCGCGGGATTATCAACTAACGCCACAAAAGGCGTATTCGCAGGCAAGATTCAACGCAATGGCTAATGACTCGCAAGCATTACGAGATAGCGCAAATGCAATGACACCTTATGCTGACATGAGTAAAACTCAACTGCATGATGAATATAGCAAGCGTGGCGGCGAGATAGTGGATGCTATGTTGCGTGGTGATAAGGAATTAGCGCAAAGGCTTGAATCTGACAGGGCGGGATTGTCTGGATTACTAAGCGAAATGGGAAGCGCAACACACGCACCAATGTCATCATACTTAAAGCATGGCGAACTTGGCGCGGCTTATCCTGACGTTTACAAAATGCACACGCGCATCAATCCTGATGACTTGGGGAGTTCACGCGGAATTTACAATCAAGGAACTGTTGGGGTTGGGGAGCAGATAAACCTCGCAAAAAAACCAAAGTTTGCAGATGATAAATCCGTAGCCCTCCACGAACTCCAACACGCGATCCAGCAGCGCGAGGGATTTGCTAGGGGCGGGAGTCCTGAATCGTTGCGTCAATTGGTATCCATTGACAACATGATGCAAGGAAAACCAAAGCCAACTGATGCAGATGTTTATGGGGCATACCAACGCCTAGCCGGTGAAGCCGAAGCCCGCCTAACTCAAGCGCGCATGAACATGACACCCGAGCAAAGGCTGGCGCAATATCCGTATCAGCCTGAATACTTCGAGCAGGCTACGGGTGTGCCGCTGAATAGCTTAATTGTGAGGAACCAATAATGGCTAAGTCCCCATTCCTAGGCGGCAGCGACTACGGGCGCTCCACAGCCGTTGCAGCGAATCGCCTTATCAACCTGTTCCCGATGACCTCACAAGGCGGTGTAAGCGCGTTTTACGGGTGGCCTGGGCTGACTGCTGAACTATCGCCGGGTTCTATCGCTTCGGGGATTTACACGGCGGCGAACGGGCGGTGTTTTTCCGTGATCGGTGGGGTGTTCTACGAACTTATCTCAACGCTTGGTGTATTGAGTTTGACCAATCGCGGAGCAATAACTTCGGCAACAGTCTCGCGCATGACCGATAACGGATTGCAACTGATTATCGTCAATGGCACGAACGGATATATATTCACGTTCGCCACTAACGCTCTTGTGCTTATTTCTGATGCTGATTTTCCGAATGGAACTAAGACGGTTTCATTCTTGGATGGATACTTTATCTGCTATTCACCTAGTACGCAGAAGTTCTACATTTCCGGCTTGTACGATGGGACAACGTGGGATGCGCTCGACTTTGCAAGCGCGGAAGGTGATCCAGATTTCAACGTTGGCACAATCGTCACTCATCGGGAATTGATTGTATTCGGTGAAACATCTGGAGAGGTGTTTTATAACTCTGGCGATCCCGATTTTCCATTGACCCGAAACCAGTCTGGGACTTTTGATGTAGGTTGTGCTGCGACCTATTCAATAGCCAAGATTCGCGGCATTGTTTGCTGGCTCGGAAAGGATGAATCTGGACATGGGATTGTTTACCGGCTGAATGGTTACACGGCTGAGCCTATCTCTACTCATGAGATTAACTATCACATCCAGCAAATGAGTAATATTTCTGATGCCATTGGCTTCACCTTCCAACTCGAAGGCAATTACTTCTATGTGATTACATTCCCGACTGGCGATCAGTCGTGGGCTTACAACTTCACTACGAATATGTGGAACCAGGTGGCTAACTTTGCCAATGGTGTATTTAAGCGGTGGGAAGCGCAGGAGTATGCCTTCTTCGCAGGAAAACATTTAGTTTGTGATTATGAAGAAGGCGTTATTTATTCACTTTCGATGGAAACCTATGTGGATGGCGCAGAAACACGCAAATGGGTAAGGTCATGGCAAGATCCTGTGGGCGGCGTAAATCGACGCTACAGCCGCATGATGCTTCACGGCGAGATGGGTGTAGGATTGATTAGTGGACAAGGTTCTGACCCGCAAGTAATGCTCAGATGGTCGGATGACAGGGGAAAAACTTGGAGCGCAGAACATTGGCAAAGCATCGGTGCGATGGGCGAATACGGGATACAAGTCAAATGGAATAGGCTCGGAATGAACCGCAATTCAGAAACATGCGGAAGAATCTGGGAATTATCCGGCACTGACCCGGTAAAAATCGTATTGACCGGGGCTGATGTGGAATGAAAATTGACACTCTACCGGCCAAAGAAAAAATCGTCAATCCTGAAAGTTTTGGAACTTGGCAGTGGCTAAAATGGTTTGAAGCCGTAAGGAAAATAATCAGTTTTTTCTTGGCGGAAAGATTGGTTTCCAGTGTTTCTGTAAATACGATACTAACTGATTTGCATGGAACTGTAGTTGTAACGGCAGACGGTTTAACAATAACTCTACCCGCTGCATCAATAGCCAGAATCGGAAGAGTATGGACAATCGTGTTTGCCACAACCGGAACTTGCATTGTTCAATGCGCTGGCTCGGATACCTTTCCAGCAGTTAAAAGCGCCACTGAAACAAGTTTGGTGATGGTTTCAAGAGGGTCATCTGTTGTATTTCAATGCACATCAGCAACAACCTGGGGGGTAATGTGAATTTTATTCCAAATGTTCCGTACGATCAGTATGGCAATCCAATGGTTGACAGCATAGGATATTTGGCTATCACTGTTGATATTGACCATTATTTAATTCACGTTGGCGCAACTTGGATACACAGCCATGCAGTATCGGTTGCGAGTGGTGCGAATAAGGATTTTTTAATAAAAAATTCCTCAACCGGAGAGATCCATCTTAAAGATTTTGTTTTTACATCATCGCAAGGCGATGCCAACATCATTCTGTACAAAGCGCCAACCATTACAGCCAATGGAACTTTGCAAACATGGATAAATAAGAATCTGGGACTTCAGGCGAATACACCTTATTCGTCGATATATCAAGACCCGACAATTACAGCAACTGGAACCTTACTTGAACACTTCAAAATAATTGGCAGCAAGCAAACCGGGGGTGCTCATCTTGGGGGAGATGATGAGTGGGTAATACCAGTTGGTACAAATATCTTATTGAGATATAGGAATAACAGTCCCAGCGCCGATGCAATAAGTTTTGCAATTAAAGTTTTGGATATTCCAGCACCGTAAGAAGGAGGAAAAAAATGGCAACAACTCAAGAAGAACGTATTAATGATGCAGTTCGCTTAAACGACATAATAACTCAAATGCAGTATGGCTATGACAGTCGAGTTCATGCAAGGCGTGATGCTGCTGATTTTGCCAGACTTGGCGGAGAAACTCGATTTAATCAACTGATGCAAGACCCGCAAATCAACCAGTATCTTTCTGCTGGTTCTGGTAATCCCTTAATCTCTACAGCAAAGACTATTGCCCCTTATTTGGCATTAGGCGCTGGCATGTATGGACTTGCCGGTGCAATGGGGACTGGTGGAATTTTAGGTGCATCTGGTGCTGGCGGTAGTGCCGCTGGTGGAGGTGGGCTGATGGCCACTCCAGGTTCCGCTGCTAATACGATAGCATCTATGGGTGGTGCTGGTGGTGGTGTAACCGCAGCACAAGAAGCTGCTGGCATGTTGAGTGCTGCCGGCGCTCCCGGTGTTGCCGCAAGTACCGCTGCTAGTAATGTAGCTACTGGACTTGGTTATGGTTCATTGGGAACTGCTGCTACTGGAGCAGGTCTAAATTCTTTGGCGGGGGCTGGAGATATAATGACAACAATGCCAATAAACCCAAATCAAATTGGTACTAAAGGTGGCGCAATGACTGATGCGGAAATAGCGGCAGCATTGGAATCAGGTCAATATGGTGGAATGACCGGCGCACTGACTCCGGCTGAAATTGCTGCCGCTGGTGGCGCATCAACGGGACTTGGATCATCGACAAGCGGGCTATCAAGCATGATTCCTGGTGGAGCCAATACTATAGGCTCGCTGATTTCAGCAGGTACCGCGCTCTATGGTGCAAACCAAGCCGCTGGAAGTGCCGCAGATGCTGCTGCAATTCAAAAACAAGCATCTGATGCAGCACTAGCTGAACAGCGGCGTCAATTCGATCTTGGGCAAGCAGCTCAAATGCCATGGCGTACTGCCGGAGAGACTGCGTTAGGCGAACAAACTAACCTGATGGGATTGGGGCCACAAGGCGCGGAAGGTCAACTCGCTTCGCTGATGAAGTCGCCCGGTTATGAATTCCGGCTCGGTGAAGGTCAGAAAGCACTTGAACGGTCTGCTGCTGCACGCGGTGGATTGTTCGGTGGAGCAACCGGGAAAGCATTAACCCAATATGGTCAGGATTATGCTACTGGTGAATATGGCAACCGTCTTTCGCAGCTTTCAAGCATGTCTGGTCAAGGCCAAGCCGCCGCATCCAGAATGGCTGGTCAAGGTACGCAATACGCCGGGAATGTGAGCAACCTGCTTACTGGCATGGGTAACGCTGGAGCTGCCTCAAGCATCGCACAAGGGGCTGCAAAGCAATCTGGTATTCTTGGGGCAGGTCAAGCCTTGAGCAATCTGTTTAACCCGCCCAAACAGCAACTATCACTCGCTGACCTATTGAGAGGTGGATAATTATGCCTATTGATCCTAACATTTATCGCGGAATTGACACGCAATACGGCCTGAAACTGGCTGACCTGTTCAATCCTGCTTCAATCGCGCAACGTCAAGCTGCTGTTGATGAACAGAACATGGGCAACCAGCTACGGCAAATGCAGGTTATGCAGGGTGTTGAACAGATGAGGCGCGCGCCGGTGCTGGCTCAACGTGAGGAACAGCAATATCAAGCGCAACAGGTTGAGGCACAGCGTGTGATACAAGAGCGTGCGCAAAAACTTGCGTTAATGGAACAATTGAAAACCGCTGATCCAGCTACTCAAAAGCAATTATTCGCGCAAATGTTCCCTGAAAAAGCCGCAGAGCAAGCATTTAAGCCTGAAGCTGTGCGAGACTTCAATCAGCCATTTATGCCTGGTGGACAGCCCAATACGGCCTATCAGCAATGGAAATTAAAAGAACAGCAAGCCGGAAAGAGTCCATCTGGCGGTAAGTTGACTTTCAGTGAAAGTCAAGGCGGGTTTATTGAGCAGCCTTCTGCGCAATATCCACAAGGAAGGATTATTCCGGCTCAAGGGTTTACTCCAAAGGCTGCGCGACCGGGTGCATTATCAGCTACGGCACAAAAAGAACTTTTCGAGGCTGACGATACCGTCCAAGCAGCTCGTAGCGTAAAAGCTATTCTTTCAGAAGCCAGCAAAATAAACGACAAAGCATATTCTGGTTATCTTGCCAAGCCGAGGGCGTATTTGCGCAGCAATCTTCCCGGTGAATCGACTGGTGCTGACGCAACTATACAACTCGATAACATGATGACCGGACAAGCTCTTGAAAGCCTGAAGTTGATATTTGGTGGAATGCCAACAGAAGGGGAAAGAAAAATCCTGATGGAAATGCAAGCATCGGCAGATAAAACGCCTAGTCAGCGCAAGGAAATCATAAACCGAGCAATGCAGGCTGCAGAACGGCGCGAGACTACAAATACGAACAAGGCTAAAGCATTGCGTGGCGGGACGTATTTCAGCGAAAACCCTCAAGACCAACCAACAGACCAATGGAGTGACCTATGACATGGGAACCCGCTGAAAGAGTGCAAAAGAACGCCGCTGGCGAATATCGCGCCTTGATCGGTGGGGAATGGCATCCGGTAGCGAAGGCGCAGAAAAGCGCTTCTGGCGAATATCGTATAGACCGCGATGGACTGATTGCACAACCTGCACAGAAAGAACAGCCGGCGCAAGAGAATTCATTTACAAGCCAATTAGGTCGGCAAGCCGGAAGGACAGGCCGGATGCTTCTTGAAGGTGTCGGTGACGTTGCCGGAATCGTTGGCAATCCATTGGCAGCTATGACAGGCGCACGCAGACCTGTCGATATTGCATCAGACTTGGCTACCAGAATGGGATTGCCAGAAAACATATCGGATACCGAACGGCTAACAGGTGCAATCGGGCGCGGTATGGTTGGTGCTGGAGGAATGGTTGGTATCGCAGGGGCTTTGTCTCGTGTTCCAGGAATGGTTGGGCAATCAGGTAGGTTCATGGCCGCGCAGCCGGCTGCGCAGATTACGTCTGCTGCTGGTGGTGCTGGAGGTGCTGAATTAGCGCGTCAAGGCGGTGCTGGAGATGTTGGACAGGCAGTCGCAGGATTAGCAGGAGCAATCGCCCCGACAGTTGCCCCGCGTGCTGCTGTCTCCATTGGCAGGGGCGCTGCTGATGTTATTGGTGGACTGGGTACGCACACAGGCGGAGAAAGCCTTAAACAAGCTGCGAAGGCTGGATTTGAAGGCGGTAAGCGTGCTGATTCGTTCTTAGGATCGATGCGCGGAAAAATTCAAATGACTGACGTTCTGGATGATGTAAAATCCAACATTGCAGAAATGGGCGCTCAAAAATCACAAGCATACCGTCAAGGTATGGCTGAAGTATCAGGCGATAAATCAGTTCTGTCTTTTGATGGGATAGACAAGGCCATGAAAAACGCCTATGACATGGCAACGTTCAAAGGGCAAGTAAAGAACGTAAAAGCCGCAAGGTCATTGCAGGAAACATATGATGCGATAGCGCAATGGAAAGCGTTAAATCCTGCCGAATATCACACGCCGGAAGGATTGGATGCGCTCAAGCAGAATATCGGCGGTATTCTTGAATCAATACCTTTCGAGGAAAAAACAGCGCGATCGGCTGTAGGGCAGATTTACAACTCAGTAAAAAACGAAATCAATGCTCAAGCCCCGGCATATTCAAAAGTGATGAAAGAGTATTCAGAAGCAACCGATACAATTAAGGAAATTGAGAGGGCGCTGTCAGCAGGTCAAAAAGCATCCGCAGATTCAGGAATGCGCAAGTTGCAATCTCTGATGCGCAACAATGCCAACACAAATTACGGTAATAGATTAGACCTTGCAAAGAAAATGGAAGCTGCTGGAGGTCGTGAAATCATGCCAGCATTGGCCGGACAAGCACTTAATACTATAACTCCGAGAGGGTTGGGTGGGGCTGTTGCAGGTGGTCTAGGACTGGGAGGGTATGCTGTAGGCGGTGCTCCGTTAGCCATTCCAACATTGGCAGTTCAATCTCCGCGCCTTATGGGTGAATCTGCTTATTACACTGGGAAACTTTCAGGATTGGCAAAGCCATTAGCTCCTGCATCATTCGGTGGTGTTGATCGAGAATCAACTTTACGAGCTTTACTTTACAGTGGAATGGGAGCAAACCAATGATAGACATATTGTTTTGGGTAATGCTTGGAGTTTTTATTGCTCCATTGATAAATGATTTATTGAACGTGAGGTAATAAAATGGCAATTCTCACCCTATTTCGCCACCGCTTCTACAAGAACGATGGCACAGTAAACGCTGGCGGCAAGGTTTACACCTATGTTGCTGGCACCACTACCCCGGTAGCAACTTACACAGACAGCGGAGCAGGAACTCCAAACGCAAACCCGATAATTCTTGATTCCAAGGGTGAGGCTGATATTTGGACAAATGGCCAGATCAAGGTAAACGTTCTTGAATCTGACAATACCCAAGTCACGGGCTGGCCTGTTGATAATGTAGGATCAGGCGTATCAAACAATGATGCGAATGCTCGATGGGCTGGAACTGCCTCTGGTACGGCTGACGCTCTAACCATATCGCCAAGTCCTTCGATAACAGCTTATGTTGTCGGGCAATCGTTTATTTTCAAAGCTGGCGCATCGAATAATACTGGGGCAACTACAATATCAATATCTGGATTGTCCGCTATTGCGGTTCAATCCAATGGTGCCGCTTGTGCCGGTGGTGAAATTCTTGCAAATAACTGGTATCAAATTGTATTGAGCACTACCGCGATTTGCCAAATATCCAAGATTGGTGAGAATGTATTCGGCACTGGCGTAAAAGCTGCTCTAGCTATTGCCGTAGGTTCTGCTGGTGCGCCTGTGGTAAATGGCGGCGCTCTTGGAACACCATCAAGCGGTGTAACCAACAATCTCACGACAACCACAACTGCAACCGCGATAGTTGATACAGACTTCGTTGACACGAACCTTGCCGCTGGTGGAAAGCGCAAGACACTGTGGACTGCTGTAAAAACCTATCTTGCTACTACCTTCGCAGCCCTCGCCGGTTCTGCATCGCAGGCGTTCTCTGCTTCTAACTTCACAACAGCACAAGGACTGCAATTCCCTGCAACACAGAACCCAAGTGCTGATGCAAATAATCTCGATGATTATGAGGAGGGGACTTGGACTCCTAACCAGGGTGCGGATTTAGTTGTGGTAGGTGCATTTTCGTCTACTGGTCAATATACCAAAATAGGACGAATAGTAACAATATCTGGGACACTATCAGGCGCAACATCTATTGCCGCGCCGTCTAATGGACTACTGACTAGTAATATACCTTTTACTGCGGGTACTTTTTTATCAAGTGGTAACACTGTAAATGCCAGTGCTACTGTTGGTACAAATTGTTACGTGGGTTCGACTAATAATTGCAAAACTGTTGAAGCCATTGGTACTACAACTGTTATATATTTCAGCATTGTTTATACAGTATAAAAAGGAGACGCAAAATGGCACTAACATATTTAAATAAACATCGTTAAAACCAAGGAGATAGACATGAGTTTGACAAAAGAAATCGTAGTATCACAACTCGAAGTAACCGAAAGCAATCATGTTCAAGTAAGGACTTCTACTCGAGTCATGGAAGATGGTGTAAAGCTCTCTGAATCATACCATCGCAAGGTAATCTCTCCCGGGGATGACTACAGCCAAGAGGATGCTAAGGTGCAGACAGTCTGCACTGCTGTGCATACGCCAGAAGTGATTGCAGCGTATAGGGCGGAACAACTGGCAGCGGTATGACCTACTTCCCACTGGCCTTGCTGTCCCTCATCTTCACAGTGCTGGCGTACATCCTTACGTTAACAGGAATACTGGCTCTATTCCTACAGGACAACAATAAGTTGCCTTGGTGGTTAAGTTGGTTCGATACTCCTGACAACCTCACTATTGGGGATGAGCTGTACCGTAACAATCAGATGAAGGGTGTAACGAACAGGTGGTGGATAGCTACTTGTTGGCTTGCACGCAACCCAGCTTACGGCTTTGATCATGTAGTCGGAGCGAAGGTTCCAGAAGGCTTCACCTACAGCAGCAAGGGCGACGAACTGACTACCAATGCCCCAATTCATAACGGCTGGGTATTCAGGCAAATTGATAATGCATGGCAGTTCTACGCTGTCTATCAGTGGTCAGATACGAAGTGCTGGAAACTGAACTTCGGATGGAAGCTCTGGGGCAGGTTGGAAGCAGGCCAAGTAAGACAACTGGTTTGCACTATAACCCCGTTTGCAAAGGTAGCATGAGGGCGTTGGACAAGCTCTTGGCTGCACTGCTTGGCTTTGGCGGAAACTATACGCTGAGTGCAGAACTTGCTGTATCACATCGGTTGCAATGGCTGCGGAAGTTTCTGGATATTATTGAAGTTGAGCATTGTAAGAAGGCGGCACGAACCATACGGTATCGTTTTTCATGGTTCGCTCTCCGTTTGATTGTTCAGTGTTCGCGCAGCCCCTTACTTCGGCGTTAGCGCCCATGCCGAGCATCCACTACTCGCCGGCAGTTTTTGCACTCATTTGCCAACGGCACGTTTACTGTCATTCTGTAACCCCCTTGTGCAGGACGCCCGCAAATTGGATCGCTGAGAAATCCGGCCTTTACCAAATGTAAATCATCCGGCCCCTCGCCAGCCTCATAAACCAAGTGAAATTTCTGTTTTCTTTTTACCTGCGCGTAAATCATGATTTTCCTTTCTTCATAACCGATGGGTGCTAACCCGTCAATCAACCCGGATAGCGCTAAAATTCGCGCTGCCGGTTATTTCTGCGTTCGACCCCATCATCCCGCACACGTATGGGCAGAACCCATCTATCGGCGGAAGCACTTTGAAACTGCCGTACCAAACAACAACAGCTCCCGCCACACAGTGCGCATGATCCCTTACGAACTTGCAGTCCTCGTCAAAGTCGGGGCATCGCTTTCCCGGCGTCATGTCGGCGTATCTCGTCAGCGCCTTTGTTGTCTCTTCGGTCAGTGCCATTACTTACTCCTCTCCGTTGGTTGCAGGGGTCGAACCCGGCAGTCCACACGGACTCGCCGATAAGGCCGGCGAGCCGGTGACTTCTACGTTAGCCGCCTCCAACTTTCCGAGGCGGCGCCCATCAAGATACCTCTTCGATTACAAGTCTCCGAGTGCTATGCACATATTCTTCGGCCATCTGTGTTGGATTATCAAGTTCCAGGGGGGTGCTATTCAGAACCCATTCGCCACTTTCGTTCTTGTCCTCAAGGTAAACCCTGATTTTGTAGTTGCTAGTATCTGCATTTTCAATTCTTACTCTCTTGGTCATACAATTTCTTTTCAAAGTGCCGCGCTTCGTAGTGGGTAGGCGGCTAACCCGTCAATCGAGAGGGACAGGCCAAAAGCGGCCTGCCCCTCAATTCAAACGTTAGGGGTTATCACTTGTTGCCCTGTTCGCAGCTTGTTCCTGCATCCCCTTGTTGATGACTATCACCGCCTCCAACATGGCCGCGCCCTCCAACATGGCCGCGCCGATGATGCAATCGACAAACCGCTCGACCGTTCCGTTGCTTTCGCCTTCGGCTACCCCAAACTGTCGGCGCAAAATTACCTTTGCCTCGTGCCGCTGTGCATCTGCCGCTTCTTGTGCTTTGCTCATTTTCAAACCCTCTCTTCGTAGCAAACAAACCCCTAACTCCACGTTGTGCCCCACCCCGAAGAGTGGAGCGCCCCTGTTACTTTTCATCTTTGTTCGGCCTGTATCTTGCCGTGGCCTTGACGTAATCTTTGCCGACCATTTCCCCAAGCCATGATGCCTTGGCAAGAAGTCTATAAAGCCGCCGCCCATTGCGGTACCGAGAATTGTTGGGATTTCAGCAAGTTAAGATTTCATTGTCATTCCTTTTGTGGGTTAAAAAATTATGCTGCCTGCCTCATTGCTTCCGCGACCTCAAAAATCCAGTCGCAAGCCTTGCCTGTGCTTACTCCAAATGCTGATGCAACAGCGGCGATAATGTCCTTGTCACTAGGGCGCGGTGCAATTACCTGTACTACAGCGGTCTTTGCGCCAGATAGCTTGACCGGCTGCGCCTGCGCATCCAGTTGCGCTTGCTTGCGATTTCTTTTTGCAGACAACATTTTTTCTCGTATTTCTTGGTTTTTCCAATGCGCTTTAGCTGCTAGGCTCATTTTTTTACGTGCTTCACCTGACATAATTTTCCCTTTATGTGCAGCAGATAGCTTAGCGCGCACTTCTGGTGGAAGAATCCTGCCAACGGAATTTTTATTACCAATCTGTGCAATAGACATATTTATTCGTGTTTCGTAGGATTTTGCATGTCCTTTTCTAACTTCCGACATTTTTGCACAATGAGCTTTCGTAAATTTACGACCGCGATTATGTTTATTTCCAATAGCCCTTTTATTGCCAAGTGCTGCCGCCGACATTCTTGCGCGGGCTTCAACAGAATGTTGATAGCCGCTTGTGCCGTCACCGCCTTTGGTTTGATTGCATAGCTCATATCCTTCAGCACGTAACTGAGCAATCTGGTGGATTTCATCAGAGTGCGCTTGTGCTTCTGAATCGCATGGGAAAATAAATACCACAATATTCTCTTCGCCATATTTAGTGACAATATTCTTGTGATATTGGCTTCGCCCATTAAAATTTTTACTGCGCCTACCAAAACCTTTCCCGACATAAAAAGGATCGCCATTCGGCTTACAGTGTAGATATGTGTAAAATTTAGTCATACAATTACCACGCTCTGCTGTATTCCAGAGAGATCGTAGGCGCGCAATACCTTTTGTGTGGTCATTTTGTTTTTCCACGATTGCGCAACCACAATTCATCAGCCGCAACCTCGTCCAAAAATACCCGAGCCTCCGCTTCAAGCTCGGCAATCTCATCAGCCGTTGGCTCAAAGTGAACTATCAGCAGTTGATTCTCTTGATTCAGTCGCGGATCGAATGAAACGAACTTTGCCCATTTGCGTCCGGTGCAAGCAAGCTGCCAGAGTATTTGCTTACGGTAATCGCTTGGCACGGATCCGGCTTTCAAATACTCGATGTGAGTGGCGGTGTTGGGGGCTTTGATTTCAATAACCCCATCTTCACCTAGCAACCCGTCTGGCGAGCAACCGGACATGCAAATTGTGGGATGCTCAACAAAACCGACCTCAACCACAAACTCGCCTGTTTCGGCCTCAAATGATGACCTTGCCAACGGTTCGCAATCGTTGCCCCAGGCTACTGATTTATTGTTGCTTAAATCCACTCCTTGAGGAATACCAGTAAGACGCTCAGCTACAAGTTGCGCTCGATAAGCTCTGCGGCTGCCAGCTTCGCCAGTTTTAATCTTGGCGGTTGCATCGGCAATCTTGCTTGCTGTCAACTTTCCTAATCTGGCAGCGTGATCGCAGTTTGTTTTTGCAATAAAAACTTCGGGAGCATTCATTCCGTCACCTCTTCTGGTTCTGGCGCGTTCACAAAGTCGGCGGTTCCAGCAGCATCCTTCAATTCCGCACCGTGGCGCGTCCACAGTGAAGCCTTATGTGCAGACTTAGGCAATGCCTTGAATGTGGTTTCCAGTGACTTGCTGCCTTGTTTGGCGGCTTCCTGTAAGCTTGGTAATGTCTCGGCTTCGTAGTCATCGTATCCATCGGACACATTAGCGGCGGCTGCGGATTGCGGAGTGGTGCGCTTATTCACTATCTCGCCGGTGCTGCCGTCGATTGTGCCCATGTCGCGCTCGACAATGCGCTCAGCTTCGTCCTGGTCAATGCGCTCAGCTTCGTCCTGGTCGTAGATGCCGACAAAACCAAACGCGAGGCGCGCACACTGGATCAAGCTTTTGTGACGAAGCATCCTTTTGGGGTGCGTTTTCCACGGCTGCGCATTGTCGCGGCGGCATTCGGATAGGTATTCAGTTACCTTGGTAGCGTGTGCGCGATCCTTGCGGTACATGATGCAGGTGCAGGACTCTTCGTTCTGCTCGAATTCGATCCCGTCGAACTGCGGATGCTCGTTGATGATGCGGCTCCAGCCATCAACTCCGACAACCGGCACGATGCCGCCCTTGTCGGGGAAGGCATATATTTCTCGCGTCCAAGGATTGAGGCCGTATTGATCTGCGACAATCATCAACGAGGTCATTTGCGCATCAGTGACGTTGCCGCCCTTGAATGCGGTGGCTTTCAATATCTCCAGCACCTCAACGGTGTTGTCGCCCATTCCGAAGCGGGTGGATAGTTTGTTGCCAATTGTTGTGAGTGCTGTGCTCATTTTGTTTGCTCCTGTTGTTGGTTTAATTTCTCTGCGTTCCGATACCGCCTAATTTGCGCGTCAGACCGGATAAACCAGCCCACCTTGACGTTGATGCTATCCAGTGCGGCCTGTGCCATCCTGCGCCCCTCGGCGTGTGCTTCTTCTGCCATTCTGTCAATCTCGGAGTGGCGCTCGAGTGTCATGGCTTCATTCATTTCACAGCCCCCACCACAAGCCCAAAGCTACCAACGCACCCATCGCCGCGCCTCCGAGTACAGTAACCCACCATTGTTCATGTGCAGCGGGTGGCTCATGGATAGGCGACCACCTACCAGTAGGGTCGGTGCGGTGGAAGGTCTTTGGAGCATGGGAATCTGCCCACGGTTCGTATTTAATCATCGCGCGCCTCCGCTTCAATGCTGCGAGTCAGCGAGCAGGCCGCATCCTCAAGCTCCGGCGCACACCCGGTCAGATCGGAAACGCGCTCGATCAACATATTTACGATGTGCTTGCATTCGAGCAAGTATGCGGTTTCGATAAATTCCGCGATTCCCACCAGCGCATCCAGCCTGTCAATCTGCGGCACGTCCGGCAAAGCATAGCGCTCCAGCGCATCACCCATCGCCTTCATGTGCGGCTGTGCGGCGCGAAGATGCTTGATTACTTCGGTCACGTTGTTCATGGCATACCTCCATAAAAAAAGGTTTTATTCTTTTACCAGCGCGGCATTGTTCATGACCCTGAGGTAAATCGCGGCAGGCGCATCAAACGAGGCCAGCGCGGCATTGTTCTCGACCCATAGGTC
>ERZ1292625.158-Hain-H41-01um-R1-158-length-113535-cov-13_pt2 | contig 34845 bp, 27 predicted proteins | sample MGYA00564400_ERZ1292625 | MGnify/ENA primary metagenome ERZ1292625 (study PRJEB36523, sample SAMEA6512639) | groundwater metagenome | collected 2019-01-08 | study: AquaDiva: Metagenomics assemblies of 32 groundwater samples
GGAGAGAGAAATCTTATTCACTATAACTTGCTAGTTCCGACATGAGAAGATTTCTCGCAATGCATGGGTACCCGTCCAATGTTCGCACGTTCGAAATGGGTCTACGTCTTTTCGAACGTAGCGATAGCGGAGAGAGAAATCTTATTCACTATAACTTGCTAGTTCCGACATGAGAAGATTTCTTGCAATGTAATGAGCGCCTATTCTAAAAGGTTCCCATGCTCGAAAAGACTAAGTGCCATGTTTCGTCTAAGTCTTTTCGAACGTAGCGGCAGCGGAGAGAGAAATCTTACTCACTATAACTTGCTAGTTCTGACATGGAGGATTTCTCGCAATGTAATGAGCGCCTATTCTAAAAGGTTCCCATGCTCGAAAAGACTAAGTGCCATGTTTCGTCTAAGTCTTTTCGAACGTAGCGGCAGCGGAGAGAGAAATCTTACTCACTATAACTTGCTAGTTCTGACATGGAGGATTTCTCGCAATGTAATGAGTGCCTATTCTAAAAGGTTCGCACGCTCGAAAAGACTAAGTGCCATGTTTCGTCTAAGTCCTTTCGAAAGTAGCGATAGCGGAGAGAGAAATCTTACCGAATACAATTCCCTATTTGTAATTTACTTAAGGACTATACTATATTCATATTATTAATTATCGGTATGTGGAATTCTAATTACTTTGTCTACATCACAACCAACCCAGATAAAACTGTATTGTACGTTGGAATGACAAATGATCTATCCAGAAGAATATTTGAGCATTATGAAAACCGTGGCAACAGGAAGACTTTTGCCGGGCGATACTATTGTTATAATCTGATTTTTTGGGAAAGATTTGATGACCCTTCTCATGCGATTGAACGCGAAAAGGAAATCAAAAAGTGGAGAAGAGAGAAAAAGGAAATCTTGATCAACACACAGAATCCTGGATGGAAGACGTTAAGTCCGGATTAGTCCTAAGTCTTTTCGAACGTAGCGAAAGCTGAGAAAGAAATCTTACTCACTATAACTTGCTAGTTCTGACATGGAGGATTTCTCGCAATGTGATGAGCGCCTATTCTAAAAGGTTCGCACGCTCGAAAGGACTAAGTGCCATGTTTCGTCTAAGTCCTTTCGAACGTAGCGATAGCGGAGAGAGAAATCTTATTCACAATAACTTGCTAGTTCTGACATGAGAAGATTTCTCGCAATGTAATGAGTGCCTATTCTAAAAGGTTTCGTACGCTCGAAAAGACAAGACTAGGTCTGAGGAATTCTGAACTTTTGAAGGTAATCACTAATGTATTCATCCAACTTCTTTCTTCGGTACTGCATGATAAACCTTGGATGTGCCAATGGAATAATCTTTTTAAAGAAATGATGTTCTTCATTGAGCCCTGAAATGAATTTAAAATTCTTCCCTTCACCAAGGCAAAAGGCGTCATCTGTATTAATTCCAAATTTGATTTGACTATTAAGCGAATGGATCATAAAACCTTTTACAGCTTGCTCCAACTCCTTTATGTCGTAATAATTTAGGTTTTTCCCATCCTTCATAAAGCCCAACGGGCAAATGGAGTTGAAATAAAACCGATTGTAAAACTTTTTGATCCCACCATATCTGTAAATCAGCTTGTAGATAAAATCAGCAGAGAGTTCCGATTTCTTTTCCAACGTATTGGTAATACCGCAGAGCTTTTCCAGTTTAACCGGATCTGTAAACGGGATACCCGTTAGCCCACCGCCCAATCGCCCGGGGTTAATACCTAAAATAATATGACGCTCCTTCGAATCGTTATAATATTGCGCATAAAACGCCCGACATAATGAAAATGTATAGCTATCCTTAAAAGGATTCATAACCACCACACCTTTGGGTAGTTCAGTCACCAGAGTGAGGGTTTTGTTAAAGTTCAATACCTTTTCTCCAAAAGTCATGTAAGCAAATGTATCAGTATAAAGGTCAAATAAATTTTCTTACTTTTAAGAACAATAAATATTCTACCTATGAAAAAGCGCCTCCTCACATTGATCTTTGTTTTGTCTCTGGGTTTTCAGCAACTGGCGAAAGCAGACGAAGGCATGTGGCTGGTGTACTTATTGGGCGAGCAGGTCTACAACGACATGGTGAATCGCGGCCTTAAACTGAGTAAAGCGCAACTCTATAGTTTAAATCAGCCATCGATAAAAGACGCCATTGTTATTTTCGGAGGCGGGTGCACAGGCGAGATAGTGAGCAATCAAGGGCTGATCTTCACTAACCATCATTGTGGCTACAATGCTATTGCCAGCGCCAGCACCGTGGATCACAATTATTTGCAAAATGGTTTTTGGGCCAAAGGAAAAAATGAAGAGATTCCAGCAGGAACTTTGTCGGTTCAGTTTTTGGTTCGAATTGATGATGTGACGAAGCAGGTAGAAGAAGCATTGCAAGGATTGACGGGAACTGAGCGCACGACCAAACTTCAGAATGTCACAAGTGAGATTGCTAAGAAAGCAACGGAAGGCACTGGCTATGAGGCCCGGGTGTCTTCATTCTTTAAAGGAAATCAGTTTTTACTATTCACTTATGAGCGTTATAAAGACATCCGGTTGGTGGGCGCTCCTGCAGAGAGCATCGGAAAATTTGGTGGTGACACCGACAATTGGGAGTGGCCACGCCATACGGGTGACTTCTCCGTGTTTCGTGTGTACATGAGTAAGGATGGCAAACCTGCCGATTATTCAACAGAGAATGTGCCGCTAAAACCCAAGTATTATTTACCCATTTCAATCAAAGGCTATCAGGATGGTGACTACGCTATGATCTACGGCTATCCGGGAAGTACTAATCGGTATGCAACTTCTTTTGGGGTTAAACTTAAGACGGACATTGAAAATCCATCGATTGTGAATTTGCGCGATGCGCGTTTGAAGTTGATGTTTGAAGAAATGAAAAAAAATCCTGCGGTAAGGTTGAAGCTTGCGTCCTCCTATGCGGGCATTGCTAACTATTGGAAATTCTTTGATGGAGAAACCAAGCAGTTGCTAAAGTATGATGTCTTAGGCCAAAAGAAAGCGGAAGAAGAGAAGTTTACAACCTGGGCCAAAGGCAAACCGGACTACGAAAACATTTTTACGCAATATCAAAAAACATATGATGATTGGAAACCCTACGCCAAACACCGCATTTATATGAATGAGGGAATACTAGGTTCACCGTTGACTACATTTGCCGTTGGTCTTCAGGCTCTGGAACGGGCGCTCACCAAAAAGAATGCGACAATCGAAGAAGTGAATAAGATAATTGAAAACTTTAAGACGGCCAGAACTACTTTTCTGGCTGAAGGAAATAGACAATCCGATCAGAATATTATGGCAGTAACCTGCCAGATGTTTTATAATGACATTGACCCAGGCCAGCACCCGGAGTTCTTCAATACAATAAAGGCTAAGTACGGAGATTTGAAGGACAAGGCAACCTACGATAAATTTGCGAACGATGTTTTTACCAATACAATTTTACTGAGTGACGAAAAATGGAATGCCTTTGTAAGCAAGCCAGACTCGGTAACGCTTCAAAATGATCCTGCTTATCAATATGCCACAGCCTTCGTAAGAAACTACACAAATAAATTTGGATCGTTTTCAAGTGCTTTCACTGCCCAAAGTAACGAACTGGGGAGAATGTACATGAAGGGGATTATCGAAATGAATCCTGACAAGAAAATGTATCCTGATGCTAACTTCACCATGCGCACTTCATTCGGCAATGTTAAGTCCTACCGTCCGCGCGATGCTGTGTTTTACAATTATGTGTGTACACTTTCGGGTGTGATGGAAAAATACAAACCCGGTGATTATGAGTTTGACTTGCCATCTAACCTGATTGAGGCCTATAAGAAAAAAGATTTTGGCCCCTATAAAGACGTAAAACTAAATGACATTGTGGTGGGGTTCATCACCACCAATGACATTACAGGTGGAAACTCCGGCTCACCTGTCATCAATGGAAAGGGTGAACTCATCGGACTTGCTTTCGATGGAAACTACGAAGCCCTCAGTCACCAGATTGCTTTTGACAAAGATCTGAACCGCACCATTTGTGTTGATGTTCGCTACGTATTGTGGTGCATCGATAAGCTAGGCGGTGCCACCAACATCATTCAGGAGTTGACATTGAAATAATAACTGGCCCCTACCTATGAAAAAGTTAATTTTAATGGCCTTACTTTTTCCTTCTTTCTTATTTGCGCAAAACACAAAGCAAGATAGCATCTGGATACCCTTAAAATCTTTTATAGGAACGTGGAAGGGTGAAGGAGTTGGGGAACCAGGTAACGGAAAATACGAACGAAGTTACCAGTTTATTCTTAACAAGAAATTTATTGAAGTAAAAAATAAGTCAATTTATCCACCATCCAAAGATCATCCGAATGGCGAAGTACATGAAGATGTTGGATACATCAGTTATGATAAGGCCAGAAAGACTTTTGTGCTCCGGCAATTTCATATCGAAGGATTTGTGAATCAATATAAGTTGGAATCTATCTCGCAAGATGGCAATACTCTGGTGTTTGTTTCGGAGGCCATAGAAAATATTCCGGACGGGTATCGTGCGCGTGAGACCTACCAGTTTGGCAGCGAAAAGGAATTTACGGAGGTATTTGAATTGGCCGAGCCAGGGAAAGGATTTGAATTGTATTCTAAGGTTACACTTAGCCGATGAGCAGTACTAGATATACTCAATACGTATAGCCACGTGCCGTGGCTAATGCCAAGACAAATGACAGAAGACAATTTAAGGCAAGCGACAAAGGAATTTTTCAGATGCTACTGGTCTATTGACAACGGTGAGCAACCAGAATGGTCTCACCATTGGAACTTTAATGGTTCAATTCCAAACAATAACAAAAGAGGATGTTACGTACTTTTTAGAAACAAAGATGTTGTTTACGTTGGCATTGGAATAGGGAAGGGTACTGGAATGTATCAAGGATGTGGATTGGGATTTAGGTTAAAAAAATACTGGGCAGTAAACAGGGACAAGGATAAGAATACAAAATATAAACCGACTTCTAACTGGACAGAGTTAACAAGCGTAATGACAATTGGATTTGAGGAAAAGCATTATCCCTTGGCAGCTGCATTAGAAATCTATTTGATAAACAAACTAAATCCACCAAGAAATTCTCTACATAAATAAAACATCTGATGTGACCCATGATAAGCAAAAAAAGATATGAAAATAGCAGCAGGTATAATTGGATTAATAAGTGGGATATTCGGAGTGATTGGAGGATTCCTTCAAATAGGTCTTGGAGTAATAGGGGAAAATTTAAAATCTGGGAGTGCAGAAACTATTGCTGAGCGGGGAGTAGTTGCATTTTGGCTTTCGTGGATTGTCATAATATTTTCAAGTATTGTTTTTGCTAAACCTAAAATCCCCGGAGTTATTTTAATTATTATTGGTGTTTGTTGCTTCTTATCAGGTAATGTTTTTTCCGGTCCATTTACAATTGTCTCAGGTGTAATCGCAATTCTGTCTGAGTCACCGAATGAAAAATTAAACAAGCCAGATGTTACCTTGATTCTATTCGGAATAGCTTTAATCATCTCAACATGGTTAATCATTTCGAGACCTGACATTCAGACCCAAGTCAGCGAGAAAGCACCAGTAACAGACTTGTCTATTGATAGTTCCGGAAATGCTAAATCATTGGAAAGGGAGATTGAGACATATGACGTAATAACAAAATTGGGATCAGAAGAGATAAATTTTGAAACATATTGTAACCAAAAGTTTGGTTTTTGTTTAGACTACCCATCAGAAATTCTTTATCCACAAGGTGAATCAGACAACGGAGATGGTCAAGTGTTTAAATCTAAAGACGCTGATAACACTATGTGGGTTTACAGAGACGTTCGTAACTATGTGAATTCTGAAATACATTATACAATTGAGGACGTGTATAACGAGGATAGCCGGGGAAATAATCCTGACAAGCCTCAGCGAGTAATTACTTTCCAAAAACTCGGAGAAGACTATTTCGTTGTTTCGGGTTACAACGCGGGAAACATTTTCTATCAAAAAACTATATTAACAAATGGAGAGTTTATAACCTGTTTACTTGAATACAAAGAGCGAGACAACGAAGTTTACACACGAATCTCGTACAGAATTTTTGTGTCATTTCAAATGATGGATGTATAACCTAGTCGGCACAGGCCATAATGATGAGTGTTTAAAACATTGAGAAGGCCCTGTATGAATTTATAGTTTTTGTTTCTTGCCAAACGCATGACTTTATCATAATTTCGTTCCGGTCATGTTTTGCCGTTCGCTGAGTCAGTTTTGGCAAGTAAATGTGACCACCTTCAATCCCAACCCAAAGATTCTTGTAAAAGGAGGGTTGCAGACTTTAAAATGAAACTGTAAATACTTATGAAAACACTTCTTTCTTTGCCCGGATTTTTGCTGGTATCAATTTTTGCAATTGCACAAACCAATTCACAAGATTCATTATGGATTGTTGAGAACTATTATAAAATCGAACGCCAGATCTCTATGCGAGATGGAATAAAATTGTTTACCAGTATTTACATCCCTAAAGATACTACAGAGAAGCACCCCATCTTACTAACCAGGACACCCTACTCTTGTGCTCCTTACGGGGAACAGCAATGGCCCAAATTCTGGAATAATCATAAAAAATTTTATTTCCGTGAAGGCTATATCATGGTCATGCAGGATGTGCGTGGCCGATGGATGAGTGAAGGTGAATTTATGGATGTACGTCCTTTCAATCCTTCCAGGAAAAATTCTTTAGATGTTGACGAAGCCAGCGACACCTTTGATGCTATTGACTGGCTCATAAAAAATATTCCTAGCAATAATGGAAAAGTTGGGGCGCTCGGGATATCGTACCCTGGCTTCTACGCTACCATGGCAGCTTTATCAAATCATCCTGCTTTAAAAGCGGTGAGCCCGCAAGCGCCCGTCACGGATTGGTTTATGGGCGATGACTGGCATCACAATGGAGCTGTTATGCTGATAGACGCATTTAATTTTTATTCGGGCTTTGGCCAACCGCGTCCAAAACCTACAACAATTGGTCCTAAGGAAAAGGATTTTTTGGTGAAAGACAGTTATAAATTCTTTCTGGAAATGGGCGCTTTAAAAAATATTAATGTGAAGTATTTTCATGACAGCATTGCGTTTTGGAACAGCATGTTGAGTCACCCCAATCTGGATGAATGGTGGAAAGCAAGAAACCCAAGAAATTTCGTCACCGATGTGAAACCTGCCATGCTCATTGTAGGAGGATTGTTTGATGCGGAAGATTGCTTTGGTGCCTGGCGACTGTATGAAGCGATTGAAAAGAAAAGCATTAACGCGGATAACCGATTAGTAATAGGTCCATGGTCTCATGGGCAGTGGGCGCAATCAGAAGGTAGCTTTTTGGGGAATGTGAAATTCGGATCCAAAACTTCCTATTGGTATCAGAACAATGTAGAAATACCTTTCTTCAATTATCACCTTAAAGGAAAAGGTGCGATCCGGTTATCGGAAGCAATTATATTCTTCAGTGGAGAAAATCAATGGCACCAACTCAGTCAATGGCCACCCAGAGAAAAATTGGATAAACCAATTTATTTACAACCTGATGGCAAACTAAGTTGGACAAAGCCTACAACCATCAAAAGTTCAAGTGAGTACATCAGTGACCCGGCTAAACCAGTTCCGTACATGGAAGACGTGCATGATGGCAGAGCATCCAAATACATGACCGATGATCAGCGTTTTGCCTCGCGAAGACCGGATGTGCTGGTTTTTGAAACCGATGTACTGGGCGATGACTTAACTTTGGCAGGAACATTGGTAGCCGATCTGTTGGTAAGTATTACCGGAACGGATGCTGATTTTATAGTAAAAGTGATTGATGTTTTTCCGGATGACTTTTCTTATTCAAAAAAAGATGAATATCCTATGGGTGGATACCAGATGCTGGTACGTGGTGAAGTCATGCGAGGACGATTTAGAAACAGCTTTGAAAAGCCGGAAGCTTTTATACCCAACAAAGTGGAGCGCGTAAAATTTGATTTACCCGATATAGCCCATATGTTCAAGAAAGGCCATCGTCTGATGATTCAGATTCAAAGTTCGTGGTTCCCATTGGTGGACCGCAATCCACAAAAGTTTGTGAATATCTATGAATGTGACGATAGTGATTTTCAGAAAGCCTCCATTGAAGTTCACCACGATACAAAAAATGTTTCCAGTGTTCTATTACCAGTTTTATCAACAAAATAGAGAGCACATTCGTAATGCTGTCTAATAAAACAAATTCATGTAGATGGAGTAGTCCGCTCATAACAAATAGGACCAGAAGTAAATTCAATCAACGATATTCCAGTAACTTTTTCAATTTCTTCAGCTCCTCCTTATTCCGGGTGGAATTAATATTATTTACTATCCCATCTTTTTCCCGCGTAGTTAACCTCCAGCTAAGGGAAGCGCGTGCACTGTTCTGCCGGATGCTATCCATTTTCTGAAGTATAGGGGTGTAGCTTTCCGCCTGATATTGCAAATCAATCCGGTCGATGGGAATCGTTAACCAGGAATGGGCCTGACCAATAAGCATGTCGCTGGTGATATCCTGAAAATTTTCAAAGTTGTTGTACACACTGCTGATCGGCTGAGTGATATCATCCATAATGGTCTGACCAGATTTGGCCATGATAGTAGCAAGTTTTGGAGAATCGCGGATGGAAATGTAGATGACCCCAGAAGTGTTTTCCGAAATCCAGTCTTTGAACGCATAGGTAAAGCGCACAGCATCTGACATACCAAAATTATCTGAGATTCCGGCATCCATGATCTGGATGGGAGGTTCGGTTGGCAAGGTGGTATTGGGCGTTATGTAGGGGAAAGTAGCACTCATGCGCAAAGCAGAAAGAAAGCGGAGATTAGCTGATCCTTGATGTTCGAAAAATCGATTGAAGTCAACTCCACTTATTTTAGAAGCAGTGTAATCAGAGAAATTTGTAATCTCTTTGTTCATAAAGGAAACAGGTCTTGAGGCGATATACATTTTTCTTCCGTCATTGATAACCGTTGGAGTCAGGATAACCATGGGAATGATTCCTTTACTTTCCGGAGAAGTATAGGCGCTGATGGGTTTGTCCATCAGTTTTTCAGTAATTTGATTGAGCTGATCTTCAAATGTGAAAGCACGGTCGCGTTGGTAAAAGTTTTTTGCATATTCAAATTTGGTGAAGCCAACAAAAAGATCATTCGCGAGTAAACTAAAAATGAGTGGATTTAAATTATCTGTTGAAATCTTTTGACGATGGATATTGGCATACGGTTTTACAGGCTCACCAAGTTTTTCCCGCAATTTCAGTTCCCGGAAGTAGCTGGCACCTATCAATCCGCCCGAGGCTCCGGTAATTAACACACTATGTTCCATCAACTGACCCCGTGTCAGGCTATCCGCTGTTTGCAGCGCGTTGAGTGTCCACAAGGAGGCTCTCTTGCCACCACCACTGGCACAGAGAAATATCATTTTTGGTTTTTGACCTTCCTGAAATTTGTTTCGCCAATTTATTAATTGATGCAAAACAGCTTGCCGATCAGTTTCAATGGAAAGGCTGTCATTTTGATTTTGAATGCTTGCCACAGAATATTCTGCTGACGGTTTGCGGTAATCAAGGCCGAAGGCTTCATATTTTTTGCTGAAGAAATCTTCCCCTACCAGGTGATTCAACACTAAAAATAATAAGAGGGCAGTGGTAGCAGACCATCCTCCAAACCAATAAGAAAATGCCCCCGACATCATCACAAAAATGGTAAGGAAAATCATGCAACTGGCAGCTGCGGGAAGTTGAAAAGTGGGAGAGTCTTTGAAAATGCCAAGAACAAGCACTATCGCAAAGATTACCAACTCAATAATGACGAGGTTAAAGTGATTTTGATCGAACACCTGAATAATTGTAGCCCGATCATAGAAACGTGTATCTTCAACTTCTTTTGCCCGGAGATAGCTATCCAGATAATAGCTCACCTTTACTTGTTTCTTTTGTGCGATGTCCAGCTTTTTCATAGCGCTGGCGCGAGTCACTTTTACATTGCTTTTAAGTTTTTCATCGATCCTGCAGATGACATACTTGAAAATGTCTTTGTTTGTGAACCGAAAATATAGCGAGAAAAAAGAAATCATCGCGGCATAACCCCCCAGCAAACCTGTCAGGTTCCATACAAGGTCAACCCCTGAGCTGTACTCATTGTTGATTTGAAAGCCAATGATTTGATAAATATAGGTCCCTAAAAAAAGGAGTGGGATAAGGCTATTGTTGAGTGTAAATTTTTTGAACGGACTTTGCAATGTTCCAATAAATGAAAAACGATGACTGTCAGAAATGTAGCAGGTAATGTGGAAGGCCATAGTAAAACCGGCTGTAAGGCAACCCATTATGAAAAAACTGGTGAAGCTGACTTTGTTCAGATATTCCGGATCTAGAAACAAATAGGGAATCCCCAGGTATTTCCCAAAGTTGCCGGTAATCATAGCAAAGAGAATGATCCAACACAGGATCATCAAATGATTGCGCATGATATTGTTCAGTAGGAGCTGAATAGGGAATGAGTAGGCGATATTCCGAACTAGAAAATAAAGTTTGCGCATGACTGGATGTCAAGTTAATTAAATTTCCCTATTAAAAATCAGAGCCAATGGAGTATATGGATAAAACCTCCTAATCATTTGATGGGTATTGAGTTGAGGCCGGTAAAAGGAGTTCATCGTCATGACGTTCATCAAAAATGTTAGATTCTGATTGTAGATTTCCAATGCAATCATCACTTTTATTAAAATCAGTAGAATATGCTTCTGGTTATGCAGATTTAGTTTGACATAATAAATTTGGAAAAAACTTTTTCGATATATCGCTCCTCAGCCGGTTCGGGCAAAACGCGCACCTTGGCCAAAGAATATCTAAAGTTGGCATTGCGATACAAAAACGACTACTTCAAGTATATCCTGGCCGTCACGTTCACTAATAAGGCCACTCAGGAGATGAAGGACCGGATACTTGCCTACCTCGATAAATTTGCAAACGGTAAGGAAAATGACCTTTCCAAAGAGCTGCAGGACGAGTTGAAATTCGATGCCAGCACTTTTCAAATGCATGCTCATGAAGTTCAATCCAGAATATTGCATGAGTACAATCTATTTTCAATCAGCACCATTGATGCTTTTTTTCAAAAAGTAATTCGCTCGTTTACGCGCGAGGCCGGCTTAGCGGGGGATTATCGTCTTGAAGTAGAGCAGGAGCCTGTTCTGGAAGAAGTTATCAATAATTTGATTGATGAACTCGGTACGAATCAAGAACTCACGCAATGGGTAGTGGATTATGCCAACGAGAATCTGGAAAATGATCGCCCCTGGGATACCCGTAGAAGCCTTCTGGAATTCGGAAATGAGATTTTTAAGGAAGAGTTTAAAGTCATCGAAAGTGAAGTTAATACCTCCACGGCACAAAAAGATTTCTTCAAAAACTTATTGGCAGATTTAAAGAAGAAAAAATATGAGTTTACAGGACTAGTAAAGGCAAAGTCAATTCAGGCACTTGAAGTCTTTCATCAGCATGGTTTAGAAAAATCGGACTTTAAGTATGGCGGTGGGATCTACAACTTCTTTACTAAATTTTCTAAAATCACAAGCGTTAAAGATTTTGATGAAACTGCCAAAGGGAAACGATCTGAAAATGAATTTCAGAATTCAAGTAATTGGCCGGATAAGGACACCACCCACAGGGCGATTGTTCTTAAACTCGCCAGCGAAAAACTCATCCCTCTATTAAATGAAATCTTAGCGTATCGAAATAAGAACTTTAGGCAAGCACTTTCGGCTGAAATTGCCTTAAGTAATTTTTATGCATTTGGGCTCATTGCCGATATTTCCAGAAAGCTGAAAGATTACAAAGAGGAGAATGGTATCATGCTGCTAGCAGATGCTCCCAGGTTTTTAAATGGTGTTATCCAGGATAGCGACACACCCTTTATTTATGAAAAAGTGGGATCGTTTTATCGAAACTATCTGATTGACGAATTTCAAGATACTTCTGGCTTGCAATGGAAGAACTTTTTTCCGTTGCTAACCAATGGACTCGATCAGGGTTATCCCAGTATGGTGGTGGGCGATGTGAAGCAAGCGGTATATCGTTGGCGTGGGGGAGATCTAAAATTATTGCAAAGCGAAATTGAACAACGCATCGGAAAAGAGAGAGTATATACAAAGGAGTTGCAACAAAATTTTAGAAGTGCCCGAGAGATTGTAACATTTAATAACGCCCTCTTTGAGACAAGCGCAACGATAGTAACCGGTGATACAGGCAAGAGCATAACTTCAGAAGCCTATCGTGATGTGCCACAGTTGGTCTCTAAAGAGGTACAAGGATTTGTTCACGTTTCCTTTTTGGAAGGCGAAGCCGATGAGAGTTGGAAGGAATTGGCTCTGAATCAAATACCAGTTTACCTGGAGAAGCTACAATTGTTGGGCGCTTCCTTGAAGGACATTGCTATTCTTGTTCGCACAAATGATGAAGGTCAAGGGATAGTGGCCCGCTTATTGGACTTTAAGAATTCAGGGCAGGCCAATCCAAATTACCGGTACGATGTCGTCTCCAATGAATCGCTGCGCCTGGACGGTGCAAGTACAGTAAATCTATTAATCAGTTCACTTCAATACTTGCATAATCCGGAGGATGGAATAGCCAGGGCGCATTTAGGTTATGAGTTGGCAAGACTGCATGATCCTGGCAAAGATTTTAACGAAGTTTTTATGGGAGCCAACCAAGCTACATTTGAAAGTACATTACCATCCGCTTTTACATCACAAAAAATTTCTCTTAAGAAACTACCACTTTTTGAATTAACAGAAACGCTTATTGAAATCTTTGGCCTTGGAAAAGTGGTGGGTGAATTGACCTATCTCCAGACGTTCCAAAACCTGGTATTGGATTTTACAAACCGTGAACGCAATGACCTTGGTGCATTCCTAGAGTGGTGGGAAGAAAACAAAAGCAAGAAATCCATTCAGGTTTCAGGTGATGTTGATGCAGTTCAGTTAATGACCCTGCACAAATCAAAAGGCCTGCAATTTAAGTATGTCATTATTCCATTTTGTTCATGGAGTCTGGATCACGAAGGTAACAAGAGTCCAAGACTGTGGGTTACGTCAGACGAATCACCATTGGATAAAGCGGGCTATCTGCCCATCAAGTATTCCTCGGCACTCAAGGAGACTGCCTTTGCTGAATACTATGAAGAAGAGCGTTCGCGATGTTACCTCGATAATTTGAATCTGTTGTATGTTGCGTTTACCCGTGCTGAGCATGGCATGATTGTAATGGCGCCCGTCAATTATGGAAAGACAGTGGCAAAGCTTCTTGCAGAAAGCATGACAACTTCTGATGTACTCAACCCAAAATGGAATAAGGTCACACAGGAATGGAAGTCTGGAGAGTGGTCGTTGTCCGAATCTTCAGGTAAAAAAGATAAAAATCCAGCGATTGCTTTGAAATTTTATCCGTCCACACCATGGAGGGATAAGCTGGTAATTAAGCAAACAGCAAGAGGTTATTTTGGGCCTGACGATAATCCTGTGTTTGAAAAAGTGAAGTATGGTATCCATCTTCATGCTGTGCTTTCACGTATCAAATATGCAGATGAACTGGAGGGAGTTATTCAGCAAATTATTTTTGATGGACTGATGACGAGAGATGAAAAGCCCATGATAGAGAAATTAATTGGAGAGCTTTTGCGCAATGAAGTTATTGCTTCTTGGTTTGGGCGTGATTGGGATGTTCGGACGGAAGTGCCAATACTCTTACCCGCCCGCCTGCCGGAGGCCCCCGGAAGGCAGGGGAGTGGTGATAGCCGCATTGACAGACTTATGTTGAAGGAAGACAAATCAGTTGTGGTGGATTTTAAAACGGGTGAGCCTAAAAAGGAAGATCAAAAACAAGTGGCCGAGTATATGGAAATACTAAAGAAGATGGACTTCCCGGAGTTGGAAGGATATTTACTGTATATTAAAACAGGTGATGTGGTTTCTGTGCCTCCCGGTAAATCAAGCATCGGTAAAACAAAAGACAAAAAGCAATTGGGTTTAGGTTTTTAAGAGAGAAGGTAGATTAAGGTAGAAAGTGTACGCATGAAATCGTTTCTTAAGGAACTGGCAGAACAGATTTACAAAGAACATCCTCAATTGGATCGCCTCACGCTTGTCTTCCCAAACCGCAGGGCAGCATTGTATTTTCAAAAACATCTAAGCTCCATTCTCTCGAAGCCAGCATTTGCCCCACGGCTGATTACTATTGAAGACTTCATTTCAGGTTTCTCTGCCCTTAGAGTTCCTGATAAATTGGAATTGATTCACCGACTTCATAAGACCTATCAGGCTGTAGTACTTACTGGAAAAGGTGATCGCCCCCCTGAACCCTTTGATCAATTTTATTTTTGGGGAGATATGCTGCTACGCGATTTTGATGAGGTTGATAAATATTTGGTGAATGCCGGGCAGCTTTTTAAAGACCTCCGAAACCAGAAAGAGCTTGACTCCAGTTTTGATTATCTCACCGAACAGCAACGAGAGTTTTTAAAAAGTTTCTGGTCAAACTTTGAAGAAAATCTCACTGACAATAAAAGAAAATTCTTAGATGTGTGGAGCAGACTCTTTTTGCTTTATAAAACATTCAGGCAGGAGCTCAAATCGGAAGGTCTCGCATACGAGGGCATGTTACATCGCGAAGTGGCCGAGTATTTTGCTTCCGGAGAAGGGAAAGGCCAATCACCGAAAGAACTTAAATTTGTTGGCTTCAACGCGTTAACAAAATCAGAAGAGAAAATACTATCTCATTTTGTCCATCAAGGAAGCAAGATGTATTGGGATGGCGATGAATATTATGTCAATAGTGATCAGCAAGAAGCGGGTAGGTTCCTCCGGGAGTATCAATTGCATACCGTATTAAAGGAAACTTTTCCTCCGGCATTTCCATCCAACCTTCGTCAACCGAAATCCATCCGGGTATTTGGTGCGGCACAGCCAATCGGACAAGCTAAGTTGATGTCGCAAGTTCTACATGATGAGTTGCAAAAAGGGATTATACCCGAGGATACCCTCATCGTATTGCCAGATGAAAAATTATTAATGCCGGTGTTGCATGGAATTTCCGGTAGCGTGGAAAAACTTAATGTCACCATGGGCTTTGCTCTGAGTAGCACGCCTCTTTTTAATTTGGTAGAGTTGTTAATTGAGCTACAGATAGGGATTAGAAAAGATCAATTTAGCCACCGGCACGTTTTGGCCATTCTAGGGCATCCGTATGTGGTAGCGGCTGATACAGTAGCTGCTAATACCAAGCGCAAAGAGATTTTACTTTTCAATTGGGTGTATGTATCACAGGATTTTCTGGGTACTGCTGTTGAACTGCACAGGATGATATTTAGCAAAAGCGAGCGTAACACTTTGCATTACCTGACGTCTATTGTTAATGAAATCGGGAAACTCGAAACCATTTCAACACTAGATAAAGAGTATGCGTTTCAATTTTTAAAGCTGCTTAATCGAATAAGTGAGGTGCTGAATTCCGCAGAGGAGAGCAAACAGGTTACTGCAGGCAAGGAAGGAGATATAAAGGAAAGGAATAAGGCATTAAAATCTTTTCAGCGATTGTTGCGTCAACTGGTGCGAACCCAAAAGATCCCGTTCACAGGAGAACCGCTGGCCGGCTTACAGGTGATGGGCGTATTAGAGACCCGTAATCTGGATTTTAAAAATGTATTTATTCTTTCCATGAATGAGGGGGCCTTTCCGGCTTTTGGCGGTAAGGGCTCTTATGTACCATTCAATATTCGCAAAGCATATGATCTGCCGACCGTGGAGCATCAGGATGCAATGTATGCCTATCTCTTTTATCGCGTACTACAGCGTGCTGAGAATATTTTTTTGTTCCACAACTCAGAAACGGATGACCTGGGGCAGGGAGAAATGAGTCGTTATTTGCAGCAGCTTATTTATGAGAGCGGTTTGAACATTGAGCGGGAGATTCTACACGATCCGATCAAACCAGTACCAGTCAAACCGATCAGGATTCAAAAAGATGCTCACGTGCTGGAAGCGTTGACAAAACTAAATTCGGACACCGCTCGCTTTCGCGGGATTTCGCCTTCAGGTCTCAATTCTTATATCGAGTGCAAGCTTAAATTCTATTTCCGATATGTTGCCCGCATTAAAGAACCCAAAGAGGTGGAGGGATTGGATGCTCGCATGTTGGGAAATATTTTACACAAGGTGATGGAGTCCTTTTATAAGAATCTTTTCGAACGAAAAAATAATAAAGAAGTTGAAGCAGGTGATTTTGTTGAGATAGACACAAACCTTGATCATTTGATTGACAATACATTCAAGGATACGTATCGGCTTGAGCCCGGAAAAAAAGTTGAGTATGAGGGACAACAACTCGTGGTGAAAGAAGTAGTGAAGAGTTTTGCCAGACAAATTATGAAGGCTGATCGGAAGTACGCACCATTTGTAATGGAAGCAGTAGAACTGGAGGGTCTTTTATATACCGTAAAAATTGGGCATGCACCTGGTTATGCCGTTGTGGGTGGTAAGATAGACCGCGTAGACCGAAAGGGTAATGACGTACGGATCATTGATTATAAAACGGGAAAGGATGAGTTGGATTTTAATAGTGTTGCCTCACTCTTTATGCGTGAAGAGAAGCGTAACAAGGCAGCTTTTCAGACATTGGTGTATGCGTTGCTCTACAAAACCACCCGGGAGTTCAGTGCGGATACCAACCTTATTCCCGGTCTTATCAGCCGGGCAAATCTATTCGAAGACGCATTTAAGTTTGGATTGATAATTGGTAAAGAACCGGTTACCGATGTAAATAGCATTTTGCCTGAATTTGAAATCTACCTCAAGACTTTACTGGAGGATATTTACAATCCAGATGAGGTATTTGAACAAACTACCCTGATAGAGACGTGCAAGTTCTGTCCTTATCGAAGCATTTGTTATCGGTAGACAATATCTTTGACAAGCGATAAGAAATACTTTTTTTAGAAATGGCTTCTGTCCTTCAAGGTTGCGGCTACGACACCTGCCTACCGGGCTTCATCTCCTATCACACAACGATAAGTACAATGATGCGTGACGGTGTTTGACTGAAACCTAAAATATCTTAACTTTCGATCACAATGACTACGGAAGCAAAAACCATCAAAAAAAATCACCTAAAAGGTCTAATAAAGAGGGTCTCTACTAAATCAAAAAAAGATCCTTCTGCTTTTTTTGGAAAGGTGAAAGATGGTGTCGATGGATTAGCCTATCAAAAGAAACTTCGCGATGAATGGAAGTAATTTCCTGGTCGATACAAATTTCTTAATTTATCTATTGAATGGACGGGCAGTTGTAACACTATATTTAAATAGTAACTTCTTTATTTCAGAAATTACCGAAATGGAGATGTTAGGTGTCAAGGGATTAACCGCAGAAATCCTAAAAATCAGAACCGGCCTAATTGAAAACTGTTACATCGTCACTTTCAATTCAGACATCAAGGAAATTGCAATCCGGTTAAAGCAACAGACTACACTAAAATTACCCGATGCCATTGTTGCGGCCTCTTCCTTATATATGAGCTTACCTTTGGTAACTGCAGATAAAAGTTTTTTAAAAATACCAGGGCTTGATCTTCACCTATTGAAACTCTGAGTTTATGTCAGCTATAGTTTCCGTCTACGAATATGACACCCCAATTTATCAGGGCAGGTCTTCATCCCTTAATAGATCCGTATGCCTTCGTTGATTCAAGGATTCGAATACGACATATTTATCTCCTACCGCCAGAACGATAATCTCGATGGCTGGGTAACTGATTTTGTTCAGAATTTGGAGAAAGAGCTCCGGAGCACACTCAAAGATATAGTCACTATTTACTTTGATAAGAATCCCCACGATGGCCTGCTCGAAACCCACAACGTTGATAAAAGCCTGGAAGGCAAACTAAAGTGTCTGATTTTCATTCCTATCATCTCCCAAACCTATTGCGATACAAAATCATTTGCATGGCAGCATGAGTTTTGTGCGTTCAACAAACTGACGAAAGAAGATCTGCTTGGCAGAGATATTCGGCTAAGCAATGGAAATGTAGCAAGCAGGATTCTCCCCATAAAAATTCATGATCTGGATACGACAGATAAAGAGCAATTGGAAACTGAATTAGGCGGAGTGCTTCGGGCGATTGAGTTTATTTATAAAGAGGCTGGTGTTAATCGCCCCCTCCAGTCAAACGAAGAAAATCCAGGAAAGAATCAAAATCAAACCACTTACCGGAATCAGGTAAATAAAGTAGCGAATGCGATAAAAGAAATCATCATCTCACTTAGGAGTCCTGTTCGGAAACCATTTAGCGAAAGGGAAAGGCCAATGGCTGATGCTGGCAGAATAAGTAGAGCACTTCCACTAGCAATTGCTGCACTTCTATTGATCTTCGCAGCGTACTTCATCTATCCGAGAATATTTCCATCGGAAAAGAAGGAAGAAGTAATCCGCAAATCCATCGCGGTGCTTGCCTTTACGGATATGAGTCCAAACCATGATCAGGATTGGTTTGCCGATGGTATTTCAGAAGAGATTATTGACCGACTCACTCGTGTGCCTGAGCTGAAAGTTATAGCGCGAACGTCTTCCTTTTACTACAAGGGGAAGAATGCTAAGATTGATGAGATTGGACGCACATTGGGAGTCAATCACATCTTAGAAGGATCCGTTCGTAAGATTGGAGATCAATTGAAGATTACTGTGCAGCTCATCAGAATAACGGACGACTCTCATCTCTGGTCTGAAGTTTTTGAACGTTCCGCGGACAAATTGTTTGACGTTCAAGCTGAAATAGCCGAGACAGTGGCCACTAAAATACTGCAGGTTGATTCAAAAAAAATCACGATCGCTGATGAAAGACCTATTTCAGTGGAATGCTATGAGTACTATTTAAGAGCTATGAAAATAGTGCAGAAAGGGAATAATTCCAACGAAGCAAAAGAGGCAGAAGAACTTTTGCTGCAAGCAATCAAACTTGATCCCTCCTTCGCTTCTGCCTACATGGCCTTAGCTGACTTGTATAACACATGGGGGAATTACCCAGGTGGGGGAATTACCCGGAATGAAATTAGAGCTAAGTATCATGGACTGGAAGATAGCTTAAGTCAAATTGCCTGGAGGATTAATCCAAACTCCGCCTATGTCCTGAAGGGTCATAGTGGTTCTTTTTTCAAAACCCAAAATTATGACAGTGGTTTTTATTATATGAAAAAAGCATATCGGGCTGACCCAAACAGTTCCTACTTGGCACGTCTTTTAGGATCCAAGCTTTATCATATGGGCCTTAGTGATCAAGGGAGAGAATTTTTCATGAAAAGCCTGGAGGCAGACCCCCTGGCACTGGTTTCAAAAAGAGTTCTGGCTACGGAACAAATGTTGCTTGGAAATTTTGATAATGCAGAAATCGGCTTGAAGGAGGTCCTTGATCTTGACACCACAAGTGAGCTTAGCCATAGGTCGATGGCTTTCATTTACATTCACAGAAAAGATTTTGCAAATGCTGAACGTGAAATAAGGGTGTGCCAAAAAATGCAGGGTGACAAAAGGCAGTTACTCCTTGAGGCTCTACTCTTAGCCCGAAAGGGAAGGAAAAGCGAGGCATTACAGTTAATTTCTATCAGCGAGGATAAACCTGGCATTGCATTCTATTCCGTTCTTGGAATGAAAAAAGAAACACTACATGTACTGGATAGCTTGACAACTAGTCTGTTAAAAGGACAAATTTATGGCAGCGCATCATTGTCAAGTTTCGTAAGTCTTCATGGTTTAGATAATAGCACTTTCTATGATTTTATCCGGGCTGAGCCAAAGTTTAAGGAGATCAGGGAGAAAGTGAAAAAAGACCACGATGAAAAATTGAGTGCGTATAGAAAGTATTTTTAACATGGAGCGGGATCAAAATAATATGGGTCACTCCTCATAAAACTCTCTGATTGAACCAAAATAACTCTCCATCCAACCTTCTTTAATATCATCAAAGTCTTCATCCGGAATATTGGTGTGTTTCAGTTCAACAGAAGTTCCTTCCTGATGGGGATGAAGGATGATAGTGACAATTGATTCAGTGGCCTGATCACCAAAGTACCACTGCTGTACGATCTTCTTGTCTTTGATAAATTCCAGGTTCTTTCCTACAATACTGCCATCCCATAATGAAAACTCGGTGCCTGGTACCGTGCTCATCTCTGCTTCTTCTCCCGACCAGAGATGGATTGTATTAGGATTCGTCAAGGCCAGGTAAACATCCTCTGGAGGGGCAGGAATGATAAAATACTTTTTGAGGTCTTTCATGATAGATGATAAACTGTAAAATTAAGCGATATTACTTTATGAAGATTAAAGTTAATTTTGACAGATGACAAAAACTACCCTCGATCAACTCTTAGGGATTGACTACCCCATCATTGTAGCGCCCATGTTTCTGATCTCCAATACAAAGATGATCAAAGCCGCCTTGCAGAATGGAGTGAGTGCTGCTTTCCCGGCCCTCAACTATAGAACAGATCAGGAGCTGCGAGCTGCTATTAAAGAGATCAAAGCATTTTCATCCAAACCATTTGGGGTGAACTTAATTGTCAATAAGTCCAATCCAAAGTATAAAGGTCAGATGGATACGTTACTTGAACTCAAAGTCGATTACATCATTACTTCTCTAGGCAATCCAAAAGAAGTAATTGAAAGATGTAAGCCATTAGGTATAAAAGTGTTTTGTGATGTTGTCGATTTAGCGTATGCGAAAAAAGTGGAGGAACTTGGAGCCGATGGAATCATAGCGGTGAATTCCAGGGCCGGTGGACATGCAGGCAATATTGACCCACAAACTTTAGTCAAACTGTTAAGTGAAAATTGTAACATCCCGGTTATTTCTGCAGGCGGGATTGCGAAAGGAAAAGATCTGAAGGATGTAATGAGTTGGGGTGCTGCCGGAGCATCCATTGGTACTATCTTTATCGCCTGTGAGGAGGCCGACATTTCTCCTGAATACAAACAGGCCATGGTACAGTATGGTGAAAAAGATATAGTAAGAACCAATAAACTTTCGGGTTCGGCTCTTACGGTAATTAACACACCTTATGTTCAGCAGCTCGGCACGAAAGCTAATTTCCTGGAGTGGATTTTAAATAATAATAAAACATTAAAAAAATACGCGAAAATGTTAATTGCTTTTCGCGGAATGAAGGCAGTGGAGAAAGCTGCTTTTGGTGCTACCTATAAAACAGTGTGGTGTGCCGGTCCTGCCATTGAACATGTGAAGAGTATTCGTCCTATGGGGGAGATTATAAAAACACTGACTAAGGAATACGAACAAGCTAAAGGTTAATAGAAAGACAGGCCGCTAGCCACAAGCCGCTAGCCTCAAGCTAATTTGTGCCAAATTTGCTAGCAGCAAGAAGCGGTATCTGGAATCAAAATAAAAGATGGATTTAACTCGTTTCAGCGAAACTTCTAAAAATAAGTCTGCGGAGAATAAAAAATTTCTTAACAGTCTTAAAAAGAAAGATACACGCAAGGTCGATAATGCTTTTCATATCGTGCATGACGAGGTCTTTGAAGAAATTAATTGTCTGGAGTGCGCCAACTGCTGCAAAACAACTAGCCCGATTTTTTATCCAACGGACATAGAGCGAGTGGCTAAATCTTTAAAGGTGAAGCCTGGCGACTTTATAGAAAAGTACTTACGGGTAGATGCGGACAGAGACAATGTATTGAAATCTTCTCCATGTCCATTTTTGGCGGCAGACAATTATTGTTCAGTTTATGGTGATCGCCCAAAAGCGTGCCGCGAATATCCACACACGAATAGAAAGAAGATGGTTCAAATAATGGAACTAACCCATAAGAATACGTTGGTGTGTCCAGCCGTATTTGAAATGGTGGAGCGGTTGAAGAAATTATAGACTTCTATTAACGATCTAAAAAGAATTTTTTAAATTCTTCCAGTTCTTTTAATTCTTCGATAACGTATCGCTCAAAGAGGTTCTTCCCGACCTGTGATGCTAAGGCAGAAATGCCGACATCAATTAATCGCATACCATTATTCGTAAGAAAGATATTATCGTATCGTTGACCCGGTACATTGGATGGACGATTTAGATCGCGATGAACAAATCCCTTTTTATGAAGCTCTTTAAGTTCATCTTCAAAGACTTCAGCAAGCAATACTCGCTTTTCAAATTCTAGACTTCGGTAGTCCATCGGGTAAAGCCTCTCCATAACAAGTCTTTCCCAATTGTTTACGTCATCAAAATCTATGCGGATAAATTTGGCAACCAGTCCATTTATAGCATTAGCAAACTTCATTTTTTCTGCTTCAGAGCCAATATCAGAACGGGTGTCACCTTCATATATTTTTGCAACCTCGCTTTCCGAAAGCGCAATAACAATGTTATTCGCACCAGCAGAAAGTTGACGCGAATAACGTTTAGTCATAGATTCTTATTATCCAAGATTTACATTAATTGGTCAACGATGGAGTGAATGTAAAAAAAAATTAGCCAGTAATGGAATGTCACGGGCTAATTTTAAGAATTAGAATCCCTCTCCAAATGAAGAGGAATTAAGCCTGCCTGGAGGTAGGCCCGGGTGAGGTTAAGCAACTTGTGCTTCAATTTTTTTGGAAAGAACAGATTTAGGTACGGCACCTACTTGTTTATCAACCACCTCACCATTTTTGAATACCAGGAGGGTGGGTATAGAGCGCACACCAAAGCGAGCTGTTACCTGAGGATTTTCATCTACATTTAGTTTTGCAATTACCGCCTTACCTTCATAGTCTCCAGCCAACTCTTCCACCAAAGGGCCAATCATTTTGCAAGGTCCACACCATTCTGCCCAAAAGTCAACTAAGACTGGTTTATCACTTTTGAGGGTTTCGTCAAAATTCGCATCGTTCAATTCTACAGTTTTTCCCATTTTATTTCGTTTTAAGATTCAATTAAGTCCAACACAAAGTTAGAAGAAATTGTTCCAACTTCGGAATTTAAGAGTGAGGGTTGCATAATCGGCTGGTCAGTCAGCCACCGGACCTCCATTTTGTCTGTCACTACCCCAACTTCTGCCAGTTTTTTTAATTCTTTAACAAAAGCGTTACTTGGTTTTATCCGGCTTGACCTGGCCAGGAGTTCGGTTTGAATGGGTTCAACGTCATCTTTCAGATAAATCCGCAGCGTTGCGTTTCCTGAATTTTTTTTGCACAGCTTTTCCAGAGAATTGATAAAATCTTCTGTTACACTTTGCGCTGAAAACCGCAGGGCTAATCCCTGGACTCGTTTTGAGGCGAGTTCATTCAATAAGTCAATGTTGCGGATTTTGAATTCCAGGTTTTGTTCACCCCAGCTTTTTCGAAGTATGTTTCCTTCAATAAACAAATTAAGACTTGGCATAAGGAACGATTTATATTTCAAATAGTCATCGCTCCATAACATGAATTCGCCTTTACCACTATAATCTTCCAGAATAAGTTTGCCGAACGGTCTTCCCGTCTTCGTCATGCGATGTTCTACAGAAGCAACAATACCGCCCACTTTGCATTCTTTGCCTTCTTTTCCTTCTAACTCGGTAAGGGTATTGACGGGAGTATTGCAGAAGGTATCAATCTCAAATTTGAAATTATCCAATGGATGTCCTGAGATGTAAACGCCAACCACTTCTTTTTCAAAATTAAGTTTTTCAATCTCTGTAAAAGGTTCTATCGGATCAACCTTGGGAGGAGGCATGGTTGTTCCTGTTGATTCGCCAAACAGACTGGCTTGTGCACTTTGTGAATCTTGCTGCATTTTATTTGCATACCGGATGGCCTTTTCTGTTAAAGTGATTTCGCCTTCTTTCGCTGCAATGTACTGCCTGCGATGATATTCAGTGAAGCAATCAAATGCTCCGGACAGGGCAAGGCATTCAAAGGTTTTTTTATTGACGGCCCGTTGACTAAATCGTTTTGCGAATTCAAAAATATCTTTGAAGGATCCATGGGCATCTCTTTCCAGAATAATACTTTCAACAGCGGCATCCCCCGCACCCTTAATAGCTCCCAAACCAAAGCGAATCTGACCCGTTTTATTTACTTCGAAGAAAACACCGGATTCATTCACATGAGGCCCCAGAACTTCAATGCCCTGCTTGCGGCAATCTTCAATGAAGTAGGTGACGTTATCCAGGTTGTTTTGGGAATGCGTTAAAACAGCAGCCATGTAATCTGCCGGATAATTAGCTTTCAAATAGGCTGTTTGGTAAGCAATCAATGAATAACACGTAGAGTGTGATTTGTTAAAGGCATATTGCGCGAAAGCCTCCCAGTCTTTCCAGATTTTCTCAGCAATACGTTCGTCATGATTATTTTTCTTACACCCCATGATGAATTTGTCTTTCATCTTGTCAAGCACGTCTTTCTGCTTTTTACCCATCGCTTTCCGCAATACATCGGCATCACCTTTGGAGAAGTTGGCAAGCTTCTGCGATAACAACATTACTTGCTCCTGGTAGACGGTAATACCATAGGTGTCTTTCAAATACTCCTCCATTTCGGCTAAATCATATTTGATCTGCTCCCGGCCATTTTTGCGGGCAATGAAATTCGGAATGTACTCCATGGGGCCAGGCCGGTACAAAGCATTCATGGCAATGAGGTCTTCAAACTTATCCGGCTTTAATCCGCGCAAGTAATTTTGCATGCCATCTGATTCAAACTGGAAAGTGCCTGTGGTGTCACCGTGTTGATAAAGCTGATACGTTTTTACATCATCGAGAGGAATCTTATCAATATCAATATCAATTCCATGACGTTTTTTTATATTTTTTATGGTAGTCTTAATAATGGTCAGCGTTGTCAGGCCCAGAAAGTCCATCTTCAACATACCGGCACTTTCCACAACACTGTTATCAAATTGGGTTACCAGCATTTCCGAATCTTTTGCTGTGGAGACAGGGACAAACTTGGTCAAATCATCTGGTGTAATGATGATACCACAAGCATGTGTCCCTGTGTTTCGGAGGGAACCTTCCAACACCACTGCCTGTCGTAGTACCTCAGCTCGTTTATCAGAGCCTTTTCGAATGTCATTTAACTCTTTATTTTCTTCGAATGATTTTTTCAAGGTGGTGCCGGGTCTCTCCGAAATCATTTTGGCCAGGATATTCGATTCATTGAGTGGCAATTCCATCACACGCGCACAATCCCGAATGGAAGATTTAGCGGCCATGGTACCATAGGTAATGATCTGCGCCACCTGGTTATGACCATATTTTTCAATTACATATTTTAAAACCTTATCACGGCCTTCATCATCAAAGTCTATGTCAATATCAGGAAGCGATACACGGTCAGGATTTAGAAAACGTTCGAAAAGTAGATTGTAGGCAATTGGATCTACATTCGTAATGCCAACACAAAAGGCAACCGCAGAGCCGGCTGCCGACCCACGACCGGGCCCAACAGACACGCCCATCTCACGGGCTTTAGAAGTAAAATCTTGTACAATCAGAAAATATCCTGGATAGCCGGTTTTTTTGATAGTCTCTAATTCAAAATCGATTCGTTCCCGTATCTCAGGTGTGATTTCCGGATATTTTCTTTTTGCGCCTTCGTAAGTTAAATGCTTTAGATAATCATTCTCTGTTTCAAATTCTTTAGGGATAATAAACTTTGGTAAAAGCACATCGCGTTTCAATTCATACTTCTCTACTTTCTCAGCAATTTCACCAATAGTTTCGATCGCTTCCGGGAGATCGTGGAAGAGTGATTTCATCTCGTCTTGTGACTTAAAATAGTACTGATTGTTGGGGAGTCCATATCGTGTACCACGACCAAAACCAATTGGAGTGGATTGAAATTCTCCTTCTTTAATACACAGGAGAACATCGTGCGCATTCGATTCTTCCTTCTCGACATAGAAACACTCGTTGGCAGCAAAATATTTTACGCCATATTTTTTCGCAAACTTTAGCAAGGTATCATTCACCCGATCTTCTTCGCGCATGTCATGACGATTCAGTTCGATATAGAAATCCTTTCCGAATAAAGTATGCCACCATATAAATGCTTCTTCAGCCTGCTTTTCACCAATATGTAAAATAAGATAAGGTATTTCGCTATTCAGCCCTCCTGTAGTTGCTATCACGCCTTGTTTATATAGAGTGACTAGCTCTTTATCAATTCGCGGATGAATCCCGTAAAGGCCTTCGATGAAACCAATTGAACTGAGCTTGGCTAAGTTTTGATAGCCTGCTTTGTTCTTTGCTAATAAAACCTGGTTATAGCGTTTATCAGGATTATCTTTTGTGAACTTCAGTTTTTTCCGGTCTTCAGAAACATAAAACTCACATCCTACTATGGGTTTGATGTCATGCTTCAAGGCCTCGCTAACAAATTTGAAAGCACCATACATATTGCCAAAGTCAGTGAGAGCAATAGCTTTCATGTTGTCGGCTTTTGCTTTGGATATTAATTCTGACACATCGGGTACAGCTTGTAAGACGGAATATTGAGAATGAGTATGAAGGTGATAAAAGGGTTTGTCAGATAGTGTTTCGCCTATGCCAATAATTCCTCCCAGCCTGCCGTTCGTTTCTTTTTCTCGTTTGGATGAGTTGCCGGCTTCCAGAATGGGCTCTTCATATTCGATTTCGTCAACGGGTGTTGTGTCAAAGGGTTTTACTACTTTTTTACTTACTAACCCAAAAAATGAGCGGGCTGTTGCAGCCACATCATACGAGGCATCATGGGCATCGATAAAACTTTTCCCAAAGAGTTTTTCATACAATTCGGTAAGCTTTGGCATTTTCAACTTACCACCTAATCCTCCTTGCAACTGACAGAAGTCGATAGAAACAATTCCCGTATCTACTTTTGGAAGAGCAAGGAATTTTTCCGTTTCCTGCGATTCACGGAATAATTCAGCACCTATAATGTTAATATCAAATTCAATATTATGGCCGACAAGCACGCTGGTCTTATCAAGATCTTTGGTGAAAAGGCCAAGCACTTTTTTTAAATCATGGCCTTCCTCCAGCGCCCTTTTGGTAGAAATACCGTGTATCTGTTCTGCTTTGAAAGGAATGTCAAATCCATTTGGCTTGATAATGAAACTGTTTTGAGAAATCAGTTTGCCTTTGCCGTCATGAAGTTGCCAGGCTATTTGCACCAAGCGGGGCCAGTTGTCAAGGTCAGTAATAGGCGCATTTTTATTACGCGGAATACCGGTAGTTTCTGTATCGAAAATCAAATACATCTAAAAGGAGATCAGTGATTGTTCCTGTAAAAATAGACCTAAAGAACCATCGGCCAAACACGCTTAACTCGCGATCTAATCTATCCCAAATCGGGAATTCCGTCTATAAATTGGAAGAATTCGAGATTAATTTTTTAATTAATCATCTGATTATCAAATGAATATAGTATGGGTGCGTGCTTTGTTTAATAGTAATGAGCTAACAAAGCATAACAATAACCTATATGAAAAAGATGTTCAACAAAGTGGTAGCATTCGGAAAGAAAGAATGGTTTCTTCTCGTTATGGTGGCTGCCATTACTCTGATCATTATTTTGTTTGAAAATCTTTGAGTCCTTTTTTTGCTCGTAATTGATCCTTATTTAGAGCTATTTAAAATTTGATACGCTTGCTTTGGTGATCCTGTTCAGAAAAACAATTCACAGCCTTTAGGCTTGTCGAATTGTTTGGTAAAGCTTTGCGAACTATTTTTGATTCCATTGTAAAACACGCAAAGCCTGCTTATGAAATGGTTCTTTGAACTCTTCTCCAGCACACTGGGAAGAAAACTTTTAATGGCCCTGAGCGGCCTTTTCCTCATCCTTTTTCTGGCGGTTCATCTCGCTGGGAATCTCCAGCTTCTCAAACATGATGGTGGTGAGGCATTTAATGTTTATGCAAAATTCATGACTTCAAATCCGCTAATTAAAACAGTATCATACGGCAACTATTTTCTGATTTTACTACACATCTTCATAGCATTTGCCCTCACATTGAAAAATCGGGCGGCAAGAGGAACCGAAGGATATGCTGTTAGTAGTGGAAAATCCTCAAGCTTGGCATCCCGCAACATGGGTATACTTGGCACGATCATATTAATTTTTCTGGTTATTCACATGAAGGATTTCTGGGCACAAATGCATTGGGGCGGTATACCAACGGCCACATATGATGGTGTTGAAGTGAAAGATCTTTACAAGGTGGTTGCTTTATCTTTCGTTCAAGGATGGTATGTTGCACTGTATGTCCTATGTATGATAGCACTATCATTCCACTTGTGGCATGGATTTACCAGTGCATTTCAAACCCTGGGTTTAAACCATATGAAGTATAACCCTGTTATTAACTTCGTGGGAAGGGCTTTCGCGATTGTAGTGCCCTCATTATTTGCTTTGATTCCTATTGTGATGTTTTTCAATTAAGAACAGAATAGACCTTATTTATAGATATGAAGCTCGATTCAAAAATTCCGGAAGGGCCATTGGCCGAGAAGTGGAAAAAGCACAAGTTCAATGTTAAACTGGTTAACCCCGCCAACAAGCGAAAGTACGATGTGATTGTTGTGGGTACTGGTTTAGCCGGATCTTCCGCAGCTGCATCGCTTGCTGAATTAGGGTATAATGTAAAAGCATTTTGTTTTCAGGATAGCCCGCGAAGAGCCCACAGCATTGCTGCACAGGGTGGCATCAATGCAGCCAAGAATTATCAGAACGATGGGGATAGCGCATTCCGTCTTTTTTATGATACCATCAAAGGTGGCGACTATCGGGCACGCGAGGGAAATGTTTATCGGCTTGCAGAAACGAGTGTAGATATTATAGACCAATGTGTTGCCCAGGGTGTTCCCTTCGCACGTGAATACGGTGGATTGTTGGCGAACCGTTCCTTTGGAGGTGCGCAAGTATCCAGAACATTTTATGCGCGCGGCCAAACCGGCCAACAATTATTGCTTGGGGCATACAGTGCGTTGAATAGACAAATCGCCAATGGAAAAGTGAAGATGTATACCCGTAGTGAGATGCTCGACCTGGTAGTGGTTGATGGGAAGGCCAGAGGTATTATCACTCGTGATCTGATATCAGGAAAAGTGGAAGCACATAGTGCTCACATTGTGCTGCTGTGTACGGGTGGCTACAGCAATGTTTTTTTCTTGTCAACCAGCGCGAAAGGATGTAATGCCACCGCCATTTGGCGAGCTCATAAGAAAGGTGCCTTTTTTGGTAACCCTTGTTTTACCCAAATTCACCCGACTTGTATTCCGGTATCAGGAGATCATCAATCCAAACTTACATTGATGTCTGAATCACTTCGAAATGATGGACGCGTTTGGGTTCCTAAAAAGGCAATGCCAGGACTGAAATCAATAGACGCGATGAATCTTCCTGAGGCCGATCGTGACTATTTCTTAGAAAGAAAGTATCCTTCCTTTGGTAACCTAGTACCACGCGATGTGGCTTCCCGCAATGCCAAGCAGGTGTGTGATGAAGGAAGAGGCGTTGGTTCGGGATTAGCAGTATTCCTTGACTTTACAGATGCAATTAAGCGCAATGGTGAAGATGTGATCCGGGCCAAGTATGGTAACTTATTCGACATGTATCAGCAAATCACCGGAGATAATCCGTACAAAGGCCCGATGATGATTTATCCCGCTGTTCACTATACAATGGGTGGTTTGTGGGTGGATTATAATTTGATGACAACGGTACCGGGCCTATATGCCTTGGGTGAATGTAATTTCTCTGATCACGGTGCTAACCGTTTGGGAGCGTCTGCCTTGATGCAAGGTTTAGCTGATGGTTATTTTGTAATACCATATACCGTAGGAGATTATCTGGCAACGATAGGATGGGATGATAAAGTTGGAACGGATCATCCAGCCTTCAAGGAAGCTATGGATGGCGTAAATGAGCGTGTCAATAAATTAATCAACATAAAGGGAAAGAAGACAGTAGATGAGTTTCACCGTCAGCTAGGACTTACCATGTGGGAATATTGTGGTATGTCGCGCGGTGAGGAAGGCCTTAAGAAAGCGAAGAAAATTATTCAAGGGATAAAGACAGAGTTCTGGTCTAATGTAAACGTGCTGGGTGGATCAAATGAATTAAATCAAGAGCTTGAAAAAGCGGGTCGTGTTGCAGATTTTATTGAATTGGGTGAACTGATGGTGGATGATGCTTTGAGCCGCTCAGAATCTTGCGGTGGTCATTTCCGTGAAGAATCTCAAACCCCAGAGGGCGAAGCCCTGCGCAAGGATGATGAATTTGCCTTTGTGTCTGCCTGGGAATACAAAGGTGAAAATCAGCCGGAAGTTCTGAATAAGGAAGAACTACGATTTGAAAATGTAAAACTTACTCAACGTAGCTATAAATAATATGAAGATTACGTTAAAAGTCTGGAGACAGAAAAGTAAAGACAGCAAAGGTGCTTTCAAAACCTATCAGCATGAACATGTTTCCGCTGACATGTCTTTTCTGGAAATGATGGATGTACTTAATGAATCATTGGTAAAAAAAGGGGAGGAACCTATCGCTTTTGATCATGATTGCCGCGAAGGTATTTGTGGTATGTGCAGCCTTTACATTAATGGACATCCTCATGGCCCGCTGCAAACTACAACTTGCCAGTTGCACATGCGTTCGTTTAAGGATGGTGAAACCATTACCATCGAGCCCTGGAGGGCAACTGCGTTTCCGGTTATTAAAGATTTAGTGGTGGACCGTTCCTCCTTTGAGCGTATTCAACAAGCCGGTGGCTATGTTTCGGTGAATACGGGTGGAGTTCCTGATGGTAATGCAATTCTTATTCCCAAGAAAATTGCAGATGAGGCTATGGATGCAGCAGCCTGCATTGGCTGTGGTGCCTGTGTAGCCGCTTGCAAAAATTCATCTGCTATGTTGTTTGTAAGTGCCAAAGTTTCTCAGTTTGCGTTATTGCCTCAAGGGAAGCCAGAGCGCAAAGAACGAGTTGAAAAAATGGTAGCACAAATGGATGCAGAAGGTTTTGGGGCGTGTACGAATACCGGGGCTTGCGAAGCCGAATGCCCGAAAGGAATTAGCCTTACTAATATTGCCAGAATGAACCGCGAATATTTCGGAGCGATGCTAAGTTCTTATGAGGTGATGGTGAAGGGAGGTGATTGATTATAATTACCCACTTAGAATAGACGTTGAAAAAACCCGGTCATTGGCCTGGGTTTTTGTTTTTAAGCCAGCTCGGCCTGGTGGTGAATACCTGTGAAAGAAAGGGCTCAATCAAAGTAATAAATAAAAAAGACAAGCAACCCGATTGTTACGGATCTATACATTACAGATCTTTTTCAATCTCTTCCATAGCGGTATCAAAATCCAATGCTCGTTCAGGATTTTTTTTGTAGGTCTCCATTCTTTCTCTCACAATAGCTTTTTGCCATTCTGGTACTTCTAGCTCTTCTTGACCAATACTTTTAAGCTTGGTTTTAAGATCGTTCCATTCCTGGATAGGGATGAATACCCCAGTGGTTTGACCATTATCGTCCGTGATATATTGTAAATTCATAAAATGAAGCTGTTAGATTGATTTGAAAATAATCTATTCGCTCTTACAAACCGAAACTCCTACTCGTCCCCCTGCAACATTCTTCGATACCGCAGTTCCAATATTTCCAGCAGCAAGAATGATGTCTCGTTCTGCTCCTGTATCCGATAAATGTATCTTAACACAAGCGTTGATTTTAATTAGATCAGCGTAAGTTATAGTAGTTTCATCTGCCAGTTTGTCAACACGTGTTTCGCTTTTTCCTGTCGAACCAATAACAGGGCTTAACAAGGCAGCAACATCAGCACCCGGTACCGATAGATCCCCTAAGTGTAGATGCACAGGATGCTTCACCGTGCCTTCAGTTCCACTGAGTTCAACCAAAACAGTGGTTGTTCCATCTTTTCGTTCTTTCAAGGTCAAGATCCCACTGACTTCATAGTCAGAGCCCTTTTGAAGGGCGTAGATTGTTTCATTTCCAGTAAATTCAGACACCTGTTCACTTTCCTGACAGGCAATCGCCAAAAAAAATATTGCCAAAAACCCCACAACCGTTTTCATATCGATTTAAAATTATACGTTAAAAATAAAGATTTTAAATGTACACTCTCAGAAATTTCGAATATAGATTTGCGAGTAGAATTGAGTCATTTATGGCAATACCAACTTACGTCTTTAATGAGATGTCATAAGATTGTTGCATTTTTGGCATAAAAGTAGCTTGGTTAAAACGTATACTTAATTGAAATATTCTGTGAAGCAAATACTTATTCTAGCAATCTTCCTAATGGGTTGCAGCCCTTCGATTACCAACAAAGGCCCGAAGACAGAATTACAGAATACAAAACCAGCCTGGTTAAACGCAAAACCTGTTCAGGATAGTTATTATGTAGGAATTGGCCACAGCAACAAAGACGGCCTCAATAATTACATTCAATCAGCGAAGCAAAGTGCTTTGGAGGATATGATTTCCGAGATAAAAGTCAATGTTTCTTCTACTTCCGTTTTAAGTCAGATTGATGCGAACAAAGAATTTCAGGAAAGATACGAGCAGATTATTAACACAACCGCTACCGATGATATTGAGGAATTTGAGCAGGTAGACGCGTGGCAGGATGATCGAAATTATTGGGTCTACTATCGGCTGTCGAAACTGCGATATAAAGAAATCAAAGATGAGCAAAAGCGAAATGCCGTAACGCTGGCATTGGATTTTTTTACAAAGGCAAAGCAATCCGAACGGTCTGGTGAAAACGTTCAGGCGTTGGGATTTTACTTTCAAGGGTTCCGCGCCATTGAAAAATACCTGGCGGAGCCAATTCGATTAGAGTTTGAAGGCAAAGAGATTTTGCTGACAAATGAGATTTATGCCAACATTCAACAGCTCCTGGACAAAATTCAGCTGAATGCAGATCCTTCAGAAATAATGGTCAACCGCAGAATTGCAGAAAGTGGTCAGACGGTGACTGTCAAAGCCACTTATAAGGAAGGGAAAAAAGTAATTGCTGATTTGCCATTATATGCGGCTTTTGAAAAAGGATCGGGAGATGTGTTTCCAAACTATAAAACGGATGTCAGCGGTCAGTCTAAAATGTTAATTACAAAAATCAGCTCACGGGATTTGGAACAAACCGTTTCTGTGAAAGTGAACCTCTTAAGCTTTGCGGGCGATAATCCATCAGATATCTATAAGTTGGTTGCTCAAAAGTCAGTAGTACCCAAAGTAAATATTTTATTAAAAGTGAAACGTCCGCTTGTATTTGTATCGGCAGCTGAAAAAAGTTTGGGAGTAAACAGAAGCAACCAGCAAATTTCCAATAAGCTTAAGAACTTTTTAACTAACTCCGGATTTGAGCTTACCGAGGCTAAAGAGAAGGCGGAACTATGGGTTGATGTCAACTCTGATTCGGAAAAGGGAGCTGTGTCAGGAAGCATCTATATTTCGTATGTAACCTCAGTGATTAAGGTAGTGAGTTTAAAGGATAACAAAGAGATTTATGCCACTACGCTGGACCGCATTAAAGGGTATAGCCTGGACTATGAAAGGGCGAGTCAGGAAGCGTATAATAAGTCATTGGAAACGCTTGAAAAAGAGAAAATGCCTGAAATATTAAACTCAATCTTACAATAACACTTAAAATCAATGAAAAAATCAACTTTTGCAACCAAAATAAGATTAACCACGTTGGCCTTATAATTGCATTAGCTAAATTGCTTAACCAAATTTATCCCAATTGTATATGAAAAAGTTAATGAATGTATCGTTTTTAGCCATGATGGCTGCTGCTGTTTTGATCAGTGGCTGTAAAAGCAAAGAAAAAACCCCTGCAGGTGAAAAGGAAGTATTGGTTCCATGCTCTGGGCCTGACTATTTCACTAACAACAAAGTATTCAGAGGAAACTCAATTGGAGAAAGTATGGATCAGGTGACCTCAAAGAAAAAGGCGTTGACCAATGCGCGAAACGAACTTGCACAAGCCATCAACACTACCGTTAAGACCGTTACCGATAACTATGTTAACTCTCGTGAGTTGAACAGGAAGGAAGAGTTAGAGCAACGTTTTGAGAGCCTCAACCGTGAGGTAGTAGACCAGACATTGACAGGTGTTCGTACAATCTGCGAAAAATTAGTTCAGACGAAAGAAGGAAACTATAAGACTTACGTTGCCCTCGAGCTTTCGGCAGATGAGTTGGTTGCCAAGTACAATGAGCGCCTTTCTAAAGATGATCGTCTTAAAATCGATTACGATTATGAGAAGTTCAAAGACACCTTTAATAAAGAGATGGACAAGATGGGGAAAAATTAATCCCTGAAAATCAATTAATAAAAATCCTGGTTGATAAGCCGGGATTTTTTATTTTTAGCCATGGCCGGTTATTCAGGGACACCCTTGATAAAGAAATTAGGTATCAAGTCTGATTTTACGATCTTCATCCAAGGAGGGCCCTCCCGTTATTTTGAGTGGATAAGCCCACTTCCAGAGCGAATAAAAGTGATGAAGAGAATTACAAAAGAACAGGTTGACTTCATTCACCTTTTTGCGGTAGAGAGAAAAACCTTTGAAAAGGAATTTATTACTCTAAAAAAGATTTTGAAAAAAGAGGGTATACTATGGGTTTCCTGGTCTAAGAAAGCCTCCAAAGTGCCAACCGATGTCGATGATAGAATAATTAGGGTTCACTCAAAAAGTCATCGATTTTGATTTTTTCAAAAAAATTGGC
>ERZ1292625.216-Hain-H41-01um-R1-216-length-99664-cov-180_pt2 | contig 34782 bp, 33 predicted proteins | sample MGYA00564400_ERZ1292625 | MGnify/ENA primary metagenome ERZ1292625 (study PRJEB36523, sample SAMEA6512639) | groundwater metagenome | collected 2019-01-08 | study: AquaDiva: Metagenomics assemblies of 32 groundwater samples
GGATAAATATTACCACCTTTAAATTCAGAAATTATTTTGCCAATTTCACTAATCGGCTGAATTGAACCGATTTCATTATTCGCGTACATTATTGAAACCAAAATCGTACGGTCATTCAAATAATTTTTCAATTTTTTCAAATCAACGATTCCATTTTTATCAACCGCTAAATAAATAACTTCAACACCTTCTCGTTCCAAGTCTCGCGCGGTCTCCAAAATTGATTCATGCTCAATTCCACTAACTATAATCCTATAAGGCCGTTTAGTTGTTTTCGTGCGGAATGTCTCGGAGTGCCGACGGGCTTGGTCTCTGCCGAAAGCAGAGCCGTCGGCGCGAGAGCCAAGTCTGCCGCTCGCCGCTGGAGCGAGCGGACAGGCGGTTCCGTCAGAAAATAACTGAACGGCCTTAATCGTGCCGCGCAGCGCCAAATTATTCGCTTCCGTGGCCGAACCGGTAAAAATAATTTCTCCGAAATCCGCGCCGATTGACTTCGCGATTTTTTCTCGTGATTCGTCTATGGCTCTTCTGGCTTGCTGGCCGAAATAATGAAGTGAATTAGGGTTGCCAAATCGCTCGCTAAAATAAGGCCCCATGGCCTTTTTAACTTCATAATTTATCGGCGTTGTCGCCGCATAGTCCAAATAGATGCGGTTCATAATTTAATACTTCCACGTAAATCAAAAGTTTTCAATCAAATCGGAAAAGCTTGCTTTTGACGCAAACTTTTTACTTTTTCCCTTCTTTCCATTTATTATAAGCATACTCGATTTGATCCATATGGACTTCATTAATATTTTTAAGTTCTGGAAAAATATTTTTCGCTCTATATTCAGCTCCCAAAACAATTTTTGTTCTCTCTTCGTCATCTGGATACTTTACCACATGCACGATTTTGTAGATGCATTCTTTGGCAAGATCTTCAGAAACCCAATTCGGATTATCAAGAACTTCCAAAATTCCTTTGGCCATTTCCCACTCTTCCAATCCTTCCGGATCTTTTCCGTGGACTTTTTTATAAGCTTCTATAAGTGACAAATCGAGCGTTTTTTCACTGGATTGTTTTCTTTCTTTATCTTTGTTATCTATTTGAAATTTTTCTTGATCCATTTATTTGAAATTTTCTTTTATTAATTTATTGAATTTCCGACCTCTATCAAATTCGTTTTTAAATTTCTCAAAACTAGCCGCCCCGGAAGAAAACAAAATCAAATCTATATTTTTCCGTTTTTTAATTTCTTTGATTATATCTTCCAAACTTTCAAATAATTGTATTTTTTGCACAGTCCAATATTTTAGTTTTTTAAATGCCTCTATAAGCTTATTAGTTGCGCCGCCATTAAGTAAAAATAAATTTTCTTCGTTAATATTATTTTTTATTTCTTTTGCCAAATCTTTAAAATCAAGCTCTTTGTCCGTGCCGCCGGTTATCAAAGCCAATCTATCCTTTTGATTTTTAAATCTTTCTATCGCAGCAATCGTGGCTTCCGGACTCGTAGCAGCCGAATCGTTTATCACGGTCAATTTTTTGGTTTTTAAAACAGTTTCCTGTCTGAATTTTATTTCCGGCAAAGATGAGATTCTTTTAACTAATTTATCCCAACTTTTTCCGTAAAGATAGCTCGCAAGTAAAGCCATTAATAAGTTGTATTTTTGATGCTGACTGAAATTGCTTATTGTCGTGATAAAATCTGTTTTTTTATCCTGCTGAAAAAATATTCCATCTTCAGAAAAATAGAGTCCGTTTTTGTCTGCCGGCAATGGGCTTAAAGAAACATAAAATACCGCGCTTTTAGGTTTTTCCTTCAAAAACGCCGTGTTATCTATATCAAAATTTAATATCAAAAAATTGTTTTTCGTCTGATTGGAAAAAATCATCGCTTTAGCCAAAGCGTAATTTTTCATATCGCCGTGCCGATTCAAATGATCAATGTATAAATTGGTGATTACCGCCACTTTCGGCGCTTTCAAATTTTTATTCAATTCCCAATATTCAAGCTGATAGGATGGGATTTCCAAAACCAGCGGTTTAATATCTTCTCCTGATAAATATTTTTCTAAAACTTTCAACGGTGCCAATTCCGGAATATTGCCCCCGATAAACGCTGGTTTTAAAAAATGATGTGTCCATACCGTTATAGTAGTTTTCCCGCGCGTTCCGGTAATGGCGGCATATTCCATTTGTGGTTTTTCTTTCGCTAAAATTTTCAACATCAAAGACAAATCCGTTTCAATTTGTTTTTTGTTCTTTTTGGCAAATTGAACCCATTTGCTATAAACGCTCACCGCCTGGTTAAAAACAATTATTTCGTTATTTTTGAAATCCTCTTCCTTATGTTCGCCTAAGACAAATTTGATTTTATATTTTTTTAACTTCGCCAAACTATTTTTCAATTCCTTTTCGGAATTTAAATCAGTCACGGTCAATTTCGCTCCGTTTTCAGCCAAAAATTGGGCGGTGGCAACACCCCCGCCTAATCTCCCAAGCCCCACCAAAAGAATTTTTTTACCTTTCAAAAATTTCATTGTCCTATTTACTAATCACTAATGGCTAATTATTTTTTAATCGCGGCTTTTATAAATTTGTTAAACAGCGGATGGCCGGTCAAAGGCCGAGATTTAAATTCCGGATGAAATTGCGTTGCCGCGAAAAACGGATGAACTTTTTTCGGCAATTCCAAAATTTCCATAAGCCGGCTGTTTGGAGAAATGCCGGAAAATATCAAACCCTTTTTCTCCAATTTCCAGATGAATTCCGGATTAACCTCATATCTGTGCCTGTGCCTTTCAAAAACCAACAAATCGTTTTCCGGCGCTTTAAATTCTTTTCTGGTTAAATCGTTTTTCACTTCAAAATTGGAATTCTTATAGGCCTCGTAAGCAATTGTATCCGCCTTGATTATAGTAGGATAAACGCCCAAACGCATGGTTGCGCCGTATTTTTTGTCTTTCATATGCTCCTTTTGCTCCGGCAAAATGTCTATCACCGGATATTTTGGATTTTGGTCAACTTCGGTCGTGTGCGCGCCTTTTAAATTCGCCATATTTCTGGCAAATTCTATTGTTGCGAGTTGCATGCCGTAACAAAGGCCGAGAAACGGAATTTTGTTTTCCCTTAAATACTGAATTGCCTTTATCTTCCCCTCCACCCCCCTTGAACCGAATCCTCCGGGCACTATCACGCCGTGGTATTTTTTCAGCGTTTTAAGATTCTCTTTTATTTTTTTCGCGGAATTGACTGTCGGGTCAAAATCCTCCGCGTTAATCCAATGAATTTCAGGTTTTCTGCGAAGCAAAAACGCGGCGTGCTTAATTGCTTCAATGACAGAAATATAAGAATCCGCTAAAACAAAACTTCCGGTTGAAAAATATTTTCCGACAATCCCTATTTTTACCGGCTTTTTGACGATTTTTATGGCGTCAACAAATTTTTGCCAGCCGTTCAAGTTGCTTTTCCGCGGCGCGCCCCGTAGCGAACTTGTTCTGCTTCGAGGCTTCAAATCCAATTTTTTCAAAATAATTTTACTTAACTTGTCTTTTTCAAAATTAACCGGAACCTCATAAATACTGTAAACATCCGGAGCTGAAATCACCGCTTCTTCCTCAACGCTGCAATTAAAAGATATTTTTTCTTTTCTTTTTTTATCTAAAGGCGCGGCTGCGCGCGCAATTATAATGTCCGGCTGTAAACCCGCGGAATTCAAAGTGCGGACTGCGTACTGAGTCGGCTTGGTTTTAAGCTCCGTATCCGAACCCTGTAAAGGCAAATAACTTACCAAAGCCAAAACAACGTCGTTGTGATTTTTAATTTTAAGCATCCTTATTGCTTCCAAAAACAAAATGTTTTGATATTCGCCCACGGTGCCGCCAATTTCAATGACAACGATTTCGGCTTTTTCTTTTTCCGCCGCCTTGTTTATCCTGTGAATCACTTCTAATGGAACATGCGGCACCACTTCAACACATTTACCGCCAAATTCCAAACCCCTTTCCTTATTTATTAAAGACAAATAAACACTGCCCGTAGTCATATAATTGACACTGGACAAATTCTTATCTAAAAATCTTTCGTAATTGCCCATGTCCTGGTCGCATTCCATCCCGTCGTCCAAAACAAATGTTTCGCCGTGTTCGGTCGGATTCATGGTGCCCGCGTCAATATTGACGTAAGGGTCGATTTTTATGGCGGTCACTTCAAAACCCTTTGCTTGAAGAATTTTGGCGATTGAAGCGGTGGCAACTCCCTTGCCTACCCCGGACATCACCCCTCCGACTACAAATATGTATTTTTTATTCGCCATAAATTTGAATTGCGGGCACTGAGGAAATCGCCTAGCACCTTTTATGCTTTGCGGGAGCTGGAGGAATCGGACCTCCGACCGCTGTTTTGGAGACAGCTATTATACCACTTAACTAAGCTCCCAAATTGATAAAAAGGTGCTAGGTTGGAAACCGCAGATATGCCACTTACCTAAACGCCCATTACACGAACTAATTCTAAACAAAAAATTTTATATTTTCAAATTACGGTTATTTCAGCGATAGTTGAAATAACCGTAATTGTATATTTTTCAAAAACAGCCAAAAAAATCGCGGATTAATCCGCGATTTTTCCCATTTTTCATTGCCCATTTCCCTATTTTTTGGCCTCTTTATGACTAATACTCTTTCTGCACCATTTGCAATATTTTTTAAGTTCCAGTTTCCGCTCAACGCTTTTCTTGTTTTTTTTGGTGTAATAATTGACGTGTTTACAAACCGAACACCTCATCCTTGTTAATTGTTCCTTTAATTTTGATTTTGCCATGACTTAAATTAACACTAAAAACCAAAAAAATCAAGAGATTTGCTTTAATGTTCTTGTGTTTTATTGCTGTAGTGTTTTTTGGAGCCAGAGGGGAGAATCGGACTCCCGACCTCTTTCTTACCAAGAAAGCGTTCTGCCACTGAACTACTCTGGCTTTTTAATACGAGCCACCTCGCGGATTCGAACCGCGGACCTTCACTTTACAAAAGTGTTGCTCTACCAGCTGAGCTAAGGTGGCGTAATGTGCGTAGGGCAGGATTCGAACCTGCGTAGCCACATGGGCGCGAGTTTTACAGACTCGTGTATTTGACCGCTCTACCACCTACGCAAAAATAAATAATCGCAGTTATAATTTAATCAATAAACTGCTTTAATGTCAAAACGAATTTCCCTCTTTATTTATTTTCTTCGCTTTCCGATTTTTCCGAATCGGAAACGAATTCTTCTTTTTCAAACAACGACGGCTTGGCCGAGGTTTCTGTTCCGCTTGTCGGTTTGAATTTTTTATACTTGTTCAAATGATGAGTAAGCTGGTTATCTAATTTCATCACCCACAATTTGGTTTTCCGCAGCATTTTTTCCAAAATCTGACTGACAAAAAAATCAATTTTTTCAAGCGGCAAAGAACTTAACAAATGGTCTAATTTAGCGCCCAATCCTTTCGGCTTATTCAACGCTCCATCGTCAACCACATCGATTATTCGCGGCACTTTGCGAGCCACAAGATAAATCATCACGCCCGCGGAAATCATTATTAAAGTTTGAATGACAAAGTTATACACGCTTCGCTGAATCTACAAATAACAAATATATACAAATATACCAATACATTTACATTAGTAATTTTTGTATTAATTAATTATTAGTAAATTTGTAAAAGATTAGTTATTAGTAGATTTCTATATTTCGTATCTGCAAAATTTCTCAACCTTCATGTTCTCGCCGATTTTGGAAATGGCTTCCTTTATCAAAACATCTATGGTAATTGACTCATTTTTGACGTAATTCTGCGCGAGCAATTCTTCAATATTTGAAGGATTCATTGCCGCGACATGCATAACGATATTATGGGCCAATTCTTTGAATAGTTCGTTTCTCGCCACAAAATCGGTCTCACACCTCAACTCCAAAAGTACGCCAACGCGGTTGTTATGAACGTAGGTCTCTAAAAGTCCGGCTCCGGTGACTCGGCCGCTTTTCTTTTCGGCCTTGGTCAAACCTCGTTCAAAAATTATTGATTTAGCTTTTTCCAAATCGCCTCCGGCTTCATCAAGAGCGCGCTTGCATTCCATCACGCCCGCGCCGGTAATCTCCCTTAAATTTTGAACGTCGCTAGCCATAGTATTTTATTATAACAAAAAATAAATTTTATTTTTAGGCCTCGTTCGGCGACTGAGGCGCCGCTTTTACCAAAGAAAGAATTCTGTCTACAATCCACTCAATTGACATCTTGGAATGGTCATTAGCGGGAATCGGATAATCAACCGGCTCAGGATTGTCATCGCTGTCAACTATCGCAATCACCGGTATTTTGGCTATTTTAGCTTCTTTAAACGCGGTAATATGATCCCTGACAACGGTGTCAACTACAAAAATCGCATCCGGAATCTTGTTAAAATTATCCAAACCCTCAAACATTATTTTTAATTTGGCGAGTTTCTTGCTTATCATCACCCGCTCTTTTTTAGTATATTTCTCAAATTCTCCTTTTTCCATATCTTTCGTTCCATTTCTAAAAAACTCCAACCGCTGGGAAATAATTTTATAGTTGGTGATAAGGCCGCCAATCCAACGATTTTTAATCATCGGAAATCCCAATTGGTCGGACATTTTTTTAATTGCCTGCCAACTTGACGGCTGAGTACCCACTAAAAGAATCGTCTTTTTTTCGGAAATGATTTTATTTATGAAATCTGCGGCGTTTTCAACGGCTTTAACGGTTTTAGCCAAATCAATAATTTCCATCCCGTTTCTGGTGGTAAAAATAAATTGCTTGAATTTAGGATGAGTTCGGGTTTTTTTGTGGCCGTACATTACCCCTTTTTCAGCCATTTCCTTAAGTAAATTAACGTCAACATCGCTGGCTTCATTTTGGGCCATTTCTTCGGCAACAGTGATATTTAATTCTTTATTTTCATTAGTCATATCTTTAAAAACAAATAAAAAACCAACCTTTGGTTAGTATAAGTAGTGTAAGCAAGAATTTAAAAAAACGCAATACCTAAATGCCTGACTTAAACGAATCGTAAATATTTAACGTTGCGTTAATGGCGTCGCCCATCGCGGTGTTAAATTGATTATAAAGTCCGTCAGTCGCGTCGCCTGCGGCCCAAATCCCGGGCATTGATGTCTGTAAAGTTTTATGGTCAACAATAATATGCCCGTTGTCGTCAAGACGGACTAAATCTTTAATAATAGCGGTATTAGGCATATATCCGATTGCCACAAAAATTCCTTCAACATTAAGAATCTTTTCCTCGTTTGTTTCCGCATCCGTATATTTTATACCACTGACAAAATCGGCGCCAAAAATTTCCTTTGTTAACGATTGAAATAAAATTTTCACCTTCGGTTCAGTTTTTAATTTTTCCTGGTATATTGCGTCTCCTTTAAGCTGATTGCTCCGCTGTAAAATATAAATTTCAGAAGCATAAGGCAAAAGGTCAATGGCCGCTTCCAAGCCGCTGTTGCCGCCACCGATAACCGCAACTTTTTTATTTTTCATCAAAGGCGCGTCGCAAGTAGAACAATAAAAAACTCCTTTGCCCTCGTATTCTTTTTCTCCGGGAACGTTAAGTTTGCGATGGTCGCTGCCCAAAGCGAATAAAATGGTTTTGGTCTGATATGCGGCCCCGTCGGAAGTCGCAACTTCAAAACCAACGTCTGTTTTTTTAATGGTGGCGACAAAAACGCCCTCTTTTATCTCAATCGGCTCGGTTTGAGACCTTAAATGTTCTTCCAACGCCCTGGCTAATTCAACGCCGGAGATTGACTTAAAACCGATGAAATTTTCAATTTTATCAGAAATCACCCATTGGCCGCCGAATTCTTTTGTAATCAAAAGCGTATTTATTTTTTTCCTTGAAGCGTAAATGCCCGCTGCCACCCCAGCCGGCCCTCCGCCGATGATAATTAAGTCATACATAAAAAATTTAACACTTTGATTTTTTAACTTTACATTATTTGAGCTCTAACGCCTTATCAATCGTGGGCCTGTCAAACCCCACTATTATTTCTCCGTCAATATCAATTACCGGCACGCCCATCTGATGGGATTTTTGAATCATTTCTTTCGCTTTTTCCTCATCGGCGCTCACGTCATAATTTTCGTATTGAATGTTATTCTTTTTAAAGTATTCTTTCACCATCTCGCAATACGGGCAAGTTGGCGTTGAATATATAATGACTTTTGCCATAATAATTTTTATTGACTTAATTTATTAATATCGACTATTTTAAATTTTCCGCCTCGGTTTTATTGGAAAATATCTGCCGTAAAGAAAATATTATCATCAAGACGCCGACGATTATATTGTTCCACAACGCCAAATTGATGCCTGAAAAATCAAGTATCCATGGCGAAGCGAAAATCCAAACCCCCAAAATCAGTTTAATCCAATCGTAATATTTCATGTCAATTAAATAATTTCAAAACGACCTTTTTAATAATAATCATTATATCAAAAGAAAAAAAATTTGGAATTTACTGAACGAGAAACGTATCTATCGCCGCTTCAAAAACGCTGTACGGCTGGGCGCCTTGAATCATTTGACTGTTTACAAATAAAGTTGGCGTTGAAACGCGGCCGTTCATCGCCGCTTCTGCCGCCCGAGAGTTTTCGCTTAAAACATCTTCGTATTTTTTGGAATCAAAACAGGAAGTAAATTGATTAACGTCCATCTTGAGGTCAGACGCGATTTTCTTGAACAAATTGATATTTAAATTACCGTTATTTTCGCTCTGTATTCCTTTTGCCATTTCATCAGATTCCGTGTTAAACAGCGCGTCATGATATTCCCAGAATTTCCCTTGGTCTTTGGCGCAAAGCGCCGCCAATGCCGAATTTGATGATTCTTCCCCTAAAAATGCCAATGGTTTAAAAACCATTTTTGCTTTTCCGGTTTCAACGTAATTTTTTCGAATTAACGGCCCGGTTTCCTTAAAAAATTTGGCGCAATACGGACACTGAAAATCGCCGAACTCCACGATTGTCACTTTGGCGTCCGCGTTTCCCAAAATCACGTCGTTTTCCGTCAGTTTAATTTCCTCTATTTGATTGTTTTGGTTTAATTTAGCTTCCTGCTGAATCGACGGCTTATAATTTTTAACCCCGTTTGAATAAATAACCGAACCGGCTATCAGTAAAGCGGCTATTAAAATACTCGCCGGAAGCAGCCAATTTGAGTTTTTTTCTTGATTTTCCATGGAGTAATCTTAACCGAATTTTTAAATATTTGCAAAATGAAACGCGACAATTCCAAAAGCCACGGCAACATTAAGCGACTCTTTCTTGCCATACATTGGGATTTCCAAAATTTTATCCGCCTTGTTTAAAACACTTTTTGGCAATCCCTTGACTTCATTTCCCACCACCAGAGCAACTTTTGGTTTATAGCTTATAGCTTTTAGTGAATAATACGCAATCGATTTTTTGTTCTGCTCAATCGCAAAAATCTTATACCCCTCTTTTTTAAGTTTACTGATTAAAGGATTGGTTGATTTCACATATTCCCATTTTATATATTTTTCCGCGCCCAATGACACCTTGGTCAATTGTTCCCTTTGCCTGCCCAATTCGTCTATTGGTTTTGGCGTAATGCCGCAAAGATATATTTTTTCAACTCCGGCCGCGTCTGCGGTGCGGAAAATTGAACCGACATTATGCAAACTGCGGATATTGTGAAGAATTACAATCATTTTTATTTATTGGTTCGGTTCCGGCGAACTTAAAAAATTTTGAGGATTGGAAATCGCTCGAATTTCAAAATCGCTATCGCTGTCAGTATCACAGCCATTGCCTAAAAATTCGTTGTCGTTTTGAGCGGAAACACAAGTGCTATTTAAAAAAGATTTTCGCTCTAGGCTTCTGTTAGAATCCGGCACGGTTGAACTAGCAACGCCTACAGTTAATTGAGGACTACCGTAAGATAGACTATCAATAATCGTTGAATCATTAATACTTAAAATAGGCGTTGTCGTGCTGACTAAAAAAATCGTGGCGCCGCTTGAACTACCGGAAAGATCAAAACTAGAATGAATCATATCAGCTTTATTTTTTAAAGAAGAAGTGGCATTAGAATTGACTATTAAATAAAATCCTTTAACTGGAATTTGGGCGCTACTTTCAAAATTTTTCTTTTTAATATTTTCTGTTGAGGTGGCTACGCCGCTTAAATACTGAATGGAATAATCGTTTAAAAAAACGATGTTTTCTGTTGGGTTGTAAAGCTCAATAAATTCGTCATCGGCGCTCTCTCCTTTTACCTGAATCTCGCTTATTAAAATATAATTAACTGTTTGAGTTGAGGTTGAAACAGAAATAACTAAAATAGTGGAACTTGCGGTTGAGCTGCCGTTGTTGTCAAAAACGGTCAGCCATACCGTATAATCCGTTGAAGTGGCGTAAGAATATGTCGTTGTCGCTTGAGTTGAAGTAGCTAAAACGCCATCGCCAAAATCCCATTGATATAAAACAATATTTCCATTACTCGCGATTGAAGAAGACGCGTCAAAAATTATATCCTCGCCCAATTGCGGAGACGCAGGAGAAAAAGAAAATTTGGCGTTAAGCCAGTTATCAACGACATCTAATTTATTTGCCTGGCCAGGCGTAGACGAACTTTCCTCCCATACATCGTCAAATAATTGCAGCGATTTTCCATTGTCATAGGCCCCGGTAGATGAAGTATAGTTCACTTCATTAATTTTCAAATCCCCGTTTTTCAAAGCGATTGTTCCACTACTATTGTTTAAAGAAAACGAGCTAATAAAAATAGTTCCCGAAAATTCGGGAAATTCTAACGAAAACTTGTCGGAATCATTTGATATTATGGCGTAAAAATTCGGTTCCAGATTCTTACTTCCATTTTTAAGCGTTAATCCGTGATTTGTATCGCTTTCAAAAAATTTCCATTCTGTCAGATCAACCGTTGACGAACTTTTATTGAATATTTCAATCCACTCGCGGCCATCATCGTTTCCGTCCGGATTATACATTATTTCATTTATTGCAACATCAAAAAATTGCGGAGATGACGCTGTATTTTGTGGACTAACGTTATTTTGAGCCACAGCAACACCGCCGCCTCCTCCGCCTCCGGAATAAACAATTTGTTGCTCGGAATTAGCGGCTTTTGGCGTGCCATTAATAACACTTGAAGTATGCCAGCCAAATTGATTGGATAAACTTTGCGAAGACCCGTCCGTATTTCTTTCCATTGTCTTTTTAGACACGCTATCTCCCGCAGACCAGTTTGAACTGGCGGAAACTTCATCAATTAAATTACAACTTGAATCGAATAATCTTAACTTTTCACTTGTATTTGAAAGGCCGCCTTTGTAAATAAGATCGGCCGCGATTCCCAAAACGGAATTATCATCGGTCCGCTCAAATAAAATATAAGAATTGGCGACGCTATTGGAATTTTTTAATTCAGATAAATTTATTTTTATCTGACCATCCTTTGAAATAAGCTGCCAATCAATTAAATTAACATCACTGTTTGAAATATTTTTTAATTCAATCCACTCGTCAGCCGTACTTTTAGTTGAACCCATCCATGCAATTTCATTTATAATAACTCCTTGATGTTGCGGTTTCTGCGATGTACTGAATTTACAAAAACTTAACTCGCCGCCTGTTGAAGATTTTTTAACAATCGAATTTTCGGACGCTTCGCTTGTAATTTCTTTATCATCGGACTTATCACCGCTTTTAGATTTCAACGAACTAATTTCTTTCTTTAGTAATTTAATTTCATTTTTAAGTTCTTTAATATCTTCCTCTGTGCTGTTTTTTCCTTTAGAATTTGCCACCGCCTTTTCACTTTTTTGCTCTGTCACTTTATTTTCTACATCGCTTAGATCTATTTGCTCAATTTGTTTAAAATCCACCCTGTCAGACTTAATAACACTTTTAACCGCTGACAACACATTGGAAGTCGTTTCTTTTAACTGATTCCAAAATTTTGCCGAACTAGAAAATGGGACAAACAATGAAACAATTAAAATTACGGCTAAAAAACTCAACACAAATTTCAAATAATTAAATTTATTCATATAAAAATAAAAACCGAGTGCCTCCTCACTAGGTTTATATAGTCCATTATAAATTATTTACGAATATACAAAATGTGGATAACCAAAAAAAACCGCGAAACCTTGGCATTGTCCGGCTCTTAACTAAACAGCCGCAGTATGGTATAAATTTTTATACCCAAATGTCTTTATTCAAAAAATCCATAATATTGGCCGGGGACATATTAATGCTCTACGGCTCTTTAATAATAACCCTGATTTTGCGGTACGGCTCAAACCAGTTTCAGCAGGTTTTTAGCGCCCACATAAATCCGTTTTCGGTTATTTTTTTAGTATGGATAATCGTTTTTTACGTGAGCGACCTTTATGAAAACGAATTTATCAGGATTAAATATCCGACTGTCCAAAAATTTCTGTTCGCAATTTTTGTAAACGTCTTTGTTTCCATCACTCTTTTCTACTTATTTACTTCCTTTTTCGAGCTTACGCCAAAAACAAATCTGTTCCTTTTCGCCGCGATATTCGGATTACTTGACCTTGGGTGGAGATTTACCGCGTCAAAAGTGTATATAAGCGGCGGATTGCGAAACCGAATTTTTGTAATCGGCGATTCAACAACTACGAACGAGATTTTAAGTTATCTGAAAAATAATCCTCAACTCGGATACGATATTATAAGCCACGTCAAAGATTTTTCGGAAATAAAAGATATAAACAAACTTTGTTTAGACAATCATATAAACACGGTTATCATCCAACCGCGCATCAAAAAAGATTTTGAAACCGCAAAAACGATATATAAATTGTTGGCGTCAAAAATTTCCGTCATGGATTCGACGGTATTTTACGAATATCTTTTCCAAAAACTCGCTTTTGAAGAACTTGAAGAAAGCTGGTTCATTGAAAAAATAGTTCCGTACCGGCCGGTATACGAATTTATAAAAAGAATTATTGACGCGATTCTGTCTATTTTACTGATAATTATACTTTCTCCGCTTATGATTTTAATCGCGATTTTAATAAAACTGGCTTCAAAAGGACCTGTAATTTACAAACAGGAACGCATTGGATTGAATAATAAATTGTTCACGCTTTATAAATTCAGATCCATGGTCGTGAATCATTCCGGACCGGCATTCACAACTAAAAACGACAATAGAATAACCGCTGTCGGAAAAATTATCAGATACACGCATCTGGACGAAATACCGCAGCTGCTTAACATTTTAAAAGGAAACATCTCTTTCATCGGCCCAAGAGCCGAAGCCAGCAAACTTGTGGAAAATTACAAACAATTGCCCTATTACGATTTACGCCACATAATCAAACCCGGACTTACCGGCTGGGCGCAAGTTAATTACAAACCCAGCGCGTCATTGGAAGAAGCCAAGGAAAAATTAAGATATGACATTTATTACATCAAAAACCGCTCTTTCGCCTTGGATTTTTTTATACTTCTTAAAACCGTCAGATATTTATTTATCTCGTTAAAATGACAGCCACAATATGATAAGACGATTTAAAGAGCTACTTTTCCAAAACAGGAGCACCCGCCAAACGATAACAAAAAACATTTTTTGGCTGAGCGTCAGTCAAATCGCAAGCCGACTAATAAGAGCGGTGATAATAATTTACGCGGCTCGCGTTTTAGGCGCGGCTGATTACGGACTTTTTTCCTATTTGCTCGGCCTGGCCGGATTTTTCACGATTTTTTCCGACATCGGCGTCAATACAATACTTACAAAAGAAATAACGCAAAAGCCGGAACAAACATCCGTTTATTTTTCAACGGCTTTCTGGATAAAAATTTTCCTGTTCGCGACAACGACGGCGATAGTGATGATCGCAGGTCCGCATTTTTCAAAACTCCCGGGCGCCGCTTCCATGCTTTATTTCGTGGTAATGATAATTATTTTTGACGGCCTAAGAGAATTTTCCCAATCGATTTTCAGAGCCCGCGAAAAAATGGAACTTGAAGCTTTCGCGAACATTTTAACGAATCTTTCCATCACGGTTTTGGGATTCACGGTTCTTTATTTTTCGGTTTCTTTAAAACTTCTGACTTTTTCTTACGCCATCGCCACCGGAATAGGCGCCTTTGCGGCAATATTTATCATCAGAAAAGAATTTGAAAAATTATTCAGCCATTTCAAAAAAGACATGGTAAAACCTATCATAAATTCCGCTTGGCCAATTGCCTTAACGGGAATCATCGGAGCTTTTATGTTAAACACCGATATTCTTATGCTCGGCTGGTGGAGAACGGCCCAGGAAATAGGTTTTTATTCGGCCGGTCAGAAAATCATCCAAGCGCTTTATACGCTACCGGCAATCATCGCAGGCGCCACTTTCCCGACTATTTCACGACTAATAGGCCAACAAAACCATGAAAAAATAAAACAGCTTATGGAAGTGGCGATGACGGCGATATTTTTAATGTCCGTACCGATGGCAATCGGGGGCATTATTCTCGGCAAATCAATAATTGCGCTGATTTACGGCAATGAATATTTGCCGGCCGCTGTTTCATTCCAGATACTTATGACAACAATATTCATAATTTTCCCGGGCACACTGATAGGCAATTCCATTCTGGCGTACGGGAAACAAAAAAAATTAGCCGTTTATATGATGATTGCCGCTTTCGGCAATATAGCTCTTAACGCTATTTTAATACCAATTTACGGAATCGTCGGCTCGGCAATCGCAACTATAACTTCACAATTTATAAGCAATATTCTTGCATGGAGGATGATCAAAAAAATTAACAATTTTAAAACATTCATTCACGTCAAAAAAATAATTTTTGCCGGGATTGTCATGGGCGCCGCAAGTTTTATTTTCAACAAATTCGGTTTAAACGTCATTATAAACATTATTATTTCCGCCGGAATTTATTTTTTAGTCCTCTATCTGCTGAAGGAAAAGGCGATAGAAGAAATAAAAAATCTCTTTAAATTGGCCAGAATTATGCCGCAATAAATCCCGCGCGTAAAATTAACGCCTCCGGGAGGCGTTATAATAAAAAATCCCCCACATAATTTATATGGGGGATTGATTTATTGATTTTTCAAATACCATTCTATTGTCCTTTTCAATCCGGTTTCAAAATCGGTTTTTGCTTTGAAACTGAATTCCTTTTCAGCCCTGGAAGTATCAAGCATCCTTCGCGGCTGGCCGTCGGGTTTTGAAGAATCCCAATGAATTTCGCCTTTATAATCCATTAATTTACAAACCAACACGACTAAATTCTTGATGGAAATTTCCATTCCCGAACCGAGATTCACGGGTTCCGCGCCGCTGTATTTTTCCGTTGCCAATACAATGCCTTCGGCCGCGTCTTCCACGTACAAAAATTCCCGAGTGGCCTTGCCAGTGCCCCAGACATCGATAAAGTCCCTGCCTTCTTTTTTTGCTTCAGCGACTTTTTTTATCAAAGCCGGTATCACATGAGAACTTTCGGGACTGAAATTATCTCCCGGGCCATAAAGATTAACCGGCAAAAGATAAATCGCATTAAATCCGTATTGCTGGCGATACGCCTGCGCCTGAACCAACAACATCTTTTTTGCCAATCCGTAAGGCGCGTTTGTTTCTTCCGGATACCCGCTCCATAAATCATCTTCCTTAAAAGGGACCGGGGTGAATTTCGGATATGCGCAAATAGTGCCTATGGCGACAAACTTTTCAACTCCATTTTGCCGCGCCGCTTCCATCATCTGAACGCCCATAGTCAGATTATCGTAAAATAATTCTCCTGGTCTTTCACGATTAAATCCGATACCTCCGACTTTCCCCGCCAAATGAATAACAATATTTTCACCTTCGGTAACAAAAAAACACTCGTCTCTGTTCCGCAAATCATATTGTTTAGAACGCGGTATGAAAATATTTTCTTTTGGCAATCCTCGTTCCAATAATTTTTTTACGACAAAACTCCCCAAAAATCCGGCTCCTCCGGTAACTAAAATCTTTTTCTCCTTAAAGTTCATTTTATACCCCCTTATTTTTTATTTTTAAAGATTCTGTATCCGAATCTACCATAATTTTAACTAAATCGTCAAATTTAGTTTTCGCTTCCCAACCGAGTTTTTCTTTGGCTTTTTTCGGGTCCGCGATAAGATTTTCAACTTCCGTGGGCCTGAAATATTTCGGGTCAATTTCAACATAATTTTTCCAATTTTCAATACCAGCGTGTTTAAAAGCCGCTTGAACAAACTCTCCAACCGAATGAGTTTCTCCTGTACCAATAACATAATCATCCGGCTCCGGCTGCTGCATCATCAGCCATGCGGCTTCCATATATTCCGGCGCGTAGCCCCAGTCGCGACGGGCGTCCAAATTTCCCAAATACAATTTTTTATCCAATCCGGCTTTTATTCTCACAACCGCCATGGTTATTTTTCTGGTTACAAACGTCTCTCCGCGGCGCGGACTTTCATGATTGAATAAAATTCCATTAACGCCAAAAATTCCATATGCCTCCCTGTAATTTACAGTTGAGTGATATGCGAAAACCTTAGCGCAACCATAAGGACTTCTCGGATGAAAAAGCGTGTTTTCATTTTGCGGAGCGGGCGCGCTGCCGAACATCTCGCTGGAACTCGCCTGATAAAATTTTATTTTCTTCCCGGTTTGTTCTTGAAAATCCCTGATTGCTTCCAAAATCCTTAAAGTTCCCATGCCCGTAATATCAGCGGTATATTCCGGAATATCAAAAGAAACGCGAACGTGCGATTGGGCTCCTAAATGATAAATTTCATCCGGCTGAATTTTAAAAATTAATTTTCTTAAATTGCCCGCATCCGCCAAATCGCCGTAATGTAAAAAAAATTTTACGCCATGAACGTGCGGGTCTTGATAAAGATGGTCTATTCTTGATGTGTTAAAAGTGGAAGCCCTTCTTATTAACCCGTGAATTTCATATCCTTTTTCCAAAAGAATCTCCGCCAAGTACGAGCCATCTTGTCCGGTAATTCCGGTGATTAACGCTTTTTTCATATTACTAATTATTTAACACTTTTTATTAATTGTAAAACTTTTGACAACGGCTTTAATAAAACCCATAAAGGATTTATTTTCAACCCGTTAACTTTCCAAGCGCGATAAGTTTCAACATTGGCCTTGATTATGTTTTTTATATTTTTGGCGCTTGTCCCGCCTGTTCTCATTTTTATCAAAATCTCCGGAATGTATGCTGACGATATTTTAAACTTTTCCAAAAATCTAAGCATTATTTCAATATCAGCCGCAATTTTAAAATTCAAATTAAACAATCCATATTTATTATAAATTTCTTTTCTTGCAAAAAATGTCGGGTGCGGCGGATGCCACCCCATTTTAAATTTACCTTCGCGATATTCCGATGATTTCCAAAATCTGATTATCTTACCAATATTATTTCTATCAACATAAACCAAGTCGCCCCACAAGCAATCGCTGTTTGTTTCTTCAAATTTTTTAGCGACTTTTTCAAGGACAAATTCATCGGTATAAAAATCATCTGAATTCAAAATCCCGATAATATCTCCTGTCGCCAATTTCAATCCCTTATTCATCGCGTCATAAATTCCCTTGTCCGGCTCGGAAACAAACTTGGCTATTTTATCGCGATATTTATTTATTATTTCCAAAGTCCCGTCAGTAGAGCCGCCGTCAATAACAATATATTCAATATTAGAATACGTCTGGCTTAAAACGCTTTTAATCGCCTGTTTAATTGTTTTGGCGCTGTTATAGCAAACCGTAATAATAGAAATTTTCATGATTATCTAATAACAATATAATTTCCCAAAACTAAAACATCCATATCCGTTCTTAAAAAACAATCTATCGCCTCTTCCGGTTTATTAACTATCGGCTCATTTTCGTTAAACGAAGTGTTTATCAAAATCGGCACGCCAGTCAAACGCCCGAATTCTTTAATTAAATCGTAATAAAGCGGATTGTCTTTTCGGCTTACCGTCTGTAATCTTCCAGTGCCGTCAATATGAGTAACCGCCGGTATTAATTTTCTTTTTTCCTCTTTAATCTCATAAACTTTTTCCATAAAAGAAACCGGCTTATTTTCTTCAAAATAATTTAAAACCTCTTCTTCCAGAATTGATGGAGCAAACGGCCTAAACGATTCTCTTTTCTTAATCTTAAGATTTAAGATGTCTTTCATTTTAGGATTGCAAGGATTCGCCAATATGCTTCTATTCCCCAAAGCTCTCGGCCCCCACTCGGTTCTTCCTTGAAACCATCCGATAATCTTGCTGTCCGCTAAAAATTTTGCGACTTTTTTTATCAAATCATTATTTTCCAAGCGCTCATATTTTAATTCGGCTTTATTCAAATATTTCTCCAAATATTTTTCGTCATATTCCGGTCCCCAGAACGGCGACATCATCACAAAATTTCTTTCTTTTTCCAATATTTGATTCCAAACATACATAGCCGAACCCATGGCTCCTCCGGCATCATGAGCCGCCGGCGGAATAAACACATTTTTAAAAGGAGTTTTTTCGTAAATTTTTCCGTTAGCCAAGCTGTTTTGAATACAGCCGCCTGCCAAAGCGATATTTTTCATTTTTGTTTTTTTATAAAGATTATTCAAAATATGAAAAAACGCCTCTTCATACATTGCCTGGACCGAAGCCGCGATATCTTTAAATTTTTCTCCGACTTCTTCGTTTTCTTTTCTTGGTTCGCCAAAAAGTTCAACCAATTTATCCGAGAATAATTTTCCAATTTTCGGCTCGCCGTCCAGCCACGTCATTTCAACCCCTTCTTTATCGTGCAAAAAATAAGAGGTGTCCAGTTCAAAAAATCCGTTATTTTTTAATTTCACGATTTTTTTCATCTTGTCCAGATAAACCGGATTTCCGAAAGCCGAAAGACCCATCACCTTGTATTCATCACCATATTTCCAAAAACCCAAAAATTGCGTCAAAGCGGTGTAAAAAATTCCCAACGAATACGGAAATTCCACTAAATCGTTGATTTTTATTCTATTGTCTTTGCCGACTCCGGCCATAGTGCTTACAAAGTCCCCAAATCCGTCAATGGAAACAACAGCCGCTTCCTTAAAAGGCGAAAAAAAGAAACTACTAGATAAGTGCGCGCGATGATGTTCAACATTAACCACTTCTGCTTTTATTTCCCTTCTATTTACGTTAAAAATCTCGGCTAAATTTTCTTTGATGCTTTTTAATTTTTTTATGTTGTTCAAACGGGATTTTAAAAAAGAAAATTTTGGCAATCGTAAAATAATCCTTATTATTTTTTTATGAAAACGCGCGAAAGGATTGCGGGAAATCGCGATATAATCAACGTCTTTTATTCCAATTCCAGCGTAATCAAGGCAAAATTTTATCGCTTCGCTCGGAAAACCCGCCCAATGTTTAATTCTTCTGATTCTTTCTTCTTCCAAAGCCGCGACTAATTTTCCGTCTTTGAGCAAAGCGGCTGAAGAATCTCCGTGATATGCGTTAATGCCCAGAATATACATAAAATCATTAAAACATAAAAACATTAAACCACAAATTCTTTTTTGTTTTAATGCTCTTGCGCTCTTGTGTTCTTGTGTTTTAATGTTTCATATATCTTCGCATCTACCAAAAAGCGATACCAAAAAGCTTGTAAAAAATGAAATATCAGCCCTTCTTTGCCGTCAAGAAAACCAAGACGAAAAAAGTAGCGGTAAATAAAATACAAAAAAGGCCGCAAGAATAAAGGAAGCTTTAGATACCAACTTTTTAGTTTTCTTCTCAAAGCAGCCGGCCCTCCGAGTTTTTTTACTTTTGCCTCGCCAGCCAAATCAGGATTCAAAATTTGCCTGACCTCACGCGAAGAAAAACGGTTGTGCTTATCTGTCCAAAACTCCAAATTTTTCCGATTGTAGTCAATAAAATCATTTTTTAATTTTCCGGCTTTACCCTCTGATAAAATTATATGTTCGTCCATTTCTCTTTGTTCCGAGTGCGCTTTCCCATATTTGAATAGCCGCAAAATCCAAGTTGGATAATATCCTCCGTGTTTTATCCATTTGCCCATAAAATAAACTCGCCTATTAAGATAAAAACCGTTTATTTTATCCGATGTTTTCGGCAAAACCTCGGCTATTTCCCGCCAAAGTTCTGGAGTCAGATATTCATCGGCATCCAACCGCAAAATCCACTCGTTTTTAATATCCAAATTATCAAGCGCCCAATTAAACTGTTCAGCCTGGTTTTTAAACGGACGCTGCGCGACTTTTGCTCCGTATTTTTTTGCTATTTCCAAAGTCCTATCCGTTGAATAAGAATCAACGATAAAAATTTCATCACTCCACTCGGCGACATTTTTCAAACAATTTTCTATATTTAATTCCTCGTTATAAGTTAAAATTATAACGCTAATCGGAAGTTTCATAATTTTTCTAATATTTTTTATTTCTCTCTTTTATTGTTTTAGTCACCCAATCATCTAATAAATCGCAATTCTGAACAACACAATGGCCTCCGATTTTACCTGCTATCGGTTTTAAAACCGGCCTAATCACATTGGGCTTCCCTAATTTTATATAGCCCTTATTATAATCATGGTTTGGGATAGTATAAACCTCATCAAAATCTAATTTCAATTTATCACAAATTCTTTTAACCTCTTTGGCAAAAATAATATTCCAACCGTAATATGTCGTGTCAAGAATTTTCAAAAGCTCGGTTGTTTCCGGTTTTTTAAATATTTGAGTTTTTATTCCGATGTCGGAAAAAATTTTCGCGGCTTCCTTCGCCTTTTTGCCGCCGAAATATTTCACGAAAGTTTTAATTCCTTTGTCCAAATAAGGATGGACTCCCCTGACCGGACTGTGAATCGCGTTTATTCCGATTTTTGAAGTCGTTCCCACTCCGACAGTAGAATGGATTATCGTTAAAGCCGGTTTGTATTTTTTAATATAGTTTTTGGAAATTTTTACGAAATTTTTTACGGCTGGATAGCAAATATGAAGCACGTCGAATTTTCCGGGAACATCGCTGTTTTTGTCCCTTATGGAAACGTCATAATAAGGCGAAAGAATTTTATAAAGCGCTTTTCCGATTTCTCCGGCTCCGATAATGAGATGTTTCTTAAATGGCTTTTTTCTTGTTTTCATATTTAAATTATTTGCCTTTAAATATCTACCGATTTTATTTATTTTAAAAATTTGAATGTAGAAATTATTTGGTTGAAAACATTTTCATATTCTTCATAATATACACCTAAAATTAACCGGTATTCATTTAATGGCAAAATAATCGCTGTTTCTTTGCGTTCATTAAATTTATATTGATATTTAATACCAGAAACTCCATCGACAATTACTTTGTCTGTGGTTTTTTCCAACCCACCATAACTTTGTTCTGCGAATTCTGGTAATACAACGTTTACCAAAAAGGTTGGATCAAATTGCTCTTCTATCTTTTTATAAATTTTAAGATTGAATTTACTATAATAACTTTTGAAAGCATTTTCGCGAATAATTAAATCCGCCGGGTACTGAAATTCAAAACCAAATTCTTTATTACGATAAATTTTTAATGTAGATGTGGTAGTTGTTGCAGCAGTTGGTTGTTGTATTTGTTTTTCTTCGGGTAGATTTTCTTTTTTTTGCTTTGTTTCTTGGAATTGATACGAATAAAACCAAATAGCAAAACCAACCATTATAATCAAGGCAATTAAAATAATCAGTATTTTTTTATTTATAATTATAATGATTTTAACTTTTATTTAAGGAACTATCCGAATGAAATCAGAGCCTTTAATTATCTCTCCACTAATTAATCGACCTTCCAAATTTGCTTGAGTGTCATCTAACGACAATTGTAAATCTTTGGTAACTATATGAACGACAATATCGGTAAATGAATCATTGTCAATATCCTCATAACTTGTCATTGGCTGGCCGTTTCCCTTAAATTTAATTGGGGAGTTCGCTAAAGTAACCGTAGAGGGATCTATTTGAGCGACATCAAGAGTTGCGGAGCCAAAAATTGCGGCAGGAACAGTTCCGTTGGAACTAAGATTGATGCTGTTTGAAGAACTATCTGGTTTGACATCTATTAAAACAGGAATAAATTGGCTGACGGTACCGCTTTCCTCAATAATAACGCCGTAGCCTTCGCTTGGAATCTTGTTTATCGGAACATTTTCAGCGAGATTGATTGTTTGATTTCCTGTGGTAAATTTCAGCGAATATGTCGCTGTTGAATCAACTCCTTCTTCCGGAATGGCTTTAATAATATAATCTCCTGTTTTTTGCTTTGGCCAATAAACCATGTCTTTTGGCTTGCCATCAGAACCGATTTCTCCTTCCGCATAATACAATTCTCCCGGAATTTCCCGGAGGTATTCATTATCGGTTTGAATCGCAGTTGTCGGGGTAATAGTAAATCCATCCGGGTCGGTCACGATTAAATCAACAGGGGAACCGGCTTGAACTTGGCCGCCAAAAGAAGGACTAACGGTTACGCGACGAACATGTTTATTCGTGTTAAATCCAGTTCTTTTTTTGAATTCAGTTATATTCGCAGAAATAATACCCTCATGTGGTGAAAATGCTTCTATAATATCATAATCTCCATTATCACCGACATACATCGCCACATGATCCACTTTGCCATTATAATCTTTATCCATGAATAATAAATCACCAGCTTGTAAATCACTTTCATTTATCGTTTCTGAATTATGCAAATATTGTCCACTGGCATTCTCATAACGTATCACGTTTTGTGGAAAATATTTATTTGGATCAAAAGAACGATTATATGACCACAGTATAAGCCCAGAACAATCAAGTCCTGCGCCGAATTGAATCGCTTTTACGCTCGTAGCATTATTCCAAAAGTTATATCCATTAAAGATATCAGCAGAGCTTACATATAAACCTCGCAAAGAATCCCATCCTTTACCACCCCAAGTATTGCCGTTTCCGAGATAAGGGGCATTAATAACAAGTTTCGCAAGATTTGCTGCTTTAACATTTAGTGGTAGTTGTACTACAAAATCTACATTTCCCGATGTTCCGAATTCTTGCCAATCGGAAGCGTTTCCTTTATCGTCAATGACTCTTGCTTGCCAATGATATTGTCCGTCATTAAGATTGTTTATTGGGATTGTTACGTTGGTTCCAGAGGACACAAAAGTGCTGGTTGCTGTTGGCTGATTGGTGAAATTTTCCGAAAGTTTGCGTAACTCCGCCTGTAATTGTAATTGATTTGTAGATGATGAATTTAATGTTGCGCCAAGAATTATCGAACTCTCTGTTACAGTCCCGCCCTCAGCAATCGAAGTAATGCTATCTGATTTATATTGTCCAAGATCAAAAAGAGATGGAATTATATTCTGCCCCATCGCCAAATTATAGTAATAAGAAATTTCTTCGGCACTTCTGGCAACTTTAGAAATACGAATTTCGTCAATTAGCCCCTGCATTCTTTGAGAGCTTTGCTGATTGCCAGACCCTCCAAAACCCCACGTGTGATGATTTATATACAATGGAGCAGTCGTATTAGCGACAATACCTGAAACAGAATCGCTCACGCCTTCAAGAACGCCATTTACATAAATCCGTGTATTATTACCGTCATATGTCCCAACAACGTAATACCAATTATTAGGTACGTGCCAGTTTGAACTAGAAACCGCTATTCTGCCCTCATCCTCAAATCCGAGATTAAACTGTATTGCATTAAAACTTGAAGCACCAGCACAACTACCATCCTGATTCCGTGCCATATGCAATGTGTAGCCGTGAAACCGACCATCAATGGTGAATCCTTTCTCGACAATTGCCTCATCAACCGCCCAGCAGTTTAAATCAAAACCACTTGGATAAACCCAAGCCTCAATAGTTAATTGAGAAAAATTTCTTAAAGAAGGATTATCTGGTACGACAATATAATCTGTTTGGCCGTTAAAATATCTCGCCTTACCGAATTTGCCATCAACAACAGCTGTGCCGATAGCAGTGCCATTATTTATTCCAGTTTCATCAATTATTGTATTGCCGGGAACATCATTAAATCTCCAAAGAGCCGCTGTGTTGGCGTCAATACTAAATAAATTTTCAGGACCTGCGGCCTGAACTTTACTAAAATTAAAATAAATAAAACTCAATAATAAAATAATAAAAACTGGCGTGATTTTTTTAAACATAGTTTTATATTTTTATTTACATTTCGACTTTTTATGATTTAATTTTTTTCTGTCAAAATAAATATTGAATGCGGTATCGAAAAAAATCGGCCGTAATATCCAATTTTAATAGCTTTAAAATTATTCTTATCCAATAAATCTAATAATGTTTTTTTAGAAAAAAATCTAATATGAGCTCCTGTTGGATTAAAATGTTTATTAAAAGCGAAAAGTGTTATTAATAAATTTTTGAAAAATCCATGATACGGCGTTGTAAACAATATTCTCCCGCCTGGCCGCAAAATGCGTGCTATTTCTTTAAAAGCGTTTTCCACATCATAAATATGTTCAATAACTTCTGAAGAAAAAATAAAGTCAACACAATCGTTATTTAATGGGAATTTCTCGCCGTCATTAATTTTATAAAATTCAATGCCTGGCAAATCTCTTTTTGCCTGTTGTAAGGCTGTTTCAGAAACATCTAACCCTATTAATTTTGCATTAGAATTTATTTTTCGTATTTCTTCTAAAATTTTTCCGTTTCCGCATCCAAAATCAACAATTGTGATATTATTGTCCAACGGGATAAATTTTTTTAATTTAGGCCACTTAAGACCAAAATCACTTAAGTAATCGCTTTGCCCATCCCAATAATTTTCATAAAATTGTTTAGTCATATTATTAAAATTATTCAAAATTTTCAAAAATCTTTTGATTTTTATCCATACATCGATTATATCATTCAATTCTTTTTTTAACAATTACTGTAACCAAAAATTATTTGTCGTAAATGAAGCTCTGCCAACAGGAGTTGGCGGTTTCTCTGTAATACGGTGCGGAGCGGAATCCCGCACCGAAGACCAATAGCACTAGTATTTATCTACCAACAGAATTGATGTTCTTCTGGTGCGGGATAAATTTTCTTCTTTCATATAATTTCGCGTCTACGAGAAACCTATACCAAAATCCCTGTAAAAAGTGAAATATCAAACCCTCTTTTCCGTCAAGAAAACCCAATCGGAAAAAATAGCGGTAAACAAAATAAGCGAAAGCCCGGCAGAACAAAGGCAGGCGGTAATAAAATTTCTTTTTTCCCCGGCCATGACTTCCCGATAATACAGCTGCCGCTTCCCGCGAAGCATAATTATTGTGCTTTTCAATCCACCAAGTCAAATCTTTTTTATTGTCGTCAATAAAATCATTTTTAAACTTCCCCGCTTTTCCTTCCAATAAAACAATGTGTTCGTCCATCGCTCTCTGTTCCGAACGCGCTTTCCCGTTTCTGAATAGCCGCAAAATCCAAGTTGGATAATAACCGCCGTGCTTTATCCATCTAGCCATAAAATAATTTCTCCTTTTTATATAGTAGCCGTTAATATCCGCGTTAGTCCGCGTTAAGTCCGCGTTGGTCAGCGCCTGAGCTACCTCGTTTTTTAGCCCAGGAGTCAGATATTCGTCGGCATCCAGCCGCAACACCCACTCGTTTTTTATATCAAGATTGTCCAAAGCCCAATTGAATTGTTCTGCCTGGTTTTGAAAAGGATGCTGACAGATTTGAGCTCCGTATTTTTTGGCGATTTCCAAAGTTTTATCCGTTGAATAAGAATCAACGATAAAAATCTCGCCTGCCCAATCCGTGATGTTTTTTAGACAACGTTCAATATGAATTTCTTCGTTAAAAGTTAAAATGACGACGCTGATGGGAAATTTCATAACAATTTATTATATTCCTTTATAAATCTCTCCGCCACTTTTTCGCAGGAAAATTCGGCTTCAACCAACTTCCTGCCCGCTTCGCCCATTTTCCGTCCCAATTCCGGATTTTTCAAAATTTTCAAAATCGCTTCGGTTAATTGTTTTTCGTCTTTTTCAATCACTATGCCGGCAACCGCTTTTTTAATTTCGTCGGAAATCCCGACGCCCTTTGTTACGATTACCGGCAAACTGAAACTCATCGCTTCCGCGGCCGCCATTCCGAAGTTTTCCGAATAGGACGGCAAAACAAAAACATCGCTATCCTGATAAGCCGCGATTTTATCCTCGCCTAAAAGCATGCCAGTGAATACAACTTCGTTGTTAATTTTTAATTTACAATTTTTAATTTTCAATTCAATTTCTTTTTTGTAATTTTTATCATTCGGTCCCGCTAAAACCAAAATCGCATTTGGTTCTTTTTTCACAACTTCGGCGAAAGCCGGAATTAAAGTGTCTAATCCTTTTATAAAATGCAGCCGGCCCATAAAAAGAACTATTTTTTTATCGGAAGAAATATTAAATTTTTTTCTAAAATGAATTCTATCGCGCGTGATAGTATTGGATACTTCCACATCAAGACCATTGGGAATTATTATGCTTTTTTTGAACGGCAAGCCGGCTTTCAAATAACCATCTTTTTCTTTCTCAACTGTAAAATGAATTGCTTCTGCCCCTGCTAAATTTCTTTTTTCAATTAAATTGATATAAACTTTCTTTTTTAAAGGACGATATTTAAGTGGTTCTTCCATAAAACTTCCCCGCGGCGAAATAATATATGGTTTTTTAAATTTTTTAGCGTAATAAGCGCCGAGAGCGGAAGCGGCCAAAAAAACAGAAGTAATATGAATTAAATCAAAATCTTTCGCGTTTTTTGCCAAAGCGCGATGAAACGCAAAAGAATATCCCCACAACCGAAGAGTTGCCGGGAAATACCAAACTTTTACGCCGTCAATATCAACTTCCTGATTAAGCGGAACATTTAAAACGCTTTTGCCATCAATATTTGTCGTATAAACCGTCATTTCAACCCCTTTCTTAACCAACCCCTTGTTCATTTCGTGAACGCTTTTAATCGGCCCGCCTTGGCGATGAGCCGGAAAATAAGTTGGAATAATATGCAAAATTTTCATTTTTATTTTTTAACTATTGCCAAAATTTCTTCTAACATTTTTTCTTTTAAAAGTTTTAGAATAAAAAAATATAATGCCGCAGAAAGAATAATATTTAAAATAACATGTAAGTTCAATAACTGAATCGACCAAGTAAAAATCGTCATAATAATCGCGGCGACAAGAACTTTTTGAAATCCTCTCCATAAAGAAAATTCTTCTATTTTCCGACAAAACCGGAACATAAGAAACGCGTAGATCATACTCGACGCAACCGTTGCCAATGATGCGCCAATCATGCCTAGGCGCGGAACAAGAAGAAAGTTTAATCCGACATTGACGAGCGAAGCGATGATCGGATACCCGATGGTTTTACGCTGCTCATCATATGCAAATATGAAATTGGCAAAAATAACCATCAGAAAAATAGGGAAGATAGAAAACAAAAGAACAGCCATAGCGTTCGCCCCTGCGCCATACGCGGAGCCGAAAATGAATTTCAGCAGCGAAGCTCCAAGTACGGTCCCGCCAAGTACGAGCGGCGCCGCAAACAAGAAAAGAGCTCCAATCAAACTTTCCATTACCTGGCGCACGCGCGCCGAATCTTTTACATGCGCAAGCCGAGAAAACATAGGAAATGTACTGGCACCCACCAAAGTCGGAATCACCGTAAGAATACCCACTATTTTCTGAACAGCCGCATAAATACCAACATCATCGACAGTTCGCCAAAAACCCAACATCACAATGTCAATATTGAATAAAAAAATACTGGCTAATCCGCCAAATGCAATCGGCCAAGCTGACCTTAAAATCGGAGCAATAAGATTTCTGTCAAAACTGCGGAAAAAACCCTTCGTGTGGCGAAAAAAAATAATTCCACCCGCCAAAAAAGCGCCAAAAACAGCGGCAGCAGCATAAGCCAACGCAAGATATAAAGGGCTTGCGGAAATCAATAAAGCGACAAAACCGAAAATAACTATCGCAATATTGGTCGCGACAACAACTATAGCTTCCCATTCCATCTTCTCTATTCCTCTGAAAAAAGCCACAAAAAGGTCTTTCAAGTCGTCAGCGATGAGCATCACCGCAAGCACCGGAATCAAAATAAGCGCCTCCGGAATACGATTGAAAAGCGGAGCGATAAAAAAAAGAAGAAAGGCGGTTACCGCGAGGAGGCCAATTTCCAACCAAAAAGAGGTGGCAAATAATTGTTCCCTTTCAGCAGGGCGACGCGCCACTTCCCGAGTTAAAATTGAATCCACCCCGATGTTTTTGAAGAAAATAAAAAATCCAGTAAGAGCCATCGCGTAAGAAAATACTCCATAACCGGCGGTTCCTAAAGCGCGCGCCGCGTAAATTGTAATCGCGCTCTTAATAAGACGGCTTCCAACCTGACTCGTGCCCAACCAAAGAAAATTCTTCAAAATCGTTCCACGAATAGTTTTTGTTTCAAAAAACAATTTACTCTTTATTTTTTTAATCATATAACTTTTAATGCTTTCCCGCGCTTTATTAAAAAATAATGTATTATCAGCAATAATATAAAAATCTTAACCAATCCCGCGTAAACCGGCGCAATCCAATCTTCCATTCCCTTGATAATATTAAGCCATAAAATACTATAAATCATAACTCCCGAGAACGAAATACCGGTTCTTTTGATTAAATATTCATATATCAAACGAAATAACATTCCCATAAAAAACATCCCTAAAATAATACCGGCAAGCCCGAAATTCATATACCAATCGCCAACCATAGTTACTCCGACAGTTGTTGATTTTACATCTGGCGCCAAAAGGCCAGAACGATGTCCAAAGTCGCCGCCTCCGACAATAATAGGCTTATTATGCCAAATAAATCGTGGCGGACCCAAACTGATAAAAAATTTTAATAATGATTTGCCGTACAATAAAGGTTCATCCATTTCAACAATTCTAGAGAAAACAGCGAATTGGTCTATTCTGGAAAAAATACTGTTAGAAGTGAAATCGCCCGCATTTTTAATATAAGTCAAAGAATTTCCTATGTTTTCAATTGGTCTTTCCACTAATGAATAATGGCGCAAAATTCCCGGATTTCGGCAGGCATTACCAAAAGGAAACAATACGATTGCCACTCCTAAAATTATAAAAATAATCTGTTGCCAAGTAATGCGCGAAAAATAAGACTTTATAATAAGATAAAGAATAATCAGCATCATTACGGAAGTTCGATTGCATGACGGCAAAACGTAAACCATTTCCAATATAAATGTTCCCCAAGCTATTTTTTGCCACAAACGATAACGCGCATCGTTGTTTTTTTTGAAATGAAAATAACTTGTAAACGCAATAATCAAAGCAACAGAAGACAACCAATCAAAAATTCCAATTAAGCTATAAAAAGAACTATTCTGAAGCCATGAATTCTGTTGCCAATAAGCATAAGCGCCGCCAAAAATTCTTAAAATTTTTATTCCCAAACCAAAAATAAATGTGACGCCAAAAATTAACGGCGCTTTTCTAAAATCCCATTCGGAATCTAATTTTAAAAATTTAGGCAGCCGTCCGGCGATAGAAGATGTTTGACGATTATAATAACCAATCGCAAAAAAAATAAGGCCAAGAGTCAAATAAAGAAGCGCTTTATAATAAACAACCGAATTTTCCCATAAAAATCCGGAAACGCCGAAAAAAAATAAAATCGGCGCAAGAAAAAAAATCAGTAAATAATACAATATGACAGAATTACCGAGTTCAAAAAAATCAAAAGATTTTGCCTTATTTTTAAATTGTATCATTTATTTAGAATTCCTCTCGCGTAAAATCTTAAAAATTTATAAAATTTATAAAGAAATCGCAAAATAAATCTAGGTATTATTAAGAAAGGCAAAGCCAACCAAAATTCCGGAAAATTCCAATAATATTTAAACATTTGCTTTAATTTAGGATTTTTGGAACCAAATCCTTCGGTAAATCCAAGCGCTCTCTCTACTAAAACAGCGCGCCAAACTTTTCCAAAATTATCAGCCAGAGCTTTTCTTATTGATTGATTATCAAATTTATCTTTAAATTCACAAACTACCTTGTATAAATTTATTCCAAAAACCTGAAACGCGTCGTACCAGCGTGGCTTTCCTTGAAATTTTGGGTCAGCAAGCACATAGGGATTGTTTAAAAAATAAAATCTTCCGTCTTGAGAAAGAACATGTAAAATTAAATACAAACTCACAAAAGCGGAGTTAATATATTTTTTAGAATTTTCTATTCCCGACAATGCTTTTTCTTTCTTAAAAATAGTGGCCGAAATAAATCCCAGCATACCAATATTTTTTTCCATAAGCTGATTACGATTATCAAAAAACTTATCGCCTTCCAATTCAAAGGCCGTATCATTTCTATTGTTTATATCGCAAGAATTAACCCAAATAAACGAAATTTCCGGAAAATCTTTGACTAATTTAATTACGCGCGCAATTGCTCCATCGGCCAAAACATCATCTCCAAACCACCAAACATAATCTCCTTTCGCCTCTTGGGTTAAAAATATAATAGCAACATCCACCCCCTCCTTCTTTCCATGAAAATACTTTATTGGAACAGAAATTTTTTTTGAATAGTCTTCTATTATTTTTTTTGTTTCTAAGTTAGAACTGTCATCGCGAACAACTATCTCAATTTGCGAGTTAATTTCCGAATTCAATTGAGAAATTATACTTTCAAAAAATCTTTTAACTTTATCCGGCTGATTATAGGTAGGAATACAAATACTTAATATAATTTCCTTATTAGTGTTATTAGAAATATTCATAAAAATTTAAAATTGTTTGTATTATTTTAGAATATACTATGGCCAAAAATACAAATAACTTCAACATTCCCACTTGGAAAAGGTTTGCCAAATTTAGCTCCAAAAATGTCTTTTTCCGCAATCTCTATCCATCGATTATTTGCGGAAATCCGTTTTAAATAATAATATCTATCAAAGCCGAGCTCTTTCCGTCTAATAAAATTATCTAAAATTGGATTATAACCAAGCGGCACTGCCATTACAAAAGTCCCACTTGGAGAAAGACAATTATTTATAATATGACGAACAGCTTTTAATATTTTCTCTGGCGATTTTTCAATTTCATCAAATCCTATATGTTCAAAAGTGGAAATGCTCACAATCAAATCATAAAGTTTTTCTGGTTTAAAATTTACAATATCCTTATTTATTATTCGAGAAGTTTTTTCATATTTATCTACTATGTCATAATGCGGCAACAAATAATAATTTGATAATACATTGCCAATTTCAAGAATGTTCTTTCCTCTATTTCGCTTAATAAATTCATAAATGATGGGGATTTCAATTGCTCGCTCATTTTCCCATGTCCGATTATAGGCTCGTCTAAAATAATGAAATGTAAAACCTTGAAAAACAAATTTTGGGGCTGGGATTAATCTAAAATAACAATTCAAAAAAAAGTCTTTTGAAACTCTTAAAATAACTTTATATAATTTAAACAAAATATTAGAATATTTCTTCAAATCTTAATTATTTTTCTTATTTACCATTAAAACAAGTATTCAGCGCAAATTCGCTTACTAACATTTATCACTGCCTTTTTGCCAATATGTGCCCCGTAAACATATTTTTTGCCGACTCGCCATCTAATTGCGGCATATAAATTCTAGTTGGTCCGGTATGAGAAATCGTAAATCCAGCTTTTTTCAAATATGGCTCTATGCCTTCAAAACCATAATGATATTCAATAAGAATGTCAGAAAATCTCCTTAAAACATCAACTGGTGTGTTCTGAATTATTTCATATTCATAGCCCTCTGTATCAATTTTCAAATAGCCGTCTTTTATATTAAATTTCTCTACAATTTGCTGAAGCGTAATAATCGGAACTTTTTCTCCAGTTAAAGAGGGCTTAAGATTAGCTCCAAACATATCTCCTAAATCTGGATTTATAATCATTTCCCCAGAAACGCCGCCCACCGCCATTGGCACAACTTCACAAGAATTAGCGAAGCTATTTTCGCGAATATTCTCTTCCGCTAAACGAGAAAATCCTGGAAATGCCTCAAATGCATAAACTTTTTTAGCTCCATTGAGCATAAAATAAACCGCCGTATCTCCAAATGCCGCCCCAATATCAACAATAGATTTACCCATAGGGTCAACTATTTTCATAAAATTCTTATACGGATCTGTGGCGAAAATTTCCAAAATAGTGTCAAAGCCCCATTTACCAAAAACAAATTTTAATTTTTTACCTTTATAAACAAATTCAACCCTATCCTTCAAAAGTTTTGCGCTCGGCAATAACGAGAAAAGATAAGCATGATGAATATAACTTTGCCACATTTCTCTTGTCGCGTTTAATTTATAGCCATTTCGAAATCTTGCTTCAAAATTGCCATCTCCGAAGTAATGGTTGTTTAAAACGGAAAGCCAATTTTTTGTCGATTTTATGACATGAAAAAGAGATTTTAGTCTAGGTATCATACTATTTTGATTCTATATAAATAATTTCTTTATTTCTCAAATTCATCTGGCACGCTTCAAATCTTCTTCAACCATCATTTTGACCAACTCCTTGAATTGAATTTTCGGCGACCAGCATAATTTTGTTTTTGCTTTTGTAATATCGGCTTTCATTTCAATCTTCTCCGGCGGACGCACGAATGCTGGGTCAATCACAACATATTTGCGCCAATCCAAACCAAGCGCTCCAAAAACAATCTCAACCAACTCTTGAACAGTATGAGTTTCCCCGCTCCCAATCACAAAATCTTCCGGCTGAGCTTGTTGTAACATCAGCCACATCGCCTCAACATAATCGCCGGCAAAACCCCAATCTCGTTTTGCGTCCAAGCTCCCCAACCGCAATTCCTTAGCCAAACCGAGCTTTATTTTGACGGCCGTAGAAGTAATTTTTCTCGTTACAAAGTTAAAACCCCGACGCGGAGATTCGTGATTGTAAGCAATTCCGGTACAGGCGAAAATTTTGTGGACTTCGCGATACATTCTCGTTAAATTAAACCCCGTAAGTTTAGATATTGCGTAAGGAGAGACGGGATTAAAGGGGGTATTTTCGTCTTGAGGCGATATTTTCGATCTACCAAACATTTCGCTTGAGCCGGCGAAATAAAATTTTGTGCCGGAATTTAATTCCTTGATAGCCGATAAAAAATAATGAACGCTGTCGGCATTCGTTTTGAACGTCCCGAAATCGTCTTCAAAAGAACTTATAATGGAACTCACGGCTGCCAAATGATAAACTTCATCGGGCTTTACCCTAAAAATTATCCGCCATATGGTCGGGTAATCAGTAATATCTCCATAGTGCAATATTATTTTATTTTCTTTTAAAAGGTGATTTATTCTGGAAAATCTCTGTTGAGGATCTTCAAGAGCGATTACTCGCGTCAATCCATGAACCTCGTAGCTATTTCTTAAAAGTAATTCCGCCAAATAAGAGCCGTCTTGTCCGGTTATGCCGGTGATTAATGCTTTTTTCATAATAATTTTTTATTTCATAAAATACGTACCTCCTCCCGCCCAGATAATTTCATACCCGTATTTTAACAACAGTTCAAGAACTTCTTTTTCACTTTGTCCTCGCTGTTCCAAATAGGCAGAATGAATAGATATATCTAACGCTGGTCGTTTTGATAAAACATTGTTCATAGCTTTCAAGGCATCCAATTCAAATCCCTCTATATCCATTTTTATAATATCTGGAAATATATTATGAGTTTTACAAAACTCATCTAATGAGACTGCTATTTTACTTCCTAAATAAATTGATTGTTTAAAATCTGTTTTTGTGCCAGGAACTCCTAATGCCACACGAAACACGCCGCCTTTTATATTGTTTAGTTTGAAATTCTTTTCAGCTATGTCCGCGAAAGAATCTACTATTTCAAATGCGTAAGAATTTTCTACGCCTAGCCCATTTGCTACAAGACAATACCAACCGATATGAGCTCTAATGTCAAAAAATACTTTTTTATTTTTAGCTATTTTAATAAATTGCCCATATTCATTTGGCTCATAAAACATTTTTTCATCTTTAACTATTGTTGAACCATTAAATATATCCATTGAAGTAGGCCAGTTATGAATCAAAATTTTATTGGATGTATCTCCGACCAAAAGAGTTTTAGGAAAAGTAAAACTTTTAATAAATAATCTAAATTTATGGTATAAATTTCTCATTAATAAATATAAATAATATAATATTTTACTGTATTACTCCTCCATTTAATTCCGCTAAAATAACAGCCTTTACAATCAAATTTTATCAATTATTTCAAATTCAGGTAAAGGAATAATAAATTTACCTCCGCTTTTAATATATTCGGTTTCGCGTTCTTTAAATTCTTTAATAAAATGCCATGGCAAAATTAAAAAATAATCCGGTTTTTCTTTGCGCGCCTGTTCTTCTGAAATAATGGGGATATTCGTTCCTACGGTTTTCTTGCCCCATTTGGCCGGATTCCTTTCGGCAGCAGCGGTAATGAGAGTGTTATCGAGATTAAAATATTGCAAAAGCGTATTGCCTTTTGTTGACGCGCCGTATACGTATATTTTTTTACCTTTTTCCGCTTCTTCTTTTATAAAATTGGAAATTTTTCTTTTTATTTCCTCAACCCGCATTACAAAATCATCATAAATTTTTCGGTTATTTAATCCTAATTCAGTTTCGTATTTCCTTAAGTCCTCCG
>ERZ1292625.1116-Hain-H41-01um-R1-1116-length-34778-cov-7_pt1 | contig 34778 bp, 51 predicted proteins | sample MGYA00564400_ERZ1292625 | MGnify/ENA primary metagenome ERZ1292625 (study PRJEB36523, sample SAMEA6512639) | groundwater metagenome | collected 2019-01-08 | study: AquaDiva: Metagenomics assemblies of 32 groundwater samples
GTCCTTTGCCTCCTGTGACAAATGTAATATAGAGAGTTTGTGCGCTTAAGCTAGCCGTCTCGGTAGTTTTTTCATTTAACGAAATTGTTCCAGAGTTTGAAAAGTTACCAGTAGAATTCAGCAAAATAACTCCACTCGTGCTCGCTGTTGAAAGCGTCGCTCCACCAGCAATAGTAATTGAAGAATAGTTGTAAATCGTATTCGTAACTAGATTAGTTGTACCAGCAGAAACGGTTAATGCACCATCATTACCTGTACCACCAAATGGATATAGATCGCTCAAAGAAGCCAATGTTCCTGATCCAGCAGTTACTGTTCCTGTAAAGGTTCCAGAACCCGCAGCGGTAATCCTAAACGGAGCCGTCGCCCTATTTGCAAAAGTAGCTCCTGCCCAGAAAGCTATATCCGTTCCAGCATTTGCTGAATTCATACCTGCCGCATTTGCCCCTGTTCCTACGGTTATATTGGCCGTATTAGCTGCTCCAGAAGTTAAAGTGAGATTAGTAGCAGCTAATGTCGTTCCTGCGATTGTAAACGCAGCTATTGTCCCTGCAATTGAGGTTATGTTTCCATTCGTAGCGTCTATCTTAAAGTTCTGTGTATTTGCTGAAAGTCCGAATAGTCCTGTCTTGTCGATGTAAATACCTGTTCCTACAGTTGGAGAAGTTGGGACGACTGTACCGAAAGCTAGGGAGGCCGAGGCCCCACTAGTCATTGTCAATCCAGTACTTGCTATCGTAGTTGCCCCAATCGTGAATCCACCAATCGTTCCAGAAGTCGATGTAATTGATCCACTTATCGTTGCTGAAGTAGCTGTCAAAGCTCCTGCCGCAGTAACATAGAATACAGCTCCAGTTCCAGCGTTGTCAGAAGCTCCTGCAAAAAAAGATTTAGTTGTGCCCGTTCCCTGAATCATTCCAGAAAACGCAGACCCAGATCCTCCATAAAACTTTCCAGCTGTAATTGTCCATCCACCTGTTCCACCAATATATCCAGTATTCGCTACTATAACACCTTTAATATAAGCATTGTCGGTGTAAAGACCCCAAACATCAGTGGTCGCTAGTCCTACGTCTGCATCAGTTATTCCTTTGAGCCAGCCAAAGCGGCCATGCAAGGTATAATCACTGTAAGTATTAGAATTACGTCCATATATGTCAATATAAGGGCTATTTGCTGAAGAGCTGTCGATCAATACAAATCCCGTCTTAGTACCCGTACCAACTCCCATTGAAACCACAGCGGTTCCTTTCTTCCAGATTGGATTGGTGTTTGGAGCGTAAGAACCAGCTAGATCACGAGTTACTGTGTAGGTAGGAGCCGAGGCTGCGTTAGTAACCAACATCCACTCATCATCTGTTCCGTCTTTAATTCTGATTACTTCGTTTGCAGAGAAAGTCGTCTTCCCTAGAATTGTGACCGTTGACGCATCTAGTGCCGTCATGTCTGCATTTAGAACATCTGCACTTGAGACAAGAACTATTCCATTCACAGCAGAAATAGCACTTTTCTCGAATACGGAGGTTCTAATTATTCCTCTCACTATTACATTCTGGAATTCAGCCGTACCAGTGTTAGAGATATTCCACCCAGACCCCAGGGGCCCAGATACGAAAGTTGTTGATCCGATAGAGGTTGTAGCCAATACACACCCACCAATCGTTCCACTTGAAGCCGTGATAACACCAGCCTCAGTTACCTTGAACGGAGCTGAAGCAGGGGTAACGTTACCTGCAAAGAACCTAATATCATCACCACCTGTGACAGTAGAACTCATGCCCACTGTTCCTGTGGCATCTTTAATGTCAGAAGCAGTAACTATCCATCCTCCAATTGCACCCGACGTAGCCGTAATAGCACCAGTTATGGTAGCCGAAGTAGCTACTAACGCTCCTGCTGCTGATACAGTAAATACATTGTTCCCGATACCTATACCATCACTTCCTAAGTGGACTCCTGCATTCGCATCGTTGTAAGCCGTTTTGGTTCCAGTATAAAGATATGTTCCTATTGTAAATGAACCGATTGATCCACTTGTCGCTGTAATTGCGCCAGAGATGGTCGCAGATGAAGCTACTAAAGCTCCTGCCTCGGTTACGTAAAAAGGAGCACTTGCAGGGGTTACATGACCTGCCCAGAACCTTATATCGTCACCAGCAGTCACCGCAGAACTCATTCCGACTAATCCAGCCACATCTGTCAAAGAAGTTGTACTAAGTGCCCATCCTCCTATTGTTCCACTTACTGATTTGATCGCCCCCGCTAAAGATACCGAGAAAAGAGCGGTAGCAAATGCTGCATCACCTAGCCATATACCATCTGTAGAGTTAGCTTTTAAGATACTGTTCACTGCACCTAAAGAGATATTAGAGGTTCCAGTCACGGTTACGCTCTGGAATTTAGCTACTCCTGTACTTAGGACATAGGCTGTAGCGTTGTCGTGATTAGCCGTCCAATTAGTCTGTGTGCATCCCCACCAAGTATCACCATCAGTTTCAACGTGCATTGAATTAGCCGTAGTGTCTTGATCTGGAATATGAATCTGACCTGCAATTAAGGTTCCCGAGATGATCGCTCCTGTAGCTCTTAATATACCTGCATTAGTGACCGAGAATGGATTAGTCGCTGTATCGAAAGTCGCAGCTCCACTCCATATATTTCCGTTAATATCTACATGAAACGAAGTTGCGTCTGAGCCTCCAATGTCTATCGTAGCTGCCGACAAAGCTCCTCTGAAAGTACCATTATTGAACTCAACACTGCCGTCCCCATAAATAGCATACCCTGAAACCCCAGTCGCAAAATTGCTAGAAAATAGATCCTCGTTTGGATTCCTAGTAGAAATGACTGAACTAGGAGTTAGTCCATTCGGAGGCAACAAAGTTTGAATCTGCCCAGGTGTCATTGTGGAAACACTCAATGCAGACGAACTAGCTGCTCCACCCATGTCTATAGGCAACGCATCATTCCCATCAAAGATGGTTCTTTCCATAAAATTATCCCACCCTAGATCTTCATAATTAGCCATATCGTTTAGTTGTAAGACGCGGGGTAACGGAAATTCCTTCAAACACGAAACCAGCAACAGTCGAACTCTCAGAGAAATGAAACTGTAAGAATCTTGAATCTCTTGGATTTACATTCACGTCCATTTCGTCTTTAGTAACCTGGAAATTAGTATTCCAGTTGTTCTCGCTTCGTCCTTTAATCCTTCCTTTGAGGTTCTGCGCTCTAGTAGAATAGATCATAACTTTGTCAACAAACTTCCTGTTAGCAGGATTACCAAAGTCAGTTTCAAACATGAACTCAGCCGCAATAGGTTGACCATTGTCTGAGTAAACCGTATCGCCACTCTTAGCTAACTGATGCACATAAGTCGTAGCTCCTGCATAAATTCTTTGTACACCAGAAACGTTGTGTTTGGCGTATGTCTTGAAAGTATCGTAATATGAATAGATCGTGAAAGTGTTATCGAGCATGGCGTATCTGATCTCACAATTTGTGTAAGTCCTTCCGTCTACAATAACTGATCCTACGTTTAATTTGTAAAACTCGTTCTCTTCATCCATCGCAAATACAGCGTCTTTATCCACGATTCCCTTCAACCACTTGTCGATAGGTCTGGAAATGCCTTTGGTTTGTGATCCTGTATAAGCGTAGATCTTGTTCTTGTACTTGTTGTAGAAGAAAGTCACGTTGTCTACAGTAGCCACAGATCTACGAGCAGATGTTCCTACCTTAGCTAGGTCAAGGATTCTATACCCATCCCATGCGTGCAAGGTTGAAGTCTTAAAGATTAAAAGTTTATTTAATGCCTGGTTGTTGTGGAGAGTAATTATTGACTCGCCATTTGGCGTATAAACTGTTTTGTAGTCGTTGGTGGTGTCCCAAGTGATCGTAGTGCCTGTTACATCAGGAATGCTTGAGGGGTAGATCTTAGACCCTTTAGAGATCCAGAGCTGATCCCCGAACAACTCGATAGAATCACCTGTTGGGGCGTTCGTCACGTTTCCACCCGTAGAGTAAGAAGTACCTGTAATTACAGCCGTAGTCAGATAATTTGTGCCATCGCTACCCACCATATATAACTGACCTAGAAACACTCTGAACTCAGGTTTAGCGTTTGCGAGAAGTCCTGCTTGTGCAACCTGCCAAGTACCACTATTATAGATCACATTACCGTTTTGGTAGCCGAATAGATACTCGGTAGAAGTAGTTGGATAAGTGTATAATCCGTTGATAGCTGAAGACCCTGTAGCACCATATGTAGTATACCCAAGACGCTTAGTCAAAGATCCCACTTCATCACCATTGATATTGATAGCCTGAATCAACTGGTCAGCCTTTCTCAAGAATGAACTTGTTTTGCATTGCAGGAGCCCCGAGAAGTTTAACAGGTCAGTCATGGTATTAAATTAGTAAATTCGTGAGTAGAGATTGCGAGGCCCGATAGAAATAGACTTATATTCAGGATCGGCCACTACTAGGTTCTCAAGGTCATCTCTCCACTCAGCTTTCCTAGCGAGAATCTCATCTGCACTAAGTCTTCTGCGGATAGCTAGTTCATGATTTAAGAATAAAAACAGGTTGTCCGTCTGAGTGAATAAGGTTTCGCTTGCGTCAGTAGCCAAGTCCTCAAACTTCTGCCAGTATTCAATAATCATATTCCTTCCTGCATATGACGTGTCAGGCATAGGATTTAACTTAATGACCTTAGATTCGGGATCAATTAAGTATTTAGTAGGTTGACCTTTGTTATAGGTAGTCCAAACCTCTTTCCCCACTGCGTGTGTAGCCGTGATTCCTGTCACTCCTGATAGGGTATTACTAGATTTACTTGTGTAGTCGATAGTATCTCCCTCAACGTGAATAGAACCTTCGTCAGGTAGATCAGAAGCATCAGCTAGTACTACCGTAATATCAGCTAGACCGATTGCTGTCGCTACGGTTGTTCCAATATTGTCGTAGGTTAGGTTTTGGAATACTTCTCGATCAACTGGATCTAAAACAGGCTGATTGTAAATCTTAACAGATATGGTCGAGTCCTTGCTAAAGTCCTGAATATCCGTAGGCATAGAATAAGCCTGTTGATCTTCGACTAGATCAGTTGTCTGAGAAGTTTTGAGTACATTCCAATACTTTCTTCTTTCGGATAGTTTACGTTGCCATCTATTAATAGCTCGATTCAGCCAATCGTCAGTGATTAGATCGTCAATCTGTTCGTTGTAGATTGATAGAAACTCCTTCTTGAGTTCACCTCGTGCATACGAAGAAAGGCCTGTCGCTGCTACCGCTGTTGAATACTCAGAATAAGTCGTTGTTCCTACGTTGTAGTACCGAACATAATAATAGTCATAAGTTGAAGTAGCTACCATCACGTTGAATCCATGGGCTACATCAAGATCTACTGCTGATCCAATAGGAGTAGGACTAGCTGAAGTCGCCGTTGAGTGACCATATAAAGCTACCTGATTGTATCTAATTAAAGTAACTTTAGTACCGTATCCGTGAGGGAATACACAAGCTGTAGTAGTTACTGCTGTTCCGTATGCCACCGCTCCGTTGATCTTAACAATCTCAGAGGTCTCTCCTTCATCAAGGATAAGATAGTCTCCGTTCGCCAATCCACTGTTGTCAGCAAACGTCTGTGAAGTACCACCTGCTGCTACTTCTGCTGTAAGATAGGTATTCGGAGCATCTGCTATGTACGGCAAAGCTACTTCAACAATGTTGTTCTTAACAGATCTAATGTCGGGTGTTTGAAGTGCCATAGTTATTGATTAGAGATTAAATTCCATTTAGTTTTACTTAAATTAAATTCTGGTTTTCGAGACTGTATGTTTTCTTTAATTTCCTCAAAACTTTGTATTACTTCTTCAGGTTTTGGATCTGTTATTTTAAGTTCCATGTTATTTTTTGTTAATATAATCCTTTAGATCAACCTTTAATCTATCAATGTCGTCTTTCGTAGCCAGGTCATCCATTTTTACCTCAATTTTTGTCACTCTCTGTTCCGTGTTTTCAGTTAGAAAAGCAAATGCCGAGAGCCTATAGATAAAGAATCCTACTGAAACGACAAAACCTATCGCTACTGTTACCTGAATCTTGATTATATGTTTATCTATAAGTCCTGGCATTTATTTTTTAGTTAAAATGATTAAAGATTAAAACCTAAAACGACTACGGTTGCTCGAAGACTCGTTGCTGTTGCTCCGACAGTTATATCAAGCTTAATGACATCATCTGGGCCGAAAGCCATAGGCGTACGGCCTGTAGCAGTGTTATTCAAAGACTGAGTTTCATATAGACTTGTCAAGGTAGTAAGAGCTGTAGACCCAATCCATTCATTCCAACTTGGAGTCATTCCTACGTTCAACGTAGCCCCAACCGTTGCTGTATCAGAGGCGGAAATCATAAGTATGACGTCCGTGATAACACATCCAGATGAAAAAGCTGGAACAGTATATAAAGTGGTTTGTGCCACAGTTTTTAGGTCTACATCCACAATTGTTGCCAATTTAGGGATATCAGACGGAAGTGATGATGAGGGGACTAAACCTGTTGTTGCATCTAGTAATGCATATCCACCTGTTGCCATAATATTGGGGTTAATTATTAATTCGCACTTCTTGCAATTTCTCTCCATGCTTGACCACCTGCGGTAGTTTCTGAAAGAACAAGTGTCAAAGTATCGTTTGCTGTCATTCCAAAATTTGCCGCACCTGCGAGCTTGATCGTTATGTCTGAACCACTTGTTGCCGTGCCATTGTTTATGGTGACATTTTCATTCGCAATCAATGTGACTTTTGATCCATTCTGCCAACCTGTCGAAGTGATAAGATTTACTGCTGTTGTTCCAGTAATCTCAAAAGTGTTTCCGTCATTGCCGAGTGCAATCGTAGAAGCACTAGCAACATCAGTTCCTTGTTTTTGGTTCACTCGATAGCTAAAAGTCGTGATGCCTGTAGTTCTTGCAATATTAAGAACATCCGCTGATGTTCCGTAATTGTAGATATGGAAGTCACTGTCGGACGTTCCCCTCATACCAAGGAGGAAATCATCCGTAGATGCGCCTGTTCGGAATCTAAACGCTGCTATGCTCGTATTTGCATTACGTTGAAGTAATGTTCCTGAATACGTTGTACCTGTGTTGTAAATGTGGAGAAGGTCACCATGTGCAATACTATTTGCTTGTGTGTTGATACCAACAAGACCAGCAGAGTCAATGGTCATCTTCACCGCTGTATTGACAACAAAGTGCATTGAAGAAGCCGTGCGTGTTCCAAACCAAAAAGACCCAGGAAGGAATGATGCTGTTGCGTTTGACCATACGAAAGTAGCTGTTTTTACGGCTGCCTGATTGTAGAAATCAAATCCAGCATATCCCGTCGTTGACGTATTCTCGTAGGTAATAGTTGCATTATCGGTATTATCAACAAAATGGACTATTCCCCTATTTGCGGCGGTTATTGCGGGTGCTACGGTAGCAAACAAGGACTTCCCTGATTGCACCCAGAGCGTATAGGGATTAGTGATTGTTCCAGAAGGAGCACCTGTAATGGCAAAAGTAGCTGCGTTTGTAAACGTACCAGTTGCATAGGTTGGAGCTTGAATCAGAACCTCACGTTGCGTTGCAACAAGACCTGCTGCCCACGTTTTAGTAGCAGAAAGATTGAAGTTTACTCCGATGTCTTCTGTTGCGGCCGTAATCCCAGTATGCGCACCTCCTGTAACAGTTAATGCTTGATTAGCAACTCCAGAAGCAGAAGCACCTTGAGTAATATACAATCCACCAAGATATCCGAAGTATGCACGTTCTGTTACGATATTATCGGAATAGAACGAAACAATCTTAGCTCCTGGCGTTACGAGTGATGCTGTATTCCCAATTTTATTACCAATTGCTGTGGCTCCGTCAGCCACACCCCCCGAAATCACCAAAGAAGTAAGCGCATCATAAACTTGATAACGATTTGAGTAAAAAGCGGTAGCATTTATTCCCGCTCTTGCAACTCCATCAGTTGCGAAGTTAATTGAATTTGCTCCGCCATTATACATTCCAGTATTAGGATCACCGATGAATGAATATGTAGGAAGTAACGCCGTACCTGCTCCTGCATTAAAACTACCCACTGAACTCAATGTTGCCATAGCAACATCATTTACTGACCATTCGTAGCCTGCTCCTGTTGGTACATTGAATTGAAGCAAGTTTGTTGCGTCTGCATTTCTTGCTATTTCATACTGAGCAGGAGTGATTGCAACTCCACCATCCCAAAGCAAGGAATTTGATTTTATATTTAAACTTGCAGCATTTAAAACCATTTCTGCCACATCATTTATAGAAAATTCATGTGATGAGCCTGTTGGAACATTAAAGTGCAGTTGATTTGTCGCATCAGCGTCACGAGTAATTATATATTGTGCGGGTGTAACAGCGACACCTGCTGACCAAGAAATTTGGACTGCGTTCAAAGAAAGTAAGCTTGTCGTCCATGTACCAAGGGACGTGCCAGCAGCGGTAAATCCAAGTGTGTTTGCGGCTGAACGATAAACGCCAGTATCTTGATTATCCTGAAATGTAATTGAAGGATAAGCCGCTGTACCATCTGCGAATTTAGCTGCATTATTAAATACAGTCGTTCCTGCGAAATAAGAAGTCCCAGAAGCGTTTATGCCTTCTGTTGCAACAATTCTTTCACTGAAAGTTGCCGTTGCTAGAACCGAAAGAGTGTCAGTTGAATCACTACCAATCACTGTATTTCCATTGAAAGTAGCTAGTCCTCCAACCGTGAGTGCCCCTGTTACAGCTTCGTCAATTACGATAGTAGTTGAACCTGTTATTGTTAAATTACCTGTTGGGCCAATAGCGAATAAAATTGTACCTACTGAGCTTTGTGCCTCAAATATATTAGCTGTTTGTCCGAGAAATCCTTTTACTATCAAAGGAATTTGTCCTGTTGCACGAGATTGTAGGACGTATGGGCCATTACCCTTACCCCCTGCTCGCCATGAATCGTTAAATTGTGACATAATTTAATTGGTTAGTATTCGTATGTGACTTCTACTCCATCACCACTCGAAGTACAGTCAATCCAAATCAAATCTGTATTGGAAACCTGATAAGATATTGATTGTTCGGGCTGTAAGCGAAAGAAAGAAGTTCCTGAATTTAAAGCTTGAGCAGATGAACCACCTACCGCGATGTCGCCTGTATTAGCCTTTTTAGCTTTCACAACCACCGAAACTCCGTCTGGCACAACGTTTGTTGTGAGCTGTACTGGTGTTCCTGAAGTTGTTACATTCTTTTGAAACGATATAATCGCTCCACTATTTATAAATCTTGCCATGTGCGTGAGTGTTAAAAATTAGATTGTGTCTCGTATTCTCCCCCGCTCAGTGTGTGAGTAGAGGGGAGAGTGAACGAGAAGCAAAGATTACTAAGCTAAGGCTGCCGTTCCGTATAAGTTTGTAGTCCACCATTCTGTTCCTAAGAACACAAGATCGACTGCGTCACCTACTGCGTTAAGAGTAAGAGTAGTACCATTTGCTAAGTTTGCAGGCGTGATAACTGCATCAGCCGTATAAACTGTACAAACGATTGTTTTCTTTTGACCTTCGACACCATCTGCAAGCGTATGAGTTGAAGCACCATTATTGGCGATCTTTGTCACTCCATGAGTAACTGAGATTGCTGTATTGGCGTTCAAGATAGCTTGAGCTGTTTCGATGATTGTACCTGCTGTTAATACTAAATTGCCTGCTGTAATCACTTGATTACCTGCTGAAATAGTAAGAACGGTTGAGCCTGCATTACCAGCGATGATCGTTGCACCGTACTGACCTACTGAGAAGTCATCGGCTGCACCGTCGTAACACTGGATATACTTACCCGTGAGTGTAGCTGCTGTAGCGTTCAAGAATAAGAGAGTACCTCCAATCATTGAAGTAGCAGAGATGTAAGCCACAGTTCCTGCTGTCGTTGTGTTCGCGATAGCTGACAAAATACCCATATTCAAAGTAGAAGTATAAGCTCCTGTAGCTTGAACACTTAAGATACCATTTGTAGCCACTGCTCCTGTTGTTGCTGAAGTTGCTCGGATTAGAGAACCTGAAGTCATTCCAGTACCCGTATCGCCTACATTTATAGCAATACCAGAAGTAAGAGAATTTCCATTAACAGCAAGTATTGTACCTGTAAGAGTTGAGTTACCATTCACCCTGACGAAACCGTCTGTTACCGCTGTAGAAGTGAATGCTCCTGTAGCGAATAGAGAAACAACACCGTTAGTAGCTATCGCACTTGTTGTGCCTGAAGCCACTCTCAATACTGAACCTGAAGTCATACCTGTACCTGTGTTTGTCAAACTTAGACCAACACCAGTAGTAGTAAGTGAGTTCATAGTCAATAAAGCGACTGTTCCAGTTGTAGCTGAAGCGATAACGTCGATAGACTTACCTGTAGTAGCAGGATGAGTGATTTTAACACCTGTTCCAGTTCCCTGAGCGTCCATAACAATCTCAAGACCATTTACTGTATCTGTCAAAGTAGCATCAGTTTCAGTCGCTACGTTCTCAAGATAAAGAAGTGATCCTGTTGCTGTGAGAGTACCTGCCGTTGTATGAATACTTGTACGAACAACTGATACCATATCAAAGTCTTGTGTACTTGTACCAAGTTCAGTGATTGAACTTGTAACACTTACCAAAGCTCCTGTTTTAGCTGCAACTGTTGTACCTGATGCTGAATGATCGAAATGAGCCAAAACACCAGAAGTCATCAATTCGTTTGAAAGTGACTCAATGTTCAAAGCTGCACCTGTCGTAAGACCGTCAACCGAAACATTGACCACACCTTCACCTGCTGAAGCTCCTGCTGTAGTAGCAGAATCAGCGATGATTGAAAGAGCTGCACCAACACCTGTAAGAATACCTGTGTTTGTAAGACGAGCTGCAATACCAGTTGTAGTTGAAGTCGTGATGTCTAATGCGTAGGAAAGAGTTGTAGCTGCTGCAAGAGCGATATACAAACCTGTTCCTGTACTTGCTCCTGTTGGAGTAATTGCTACGAAAGAAGAAGCTCCTGTACCTGTGAACGCACCAGATCCTTTTACGATCAAAGCGTTATTCGCAAGAAGTGAATCGTTTGTGATTGAGAATAGATCTGTTGTATCCGTAGAAGTTATCGCTACGTTACCATCTGACATTACAAATTTACCCGCTGTAAGAGTTAATACTGAAGTTGTAGCATTTGAACCCTTCAATACAGTTGCTCCCTTTTCACCAATAGTGAATGAAGCACCCACTGCTGTTGCATCCCAACCTCTAATATAGTAACCACCTGCCAATGTACCTTCTGTAAGCTCAAGATTTACGAGCGCTCCAGTAGTCAACGATGTAGAAACTACATTTGCCACACCAGCTGAACTTGCGTTACCGATTGTAGTAGCTGTGTTGTTTGTGAGTGCAAAAGAAATAGCATCCTGATCGTCTGACATTGTCAAACTACCGAGAGTAATCACTACATCGCCTGCCGCTACATTGAAAGCGTCATTGTGAGTAGTTGTACCCGAGATAGTGAACTTGCCAGTGCCGTTCATAGCTGCTGTGATAGCGCCGTTGGCTGCATCTGTGATAGTGATCTTGCTTGAATTTGTTCCATTGTTAGTTTCAAGAACCAAATCATAAGCTCCGTTAGAAGTGATTGTTCCTGTTGCTGAACCTGAACCAAAGTAAGTTGTTCCACCCAAGACTGAACCTGTTGTGAAAGTAGCTAGACCTGCTTTTGTAACAGACCAAGTATCTGAAGTACCGTTAATATCTTTTCCAGTTCCAGAGTTTGTGATCTGAATAAGGTGTCCTGTACCTGCACCAGAAGTGAAAGTTAGACCATTGTTAGTCGCATGAGAGAGATTGAAAGTAAGAGTAGTTGAATCAATAGTAAGCGTTTTGTCGCTTAGATAAAGATCGTCCCATGAACTCACTCCTCCACCTCCATCAAGTGTCGCCCACGTAGTACCATTCCACTTTTTGAGAGTTGTGCTTTCCCATGCAATAGCTCGCACATCAGAAGTTAAATCCGCTAACGTAGTTGCTGGATTAAACGCTATAAAACCATCGGAAGAAGATGATCCAGACGCAAATAGATTGCGGAATGTACCTCCTCTTCCTCCATTGATTTGCTGAATATTTTGTTTAGACATAATTTTGTTGTTAGTTAATACCTTTGGATCTATCCCTAACAGATAGAAGCGTAGGTGCGGTTTTTAAAAGGAACCGCTAACCTTTAAATTACTAAGTGTTATCCCCTTCTGAGCCTACAAAACTTCTCATGTTGTTAGCTCCACGATCTGCAAAATAGTAAACTTGTCTTCGATATTCTTGTGTATCGTAGTCAAGTTCTGGTGGCAACATGTGTGGTTTCTCTGACCATCTCCATTGTAGACCGTATTTAGCGTTTTTCTTTGAAGAATCAAATGCAAACCAATAAGCATCGTTATCGAGGTATTTCAAAGTAATAAGCTTTGGAAGACCTACTTTAGCTGCACCATCGTTCTCGTTTCCACCAGGGATATAAGAACGATTAATTGCTCCCATTAACTCTTCATAACGATCCTGAACACTTGACCCTTCTTTACAGATCAAAGTATCAAGATTCACTCCCATTGGAAGACCTTTACCGTCTTTAATAGCCGTAGCTGTCTTACGAGCTGCTTTTAGAGCATCGTATTCAAAATCCATATTGTAAGTTGTGCCATCGTAAACAATGTTGTTCCAACTTGTTCCTCCATCCTCACGAGTATGAGAAGCTGAGAAGAAAGCTGCTGCGTCTCCACCTGCTGTAGAAACTGACTGATTGTCGTCATCTGTGTAAGATGTTGACCATCCGTTGTTCAACATATCAGCTGCGGATGTTTCAATGTTGTTATCAACTGCGTCCATCATTCCCTCTACGAAGTTTGTAAGCTTACGAGCTTCAAATCCAAACTTCCAAGCGTGTTGAGTGATTTTGTCTCCGTAGCTATACTTCTTCTGAGTGAAAGTTTTGTCAAATCCTTGAATAGGTGCATCGTATTCAACAGAAGCATTCTCTCCTGTGAATTTAGCACGACCTCCTCCAATGATTGAACTATCCTTATCGTAGTAAGAATTTGTAGATTCAACATTGAAATATTGTTCCATCTTGCGAGGAACCTCTGCTCTCTGTACGAAAATATTTTGTATACTCTCATCGATCAAATCAGCGAAAGCTGATAATGTGGCTGGTACTTGTGCCATAAATTTAAAAAGTTAAATGGTAAATTAATTAGCGATTGCGTCTTGTCCACCCAAAATAAAACCAAGCATTTTCTTAGCTGCTGCTGGGCCTGAAATGGAAAGATTTCTAACAAACGCTGTGTTTGCAGTTGAAATTGTTGTGGAATTTGCTACTGTTGTAGAATTTGTAAGATCGTTACATTTACCCAACATTGCTGTTGAAGGGGTGCTTGTACAATCGTATTCCCAAATCTGACCCTTAATAGGAATGATCTTTACCATTGTGTCTCCCGCTGCTGGTGTAGCAGCTACCACTCCAGCTACGTTTTCAGCCAAAAGAGACGCTGTAGCGTCAATTACTGGTGATACACTTGCTCCTGTGGAAACATCATAGACCGCCAATGCTCCTGCAACTAGTGCTGAACTAGTACCACAGTACATTGGAACGAACTCTGTGCTTCCTTTTACGCATACGAAACCCATATTGTATTAGGTTAAAAAAATAAGTTTTTTATCCCTTTACAACCTCTCTCTACTTAGATCGATAGTAGGGCTTCTTTTTCAATTGCTCCTCTATCTCACTGGCAAATTCTTGTTGCTCAGGGGTTTGTTTCTTTTGAGGAGTAGAAACGTCTCCTGACCCTCCTCCGCCCATCTTGGCTTGCTCTGCTAGTTTAGCTTTCGCCATACCTAGAGCTTCACCTTTTACCCTTTCAAGATCTGGATTAACATTTAGATTGCGATGTGCTTTGTTTAGAATGTTGTACCAAACTTTCGGATCAGCTGGCGCAGTGTTATAGTAAGATAATTCTTGCTGTAACTCTGTCCATCTCTTGTCTGAATCAGGGTCTCCGATCTTGTTATATTCAGGATGCTCTTTTAGAAAGTTGTTTAAACTTTCATCCTGCATCTGTTTATAAGTCTTGACCTGAGTGTCCTGTTCAATCTCTTGCTTGGTGACATATCCTAGTTTCTTGCCTATTGCATTAAATGCGGCTAGATCTTCTGGGCTGACGGGAGCGTCATCCTCTGGCTTCTGGAGCGATAACTTATATTCCTCAAATTCCTTCTTGGCCTTTTGAGCTTCGGTCATCCATCTTAAAGCCTCCTCTTTTGAACCTTGTAGTTGTTGTTTGTATCTCTCTTCTTTAGAAGGATCTACTTCTTCAACTACTGGCTCTAATTCTCTCTCTGCGTTGTCTTCTTGCGAAGGGGCAGGTTGCTCCACAATCTCCGTAGCTGGAGGCGTTGAGTTGTCCAAAGCGGGGTCAACGACTTGATTTTCTTCTGTCATTTTATTATTTTAAATGATTAGCATTTTTTAGACATTGATCCCCACTTAGTTTCAACTTTCTTCATCTTGCCCTTCATAGGCATCTTACCTTTCATAACTGGTAACTTTCTTGTTGGTTTAGCCATATAATTTAATTGTAAAGTGATTTTTTGTAGTCTTCTAAACTCTTCGTGCTATTGATTACGTCTCCTATAGAAGGTAATCGAATACCTTTGCTATGAGCGTTTCTAATGATGTGCTCCTTGATCCTACCTAACATATTGAGTACCCTTGGCATCTCAAGCTGTAGAGAAACATATCTTACATCCTTGGTTACGAACTCAAATCTGAGAGGGTTGCCTAGCTTATCTGTCGCTGGCTTTCTACGAATGTTGTCGTATTTCTCCCTGATCTCAGTCTTCCACTCTGTTGAGTATTCTTTTGGAACCTTTACATAGATTCCGTACCCACCAAAGTCTTTTCTGTACTCTGTCTTTCCTACCTCGAAGTGGTTTAACCATCCTCCGAAGTTGATCTTTAACCAGTCGATCACTGGCGGTGGCAAATCGTGCCATCTATCGTAGAAGTATTCGTCTTCCTTCTTAACTTCCTTTGGTTCTTCCTTAACTTCCTCTTTAACTTCTGGAAGTTCTCTCTTTACCTCTGGTTGTGAAGGAACGACTTTGCATCTCATACGATGCCCTCTAAACTTACCTTCTTCCTCAAACTCTACGAGACACTTTTTGCAAGTAAACATGTGTTTCTTGTTAATAAATTAGTTAAGTTAGTCAATACAGAAAGCCGAATTTCGTACATCGGACACCTGTAGGCTGCTTCTGTTTATCAAGATATTTGTTAATATCAAGGCTAGTCACGATATAGTCTCCTGCTTTTATATCGTAGTTAGCTTTGATTTTAACCTTAACTTTACCTGATTGAATTTCTCTCTCATCTGTGTTTCCGAACATTTCCTGTGCTGTTTCTACTGGTAAACACTCTTTTACGACCATAGCCAAATCGTTCACGTTTACAGTCGCCGTTTCTCCTCCAACACGAACTTTGATGTGTCTTTCACCTACCTTGTCTATGTGACAATCAGTGCCTCCCTCTACTTTTAATGTGTAATTGTGCATTATTTGCAGTAAAATATTATTTGGCTCTCGACCTCCTCTACTAAAGTCTTCGCCATGTCTGCCTTCCCCATGTTGTAAGCGTTCTTATATGGATCAGGTTCAAACTTTATGTTCATACTCTGGGTAGCAACCTCTTCCACTACCTCCATAAACGGTTCAAACGCTCCTGATTGATATGCTTTCTTTACGTTTTCTTTCATCCTTGTTGATTAGATTGTATATCCTGAGTCGCTGGCTGTACCTGTGCTTGTTGACCCTGTTGCTCTAATTTCTGCTGCATTAAAGCTATCTGTGCCTGATCTTTCTGATCCTGAGTGCCTTGCTGTGCTTGTGCCTGAGCCTGTTCTTGGGCTGCTTGTTCTTGACCTTGCGCCTGCTGCTCATCTCCTGCCATCTGTTGCTCTGCTTTGGCCTGATCTGCCTGTGCTTGCTGTTCCTGGATAGCCTGTTCATCCATCATCCAGTCTTCTGGTTTCTCCTTTCTCGTCTTGTGTAAATTCTTTTGTGCCTTGTAAATATCTGTATATGGAAGATCTCTCACCACCCCGAAGGTCTCCGCTGCCTTCTGTTGTTCCATTGCCTGACTTACTGGGATAGTTGAATACGCTCTAACTCTCACGTCGAAATGCCCGTCAATCTCTGATGGCAAGATCTCTATCAACTTATCCTGTTCAGAGTTTGTGTACTCTCCGTTAGTATCCTTCTGAACACCTAATCTTTCAGTCTTAAACTCGTTCTTGAACATCTGTGGGCCACCTGTAACCTGTGGAAATTTCTGAGCTAATTCCATCGAATCAGGGCCAACGCTTGCCTTTAAAGTATTGTATTCTTCTAGAAGTTTAGGATCTATCACTGCCCCAAACTCATCTACTACAACGTGAGTCTTCTGAGGTCTTCCATACACCAACTGAATCAAATCAATTCTAAGTCTGCCCTGTCTCTCAAGTGCAAACTCTATATTCTGAAGAGGAGTCTGTAATCTTCGGAGTCCTGCTTCACGATTAAGTACAGCTTCTCCGAGAGTCTTTCCAACCTGTTCACCTGTTAGTGCTTTGGTAACACCTGAATACTCATCCGCTCTGTTCTCAATGTACTCGATCAAACTGAGTACCATTGGATCAGGTGCGGGTATCTTAGGGAACACAATCTTATCCACATCTCTTAATTTCTTAAGTTTAGGTTCAAGGATCATGTCTTGCTCAGTCACGTTACCTACTCCACCGTAGAATCCTGCTCCACCTATCGAGAGCATGACTTGGTTCTGTACCATATTAACCACTCTGTTCAACATCTCGTCTGAATTCTCAAGGATCTCTGGAAGTCCTATTCCATAGATCGTCTGCTCGTTTCTCATCTTCCACATACCAACAACCAAACTCAATTGGTTGCCTAGCAATGGGCCTCTATATAGAAGAACAATTCCATCAGTAATAATGAACTCATTCGATTCAAGATCTTCATAAAACCACAACCTAACCTTATCTCCAGGTATATCGTTTGAAACATCACCTAGATCAGTGTCATAATCTGATCCGTTATTCCCACCAGTAGCCACTACATATTGAGCCTCTGGGTATTTCTTCGCAGGGAAGTCTATCAAGAAAGTTGAATAGTCATACACCTTAGTCCAACACCAATCACGAATAGAATACTCGTCGTATGGTTTAGCTCGGTTATCAATCCACACATCTCTAATAGGCAAAGTCTCGAAGTAAGGCTCATCATTATCAACAACTTCCTCCTTCTCGATTATATGTTTACCTTCGTCTGGATCGTAACTAATGATCTTAGAAACCTCTCTCTTCCTGTATAAATGATATTCTCTTCCAATAGCTGTACCGTACTTAGCTATCGTATTAATGAATTTAATTAACTGTTGTCTACCTTGACCTTTGTCCCATGAAAGAGAGTACAAAGCCTCAAGGATCTTTGTTTTAGCCTCGAACTTATCTGATCTAGCTACAAGTTCAACTTCTGGGTTCTTAGCCGCTAGAATCGAAACTGCTGTGTCTATTTTAGAGAGAATTAAAGGATGAGCATTGTCCGCCATCCAATCCTGCATCTCAACATTCCAGAACTTATGAGGTAGAGCTACGTAATCACAAAAGTTCCAAGTATCTTCGATAGATCTTGCGTTCGGACTAGTATCATATGGATTAGCTTCAATAGAAGTCCTGTGTTGTTTTAGGTTCAAAATACGATCCATTACATCAAGAACAAGCTTAGAATCTTCTTTGGAAGGTTTATATGCTGGAGACTTTTGTACGTCTTGTGCTATGGGCATTAACAGATTAGTAATGAACTAATGTGTCGTCTGCTTATAGCTAGATCAACGTCTAAACATACTATAGGACTTTATGTTTATTTCGTAAAGACAATTTAAAATCTTAAAGACTCTTTCACCTCAACTGCCTCAAACGGTCTACCTTCCTTGAACCTGATACTCATCTCGGTAAACGGATGGGATTGAGCATACTTAATCAAAGCTATCCAACTTGGATCAGTTACTTGTACGAATGGAGTGAGAGTTACTTTTGTGAGCATATTACAACATATTTTATAAAAGCTAGGAGTCGGGAATTTCGATGCTTATGGTGGTTTTCGTGGCTTCTCACCATACTTGACTTTTAGGTCGAGCTAATACGAATACATTTTCTTATAACCTTTGCCTTTGTTTTTATTGAAAGGGCTATCGGGATCATTGGCGTACGGATTCTGGGGCTCTATCTCTTCGACTACATCTGGTAGGTAGAGAATGCCCAGAGTCATTGAGAGCGCATCTAGGATGTCCACATTCTTACCTTTAGGGAACTTAGCCAACTCTTCCTCTAATTCCATCGCTCCCTTCTTGTGGAACACTTTACCATGCGAGTAGAACGGTATCAATCTCCTAATCTTCTCATTCTTATCCATCTTTGTCTTGATCTCCACTACATTAAACCATTTCTTTCTGTCTTCCATCTGCTTTTCAAAGTAGAACTTTACGGCTTGCTGATACGCTATAGTCTCTATTCCAATCGTGTCGGGAGTCCACGTTTCTGCAAGTCCCCAGATAGCGTCTATCAGCTCAGACGGATCTAGTTTCTTGGCTACATAATCGAGAACATACAGATTATGTTGACTGTCTACCCCTACAACTATGATCGCTGAGTTGCACGCTTCATCTCTCTTCGAGATGGCTGGATCAACTGCCATAAATATATTACATCCCTCTGGGTCATCTTGATAAACCTTGATCCATTCCTCTTTAAACTCTCGACTCTCTCTATTAGTTGGCTGCTGCTGATAAAGCGCAGACCAATCATATAAACCTATATTGTCCTTGATACGATTCAGAGCTGTTATATCGTACTTCTTAGGCCACAATGCCTCTCCTTTCCTCCTGAACTTCTCGTCTTCTTCCGCTATCGCTGGGAAATCTAAGTGAGTCCATTTGTCCTTTCCTTCTCGGAGTAATCTTCCAGCTATATCCTCGTCATGCCAGCGGGTAATAATTAAAATAATGGCTCCTGCTTGCTCTAAACGAGTATAAACTACGGACGAATACCAGTTCCAAACATTCTCCCTCCACACCTCAGACTCGGCGTCTTCTCTGTTTTTGTACGGATCATCAATGATGAATACATGCGCTCCCTTGCCTGTTATAGGCCCTCCAACACCTGAAGCGTTATAACTTCCACCTTCCTTTGTATGCCACGTTCCAGCGCTCTTAGAATCCTCTGCAAGCTGTGTCTGGAATACATCCTTATATGGTTTAGAATCAACTAGATTTCTAACTTTCCTTCCGAATCCTACCGCTAGATCACCTGAGTAACTGGCTGTGATAACTGATTTATCTGGGTGTTTACCTATAAACCAAGCAGGAAACTTAATCGTTGCCATCTCACTTTTACCATGTCTCGGAGGAACAGTGATCAAAAGACGATCTATCTTTCCAGATTCTATATCCATTAAAGCTTGTCCAATCAGCTCGTGATGCCAACTAGGATCGTAGTTCTTATCTGTAAACTCACAAAATCCAACAAAGTCATTACGCACCATTAAGCTCATTTCTTTGTAGAACTCTACTTGCGAGTCTTCTGGCTTGTTCGGGATCAAAGACATTTATCTGGAATAAGTTAGGAGCGTCAGGTTTAACTTGAGGTGGTAAGTGTCCTGATCTATCCAATATATCTCTACTAGCAGTTAAAGCTACGTTTAAATTATCTTCTTGACCAGCTAGTTCTCTAACTCTGTGTGCAGCAAATTCAGCATGTGATTCTATTAATTCCTGTACCCTCTGTTTTTTAAGGTTATCAGAAGCAATAGATCCCGCAACTTCTGGACTGTCTGTATTATAGACCGCTAATGCTGCCTGAGTACCATTACCAGTCTTTAAATATTCAGCAACAAACTTTCTCTGCTTGATTGTGGGATTGTCTCCTTTTGCCATCTTTTATGAATATTATCTTTAAGGTGCTCTACCCTGTGTTCTTTCCAACTCATTATTTGTAAATTACTTAGATCGTTGTTTAAAGTGTTTTCATCTAGGTGGTGAACAACTTCACTAGGTAATAAATGTCTACCTAAACTTTGTTCCATAACCAACCTGTGCTCCCTAACATACCCTCTATGATCGGCAAATGGATGAAGAGGTGTATAAATTAAAACATATTCTTTTCCGCCCTTTCTACTTCTCTGTACTGCCCTGCCACCCTTAGAAGCAGGAGAAGCTTGGCCCTTAAAGAATCTAGTTTTTGCACCATTACTCTCTAATATTTTATTGGTAACTATTAAACAACACTCTTTACTACAATACTTGCCTCTCCCGATCTTAATCTTGCTCAAATATGTTGCAAACTCTTTTCCACATAATTTACAGTTTTGAAGCATTGACGTTTTGTAAAGTTTATTTCTTGGTGTTATACCAACTGTCTAAGTCCTCTGGTAGGGAAAGCTTTATCTCTTTTATGTTCTTTAGGTATTCAAGAGGTAGATTCTTTAGTTCTTTGTTTAGTACCCTAGAGAGGGAGAAAGATATACATTCTCCTTTCCAAGCTTCTTTAAAGCAATAGCTAACCTCTACACCTTTAATTAGATCTTCGTATTCCATATTGTTTATTTTATCTGATCTAACAAGTCAAAGAACGCATCAGCTCTATTCGCATCGTAGATAGATACTTCCTTTCCGTCTTTGTCCTTACCTGTAAGTTTGAATAAAACTTTAGCATTCTCTCCGATAGAGTTTAACATGTAAGAGAAATCTTCTTCGTTGAAATTAACTTCGATTGGAGCCTTGTGTTCTTCTTGGTAAGCCTTTAAACGTACTTGATAATCTTTATCAATGTCTTCTAGAGCTTTCTGAAGATCAGCGATTTCTTTCTCAAGTTTCTTCTTGTCCTCCTTCTTTGCGTCTTTTAGTTCAGCTTCTTTGGCTTGCTTAGTTGTTTGGAAACCTTTTGCATCTTCGCGAAGGATTGAAAGGAAAGATTCAATACCGTCGTTATATCCCTTGAGAGCGAGTTTAATAGCTCTGCGGAAGTTTGAGTGCTTTCTACCGTCTTTAATCTCTGTGTCTGGAATAGCTGCGGTGATAGCGAATACTGCGTCTAGTTCTTGCGGTGAGGCTTTAAGTAACTTTCCCATACCTTTTTTGGTTATTAGATATTATTTATTAAAACTATCTAGTTCTTTTTTAACATTTTCCGTGAAGATAATCAAGTCCTGCGTTAGTTCGATCAATTGCCGCTTCCTATCTTCGCTATATCCAAACTTCTTGTACTTCTGATCTATCGATTGAGATCCACCTTCTGAATATATTTTAATTACTCTCATAAGGTAGAGGAATAGGTTTTTCAATTAAGATCAAGGGTTGAGCGTGCATTACTGACTCCACTGCTCTGCTAAATATCGTATCAGCTTTCGTTAAATCATCGATGCTTAAACGAGTTCCGTTGTTGTCTATCGTATATGAATCTTCCGAGGTGTTAATAGTCAAGATCATAGTTTACTGGTGAGGAGCAGCTGTGCAGCTTCCTAAACTGCAACGAAGGAGTTTGTGCCACTCCTCCTAGTGTCTGTATAGTCTTAGACTAGCACGGATAAGCGATTATTGCAAGGTTATTTGAGCGTCTTTTCTTCTCCTTCTAACCATTCCATTCTAACTGGACTAACTAGAAAAGCTTTATCATAAGGATTGAACCTAAAAAGTGTTGCAAATCCTAGCCCACGACTAAAAGGGATGGGAGTCTGCCAAATCTCAACCAAGGAGTAATTCTCTTCTGGCCCCAAGTGTTCTCTAAGTTTAAGATGAGATTGTAGAAGAGACTCTATGTTATCGACTTTTCTAGGGGTGTTTTCAAATCTAATAAAAGTATTTATATTGCCCGTGCTTATTTCGTAAACCTTGAGTTCTAAATAATCGGAATATTTCATTTGAGTTTTTTAAGTGATAATGGAACGATATTTTCACCTGAACGGTACCAGTCCATTTCGTAATCTCCACTAATACATTTGCCAGATTTGGTTCCAAGGACTTGTGCTGCAACAATAAGCGCCTCTAGTTTACTGGACGGGATCTCGTCTATTGCGTTTAATATTTCTTCTTCCGTCATAGTTTACTTGTTAAGTGATTTACTAAGTTCTCTACAGAGCATTAATTACCTAAAGACTCTTCATCGCTAAACGGCAAGTCTCTCGGCTCAAGATTAAGATTCATCAATGTATTATCTCTTAGTCCTTCCATGAGTTCTGGAGTTTGCTTCTTGAATCCATTGAAGGAGTGACACTTAAAACATATTGACTTAATATGAAACACCCACGCAGGATCACCAGCCCACTTCTTGTTAGGATTTACGAACGGAACAAATACATTCATCTCTACATCGTGCTGACACTTTTTACATTTGAACATTACCATATTTGGTTATAAATTGTGGCTATAGCTTCTCTAAATTCGCTATTCTCTGTGCTTCCGACTATCTCAAACTCTATTGTGTCGTCGCTTATCTGCACAGCCCTGGACCTTGGATGAGTAAAACGAAACTTGAAAACAATCCCTGCTGTATTCCCTGCGTCTCCACCATTCGTAGTAGCTTCATACGAAATAACCCCCTCGTCCCCCTTGATACTTTTACACGTTTTAAACATATATTTATTGTTAAAAATTAATTATTTGTTTTGCCAATAGTCTGGCCTCTCTTCTGGATAGTTGTCCAAAAAGCCACCTTTGTGGAAATATATTATTTTAATTATGCCCCGATCATAGGCCCTCGCTTTATCAAGGGTTACTTTTAGCATTGCCTTTTGTTTGTCCGTAGGCGCTTCCCTGTCATCTTCGGGGTCAAAAGTCTTTCTTTCAAGTAGCACAATTCTTTGAGCATCATTCATTATTTTTGCATTTCCCCCAAGACTATATCCTGTTTTTTGTATAGCCCCTGCTCCACCTTTTGAATAATGATGAACCACAATTATAGGGGTTTGCTTTTGCTGCGTATAAGCCAAAAACCTAGTGCTTAACTCTCCTTCGTGCTCCCACTGGCTTAACCCTTCAATTCTTTTCACTAAATTAAAATTATCGACAATTATCAGATCATAATTGCCTTCCATAAGCTCAACCAAGCAATCCCACGTTATGTCTATTCCACCCCTAACACCCTTCAAAACAAAGTTATCATTTTCTTGTAACTCTTTTCTCTTTTTGTCGTAGCTTGTTTTTTTGTAGTCTGGGATTTTAGAATAAAGCTCCTCTTTTGTTTCAATACTTGCCGCTTTTCTTGCTAGAAAATCATTAATCTCCTCGGTATCCATTTCTAAACTCAAATACAAAACTTTATGCCCCAGCTTAGTGTTCTCTAGGGCTAGATTTACACAAAATGGAGTCTTTCCCACACCGTAACCACCACCAATAATTGAATATGTCGTTTGTTTTATTAATGCAAAATTTTCTGTTAATTCTTTCGTTCCCCACGAGTAATAATTTTTCTTTTCTTTAACTTCCTGTGGTTTCATTAACTCTTGCACTTTATCTTTTACTTCTGTTTTCTTTACCCTCTCCCTAAGCCCAAACTCTTCAATTATCCAAGCCCTAGCCTCTTTATTGTTAATCTGTTTTATATCTGCAACAGCCGTAATTTTATTGCCCTCAAAAGGCTCATGACTTGTACTCGCCAGATATTCTTTGCTGTCTTTTTTCCCTTGAAAGTTTCCAGTCAACCTATTGTCTAAAATTAATCTATTGTCATGGTCAAACTCTGCACGCCTTCCAATACTTGAGAAAGCTTTTATAATCACCTCCTGAAAGTCTAGCCTGTCAATTGCCAACGAAAGAGAATCTAGTCTTGACTTATCAACTGGCTTATAAAACTTTTCTGGCTCTTCAACTGGTAGAAACTTTTCAAAAGCTTTTTCTATTTCATCGAGCGAATAAACAAAGCTTTCTCTTTGCTTTATAGTAACTAAATACGGCTCCTGCTTCATGTGGTTATATCCTTCAAGTCTCAAAATTCTAGTTACGTCTTTAACTTTGTCGCCAGCCCCTCCGTGCTGCTTACTCCACTCAATAATCCCATTAATTGTCCTAGTGTATCTTTTTTGAGTTTCCACATCTATTGGGCAATCTTTTAATTCCCAAAGTGGCTGTATTCCATTTGAAGTGTCTATCACTAGCGAAGGAGGCAAAACGTCATACAATGCAAAGAGTAAGTCCTCTTTTTTCTGCTCTTTCGCTTCTCTTGTTTGTCCATCGCCAGCCTTAGCCACGTCCAAGTCAGCAAAAACATAATTTAACTTCCTTAGAAACGGAATGTTTCTCTTTGTTTTAACACCTAGGCTGTTCATCTCTTCCTGGGTAGCCTCAAAATCGTTTACTGCGAAATACACCCCCCACCCCTCGGCGTTTCTTTTTTTAAAAAGATCTTCTTGCTTCTCGTAATACGTCTGAAGGGGAAGCGTTTTTTCTTTGTCGTGAATTAATACGTAGGTTTTCATATTTGGTATTTGTTAATGATATTTTCGTAATCCTGCTTGCTGTCGAAGTCCTCCTCCTCAAAAGACTGCCAGCTTATTTTAAGTTTACCCTCCCCCTTTGCCTTCCTCACCCACGAAAGAATTATCCGATAGTCATTATCGTACATTTTAAAATTCTTCTCGCTTTTCAGTTTCCAGTCCTCAACAGATTTAATATACTCTTTTACTGTTGCCCTTCCAATCTGTTGGCATAGCTTGCGATACTCCACGAGACTAAGCTGCACCACGCCTTTTTCTTCACTAAAGCTTTTAAGCTGTTCGCGAGGTGGGCGAGCTCTCTTGTTTATCTTGTTATTATCTATGTCTATTATAGACTGCAGTTTCTGCATACCCCCGACTGCAGTTTCTGCATACCTGCCCTGCAGTTTCTGCATACCCTCTGCAGAATGTTGCATGGAGGGGGTGATTTGACCATGTAGATGCAGTTTACCGCTAACCATCTTGCCCTCCTTGCCATTAAAAGCAATGAAGTAGTCGTGCTTATTAGCTATTAACTCATTCCATTCGTCCGTAGTCCTTAAAAATCCCTTTTCGGACTTATCAATAAGACCCTTGGCCTCCAAAAGATCAATTGTAACAAAAACAGTTCTCTCGGAAAGGTCTAGTTCTTTACCAATGTCTCTCTTGCTCATGACACACCATCCGCCATACTTTTTGTTGTGAGAGAGCATATAAATAGAATCTAAAATGCAGTATTCGTGAATAGACAGGTTGTAAGCCTTGCGAAGAGGGTGAAGAATAGTTGTGTACATAGGCGATGGGGTTATAAATATCTCAGAGCCACTAGTTCCAAATAACCCCATCAAGAGTTGGAAGAACTAGCAGCTCTAAAATATTTAATATTCATTAATTGATGGGGATGAGTTAAGTGTCTCTATTTAAGCACGTCACGAAGGAAAAGTCAAACACGTTAGTGTTGACTAAACAGTGATTGTGTGATACTTGTTAGGCATGACAAATCAACAACTTATAGAGAAGATAAAAGAATACAGTCTTAACGGATTACGCTTATCTAAAGCCTTAGGAATACCTAGGCAACAAGTCTACTCTTGGATTAACGGAAAGCATAAGATTAGTCGACCATGGTCAATACTTCTAGACCAACACTTTTCTATACTTGTCAAGAAAGACTAGTGAGTGAGTGTTGACATTGGGGTAATGTCGTGATAAGCTAGGCTCATGAGAAAGACAGACATAACAAGGCCGATCACCCGCCCGACTCAAAATAATGAGCTAAACGTGGCAACCGTATTGGCCTTTGTTATCTTCTTCCTTTCGATCGTAGTAACATTAACCCGCTAATGTATGGAATTCTCACTATGTATCACGGATGACGACGGCCGCAAGTATGAGGTTATAACTACCTCGCTTGAATCGCACGAAGAACAGTTAAGGAAGACGATGCGTAGGATTGCTAAGGATAAGTGGGATAGAGAACAGAGTCAAGAGAAAGAGGATAGGGAACAACAGAACATTGATCTTGAAGAGGCTTTTGCAAGAAACTAACCCAAGACTTTATGAGCGATACAATTATCAGAAGAGTAGATACAAGCACAGACGGTAGACGTTTTTACGAAGAAATAGACCAGGAAGGCAAGAGGCTCTGGTGTTACCCTTCATTCACTACAAAGATCGATGCTGTATACCCTAAAGACGCTTTCCTTATTAACTGGATTAGGGAGCAGGGATTAGGTGGTCAAGCGATCTTTGAAAAAGCTGGAGAAGAAGGAACGGAAGCTCACATCGCCATCGACACGTTGATCCGAGGAGAGAAGGTTTTAACAGAAGGATTATCGTTGAAGGTTAAAAGATGTGTGCAAGCTTTCGTTGACTGGACAATCGAGTTTAAACCTGAGTTCTTAGAGAGTGAGGTTATGGTAGTAAACCACGAATTGAAGGTAGCGGGTACAAGAGATTTACTTTGTAAGTTGAATTACCAGAAAGGAAAGACAAAGTATGAAGGTACATATGTAGTAGATTACAAAACAAGCTTAACCCTACAAGATAAGCACGAGATTCAGGTTGCGGGGTATTGGTCTTGCACAGCTCCAGGTTACAAGACGGCTTTACTTCATTTGAATTCTAAAAATCAAAGCGGTTACGCTTTTAAGTCTTTCGATCCAATTCCAGCATTCGAAAAGTTCAAATTATTCAATAAGGTGTTTGAAACTCTCTATCCTGCTGCTGAACCAAAAATAGAGGATTACCCAGTTTACTTTACTCTTAATTAAACCGTTCAATGAATGAAATTTGGAAAAATATCAAGGGTTACGAAGAGTTTTATCAAGTTAGCAACCTTGGAAGAATAAAATGCCTAAATAAAACTATTACTTATAATCAGGACGGTAGAGAGAAATCTTACGCTAGAAAACAAAGTATAATGAGAACAAACCAAAATGGAAAATATACAATGATAATCCTATGCGCTGATGGACATAGAAAGTCTATGAGGCTTCATAGGTTAGTAGCAACTCATTTTATTGAAAACCCCGAAAACAAGAAAGAGGTGAACCACAAAGATGGAAACAAGAAAAACAATAGCGTAGAAAATCTTGAATGGGCAACTAGCAAGGAGAATAGTTTACACGCTTATGTGAATAGATTAAATCTACCACCAAACCCAAAGGGTGAGGATCACGGAATGGCAAAACTTAATAGGTTTCAGGTAGAAAGGATGAGACTTTTAAAAGAATGTTTACCAATCATTAAGTTTAAAGAATTAGGGAGATTATTTAAAGTAAGTAAGTCTCAAGCGTTCGGTATAATAAAAAAACAAAGCTGGAAACATATAATTTAATTAACCAAATAATACAATGGATTTCAAGAACTACAGAGAGAACAGCAAGAAGCTAGGAATGGGTGGGGATTACTACAAGCTCCAGGACGGAGAGAACAAGGTTAGACTCTTGACTGAACCAGAACCAATCTTCTCACATTTCAGCGCAAGCGGATCAACTACGTGTCCAGGGGACTTACTTTGTCCTATTTGCAAGGCAGGAGGCAAGAAGACCTCTAGAATCATGCTTTATATCATTGACCGCACGGATAACGACATTAAGCTCGCTGAATTTGGCTGGAGCGTTTACAAGGCCCTTGGAGAGCTTGCAAATAGCTCAGAGTATGGATTTAAAGATCTTCCACCCTATGATGTGATTATTAAGAAGAGTGGTGAGGGTAAAGAAACCAGATACACAACAGTACCAGGAAGAAACGAAGATCCAGTACCTTTGAACATTCTTGAAGAATTGAAAACCAAGAAATCAGTTACCGATATTATTTTAGGTAAGATTAAGCGAGGACAACAAGGGCCAGCCGCCCACGATGGTTCATTTGAAGAGTTTATAGAAAACTAAAACATGGACAAAACATACAAAGACTACTGTATCAGGATGATTAGAGAGATAGAGATAGAGTGTATAATAGAAGGATTGAAGCAGAGAGGGTTGCAGGTCGTGCCGTTGAATCTACCAATATTAATTAAACCTAAACCATGAATGACGCAATTAAGCTAGAGGGAGCGCAGGTAATATCTTTCCCAAGAATGTTGAAGAGTGGACTACGTAGGCTCACCATCGAACTAACAGAGTTTGATTCCAGGAAGTACGAAGGAATGTTGAGTATCTTAGAAGGTAACAAAGTCTTGTTGAATGGAGAGTTTACGGCGACTGAGAAGCAGGATGAGCATCAGGCTGACCCTTCCACTGGAGAAATGATGTAACAATTCGGGCGTTGACTTGACTTGTTATAAACGGGGATACCCGCAGAGACAATGGATAGACGCTGATAGATAGAACAAAACACCATGGAGGTGACAACACTCTATCAAGGCAAAGGAGACCGTAGCGCAGTTGGTAGAGCAGGGATGTCAATAAGCTCCCAGGTCGCAGGTTCGAGTCCTGTCGGTCTCTATAGTCTTAGTTACTAGCTTCTGGATAAAAAGCTAAAACATGGGGAAGTTCTAGGTACACCTTTCCCACCTGAGTTAGCGGATAAAGCGGAGGTAGTAAAATAGTACTACTAAAATAATGCGACGAGAACATTATATAGTTCGGAGCTGAGCATCTCTAAAAACTGCTCAAGCCTATAACACAAACTATATGAGAGAAATAACTAAGGAACAATTATATCTTGCTCCTGATAAAATAGGTTATTTAAAGGAACTGTTTGGTTGGCGCTTGTCGGAAGTAGAGAAGCTCTACTTAATTGGATTTAACTTGCCTTTTACGAAAACAGGCTATGCTAAAATGTGCGACATTTCAGACGATGGGCGAAGAGACAGAATACGTTTTAATGTGAATAACGATACTTATATGTTCGATGACCACTTAATTAAATAAACCATGACCACAGTTAAAAAGCTCAAAGAGCCTACGAAGGAAATAAAATGTAGAAGTAGGGGTTGTAAGACCATGATTGATAAAGACGGCTGTAATGATGGATTGTGTGATCCCCACATAGATGAAGTGTATGGGTGTGATCAATGCTGGAGCGTTTCAGATGAAGACTAATCGATATTCGAGATATACTTGCTAACAAGAAGAAAGATGTTTGATCTTTTCAAGAAAAAACCTGCAGGTAAATGTAAGCACCCCCACGATCAACTTACGTCAGCCCTGTCATATACGAAATGCGGAGTGTGTGGAGAGTTGCTTTATGCCGAGAGTCACGACCGTCCAAGAAATTATTTAGATAGAAATTGTACGAAAGATCTTTAACCAAATAACCCCATGACAGAGAAAGAAAGAGAATTGATAATGGAAATGCTTACTTATGGTGCTACGCCTTATTTCGATAATATTAACAACCATGTTTCCACAAAAGAATTGGATAGGTAGAAATGAAGACAAGATCATACTCGATCTTTGTGGTGGCACTGGCTCTTGGAGTAAGCCGTATAAAGACGCTGGCTACGACGTAAGAGTTGTAACTTTGCCAACTTACAACATTCACCACTTCGTTGATATTATGCCCGAAAACGTCTATGGAATACTAGCCGCACCACCCTGCACGATGTTTTCAATGGCTAGAACTGTAGCGAAAACACCGAGAGATCTGGAAGGAGCAATGAAGACTGTGCAAGCATGTTTGGCTATTATCTGGAAAGCTCAATATTCTGGTAAAAGATTGCAATTCTGGGCGATGGAGAATCCAAAAGCTAGATTGCGTTGGTTTATGGGAAAGCCAGCAATGACGTTTTCTCCACAAGATTACGGAGACCCTTATAGGAAGCCTACCGATCTATGGGGGAACTTTAATACCGATCTTAAACAAACACCAGTTGCGCTGAACCCAAACCAGAAAAAACAAAGCCAGCTCAATGTGCAAAATCTTTTACCGATTCCCTCGGACTACGTTCGCGACCCAAACATGAGCACAAGGGCAATAGCCAGATCAATCACTCATCCGGGATTCGCTCAAGCCTTCTTTAATGCAAATAAATAATCCCCCACTCACTCATGACTAAAAATATAAAGATGTTCGACAAGTATTTCCAAGAAAACATGAGCACTATTTACGACCCCTTCGTTTTAGCGACCAAAGAAATGTTGAATTCCCAAGCCCTTGAACTTGCAGCTCTGAGAGAGGAGGTGGAGAGGTTGAAGGAAGGATGGAAAGATGATTATGGAGATGGTGCAGTTTAAAGAATAAATTTAACTAACAACATGTTAAGTACATGTTAAATACACGTTAACAACTACCATATGACAAAGCACAACAAGAAGGAAGAATCTAAAGCTCAAGCAATGTATGATGCACTCACGAATGACCCACGGGAGGTAATTTCCTGGTGCCTCGAAGAAATCGAAGAGTACCGCAAGTTAATCAAAATACTTAAAAAGCATTTATGACAGCAATCTCATTCTTTAACCTCTCTAAGATGAAACAAAAGAAAATACTTAAGAAGGTAGTGAAGCAAGCTAATGAGGATCGGCGGAAGACTATGCAGAAATCTCAGAAACTATGCAGGGTTAGGCAAGGCTGTGTCCAATGCGGTAATCAACTGCAGGTGGTAAAAAACATTTTATCATTCAATGGAGCTAATGCTAGGGAAGTGCAGTCTCGTGTGTGTGTGAATCCAGGTTGCCCGAATTGGGCTTTGTTAGCCGTACCCCTTGAAAACATGCCACTATGAAAAAAGCTCAAGACTTATCTCAGTGCCCAGGTTGCTTCTGCATGACTAAAACAATCAAAGGATTGTGCGGGAAATGTAAGACAGAGAAGAACAAAGCCTACGTCCAGACTCAATACAGGGATAAAGTAAATAAGCAGTCAAGTTCAGACATGGGAAAAACCCATGGCCAGAAGAAACACGACTGCTCAAATACAGACGAATACATAGACTCACCAGACGGAGCCATGTGCGCTTGCGGAAAGCCTATCAGCAAGAAGCTCAGGAAGGGAATAGACGATCTTTGGGAGAAGACTGGGCCTGTTGGAGTTTCTCAGTGGCTTGAACAAGGCAAGAAGTATGGCTACCTTGATTATTGGGCAAAAGAGATAATTTCTTGTCTGCCCGAAAAAACCTTTCCAGAAAGAGAATCTGACGAATTTGATGCTGGATGGGCGGAAGCTCGTGCCTATTTCTTGAACAATCTAAAGAAGAAAGGTCTAAGTCCGAATAAAGACTTATAGCACTTTCAAGAAATCCCTATACCTATAGAAAGGGTTAGCAATAATCAACAGATGTACTATGTGGAATATATACGAAATTGAGGAAATATATACATAGCCTATAAGCAATGTATAGGAAATTGTCACTTAACTATATCATACATACCTAACTATCATTAAATAACTAAAGTATACTATGCTTACCGCACGCCAAGCACTTGGGAAATGGCAGAAAGAACAAAAGCCTTCGTATGAAGGACTTCTAGAGTGGGCAAAGAAAAACAATCTAGAGATCATGCCAGAGTGTATTCCAAGACCTTCTAAGAAGTGGCATGTTGGGATTTGCGAAGAGGGAGTTAGAAATCCAGACTTTGCAGGACTAAGGTGTGGAAGAATAGAATTAAGTAAAACTGGAGACGATTATCCTTCCGAAGACCATATTTGTTTACCAGAAGAAATCTGGGATGATATTGTTGAAATTATAGACAATTACTAATTAATATATGATCTACTCAAAAGCAGACAATCAGGACTTTGCACTCAAGCTATTGCTCGGGGCAGCTCTGGACTTACATCAAGATATATCGCTTAGAAAGTACGAATTTGGGGATAGGGTTTCCGCAAAGAAAGTGTTAGCTATTATTAAATTACTTGAAGACAAATGAACATTAAATGTAAGTGGTGTAGGTCTGAGTATGAAGATTCTGGTGTTCCAGATTATTCATACTGTTGTAATAACAAGTTCTGTATGAAATTAAACAGAAAAGAGTTTTTAGATTCTCTTAAGAAAGATTGTAAAATAAACACATGAAACACTCTAAAAAATGGTTCAAGCCAGGTAGAAGGATTTACAGGGCTGCTACTACGTGTACGTGTGCAGAGTGTGCTAATGTTGTAAAGAATGGCCTTGTAATTTACGATAAGCAACATGCGGAGTATCTCTATATGTGTCAGTTCGATTACCCAGTAGACTACTTTTCTAAACCCCTTGAATGAATCTAAACAATGAAATCAATACAGTCGTCACTGAGTTGATGAAACTCAAAGATAAAGGCGAGATAAATCATGCGAGCGTTTCTTATGGTGTAGATAGACATAATATCAGCATAGAGATCACCTTAATCAAGCATGGAGTAGAAAAGAAAATAGCTTCAATGTTCTCAAAAGATGCGGAGGGAATTGCTAAGCGTGTGCTGGAAAAAGTACAATTTGTAATCAGAAATATACCATGAAAAAATGTAAACATAAATGGATAGCCGACAAGAGAAAGAACTTTGCGTACTGCGAGAAGTGTTTGAATTGTATTGTAGATAAAACGCAAATGACGAAAGAAGAATACACACAAGGGATTGTGAGAATATCGTTAAAGATGTAATTAATAAAGCTATAAAACCATGAAGTGTAAATACTGCGGACGACAAGAAGATCATACGCACATGTTCATTATTCACAATGGCGTTAAGATTGAAGACGAAGATTTTGACGTTAAAGATGGGAAGCTGTATCACGAAGGTCTTTGCATTGGGGAGCGTGATACCTTTGCTGGATATTGGATATACAGCAAATACGAGAAGGATTATCAGTTGGTGTATGAACGAATATTAGGTTGGAAAACTAAATTCAAAGAGTTCTTTCGTGGTATTTGGTATAAAGCTTATCTTTTTACCAATTGGCCACAAAGTAAAATTTACTGTACGCATGAGTTCATTTGCTCGGACTGCGAGGGAATATCAGTGATAGAAGGATATCGCTTTAAGATAACTTCAGCATGTTGTCGAAATTGCGCATATACTGCTATAAGAAAAAACAATAAAAATTGGAAGAGATATAATATTAAAATAAAACTTTAAAATGAAGAAACCTAAGCCATTTGTGTACACCTACACAGCTTGTAGGCACGTATATAAGAAGATACCAAAGACTAAGGTAACAAACGGCAGAAGATTACCTAATTGCTTTGCAGGAAGTGAATACTGTAAAATATGTGGAACATTTAAAAACCTAATCAAATGAAGCAATGTAAATGTTGCCGTGAGGTAAATGTTAGAGAATTCAACGGGATAGCGGTGTCCAAATTCTGCACAAGTTGCCGCAAAGAAAAAGAAGTTATAAAGAAAGCCAAGAAGAAGCTAACTAAAGGCTATTTAGGCAAGCAATTCACAAAAGATAAAGATAAGTGCGATAAACTCTGGAGAGAGGCTGTAATCCTTTGCTATGGCGATAAGTGCGTTGTGAACAACAAAGATTGCAAAGGTAACCTAAACACTCATCACGTTGTATCAAGAGCCAATAAGAATGTTAGGTGGTACATACCAGATGGAGTGCCTCTCTGCGCTGGTCATCATGTTTTCTTTAATGAATCAGCTCATCAAAATCCTTTATGGTTTAGAAAGCTAATGCTTGATCTTAGAGGATTAGCATGGGAAAAAGATTTAATGGAAAAGGCAAATACGGCTTGGGATAAAGACGTTGAATCCATAAAAGCATATCTGGAAAGGGAAATAGCCTCTTGACTTTGTATACTAGACCATGTATTATTAAGTATAGCAACAATCGCCGAAAGGCTTTACATATACCCTCTATCCTATAAAAACAAATCTATGTCTAAAATCAAAAGCCTTTTAGGTCTCGCTGTAGTAATCATTCTCACTGGATTGCTGTTAATGGCGTTTATTGACAACAACTGGGGAGGCGTTAATAGCAACGCCCTAGCTAGTCAATTAGCTTCGTATAAGACGCAAGAGATTGAAGCTGAGAATCAGATACGACTCTGGAATTTAAAGAAGGTGGTAGCTACAAAGAAGGTGGTAGAAATGAATGGTAAGATTAGCGAGTCAGTTAAACAAACTAATCCAGAAGCGATACCTTTTCCCCTCGAGAAGTAAACTCGACAATTGCCTATCAAGTAACCCTAAACAAGTATGCTCCAACGTCTAAAATCAATGTTAAAGAATATGAGCAAGTATGTGCAGTCGAGCTTGGGTATCCACAAGAAATGTGCGACCTATACTTTGGGATCATGTACGCCGAATCGCATTTCGCAACTGATAGATATAAAGAGATCGAAGAGTGGTATTTCAATGCCACTGGAGTCAAATCTAAGGCCATCCTTTCTTGCCACTGTGCAGACGAAAACGGAAGCTGGCTCAGACAGTTCAACTCGTGGGCAGAATACTACAGAATTACTCTCACAATGTTTAAAGATTACTACTGGGATTCTGGGCTCAACACGCCAAAGCTCGCGAGTAAAAAATGGATTGGCAGGGAATCGGAAGGCTGGGTTTCGTCAGTAACCAAGATAATGAACGAAGTAAATAACGCAAAGAAAACATAATTATAGGGTACTGCTTTAGCAGATAGATCTACTCGGGGAAAGTAGTGGATCTAAATTTTCAAACCTTATAAAGCAAAAAGGAGGGTTAATTCCCTCCTTCAAGCCCCTCTTCTTACCTATGAAAAACATCTATAATATACATAACTCCTCCTCCTATGTCAAA
>ERZ1292625.1117-Hain-H41-01um-R1-1117-length-34766-cov-19_pt1 | contig 34766 bp, 35 predicted proteins | sample MGYA00564400_ERZ1292625 | MGnify/ENA primary metagenome ERZ1292625 (study PRJEB36523, sample SAMEA6512639) | groundwater metagenome | collected 2019-01-08 | study: AquaDiva: Metagenomics assemblies of 32 groundwater samples
ATGGTATGATGGGAATATGAGACGAATCATCATAAAGGAAGGCCCGCTTGTCTTCATGAGGAACGTCTTGGTAATGGAAGTCTTCGCTTCCTTGCTTCTTTTCTTCGCTTCTTTTCTCGGTCACTACGAACTCATGTTCCGCAGCCTGAATCTGCATCAATATTTGCGATTCGATGTCTTCGAAGTGGTCATATTTTCTGTCTTCCAATTCATATACATACTCATTCTTTTTCTTGATTGGTATTTTTCACATTTTGAAATTCACGAAAAGGAAATCATCAGGAAATCCGGCCTCATTTTCCGCAGAAGGAAGTCAGTCAGCCTTTCTGATGTAGCTTCTGTCGAAATATATCAAAGTCCTATAAGTCGTATGATGTATCACGCAACCATCATTCTTGAACATAGCAATGGCCGAGTAACGAAAATAAAGAATGTTTCGAATTACGATGAACATGTGCATCTCATCAAGCAGCTTGCGCAGAGCAACTCTGGCAGGCTTCTGACGCGCGATCCGAGGGCTTTGATAGAAGAAGGGGAAGGGCTTTTCGTCGAGTTCAAGGAGACGCTTCGTTATGATGCGCGGAAAGGCGAGATCAGCAAGGAGCTGGAAAAAATGATCACGAAGACCATCGTCGGATTTCTCAATGCCGACGGAGGAACATTGATTATTGGAGTCAATGACGATGGCAGGATCACCGGCTTGGAAAATGACTACAAGACGCTTCCGAAGAAGAATCGTGACGGCTTCGAGAATCATATGACTATGCTCGTGAAGACCATGATCGGCCTTTCATTTACGAAATACGTGAGCATTGATTTCGAGGCGATCGATGAAAAAGACATCTGCCTTGTGACGGTGAGAGAAGGCCACAAGCCAGCGTACCTACATAATGGCGACAAGAAAGAGGATTTTTATGTACGAGTGGGGAATTCGACCCAACCATATTCTATGAGCGAGGCTTCAGAATACATCAAGACGCATTGGGGATAGGATTAAAGATCCTTTCTTCGATTCTTTGCTCGGTCAGTATCTGTTAGGAATTTCTTTCTCAAACGCACGTTCTTTGGAGTGATTTCGAGATATTCATCACCTCGCATCGTTTCAAGTCCTTTCTCAACATCAAGCTTCCAAGCTGGTGTGAGCATGATGTGCTCATCGTTTCCAGAAGATCGCATGTTAGACATAGCTTTTCCTTTGCATGGATTAACATCCATATCATCGCCCTTAGAAGTATCTCCAACAACCATACCTTCATATACTTCTGTCGTAGGCTCGATGAATATTCGTCCTCGCTCTTGGAGATTCCAGAGTGCGAATGCGAGTGCCTTTCCAGTCATCATAGATGTCATAGAACCAGTTGAATGCTTCTCGATTTCTCCAGCATAAGGCTTGAAGTCAAGGAATCGGCTCGCAAGAATACCATTACCCTTGGTGTCGATAACGAAAGCGCCTCGGTAGCCGAGAAGTCCTCGAGTAGGGATTTCAAATACCATTCGAGTTACGCCTTCTTTTGATTTCATATCGAGCATAGAAGCCTTTCGCTTTCCGAGCTTCTCGATAATTGCGCCAGTAAATTCATCTGGAGTATCGATAGTAAGCTCTTCGAACGGTTCACTTTTAACTCCATCGATTTCTTTGACAATAACTTGAGGCTGTGACACCTGGAGTTCGTAACCTTCTCGTCGCATATTTTCCAAAAGCACGGCGATATGGAGTTCTCCTCGTCCGTAAACTCGATAAAATTCATTTGAACCAAAATCAACCTTGAGTCCGACGTTGATTTCCAATTCCTTTTCAAGTCGCTCTCGGATTTGTCGTCCTGTCACGAATTTTCCTTCTTTTCCAGCAAATGGTGAACTGTTAACGAAGAAGTTAAGGGAAATAGTAGGCTCATCGATTTTGATGGCTGGCATCGCAGGAGTGTCAGCATTGTCTGTAAGTGTTTCTCCGATATAGATATCAGGAAAACCTGCGATTGTGACGATGTCACCGGCTGTAGCTTCCTGGATCTCTACTCGCTTCTTTCCTTCAAATGTGAAAAGCTTCGTGATTTTTCCAGAATTCACAGTTCCATCAATCTTCTTTTCAAAAACTGTCTGACCCATCTTGATTGTCCCATCATAAATACGCCCGATCGCGAGTCGTCCTAGGAAATTGTCGTAACCGAGGTTGAAAGTCTGAACCGTGAGAGGTCCTGTTGCACTGTGATCCTTGTTTGCTGGTGGAACATGCTCGAGAATCATATCGAGGAGAGGGGTGAGGTCTTTTCTTTCGTCTGCTACTTTTCTCATTGCCACTCCTTGTCGGCCGATGGCGTAGATAGTAGGGAAATCGAGTTGTGCGTCATTCGCTCCAAGCTCCATGAAGAGTTCAAGAACCATTTCGTGGCAGTGATCGGGGTTTGCGGCCGGCTTATCGATCTTGTTGATGATGACGATAGGCTTGAGTCCGAGCTCGAGAGATTTCTTGAGTACGAATCGCGTTTGTGGCATAGGTCCTTCCTGTGCATCTACAACAAGAAGCACTGTATCAATAGATCGAAGTACTCGCTCTACCTCTGAACCGAAGTCGGCGTGACCTGGAGTGTCGACGATGTTGATCTTCGTACCTTTGTATTCAATAGAAGTATTTTTCGCGTAAATAGTAATGCCGCGCTCCTGTTCGAGAGCGTTCGAGTCCATGGTTCCATCGTCACCATGTCCGCACTGGGTCATGATAGCGTCGGTCAACGTGGTCTTTCCGTGGTCCACGTGGGCAATGATTGCAATGTTTCGTATATCCATAAAAATGCCCGCCAAGCGGGAAATTGCATGAGTGTCTATTAAAGCATAAAAACGAAGGAAAAGTCAAACAACCCCGGGAGTACCCATTGCGGGTATAAAAAGCGACCAGCTACTTGTGAGCGGGCCGCTTTAATAAAGGTTCGAAAATTGCGCGTTAACTGAACTGCTGGGAACGCTGGACTACTCCACGTTTGGTGTGATGTCCAGGTTTAAGTCCAGCTGCGTGGACGAATGTATCCAATGGGCGCCGAGGGCGCTGTTTGTTTGCGGTTAAAGGGTCTTGTTTAGGTCGGAGGATTCCATCGCGTCGAGCCATAGTAAGTTTTCCTTGTTGAAGCCGTGACTGAATTTTGTACTAAGCTGCACGTTTTCTTCCACACAAACATCAAAGAAGAACAGCCAATGAAAAATAGTATCACAGAAACTTTCCAGCGCAAGTGGATAAAAAACAGCCCCCTCTCTTTCGATTGGGGGCTGATTGAAACTGAAGTGTTCAAGCAATGACTTTTGTGACGTGGACAATATATGGCCCGCGCGGCTGTGCCCCAATTCTGGACTTGGCTTTTGGCAGTCCCAGCGTCTCGCGCATCAAGTTGTTTGCAGGTGTTCCGGGTTTCCGGAGTTCTGCCATCATTTCAGCAGTTTCACTAGCGTCGTATCCTGCCGCCAAGATTACTGCTTCGACTCGGTCTTCGAATTCCAATGCTGCACTAACCTCGTTGACGGAGGCTGGGTCAGCGGTTGTGAGTTGCGTCAAAGCATGCGTAGTTTCGTCCCGATACACATCAAGACGTTCGCGGACACGTTCCGGTTTGGCATCATCGAATCGCCCCTCCTTGATAGCGCGCTCCGCAATGCGTTTGAAGGACAGATTTTCATCGTCAACTCGCAAGTATATGACCTTGCGAGGTATCTGCGTATCAAGCGTAGCTTCGCCCTGCTGCACGTCTCGAGGGAACCCATCAAGCAACATTATTCTTCCGCCGTGCCAAAAATTGAGGACAATGTGCTTATCAAGGATTCTTACGGTGAGTGGGCTGCTGAGTAGCTTGCCGACTTTTAACGTCGTTGGTTCTTCACCGAGAATGAGCGGTCGTAGGTTGGAGGTTACGTCACCCCTTTCTTCCCGGATAACGTCGCTCATTCCGAGCCGAACGAATCTCTTTTGATTCACGCCATGCTTGAGCGATTGGAGCAAAAGCACGAGGATTTTCGACATGACAGTTTTCGAACCTCCTGGCATGCTGATGAAAATCAGCAACAGTTCGATCTTGTCGGCGATTTCTTTTGTTCTGGTGAGTTGTAACATGATGATCTTTTAGTGGAGGGTTTGTTTGGATTAAATTGGAATGGCCAAAAGACGTCTTGCTTCAACGCATTGAGAAAGAACTGGCCAGACGACAATATACAACAATAAAAAAGAGAAAGCAATTATGGCTTGATATAGCCTCTCTACGCCGCTACTTTTCATGTTATCCACACTTCTTTGAAACTTCATCAGGATTTTAAAACTTCTTAATCATTCCTTTATTGCTCTTTTGCTACTCTGTCTGCATGAAGGAAAAAATATACGACATTCGCCATAATGACCGCATGCTTCACGATATTAAATCCATCGTTGAACTTGTTGATTCGCTCATCGTTTACGGCTATCACCGAGGTGCCTCAGACATTCATATCGATCCTTCGAACGAAGGAATCATCGTGAGGTTCCGCATCGATGGAATGCTGACATACATTGATACGCTTACAAATGATTCGCACGAGGAACTTATTGCAAGGATTAAGGTGCTTTCTGGATTGCGGACGGACATACATTTCGTCCCGCAGGATGGGAGGTTCAAGTTTTCCCAAGGGATCTGCGATTGCGATATGCGAGTGTCTATTATACCGACCCATCACGGGGAGAATGCTGTGCTCAGGCTTCTGAGGAATGACACTGAGATCCCGACGCTCGGTAAGCTGGGCTTTTCCGATCATGACGTTGAAAGAATAGTAAATTGCCTTTCATATCATCAAGGCATGATTCTTGTAACGGGCCCAACCGGTTCAGGGAAGACCTCGACCCTCTATACGCTGATCTCTTCTCTGGCGACTGAAAAGAATTCAATTATCACGCTTGAGGATCCGATAGAGTATGCAATGGAAGGGGTCCGGCAGATACAGATCCATTCGCGTCATGGAATTACTTTTGCCAACGGATTGAGGTCTATCGTGCGGCAGGATCCAGATATCATCATGGTAGGAGAGATTCGCGATGCTGAAACCGCACAGATTGCGACGAATATTTCCCTGACAGGACATCTTCTTCTTTCGACTCTTCATACGAATTCGGCGCTAGGGAGCATTCCTCGCCTGATCGATATGAATGTCGATCCGTACTTGGTGGCTTCAACACTCTCACTAGTCATCGCCCAAAGGCTGGTGAGGAAGCTGTGTCAGCAATGCAAAGGGGCTGGTTGCGGAGCGTGCGGAACTCTTGGATTCAAAGGTCGAACAGTGGTTGCAGAGACCTTGGCTGTAGATGAAGAATTGAGGAAATATATAATGTCACGTACTTCGCCCGCCGAAATCAGCCGGTATGCCCGAACCAAGGGCATGATAACCATGTACGAAGACGGGATGGAAAAAGTCGGGAAAGGAATCACGACACAAGAGGAAATAACCAGGATACTCCATGAATAAATCATTCAGCCCTTCAGATCAATTATATTTCGCGCAAAAGCTTTCACTGCTTCTGCAATCGGGAATTTCCATGGTGGAGGCTTTGACGATGATGAGGAGCATAGAAATTTCTACTAAGCGCAAGAAGACCTACGATATTCTGATCAAAAGCATCCAACAGGGAGTTTCACTCAGCAAAAGCATTCGCAGCTCGCGAATCAGTTTTAACAGCTTGCTTGTGACCCTTATTCAGAACGGAGAATCATCAGGACACTTATCCGAAGCCTTGCAACAGGCATATGCTTATCTCGAGAAGAGGAATGAGATGAAAAAGAAACTCGTAACTTCCTTAATGTACCCATTCTTTATCGTGATCGCGACCATCGCCATGACTCTCTTTCTCGTCCTTTATATTTTTCCGAAAATCATTCCGATGCTGAAGAGTCTTGATATCCAGTTGCCCCTTATTACCCGCATCGTGCAGGGCATTTATTACTTTTCGGTTTCCTATGGACTGTGGACTGCGCTTGGATGCGTCCTGCTTGTGATAGTTTGTCAGATTCTGATTAGAAAAAGTTCTTGCGTAAAGTATAAATTGCATTCAATGGTCATTTCGCTTCCATTTTTGCATTCATATATAAAGGTGTATCTGCTATCGTCCGTATGCAGCATGGGCGAGATGCTTTTATCATCAGGTAAAGGATTGCCAGACATGCTTTTCTTCTCAGGCGAATCAATGAAAAATGCCGCCTACAAAAAAGTTTTCAAGGAAATCCATCAGGAATCCATCCAAGGCGTATCCTTTTCAATTTCCTTGAAGAAATATGGCAGGCTTTTTCCTCCACTTCTGGCTGACATGTCAGCTCTGGGTGAGAAGACAGGGAATCTTGCGATGATGCTTGGACATTGCTCGAGGATTTTTGAGCAGGATATCGATAATGCTCTCAAAAGGTTTTCTTCGCTTATCGAGCCTATGCTCATGGTGCTTATGGGTCTCGTCGTGGGTTCGGTCGCTCTATCAATTATCCTGCCAGTCTATGAAATTACCAATCATCTTACGAAATAAAGGCTTTCTGACTATGGAAATCATGCTAGCTTTCTCGCTCATGATCCTTTTCACCCTTTCGACGTTTGCGCTTGCTTCATCGATGCAGGAATTGAAGACCTGGTCGCTCAAGGAATTGGAAATGCTGAAGGAGTCAGTTCAGATTGCCGATTCAATTATTGCAAATGACTTTCAGGACATTTCCATGTTTGAAAATTCAAAGTATGGCAATGATACGGAGCACATTTCCATTGATCCATTTGTTCTGACCTATTCAGATTACGACGAGGCATGGGGGAGGAACAGTTGCTATTCTCGGTTTGAATTCGATGAGGATACTGTCAGTTATTTCGATGAAGGAGTAGATATCGGAATAGGGAACTCGAGTACTGACATAGAAGCGAGGAATGGGATTGCATATCTGGTCGCGGATTCTACGTCATCTTCCCAAAAGGACTTCTTCATCATAGATGCTCGCGATCCTTCAAATCCGTCTCTAGTGTCTTCGCTTAATACTGGTCCAGGACTTTCTGCAATCGAGGTTGCTGGACCCTACGTATTTGTGGCACAGGCAAGTTCGGTTAATCAGCTTCAGATAATCGATATCCGCGATAGGAGATCACCGCAGCTCATATCTCAGCTCAAGCTACCGCTTCCGACTCCCACGACCACAGCTTCTTTTGCATCTTCCATTTTTTACTCGAAAGGCTATATCTATCTTGGCACGCAAAAGTGGAATGGAGCGGAATTCTCAGTGATCGATGTCTCAAACCCTTATGATCCCGTAGTAGTTGGAATGTTTGAGACCAACACTGTTGTGAATGACATCTATATACGAAAGGATAGGGCATATCTCGCGGCCGCAGACGAAAAGCAATTGCGAGTTCTGGATATAAGCATCAAGAATGATCCTCTACTGATGAGCTCATTCTCTCCAAGCGGCTGGCAAACGCAGGCAGGGAGGACACTTGAGTATTTCGAAGATAGGCTGGGATTCGGACGCACGGTCGGCGGATTCAATGTCCAGACCAATCACGAAGCTTTTCTGTTCCAAGATAATATTCAGCAAGCATCAAAGGATATTCCCGGTGGCGTCTACGGAATGCTCGTCCGTCCAGAGTCTGTGTTCCTATTGACGCATTCCACTGATCAAGAGTTGCAGGTTTGGAACCCTGACTTAAGCGAAAGGATCCATGACATGCCGCTTGGCTCAAGTCCAGCAAAGATGTCATGTGACAGGTCGAATCTATTTTTTGCCACTGGGGATAGCAGGGGCATTTCAATACTCCAGCTTCATGAATAAAGGATTCTCACTGATAGAAATAATCGTTTATATCAGCCTGCTATCGCTTCTGATAGTTGGAGTCTTTTCATCCATCTTATCATTCGTCTACAGCAGCATGAAGCGTCCGACTTTTACTGCAGAGCATTATGAGCTTCTAATTAAAAATTATCATGAAGAATAGAAGATTTCAGGAAGGGTTTCAAAAGGGCTTCATAGCGCTTACACTCATCATAACGGTTTCGAGCCTCCTGCTTGCTTTTTCTTTCATGCAATCCATCGAAATAACGCACTTTTTCGATCAGACGCAGCGCAAGGAATACAGGCTGATGAATTATTATAATGCGCGCAATTGCATAGATCAGGCAATCCTCAATATAGCCCACGACTATTTTTACGAAGTGCTATCGTCTTTTGATACCAGGGATTTACAGTGCTCGATAGATATGGTTAGGGAAGAAAACGGATTCACATTGATCGAAGCGACGGGAAATTTCAAGAATGGAAAGGTAAAAAGGTCAGCAATTGCAAGATTATACGACAATGGGGTTGAAATTATTTCAATTGACTGACGTAATGAAAAATTCATCGTCATTTTAAGACTTTTTCATCAAAATTTCATTTCCTATCTGTACACTAATCTTATTATTAATTAATCATTCAATAAGATGATAAAAATAGAAAAGATTTGGGAAAAGGTGTGCAGCATCAAAAAGCCGGTCAAAGGCCCGAAGGGAGCCAAGGGGCAGGAAAAAGGCTTCACGCTCATAGAAATCCTTGTCGTTATCGGCATCATAGCGGTGCTGGCTGCGGTAGTGCTTGTGGCGATAAATCCTGCTCGGCAATTCAAGCTGGCACGCGACTCGCAGAGGATGAGCAACGTAACGGCGATTCTGAATGCTGTGAGTCAGAATATCGCAGAGCACAAGGGCGTATTCTCGTGTCCGGTAGCTGTGCCGACGACGACAAAGTTCATATCGAATATGCCGCCGTTCGGTCCGATGGCGAACATCGGTCCATGCATCGTGCCGACATATATTTCAGCTTTGCCATTCGACCCAAACTCTCATGGAGCGCAGTACACTGAAATAACTACCGACTACCATACTGCTTACTCCATCGTGAAGGATGCGGAAGATAGGATCACAGTGAGCGCTGTCGGTGAGATTACCCCCATCATTTCAGTGACGAGATGAGGCAATCTGCTATACTTAAGGGACAATGCACGAAAATAAATATCTTTTTATTTGCTGCTGTGCCGTGGTGCTTCTGGTGATCACCGCCCGTCAGACAAAAATAAAAGAAGGAAGACAGGCCTATGAGAATGGGTCTGTTGCCGTGCAAATCCAAAGTGACATCGAAACTGCATTGATCAATGATCAAGTGTTTGCCAGCACGACACTGGCGGAAACGCCTGTCGCAGAGGCAAAGCCGAAGCCCTACATATCAGCGGAGTCTTATCTCGTGGGGAACCTAAAGACAGGAGAAATCTATATAGATCACAACAGCAAGCAGGTATTTCCTATTGCTTCCATCAGCAAGCTCTATACAGCTCTTGTCGTAGAGCATCTCTTCAAATCAGACAAGGACATAGTCATAACCAAGCAGATGCTGGATGCGGGCTATGGAGATGCGGGTCACCTTTCTAGTGATGAAAAATTCACCGCAAAGGAGCTCCTTTATCCTCTTCTGCTAGAATCAAGCAATGATGCTGCCGAAGCATACGCGCAATCATTCGGCTATGCCGAATTCATGGAAGAGATGAATGCCTTTGCGAAGGAAATCGGTCTTGACAGCACTTCATTCAAGGATGCTTCGGGAATAAGTCCATATAATGTATCCAATGCACAGGATTTGTTTGAGCTTGCACAGTATCTCTATGTCCATGAAAAAGATATACTCAAAGTTTCAAGCCAGACTGATTTCGATATGGCGACTACGAGCGATAGGAAAGGGCATCGCTTCATCAATATCAACCCCTACGCTTTTCATTCAGGGTTCATTGGTGGAAAAACGGGCAGGACGGACGAGGCGCTTGAAAGCATGATTACCCTGATCAAGCAGGAGGCTGGCACGGAAAATTATCCTATAGCAGTTGTCGTATTGCGGGCTGGATTCACCGAACGGGAGATAGATACTGAGAAGCTTCTTGGAATGTTCATAAATAAGGTAAAATAGGCTCATGTAAGGGATAAGGTTCCGGAACGTCTATTATATGAAGCACGATAATCATCAGCAATTCCTTGAGCTTTACGATGCGCATGCCGATGCTATTTTCCGGCATTGCTATTTCAAGGTAAGTGACAGGGAGCTTGCCCTTGATATGGCCCAGCAGACATTCATGCAGCTGTGGGTATATATGAAAGGGGACAAACCAATAGAAAAGCCCAAATCCCTCCTTTACCGCATAGCGGGCAATCTTGCCATAGATTGGTACAGGAAGAAAAAATCAGAGTCGCTCGAAAATCTGATGGATTCCGGATACGAGCCATCCGACGGAAAGAACGGTACGATAGAGATGAACGCAGAAATCGAGAACATACTTGGCAAAGCATCAGGGCTTTCGAAAGACGATCAGAACCTCATCATATGGAGATTCGTCGAAGATTTGAGTCCCAAGGAGATCGCTGAAATACTCGACGAAAGGGAGAATACGGTTTCAGTGAGGATACATCGGGCAATCGAGCAGCTCAAGGATTTGATGAAAACAACATGAAAGAAGAACTACCAACAATTTTAAGATCCTTCAGCAAAGTCCGCCTGACAGCGCAGGAAAAGGGGACTATGAAAAAAAATCTCGAGTCGCAAATCGGGCTTCCTTCGCCTGCGAACAAGTGGCACACGATTTTCTGGTCGCATCAGATGAAGGTCGCATACGGCGTGCTTTTCATCACGCTGTCATTCGGCAGTTCTGTGGTTGCGGCTTCTGGCCAATCACTGCCAGGAGATCTTCTCTATGCGGTTAAGACCCAGGTTTCAGAGAAGCTTGAAAGAGTATTCGCAGCCTCGACACCCGATGATCGGGCGCAGTTCGAGACCCGTCTTGTCGCGCGACGCTTTGAAGAAGCTGAAAAGCTTGCTGAAGGCAGCGCACTCGAAGATGGTAAGAAGGAAATGGCGAAAACACAGATCGAACGTCAGATAGAAAAAGCGGAACTGGCGCTTTCAAAGATCAAGCATGAAGAGCCAGCAATTGAGAGCACATCAATGATGATGCAAAGCTTTAGTGCGACTACCGAACCAGCTCCCGATACTTCGGCAAGAAAAATCGCCAATGACGACCGTGATGACTATTCGCGTGATCGCAAAAATTCTGACGATGAGAATGACAACAACAGAGAAAAGAGAAAGGATCATGAGGAGAGGAAGAAATTCGACCTCGATGAAGTGCTCGAAAAGCACAAGGATATAGCCAAGAAGCTTGACATCAAGAAGAGCGGAAGGTCTGGTTGGGATGACTAGCATTTTCAGGTAAGAACATCATGGTGCCAGCGTCTTATATATGTAGGTCGTGATCATTACCATTTAATCCTACACGAAATAAGTCATGAAAAATTCAAAACTATCAAAGATTGCGGGATTTTTGTTTGCGTTAGCATTACTAGTGGCATCATCACAGCCTTTGTTTGCCCAGGCTTACAATGACGGGGGTTCAGGCGGAGATCGCGAAAAGACAGAGAAAACGAGGGAAAAGGATAAAGCTGATAAGGGAAAGAAGCACGATGATTCAAAAAGGAAATGCTTTCCTTGGGGATTTTTCCATCCACAAGGCATTGATAAGAGATTCGATGACGGCAAAGGCTTCCCATTCGGCCTTTTCAAGAAATTCACCAGATGCGAGAATAATGGAAACGGGTACGGAACGACTACAGCAACGACAACCCCTGACACAAGAGATCCGAGGATTTCAAGTATAAGCGTGTCACGAGCGACCTCCACCGTCTCTATTTCCTGGAAGACGGATGAGCTGACTACAGGAAGCGTACGATACGGAACGACATCCGCAATCGTCTCTGGAAGCGCGGTTCAGAATGATGGGTCTCTCACGACAGGCCACTCAGTTGGAATCACAGGACTTGCGGCTGATACGATATATTATTATGTCATCGTCGCACGTGATGCGAGCGGCAATACGGAGGAATCTGCTATAAGAAGTTTCAAGACCAATAAGATTCCAACAGTATCGGAATCTGACACGAGGGCACCGCAGATCGCCTTCGTCACGGCAGCGAATATCAAAGCTACATCGACTCAGATCATCTGGATCACTGACGAGTCTTCAGATAGCAAGATATGGATCAGCACGACGACTTCGGTCGATACTTCAATCGCACCGGCGGCAAGCTCTTCGGCATTCTCTCATTATCATAATCTAGCCTTGAACGGACTTGCGACAAGTACGACATACTATTATACGGTCATAAGCGCCGATTCCTCAGGCAATAAGGGAACGCTTACTGGAAATTCCTTCCAGACGCTTGCACAGTAGCATTCAAAAAGCATCAATAAAAAAAGCGGGGTCTGACCCCGCTTTTTTAATTAATCATTAATCAAAAATCTTTATAAGGTAGAGGTCGATTTCGCGCTGATCCATTTCGTAGAAGTGGATTTTCTTCCTATTGAGGTCTGCTGCTAGGTCGACGCCGACGAATCTCCAATGCCACGGCTCGTACTGATAGTAAGTGTTTCCTTTAGGATATGAAAGAACGAAGCCGTATTCATGGGCGTTCTTCACGAGCCAGACATAGGCAGGCGTGAGGTCAAAAGCGATTTCTGCGCTCTTGAGGACGGAGGTAGTGAAATCGACTGCGGTGCCGAGCTGGTGCTCAGAGTATCCCTGTTCTGCTGCGAATTGATTTGCAGTGCCTGCGCCATAAATCACTTTGTACTGGGATTTCAGGGTCATCTGGTAATCGAATGATCGGTAGCCAGAGAGCACGCGCAGGTCGATGCCGTCCTTCGCTGCATCAGCTAGCATATCGGAAAGATAGGATTCGATGCTGCTGAGAATCTGTACGCTTTTCGAAGGATCGCTCACGAATTTTATTTCGACGTTTTCGAGTTTCGGCGGCGTATAGTTTTCGCTGAGGAAGAAGACCTTGGAATACTTCTTAAGGAGTTCAGGGTCGAGAGTCGTCAGCTTGGTAAGGGTGTCGATCTCCTCTTCATTCCTCCTTTTTTGCCTTTCTAAAGCCACGGCTTTCTTTTGCGTATCGCTCAAGACGTCAGAAAGGTTCTCATTCTCCTGTTCCAATTCGTCATTTTTATCCTCAAGATTTTTGATTGCTAGCTCAAGAGTGCTTGTGCTTATAGCATATTCATTCCGCGTTTCCCGGAGTTCAGCAAAAAGATTCGTCGTATAATATGCCCAATAATTTATGCCGATGAAAAATGCAATAGTCAATGCGACGATGATATTCTCCTTGGCGGTGAAATGGGGAAGCTTAGTTTTCATGAAATCATTATAGCATCTGTGAATGCATCATAAGCGTTGACTTTAATCTAAATTATTGTATTGTATTTATGAATACGCTTATGAAAGAAGACATCAATAGTCCGCTTTGCCGGGGATGTCCGCAAGATCGTCCGATTTCGGAACATGACTGTGAAAAAGGAGGATGCACGTGCGGGCCATGCACGTCATCTGACACTCACGGTTCGCCGAAGCCGATCAGAAGGAAGCCTCGCTATCGCGGTTACCGGCGTCAGGCAAGACGTTAAGGCTCGGGATTCGGATACAATCCAGCGCAGCATTGCTCCGCTGGTCTTTTTATTATTAAAATAGTAAGATACATCTACAACTCCATACGTTTATCAAGAGCGGAGGTAGAGTATTGGCTCGACAACCTCCCAGCAACCACTTAAGAGATTAAAAAGGTGCTACATCCAAACCCGAAAGGGAAAGATAATGTCTCACGTATAAAGACTCTTTCCTAAACGGAAGGAGTTTTTATCAATTAAAATAAAAATACAACATGATGAAGACGGCAGAATCAGTTTCAATCGGTCATCCGGACAAAGTATGCGATCAGATATCGGATGCGGTCCTTGATGCGTGTCTTGCGCAGGACCCACATTCCCGAGCAGCGATCGAAGTGCTCGGAGGACACGGGATCATAACGGTGACAGGCGAGCTTACTACGAAAGCGTATGTGAACGTCAGGAAAATCGTGCAGGATGTCTATCGGGATTGTGGCTACAAGGAAAACATCGGTGTAACTGTAAATATTGTTGAACAAAGTCCTGAGATAGGGCATGGTGTTGATAATGATGGCGCCGGAGACCAGGGAATAATGGTTGGATACGCGACGAATGAGACTCCGGAATTTCTTCCTTTAGAAGTTGTGCTTGCTCGGAAGCTGACGAAAGCAATGGGAGCGACGGACGGCAAGTCGCAGGTCACAGTGGAGAATGGAAAAGTTATTTCTATTCTTACATCAGTCTGTAATGCCGACTACAGCAGCAAATCAGCTTTGGTCAAAACGGTAAAAAAAGAAATAGTGCCGCTTTTGAAGAAGGGGTTGAAGATAGAAAAGGTCTGGATGAAGAATCCGAACGGAGATTGGTCTATTGGCGGATTTAATGCGGATACGGGACTTACCGGCAGAAAGCTGGCAGTTGATAACTACGGTCCGAATGTTCCTCTCGGCGGAGGCTGCTTTTCGGGAAAGGACGCTACGAAAGTAGATAGGAGCGGCGCTTATATGGCTCGAAGGATTGCGGTGGATTATTTGAAAAAAAGAAAGGCAAAAGAAGTGTATGTACATATTGCCTATGCTATCGGAGTTGCAGAGCCTACTATGGCAGTGGTGACGATTGATGGAAAGCAGGAGGAAATAAAAGGGTATGATCTTCGTCCGAAAGCCATCATCAAGTTTCTTGATCTGAAGAAGCCGCAGTTTAGGAAAACAGCAGAATACGGGCATTTTGGGAATGGATTCGCGTGGGATAAGTGATTTCACTCCTAATAAAAAAGAAGCCTGCACTACGTTCCAATCGTAGGCAGGCTTGCTCGTTCACATCACAGAGCGGATGATTTCCTTGATCTTTTTTCTGCTGCCTCGAGGTATCTCCAAGTCATCTGCAATGAAGAAGTAGAGACGGACGATTTTCGGGAATTTCATGATGCGCTCTATTTCGCCAGCTGCATCCGGACAGGCATCGTGGAATGTGGAGACATTGCCTCTACTCCGCACCATGAACTTCTTGGTGCTCGGACTCGTGCTCGGGTTGAAGTCGTCAAGGATCACGATCACAGCTTCGTCGTCATCGAATTCGATGAGTCGCTTCATTGCCATGGCATGGTCGAGGTGCTCTTCTATGCGGGCATTCTGCAGGTTATGGAACTTGCGAAGGACTGATTGCGTGCCGAGTGTCTCGTCGATCTTTCTTTCGATCCACCAGTCGCCTTCGCGCAACAGATCTTCGCGAGTGACCAGCTTCTTCGTGTAGAGGTACTTTACCACACCCTTGCCGACCAGGTATTCGAAGAATCGGCTGTAAGGATTGTAATAAAGCTCCCGGAACATCAATGCACGCAACGTAAGGAACCGTGCCATCCGATCAGGATCATTGAATACCAGCGAACCTTTGTGCTCTCGAGTATTTTCCCATACTGCGCAGACGAAAGGGTCTTCATTTATAATGCTGGCGATTGCAGAATAGGCTGTGTCGACGAATTGCTTCGGCGGATTTTTGGTACCGAGATATGCCTGCGTGTCGCGGGCGAGGTAAGAGGACTTATCGGATATGTCGAGAATCCGTCCAAGCAAACCATTTCCTCCTATCGTCTCTACAAGCAAGGCAGGGTCAATCTGATACTTTTGCTGATATTCTTCCCATCGGTTACCAACCATGAGTTCGGGATAATGGAGGTCTTCATCGAATGCCTGCAAATCCACCAACTTGACCGAATCTCCGCCGGCTGGCGTAAGTGCGTCGTGCGTCTCTGCCGCAGTATTCAGAGTATTCATCTGCACTCCTTCAAGTCCGATATTGTGTGCGACGAGGTTGGCAATCGCATGCACATCCATCGAATGGCAATATCTTGTATGTTCGAACATGGATGATGCGATGCTCCTATCTGTCGCTTTGCCGACAGGATCGTGAAGGAAGCTGAGCTGTTTCACCTGATTGAGCCTGTGCAGGTTGAATACCTGCGCAGCATCGGCTGCCATGCCATCGTCGGGTATGATGTATCCGAATCCCATGTAAGGGAATTGAAGTATGATTGCAAGAGGATCGATTCCCTCGGTGACTGCAAAGCTGTTGCGAATATAGCGTTGCGCGTCTCGTGGCAAAAGCTTAAGCCAGTCAGGCTCGCTTTCCGGCATGATATTTTGAAATGGACTGCTCGGGTCTGTATATCCAATGCGATTTTTCACTTTCATCGATTGGAGCAATCCCTCGAGCGTAAGCCAGCCTGCTCGCCAGCCGCAATTCGATAAATCACTGCTGGCCATTCTGCCAAGCGCTTCCTTGACCCAGGCTTCTTTTGGAAGCCATTTGGCCAGTTTTCCAAGTTGTGATGGCTGTAGAGGCCTATTGGAAAGATATGCAACATTGCCGACGGTCGAGACGCCGGCTGCGTCGCTGATTGACCGGATGGAGTGTTTCATTCTGTTCCTTAGGTAAGGGTTGATTGAATTGGTGCTCTCTGAAAATCAAAGAGCGTTGTTTGTAAAAAGGTAACATGATTATTTGTCTTGGTCAAGTTTGTATAAAAGAAAAACCCGCCGAACGAACTGGAGAGCTTCTCCTGTCCGCTGGGCGGGCGCATGGGATTGATCTATTCACGCAAATGTTCTGGAATATAGCCGTAGAGTTCCTCCATCACATCTCCGCTCAATGAAGCTCGGACTTCTTTCTTCCGCATGATTTTACGGAGCGTCTCGAGCGGAACGTATTCCGGATTGGCAACTATGCCAGTGAGGAAGTCGCTGTCCTGGACGCGTACAGCTGCGAGGCTGATAATGTTGCTTAAGCTCATAAGGAGCTGTGCTGCATCTCCAGGCGGCAGCAGGTCCAGGACTGGAATGATTTTCTTCACATCATCCTGAAGGCGATAGACATAATGCTGGCATGATCCAGAGACTTCTGCCGTGAGCCTTAAGTTCTGTTCGATTAATGCGAGTGATTCCTTGAATTGCTAGGTTTGTTCGTCGAGGGAGGCAGTTTTAATGTCGTACATAGTTCTTATTGGGATTGAGGGTTATTTCAAAAAACTGAAAATGGTATGTTACTATAATAGCATATTTTATATAAAAAGTCAAATAGAGGTTCAATGCAGCAAAGAAATCATAGCCTATTTCCAGGTCTGGATCATCTTGGCGAAGGATTGGACCACATTTATATGATATACTTGGGCCATGAATTCGAGAGCGCAGATCGTGGTGACAATAGGACCAGCATGCGGTGATGAGGAAATGCTGCTGACTTTATGCAATCGTCAGATGGATATCGCCCGCCTGAATTTCTCTTGGGGCGATGAAGAAAAGTTTGCCCATTACATCAAATCACTAAGGGACATAGAAAAAAGGATCGGCCGCCATATTCCTATCGTCGGTGACCTATCAGGGCCACGCATACAGGAAGTTGAGGGCCATACTTATGATAAGAAATCGATTACAGTCCTTACTGAGCGGGATAAGAAGTTCATCCGCTTCGGGGTGGATCATGGTGTCGATTATTTTGCCCTGTCGTTCGTAGGAAGTGCTGCTGACGTTCTGTTATGTCGAAAAGCCATCGAATCTTGTTCAGGCAGGCAACGCATCATTGCAAAAATCGAGCGCGCAGAGGCGCTGGCGAACATCGATGCCATCATTGAAGCGTCGGATGCCATCATGATTGCCCGGGGGGATCTCGGAAATGAGGTTCCTCTCGAGCGCATCCCCTTTGTTCAGGCAGAAATCATAGCCAAATGCAAGAAGGCTGGAAAGCCGGTCATAACCGCTACCCAGATGATGCTCTCGATGGTTGAGCATCCGGTGCCTACTCGGGCAGAAGTCACTGATGTGGCGAATGCGATACTTCAGGGTTCCGATGCCGTGATGCTTTCTGATGAGACGGCTGCAGGCAAATATCCGCTTGAAACCGTGATCATGATGGAGAAGATCGTGATTGAGGCAGAACTGCATATAGCCGGGAAGATTTCAATTAACCCACTCTAGGGACTACAATATGCAAAAGAAATTCTCACAGGTAGCGCTCATCGTCCTCGATGGCTGGGGATATCGGGAGGCAAGAGAGCATAATGCGATCGCTTTGGCGAAGAAGCCCTTTTATGATTCGCTGTGGAATGACTATCCGCATAATCTCCTGCAGGCGAGCGGAGCATCTGTCGGTCTGCCTGAGGGTGAAATGGGCAATAGCGAAGTCGGACATAATGTTATGGGCGCGGGAAGAATCGTGGAGAGCGATATCCTCCGGATCAACAAATCAATTCAGGAAGGGGTTTTCGGAAGTCTCCCTCCGTTCAAGAGGCTTTTCGACCATGTCATCAGGAACAAATCGACGCTGCACGTGAATGGTCTTGTGAGCTCTGGCGGAGTCCACAGCCATGAAGATCACTTGTACGCGTTTCTTCATGCTGCAAAAGCGGCGGGGATCAGGGATCTTGCGGTGCATGCTTTTACGGACGGAATGGATACAGGGCCGCATGCCGCAGTCGATCATATAAAGAAGCTCGAGAATTTTCTCAGAGAGCTTGGCATCGGAAAGATCGCTACAGTATCAGGTCGCTATTATGCGATGGATCGTGACAACAATTGGGATAGGGTGCAGAAAGTCGAGGATGCCTTGTTCGAATGCAAAGGGAATGTGTGCCATGTTGCGAATCCGTCGGAGATGCTTCAATCACTCTATGAAAAAAAAGTAGACGACATGCATATCAGTCCTATTGTCTGTCTCGATTATGAGGGCCAGGGCTGTGCAATCAAGGACAATGACGGCCTTTTCTTTTTCAACTTCCGGCCGGATCGGGCGCGCATGCTTTCACATAAAGTCGCTGAGAGGGCAAAGAAGAGCAATATCCATTTCCTGACGATGACCCAATATGACGACATTCTTGGGTGCGATGTTGTCTTTTCTCCAGTCACTATCACGAATTCCCTTGGTGAAATCCTTTCCAAGCATAACTTGAGCCAGGTGCGCATCGCAGAAAGCGAAAAATACGCTCACGCGACATACTTCCTCAATGCTGGCCACGAGGATCCTTATGATGGACAGCGTAATATTCTCGTGCCATCCAGCAAGAATGTCGAGAGCTTTGACATGGATCCAGAAATGATGGCCAAAGAAATTTCCGAAAAGGCAGCTGAAGAGGTGAGGAAAGGGACAAATTTCATCTTCGTCAATTTCGCCAATCCTGATGTCGTCGGGCATACCGGAAATGAGGAAGCAACGATACTGGCGATCGAAGCAGTTGATTCGGCGCTCGAGCCGCTCGTATCTGAGATAGTCCGAACCGGAGGTATTGCGATCATTACTTCTGATCATGGCAATGCGGAAATCAAATATGATCAGGAAAGCAAGGCGGTGTCAGTGACGCATACTTCAAATCCTGTTCCGATAATTATCACAGCAAAGGAGCATACAGTTTTTTCTGGCGGTCTGAGGGACATTGCGCCTACAGTATTAAGTCTTTTCAATATTAAAATTCCTTTGGAAATGACCGGCTCGAATCTTTTGGGAGCAGGAGTGGACAATTAGCTTTGGCATAGAAATCCACAGTTGACTCGTATACCCCCTAGGGGGTATACTACAGGCATGAATACAAACAAGGAAAAAATGGGTCGCAGATTAAAAATTATTGAGGGACAAGTCCGAGGTCTTCGAGAGATGGTCGAGAAAGGCACTTACTGTATCGATGTTATTACTCAGAGCTCGGCGATCAAGCAGGGCTTATCTAATGTCGAGGACATGCTCATGGAGCATCATCTTTCGCATTGTGTAGTTAAGCAAATAAAGGAGGGAGCTCCTGACAAGGCTGTCGGAGAGGTTCTTAAGGTTTACAAGCTTAAGCGTAAATAAAATATGAATCATCCCACTAAAACATACAGAGTAAAAGGAATGCACTGTGCCTCATGCGCTGGCATCATCGAGAAAACCTTTAAAAAAACTGAGGGCGTCCATTCTGCTGAGGTAAACTACGGCACCGAAAAGGCAAAGGTGGCATTTGATGAATCCAAAATAAGCGCTCAAGAACTTTCAAAGAAAATAAAGCCGCTCGGCTATTCTCTAGCTCTCGAGCAATCTGCTGAGGAAATGGGCATGTCGGCTGATGAGCACGCTGAACATCTTGGACTCAATCAGTCAAAGAAAGAAAAACTTGCGGAGGTCGCTGATATGAAGACCAAAGTATTGTCAGCTCTTCCTCTCGCTGCAATCGCGGCGCTGATTATGGTCTGGGATATTCTCGTGCAATATGGTGTTGTCGGAGAAATGAGCTCTCCTGTCGAGGAATTTGTTCATCATCTTCTTCCAATACTCGCAACATATATTCTCTTTGTTGTGGGTAAGCCGTATCTTCTAGGTTTCTATCGTTTTCTTCGTCATGGCAAGGCAAATATGGATACGTTGATCGGTATCGGAACTACGGCAGCATTTTTGTACAGTTTTGCAGTTACAGCTTTTGAAGAAGCTTTGAGGCCCTTTATAAATGTCGATTATCAGTACTACGATGTGACGATTGTAGTCATTACGTTCATTGCACTTGGTAAATATCTGGAAGCCCGATCAAAGATAAAGACGGGTGATGCGATAGAGAAGCTCCTTAATTTGCAGGCCAAAACTGCTTTGGTGATTCGTGATGGACGAGAAGTTGAAATTTCAGTGAATGATGTAAAGCATGGAGATCTTATCGTTGTTAAGCCTGGTGCAAAGATTCCGGTAGACGGAGTTATTACAGAGGGCTCATCTTTTGTCGATGAATCCATGGTCACCGGAGAGCCGATGCCAGCGCAGAAGAAGATTGGAGACAGTGTTGTTTCTGGAACGATCAATACAAACGGCTCATTTACGTTCAGAGCTACAAAAGTCGGATCAGAAACGCTCCTCGCACAGATCATAAAGATGGTAGAAGATGCACAGGGAAGCAAGGCGCCGATCCAGGCTCTCGCTGACAAAATTTCAGCAATCTTCGTACCTATCGTTCTCGTGATTGCATTTCTCACTCTCGGAACATGGCTCATCGTCGGCTCACAGTATCTAGGCTTCTCTCAGGCTCTTTCATTTGGCCTTGTATCATTTGTCGGCATTCTCGTTATCGCGTGTCCATGTGCTCTCGGCCTCGCTACACCCACAGCGATCATTGTCGGGGTTGGTAAGGGAGCAAAAGAAGGCATTCTCATAAAGGATGCGGCAACGCTTGAGAAGCTCCACAAGGTAACCACAGTTGTAGTTGATAAGACAGGAACCATTACTAAAGGAAAACCAACTCTTGTAGATATACAAAATTTTTCTGATCTAAAAGATGATGAACTTGTTTCAATCCTAGCTTCACTTGAGAAAAAGTCAGAACATCCCATTGCTCATGCAATTGTAAATTATGCACAGGAGAAAAACATTTCCACATCAGATGTATTAGATTTTGAAGGTATTCAAGGCAAAGGACTTAAAGGAACAATCAAGGGTACTGAATATTTTGTCGGTAATGCGAAGCTCGTAAGTGATCTTAAGGTTGCTTTCGATACTTCAAAACTCAATGAGTTTACTTCTCAGGGCAAAACCCCAGTCATCCTTGCAACCAAGGAAAAGGTCTTCGGCTTTGTCATGGTGGCTGATGAAATAAAAGCAGAGTCGGTCGAGGCTGTAAAAAATCTTCATGCTCTTGGTATCAAAGTTGTTATGCTCACCGGTGATGATGAAAAGGCAGCTAAATATATTGCTTCACTTGTGGGAATTGATGATGTAGTCGCTCATGTGCTTCCAGAGGATAAATTGAAAAAGATTCAGGAACTGCAATCTCAGGGTAGAGTCGTCGCAATGGCTGGTGACGGCGTAAACGATGCTCCTGCGCTCGCTCAGGCGGATGTAGGTATTGCCATGGGAACTGGGACAGATGTTGCGATCGAATCAGCAGGCATCACACTTCTCGGCGGTGATATTTCAAAGCTTGTGAAGGCGATCAAGCTCTCGAAGATCACTATGCGCGGCATTAAGCAAAATCTTTTCTGGGCATTCATTTATAACATTGTCGGTATTCCTCTTGCAGCAGGAGCCTTGTATCCGGTCTTCGGATGGCTTTTGAATCCGGTATTTGCCGGCTTTGCCATGGCCATGTCGTCGGTATCCGTAGTGTCGAACTCGCTTCGCATTAAAGCTAAGAAATTATAATTATCATGACTACACAAACACAAAAATACACCTTCCACGTGCATGGCATGCACTGTAATGCATGTGAACTCATGACAGAAAGCGAGCTTGGCGATATGCCGAATATTACTTATGTAAAGTCGAGCCTAAAGAATCATTCTGTAGAAGTTGTTGGAGACTTCGGCGATAAGACACCAGAGCAAATTGCGGAAGAGCTTACTGTTCCACTCAAGCCTCACGGTTACACTGTCTCAGTTGAGAAACAGCAGCATACTACAAAATGGGGAGATTTCAAGATTGCAGTGCCGATCGCACTTGGCTTCGCAGTACTCTTTGTTGTACTACAAAAAACGGGAATAGTAAATCTAGTTAATGCAGGCAATGTAACTTACGGTACGGCATTCATGATTGGCATCATTGCTTCGCTTTCAACCTGCATGGCGGTCGTCGGCGGATTAGTCCTGTCGATGTCAGCTACATTTGCCAAAGAAGGGGATAAAGTACGACCGCAGCTTATGTTCCATGTAGGGCGAATCGTCTCATTCTTTGTGCTTGGCGGAGTGATAGGCGCGATCGGATCGGCGTTTACGCTCAATACTTCAGCGACATTCATCCTGAGTTTGATTATCGGTATTGTCATGCTCATTCTCGGTATTAATCTCCTCGATACTTTCCATTGGGCAAAAAAGTTTCAGCCCTCAATGCCGAAGTTCATCGCCAAGCATGCTCATGGCCAAGCAAATAAATTGGCGAAATTTAATCATACCATCACGCCAGTTCTCGTTGGTATAGCAACATTCTTTTTGCCATGTGGATTTACCCAATCCATGCAACTCTACACGCTGACTACAGGGAACTTTCTTCAGGGCGGACTGACGATGCTTGCTTTCGCGCTCGGTACATTGCCAGTCCTGGCTCTCATCAGTTTTAGCTCATTCAGCATTCAAAAGAGTTCAAAGGCTGGAGTCTTCTTCAAGACTGCCGGACTGATTGTTATCATGTTCGCGCTCTTTAACCTTATCAACAGCTTGGTCGTGATTGGGCTCATACCACCGATATTTAACTTATAGTACAATTATTATTATGAAAGCAATCATCATATCAATTATTGTTGCTGCAGCCATCATTGGCGGAGCTTTTATGCTTACTGGAAGCGGTAATAATACAGGACAGACAGCAAACGCAAATAATGTCAGCATTGTAGATGGAAAACAAATCATCGAGATTAGTGCTAAAGGCGGATATCAGCCGCGGAAGAGTATTGCCAAGGCAGGCATTCCAACGATCATAAGATTTAATACAAAGGGGACCTTCGATTGTTCATCCTCAGTGCGTATTCCGAGCCTGAATATAAGCAAATCATTACCGCAATCAGGAGTGACGGACGTAGATATCGGCAGCAGCCAGATCGGTACACTCAACGGATCATGCGGAATGGGCATGTATCCATTCGAGGTTGAGTTTCAGAGTTAGTTATTATTAAAAGTTGGGTCAGTTTCGAGATCTATTTTTCCTTACGCGGTCCCCACTGCCATCGCGGTTTTTCTCCTTTCATATAAGCGATAATAACAAGAAGTATGGTCAGTATAATGATTGGTAGAGCGAATATCAGGAAATTGCTTCCAGAATCAGGATTGCCTGGGATATCCTTTTCTCTGGTGAACACGAGCGCCAAGATGAGTGCGAGATATACAAGAATAACAAGCCACCCCTGCCATTTAACAGGTACCCAGCCCCAGCCATACAGCTTAGCTTTAAACCAATAGCCATGCGGATTATCCTTCAAATATTTTATGTATTCTTTGATCATGTTACTCAGTCGTCTTGCCATCGAATTCGTCAGAGGTGTCGGCTTCACCCTCGGCTTTTGTCTTGTGCACGATTCCATCTCGATGATGAGGTGGCATGTAAAGAGTGTAGAGCTTCATCTCGCCGTCACTGGTGTTTATAACATTATGTTTGGTACCGGCTGGGACAATAATGACACTGCCATCAGCAAGATTGTGAGGAATATCACTGAGGATTGCAGTGCCAATACCTTTCTCAATGCGCAAGAACTGGTCAACGTCATGCACCTCCTCACCAATCTCCTCTCTGGCAAGTAATGACATCAAGACCAGCTGACTGTTTTTGTCAGTGTAAAGAACCTTTCTGAAATTAGTATTCTCGAGCGAGAGTTTTTCTATGTTGGTTACGTATCCTTCCATAAGCACATTATCCCATGCTTCAATTGAGTATCCAAATGGAATAGTTGAGGTATGCCGCAAAGCTTACCCATAGGATATACGGAAGAAGAAGCCATGCAGCTGGCTTTGATATTTTTGCAAAGACGGTGATAGTTGCAAGGATTGCGAGCCAGAGGAAAATAATCTCTACGAAGGCGGCTTCAGGAGATTGCGATCCGAAGAAGATGATTGACCAAAGCATATTCAAGGCAAGCTGCCCGATGAATATGCTCAGAGCAATCCTTACATCTTTTCGATCCAGACCTTTTTTCCACACTAGAAAGGCTGCGATGCCCATAAGGGCAAAAAGTGTCGTCCAGACAGGACCGAATATCCAGCTCGGCGGATTGAGAGCGGGTTTGGTGAGTGTCGCATACCAGCCTGCAATCGATGGTGCAGTGAATAGGGAACCGATGATGCCGGCAAGTTCGGATATAATGATGGCGACGATGAGCTTGAGGGTGTTGTTCATGAGATGATTTTATCACATGCGAGGGTGGCATAAAAGAGAAACCCGCCAGGTGTTGGCGGGTTGTGCGTTTGTTAGGATTGCCGAAATCTCGGTGCGCGTCTCAGCAGTAAGCAGTTTTGAGCATACCAAGTGTTTTTATTATCCCATGCATACCTGTGGCCGTTAGCGATAAGTGTCTCGCTAGTTATGACTTCAAATTTCCGTTTGATAGCCGATTGCGCATTTTTCTTTACGCAGCAGCTCGCGTGCACTCCCATAAGTAGTAGCTTTTTGATGCGCAGGCTTTCGAGCGCATTTCCAAGGCCGGTCCCATAAAAACCGTCATCGAAGTCTTTTCTGATTGTTAGACGCTGTTGGACAGTGCTTATCACCTGCTGGAGGCTGCTGCTCGTCTCTCCGGAATTGGCATTTTCTAGGATGAAAAGCGGAACATTCATTCTCGAGCATTTCCTGATCATTTCCACTTGTGTAGCGATAAGTCGTTTTCGCGTATCAAAATCAAGCATTGCAATGTGAACTGGCTGCATATCGATCAGTAGCACGGCCAGACCCCTGACCTCCAATACTTCTGTGTCGCTGTTCATGAGCTTCTCTCCTTATTCGGTTAGTGGCGAAGAACGCCGCGCCCCATGGCTTGTTCGAATAAAAACTAACATATATGAGCATGTATGACAAATCTTATGCAAAAATAAATTAGGCTTCTACAATTGGCTTAAAACCTCCAGAAGCAAAACGCTTCATATCGACTGGCATCGTAGAGGGATCAAAGTCTTTCATGCTCGGATCACTCATTACTTTTTTGTTCACCTGATCTCTGTGGGCGCGGGATTTGTATACAATCCAAGAGAAAACAACCGTCTCATCGGCTCTAAGTCCTGCAAGCTTGATAAAGCCTTTCTGCGGCATACCTTTTTTGGTTTTTAAATCATCACCTACGCACTCAAAGTATTCCAACGCACCATTCTTTTTCCACATGCTAGCCCCCCATTCTGCCATCTTTTTATAAGCTGCCAAGTCCTTCTTTTTTATTGGTATTACAAACCCATCAACATATTTTTTACTATTGGTTTTCATATTTATATTTTATCATACATGCTCGCATTATTAAAAAATTCAGTCGGAGCCTAAGATTTTAGAGCAATGGGGAAGGGTATATAAAAAATTAGCGCCTCCTTGCGGGGGCGCTGTGTAATTGTTTTTGTTCTTAAGCACACACCGGTTGCCCAAGATGGTTCCAGTCAAAGAACACACATTCTTCAGCTTCGGTGATGTTTCCAACTAATTCGCCAATATCCTTTCCGGGATACATCGAGTGAACTACAAGTGCAATCTGCTCGTCTTCGATTCTAAGTTCATAGACAAGCGTGAGGAATTCCGTAGACGGGGCAGTCAAATCACTACGGTTGGTTTTGACCCGCAGGGCCTGGCTTTTCCTGTTCGGAAAGTATTCTTCGAGATCCTCTGGCTTGTACTTGGCCAGTTCATCCGTCCCAGACCAGCCGACGACCGAGTCGAATTCGATGCAGACGCTATTTTCAAGTGATCCTTCTGCAAAGGCCTCACAAGCATCAGCAATTAGTTCGTGAAATACGAAGTCATCACCTAGTACATCTTTGACGTTGTTCCATCGGCTGAAATTTCCGGCTCGCCTGAATGATCTGCCTCGAAAACAGGTTTTCGATAGGCGTTGTTTGGTTTGCTCACGGACGACGACTGCTATGGGTCCGATTAAACTCTCGGTTTTAATGTGCATATTATCCTCCTGCCAGTAATTTCTGGCTCAGGTCTATGAAGATAGCATAGAACTAGTTCAACATACCGTATGAGAACCTTTCAATATTGACATGTTATGTATAGTGTGTCAAGTATACGTAATGGTTCAGTAGCTTGGAATCACCTGGTGATTTAAGCTATGAAAATGGCATATACAAAGAATCAGAATATTGCGAAGGTGCGAGCATACACTGTACGTATGTTTCGAAAAGGTTAAGTATGTAAAATGTTGAAACCCCACAGAACGAATCTGTGGGGTCTTGAAAAGTGTTGCACTCCTTCTCACTGAGTGTTTGGCGAAGAATACCGCCGTCTATTTGTCAAAGGACATGAATAGCACCTTTGTCGGCGCTTTGCACGTCCTGTGCGTAACGCTTGAGTGCCAAGCTGACCTTGCGATCACGGTTCGGTTTTCCGATGCCTCCGATCTCCATCCGCCTCCTGTTGATCTCATAGTCTTTGAGATCAACACTGATGGTGCGCGCTGAGATATCGTAGGTGATAAGATCACCGTTCTTGAGAAGCCCGATAAGGCCTCCTGATGCTGCTTCTGGTGAGATGTGACCAATGCAGGCGCCACTCGTGCCTCCCGAAAATCTCCCATCGGTGATAAGGAAGCACTCAAGATCGAGCTTCCTAGCCTTGAGGTATGACGTCGGGTAGAGCATTTCCTGCATTCCAGGTCCACCCTTCGGTCCTTCCCATCTGATGACCACAGCATGGCCGGATTGAACCGTACCATCGAGGATGCCTTCGCAGGCAGCTTCCTGGCTGTCAAAGATGATAGCATGGCCGGTTCGCTTCATCATTGAAGTATGAACACCTGCAGTTTTCACGATGCAGCCGTCTGGTGCCAGATTGCCATACAGCACAGCAAGACCGCCGTCTTTTGAATAGGCACCTTCGATATTGCGTATGCAACCCTTGTTGCGATCGAGATCGAGTGCCTCGTATTGCTTGGACTGGCTACCCATAATAGTAGTAGAAACTCCACCAGGTGCCCCAAAATAAATTTGAGGCTTGTTGTTAACAGTTGTAACGTTGTGAGCATCAATGACATCGCCAAAGTTCTCGAACGACTTTCCATCCGACGAAAACATAGCGACATGACCAACGGAACGGTCGAGGAGACCCCCAGCGGAAAGTTCCGCGAGAATGCCCATGATGCCACCAGCACGGTTGACGTCCTGCACATGATACCCCGAACTTGGAGCAACCTTGCAGAGGACAGGCGTCGAACGGGAAATCCGATCGATATCTTTCATAGTGAAGTCAACGCCAGCCTCGTGGGCGATAGCAAGGATGTGAAGGACTGTGTTGGTTGAACCGCCCATTGCCACATCAAGTTTCATCGCATTTTCGAAAGCAGCCTTTGTTGCTATCGAACGTGGCAAGACAGACTCATCGCCGTCTTTGTAGTAACGGTTTGCCATGACTACAATGGTCGCAGCAGCCAGGTCGAAGAGTTCGAGGCGGTCGGTGTGCGTAGCGAGAACAGTGCCATTTCCTGGAAGTGCGAAACCAAGTGCCTCGTTCAGACAGTTCATCGAGTTGGCGGTAAACATACCGGAACACGAGCCGCATGTGGGACAAGCTGCACGTTCAATCTCCGATAGTTTGTCGTCCGATACGGATGAGTCGGCTCCTGCCACCATTGCGGTGACAAGGTCAATGTTACCGTTACCGGCTTCCATTGGTCCGCCAGAGACGAAGATTGTCGGGATATTCAGTCGCATAGCTGCGATGAGCATGCCTGGTGTGATCTTGTCGCAGTTGGAAATACAGACGATCGCGTCGAGGCAATGGCCGTTCACGCAGTATTCAACCGTGTCCGCGATGAGGTCGCGTGAGGGGAGTGAATAAAGCATCCCTCCGTGGCCCATGGCGATACCGTCGTCGAGAGCCATGGTGTTAAATTCGGGTGCAAAGCATCCGAGTGACTCAATGACTTTCTTTACCCGCTGCCCCAAGGGATGCAGGTGGGTGTGGCCTGGCACGAGCTGGGTGAACGAATTAGCGATGCCAATAATCGGCTTGCCAAGATGTTGAGGCTTCATACCATTTGCTGCCCAAAGGGCGCGCGAGCCGGCCATAAGACGACCAACTGTTACAGTACTGCTTTTGAGTTTCATAATGAGGAGAACTAGCTAAGTTACTGGATAGGCTCCAGGATGCCGGTCGATTGACCTTCTGATTGGTATATTACAAGTTTAAAGATTTTAGTCAAAAGTTCGAGTCCTCTCCTAGGTAACGAAAAATCACCCAGTAAAATAGGTGATTTTTCAATGCTCCGGCGGCAGGGATCGAACCTGCGACCAATCGCTTAACAGGCGACTGCTCTACCGCTGAGCTACACCGGAATCCTGCTATAATAGCAAATATGTACGTAAAAGTGAAGATAAAACCCAATTCAAAAAAGGAGACGGTAAATAAGGTTTCAACCGACCACTATAAGATCTCGGTGAAACAGAAGGCGGAAAACAATTCCGCCAACTCTAGGCTGCTCGAAATCATGCACACAGAGTTTTCAAACTCGATAATTCGCATCATTTCTGGCCATCATTCGCCAAGCAAGATCCTTAGTATAGATAAAAAGGAATAACTTCTGTATAATTGATCTATGAACATAAATATAAAAACAACGACGATTAGTTTGACGCCAGCTATTTCAGAATATGTCGAAAAGCGGTTGAGATCCATCGAGAACTTTCTTCAGAATGATACGACGGCACAGTGTGATATAGAGCTAGCAAAGACGACAAATCACCACAAGCAGGGAGACATATTCAAAGCTGAAGTTCACATCATCGCCAAGGATATAAATATCTATGCAAGCGTTGAAAAGGAAGATCTTTACGCGGCTATTGATATCGTAAAGGATGAAGTCGTACGAAAGATAAAATCATCAAAGGACAAAAAACAGTCACTCGTTCGACGTGGCGGAGCGCAGGTGAAAAATATTTTAAAGGGATTCTGGCCAGGCAAATCAAACTAGTCTATGGCACCGTCATTCTTCAAACAGAAAGTTAATCAATGGCTATGTATCGCGCTTATTAGTTTAATGTGCTTTTGGACAGTACTCTACTATTTGACGAACAGAGCGGAGGCAATCGGATCTTATCTCGTTGCAGACAGCTATAGCAGTGTAAAATAATCCGTCTCAGGCTTTCCTTCGGGAATGACTTTTTCAATGGTGAGTTTTCCGTTCTTAAATGAAGCTTGAGTGATTTTCACTCTGATATTTTTACCGTCTTTTTCGATGAAAAAGAAAGTCGAAGGCCAACCACGATAAGCTTGGATTTTCAAGTAATTCTTATAAGGATCATCACTGAGATCAATGAGTCCGTCCTCCTTCTCGATTTTTTCCGTGTATGTCGCTTGAGAATGATCCTGTTCTATTTCTGGAAGTTTTCCAGCAACCCAGTCGGGTAGAATAGAAACAAGAAGGTCAGATCCGGTTTTTACGATTTCACTGCCGAGGACTTCTGATTGTGGAGGCCACGGTTCGACGACAACATCTTTCATCGCAATAATTGGCCCATGATCCATTTCGCTATCCATTCGGATGATGGTGACTCCTGTTTTCTTCTGATCTTCAAGAATTGCGGTTTCAATAGGGCAAGATCCGCGGTATTTTGGCAAAAGGGAGCCGTGAATATTAAGTGATTTGGCTTCTGGAATATTCAAAATTTCATCAGGAATTATTTTTCCATAAGCAATCACGACGAATATATCGCATTCAAATTTTTTAAGCGAATCAATAAAAGCAGTATCTCGCAATTTTTCAGGTTGAAGCACAGGTACCTTATATTGTTCAGCCCAGACTTTTGCTGGAGGCGGAGTCAAAAACATTTTTCGTCCTTGCGGACGGTCTGGCATGGTCACGACGAAAGCAATGTCAAAGCCGGCTTGATGCAATATATCAAGCGTCATCACGGCGTAGTCTGGCGTGCCGAAGAAACCGATTTTAATGTTTTTATTCACTTGATTAATCTTTCTTTAATTCTTCTGGTGGAATATCTTGAATATCAAAGGCCTTATCGATGAAAAGCGTTCCATCAAGATGATCTGTCTCGTGTTGGAAGACCTGAGCAAGAAGACCGCTTGCTCCGCGAACCACTTTTTCTCCAATTTCGTTATGTCCACTGATTGTCGCCTTTATTGACCTGCTTACTTTGCCATATTTCCAGCGCACGGAGAGACAGCCCTCTTCTACTTCGTGCTTGTCGCGTGAAAGTTTGGTGATTTCCGGATTTATGAATACGAGATTTCTACCGATGCTTTTGTAGTTCTCGTCGGCTTCTTTCATGATACTGTCTGAGACCATGAATATCCTGAGAGGGACCCCGATTTGTGGAGCTGCGATGGCTACACCATCTTTTTGCGACTCCATTGCCATCCTCATATCGGAAATGACCTTTTGGATTTTAGCAGAAGGTATGTCTTTAAGAGGCACTGCCTGTGCACATTCTCTTAGCACAGGATCTCCATCTTGAACAATGTTTGGCATTGTATTCATTGATTAAAATGTACTACAAAAGCGTCTCCGGGTCTACTTTGACGATGACTGCTGGAGAAAGCGAACGTAGTTTCTCAAGAATGTCTTTGTCCGGCCATTTTTCTCGAGGCAATCTCAAAAGCCCATGTAACACGAAATTTCCGCGTACTGTATGAGTGAAGGCTGGAAAGACTTCAACTTCATACGGATCGAGTATGTTTTGCGCTTCTTCCATTTCTTTGACAATCTTATCTTTTTTACCTTCGAGCGTAATTTTAATGAGGGTTGTAAATGGTGGATACTTGAATTTTTCTCTCTCTGCGATGGCTCCTCGGTAAAAGTCGCTCATGTTTCCTTTTAAGCCGTATTCGAAGACCTTCTCGTTGGATTTTCTTGTTTGCACGATGAAGCGTTTCGTCGTAAGCGTCCGAATTCGGATAAGCATGTAGAGGATTTTTTCTTGGATGCGGAAGTCCGGCAAGGCAAAGAGAGAATCAAGAGAAATAATGGCGGAATTCTCGACTTTTTCGTGGAGGTATTGGAGCATCATTTCCGTACCGATAAGAATGCTTCCGGGTTTTGCTCTAAATTTCTGAACAATTGACCTCATATCCTTTTCTTCCTTTGCTATGTCAGAATCAATCTTGAATACCGCGATATCAGGGAACTTGTCTTTGATTTTTTGTACCACAAGATCAATGCCGATTCCTACGACGCCAAGTTTCCAACTTCCGCAGGTTTTACAGTATTCTTCAGTTGATCTCCGTTCTCCGCATCTGTGGCAGAGGAAATAGTTGGTATGGAGAACGACAGGGGAACTGCAATTGTTGCAGATTACAATATTCTGACAGTCGCCGCAGACTGTCGTCGGAGCAACGCCTCTCCGCGTCGCGAGAATGATCATTTGCTCACTCTCGTTCTTGGTCCAATTAATGAGCTTTTCTACATCATCGGAAAGTATCTTGAAGCTGGCGTTCGGAGATTTGTAGGCTTTCATGTCTACTAGAGTGTCTCCGGCGGTGCTAAGCGAACGGAATTTGAAAGGGGATGCTTGGATAAGCTCTCCTTCATGTTCGCGCCACAGCGTTTCGATACGTAGGAAATTGTCGGCATAGAATATCTTGATGCCCCTTTTATCTGCAAATGTCTCAGCGATATGTCGTACATCGAGAAATGGTCGTCGAGGGACTTTATATGCCCTACTGCTCTCACGCTCTACGACAATCGTCTCGATGTCTGATCTCGGGAATGACAAGAATCCTCCAGTCGCTATTACAACGACAGGATGGTCTTCTTTCAGGACAGCATTCCATTTTTCAATGATCGTCTTCGGAGTCAGAGACCCATGGAACATGAACGCATATCCCTCGATGCCTTTCTCAAGAAGCTCAAAAGTTCTCTCCACATCTTCGATTGTTGGCATCAAAAAGAACAGCGAACGCTTTTTTGCGAACTCTTGCCTAATGAGGCTTTTCCAAGTGCCATATCGTTCATCGTCATCTCCTTGCACGACATATTTTTCTCTTAGCGTTTTGAGTCCAGAATCGTTGCCTTCTTTTTTCTTTTCTGCTTTTAACTTGCCGATATTCTTCAGTATGTATTCCGGAACAAGGACGTCAATGACCGCACCTACGCTTGTGGCGTAATAGTCGGCGGCTTCCTGCACTGTATTCATAAACGCTTTTGAAAAGAATTCGCTGCTTTTGATTTTATCGATTTTTTTGAGTGCATAGCCAGCGCTTTTTATTTCTCCTTTCATGTCCTCGGCCTTGCGGGTAGAAACGACTATTCCGTGGATCTTTTTTGAGCGCAAAGGAACATCGACAAGGGCTCCGATAGGTAGCTCTAGAGACGTGAAGTATGAAAGGGTATCGGTGCCGATTCCACGGCTTATCGGGATAACCTCGATGATGTTCATAGCACTATACTACACCCAAAAGGCTGTTTACTTAATATCCTGTTTTGTTGTGCAATTTAGGCTTCATTTGGATTTTAGAACTTCTTAGGTTTTTCTTCATTTGGGTTTGGTAGGATATTTTTGCGGAGGTCTGTTTCGCCTTCGCTGGGTCCGGAGTGGCCTCAGTCGTCGGTTTCATCAGCTGATGACTACGGGTTCGATTCCCGCCGGATCCATTGACTTTTAATTTGAATTTAATAAACTAATGTAGTCGTTAATCGACTGGTGGATGTTGGCGGAGGATTAAACCCTCTGGACCCCTCACATCGAAAGATGTGTAGAATCGATGACATGAAGCCCCTTCGGGGGCTTTTGTGTTTTTTACGAAAATTTGTAAATCTGCCTCCAAACGCGTACAATGTAATCCACAATAAATACATGAAAAATGACTCATTTATTATAGAAGGTTTGGCTGGAAAGAAGTCCTTGAAAGGCGAAATAGCCGTCAATGGAGCAAAAAATGCTGTGTTAAAGGCTATGGCAGCGTCCTTACTTTTTTCTGATGAAATAAAGCTAGAAAATGTGCCTCATACCGAAGACGTAAAGAAGATGAATACTTTGCTTGAAAAGCTTGGAGCAAAATTTACTCATACAGATCACAAAGTTACTATTGATGCATCAGGCGTAAAAATTTCAGATCTTGATGAGGGTCTCGCACAGTCAATGCGCTCATCCGTTGTGTTGACCGGTCCTCTGCTCGCACGCTTTGGAAAAACTTCTTTTCCAGCTCCAGGTGGCTGCGTCATTGGCACTCGTCCTATCGATCAATTTGTTTCAGGATACAGGAAAATGGGTGTAACAGTTGAATACAAAAATGATACTTATTATATGTCTGCACCAGGTGGTAAGCTCAAAGGTGCTGAAATCTTTTTCAATATGCAGACAGTTGGTGGAACAGAAACATTGATGATGGCAGCAGTGCTTGCAGAAGGAAAAACAGTTTTGAAAAATTGCGCGATGGAACCTGAAATAGTTTCTGTGGCAGAATATCTGAATTCCTGCGGTGCCCAGATAAAAGGAGCAGGAACGACAACTATCGAAATTACTGGTGGAGGATTGCTTGCTTCAAAAGGGAAGCCATATGTTACGTTGCCCGATCGTATTGAGGCTGGAAGTTTTCTTATATTGGGCGCTCTCTGTGCAGATGATTTAAAAATAACGAACTGTAATCCAGCTTATCTTGAAATCACGATCAATATACTTAGAGATGCGGGCGTTCCTATCACAACAACAAAAGATACTATAGAAATAAAAGGTAATGGTAAGATAAAAAATTCATCGTTCAAAGCATTTGATGTGAGAACCCATGAGTACCCAGGGTTTCCAACTGATCTTCAATCTCCAATGATTACTTTTTTGACTCAGACTGCTGGAGAGAGCACCGTGCTTGAGACTATTTATGAAGGCAGATTTAAATTTACCCAGAATCTCATGAAGCTTGGAGCACAAATCACAACCATGAATCCTCGAGAGATACTCGTGCATGGTAGTGCAGATTTCAAAGCTATTCCTGATGAATCACTGGATGCATATGATATCCGTGCAGGCTTCGCAACTGTCGTAGCCGCGCTTCTTGCAAAGGGAACGTCAGTAGTATCTAATGTGTATTATATAGATAGGGGTTATGAAAGTCTTGAAACACGTCTGAATGCTCTGGGTGCGAACATAGCCCGCAAGACCGCCTAGCTTGCCCATCAAAAAATGAACTTCTTCTCCCAAAAGCTCGGAATAGACCTCGGTACGGCGAATACGT